>QFCH01000234.1_pt1:0-352500 | contig 417721 bp, 378 predicted proteins | sample 5346071 | NCBI WGS metagenome assembly QFCH01 (sample SAMN09062255, study PRJNA434731) | Human gut metagenome, whole genome shotgun sequencing project. | isolation source: stool timepoint B chromium assembly | host: Homo sapiens | collected 2015 | reverse complement strand
AGAGCCCAGACCTGCAGCTAAGGTCCCAAAATGTGTGTTAAGTGGAAAAGGATGTGGGATTTCAAAGACAACTAGGATGTTGGCTTAGAAGCAGCCATACATTCAAAGAGTGCGTAATAGCTCACTAGTCGAGAGGTCCTGCGCCGAAAATGTCCGGGGCTGAAACACACTACCGAAGCTCAGGAATCAACGAATGTTGATTGGTAGAGGAGCATTGGATGCGAGACGAAGCAGTACCGGAAGGAGCTGTGGATTGCATCGAAGAGAGAATGCCGGAATGAGTAGCGAGAGGAAGGTGAGAATCCTTCCGGCCGAATATCTAAGGTTTCCAGAGTAAAGCTGATCTGCTCTGGGTAAGTCGGGGCCTAAGGCGAGGTCGAAAGACGTAGTCGATGGATAACAGGTGGAAATTCCTGTACCACAAACTAACAGAACTGTGGGGACACGTGTGGAAAGCATAAGCCGGGAATGGAAAGACCGGCGCAAGCGAAGTAGGAGAAGGGTAGGCAAATCCGCTCTTCAATCCAAAGGCGTGATGCGGACCGAACAGAAGTAGGGAAGTATGTGAGCCATGCGTCAAGAAAAGCCGCTATTGTTTAGTTTGTGCCCGTACCGTAAACCGACACAGGTGGATGAGGAGAGAATCCTAAGGCCGACGGGAGAAGCATTGTTAAGGAACTCGGCAAAATGACTCCGTAACTTCGGGAGAAGGAGTGCCAGTGAGAGCTGGCCGCAGAGAATTGGCCCAAGCAACTGTTTAGCAAAAACACAGGTCTATGCAAAACCGAAAGGTGAAGTATATGGGCTGACGCCTGCCCGGTGCTGGAAGGTTAAGGGGAGAAGTTAGCGTTCGCGAAGCTTTGAACTTAAGCCCCAGTAAACGGCGGCCGTAACTATAACGGTCCTAAGGTAGCGAAATTCCTTGTCGGGTAAGTTCCGACCCGCACGAAAGGCGTAATGATTTGGGCACTGTCTCAACAATGCACCCGGTGAAATTGAAATACCAGTGAAGATGCTGGTTACCTGCGCCAGGACGGAAAGACCCCATGGAGCTTTACTCCAGCTTGATACTGGGATTCGGTATTGCATGTACAGGATAGGTGGGAGGCAGAGAAGTGGTTACGCCAGTAGCCATGGAGCCGCTGTTGGGATACCACCCTTGCAGTATTGGGTTTCTAACCAGAGGCCGTGAACCGGTCTGGGGACAATGTCAGGTGGGGAGTTTGACTGGGGCGGTCGCCTCCGAAAGGGTATCGGAGGCGCTCAAAGGTCCTCTCAGAATGGACGGAAACCATTCGCAGAGTGCAAAGGCAGAAGAGGGCTTGACTGCGACACCGACGGGTGGAGCAGGTACGAAAGTAGGACTTAGTGATCCGGTGGTATAAAGTGGGATTGCCATCGCTCAACGGATAAAAGCTACCCTGGGGATAACAGGCTTATCACTCCCAAGAGTTCACATCGACGGAGTGGTTTGGCACCTCGATGTCGGCTCATCGCATCCTGGGGCTGAAGTAGGTCCCAAGGGTTGGGCTGTTCGCCCATTAAAGCGGTACGCGAGCTGGGTTCAGAACGTCGTGAGACAGTTCGGTCCCTATCCGGCGTGGGCGTAGGATATTTGAGAGGAGCTGCCCTTAGTACGAGAGGACCGGGGTGGACTGGCCGCTGGTGTATCTGTTGAACTACCAGGTTCATGGCAGAGTAGCCAAGCCGGGACGGGATAAACGCTGAAGGCATCTAAGCGTGAAGCCCCCCTCAAGATGAGATATCCCTACGATTAAGTAGTAAGACCCCTTGAAGACGACGAGGTAGATAGGACAGAGGTGGAAGTGTGGTAACACATGGAGCTGACTGTTACTAATCGGTCGAGGGCATGACCAAGCAAGGTGATAGGTAAGAGGATGAAACGTTTCTTATATGCAGTTTTGAAGGTATATAATGAAAAACAATCAGCATAAAGCTGGTTGTTTTTTTGTGTGCAAATTTAAGCGCAAATATTTGTTGACATCTGTTTTTTATAATGATATTATGTAACAACTTGGCCAAAAATATCGTTATTTTACATTAATATGAAGTTTGAATATGCAATAAAATAAGGAGGGGGTACTATGAGTAATTCAATCAGTCAGGAATTTAGATTATTTTCGTTGTTAAGATTCGCATTGCCATCTATGATTATGATGGTATTTATGTCATTATATACGATTATAGACGGTATCTTTGTGTCGAGATTGGTTGGCAGTGAAGCGTTATCGGCAATCAATATTGTTTTTCCGGTTTTAAATGTACTAATTGCTGTTGGAATTATGTTAGCATCCGGAGGAAGCGCTGTAATTGCCAAGAAATTCGGAGAAGATAAATCGGAAGAAGCCAGAAGAAACTTTTCTATGATCGTGATCATTGGCGTTCTGTTCGGAGCAGTAACGATGATCTTGGGAAATCTGGCAATTACACCGATTGTAAACATGCTTGGCTCTACTCCGTTAATTGAGGAAGAGTGTATCACATATCTCAGTATTTCTTTGTATTTTTCTCCGGCATGTATGTTACAAATGTTATTTCAGACTTTTTTTGTTACGGCAGGGAAACCGCACATTGGTTTAGCAGTGACAATCTGCGGTGGAATTACGAATGCAGTATTAGATTATGTATTTATGGGACCTTTACATATGGGAATTGCAGGTGCAGCACTGGCAACAGGATTGGGACAGCTGATACCTGCACTAATAGGTCTCTTTTATTTCTTTTTTATGAAAAATGAGCTCCATTTTGTGAAGCCGACCTTTGATATAAAAGTATTAAAAGACAGTTGTCTGAACGGATCTTCTGAAATGGTAACTAATTTATCAAATGCGGTAGTTACATATTTATTTAATATTATTATGCTGGAGTTGATGGGAGAGAAGGGAGTTGCTGCGATCACGATCGTATTATACGGACAATTTTTATTTAATGCGCTCTATATGGGATTCTCTATGGGAGTGGCTCCGGTGTTCAGCTTTAATTATGGAAGAAAGAATGTAACTCTCTTAAGGCGGATATATAAAATATGCGTGTTATTCATTGCTGTTTCCTCTGTAATTATCACGGTAATAGCGCTGGCAGGTTCCGATTTGATCGTGGCAATCTTTACGCCGCGGCACACGGAGACATTTGCCATAGCAGTGGGAGGTTTTTTCCTCTTTTCATTTAATTATCTTTTTGCAGGGATTAATATATTTGCGTCATCCATGTTTACTGCGTTTTCTGATGGAAAAGTTTCTGCGATCATTTCTTTTTTGCGGACCTTCGGCTTTCTGGTTGTGTGTATTTTACTCCTTCCAAAAGTTTTAGGTGACAGTGGTGTATGGTTGGCAGTGCCGGTTGCAGAATGTCTGACGGTATCTATATCTAGTTGGTTTTTCTGGAAAAAACGAAATGTATATCATTATATGGGAAAGTAAAAAATGTCGGAGGCATGTTCTGCCTCCGACATTATAGAACCTACAGGCTCATCTCTACAAGATGAGCTGCCGCTTCCATGTCATCTTCCATAAATCCCTGAGCGCAGGTCAGAATGGTTTCGATATACTCCAGAGAAAGTGACAGCTCCTCTGCAATCTGATTCATTGTCATCCCCGATTCGTTTCGGGTGATGACATTTTTAACGTCTTCTTTAATTTCTGAAAATGAAAGTTTTTCGTTCATATTAGAAAGCTCCTTATTTATTTCATTAGAAAGTTTTTAATTCTAAAATTTTGTCAATCAGTCGGAAAGCAACCTGATCTTTGCCCATGATGGGAAGTTCTGTAACCGTGTCAGGCGTAATAAATGTAACAATATTGGTATCCGTTTCAAAACCAGCGCCTGCCACCTTTAAGTTGTTGGCTACGATCATGTCGAGATTTTTCTTCTGTAATTTTTTTTGCGAATTCTCTAACATGTTCTCGGTCTCCATGGAAAATCCGCACAAGAATTGGCCTGGCCGCTTATGTTCTCCCAGATATTTCAGAATATCATCGGTGCGTTCCAGAGGAATTGCAAGCTCTGCGTCCGATTTTTTAACCTTTTCATCGGCGATATGGCTTGGTCGGTAATCGGCAACCGCAGCCGCTTTGATGATAAGATCCATTTCTGGAGCATGGGAGGTGACGGCGTCAAACATGTCTTTTGCAGAAGTGACAGGAATAGTGTGAACGAACATTGGTGCAGTCAGTGCAGTTTTTCCGCTTACCAGTGTGACTTCTGCTCCGCGAAGCATACAGATCTTTGCAATATTATATCCCATTTTTCCGGAAGAATGATTGGTTAAGTAGCGGACCGGATCCAAAGCCTCCTGAGTAGGTCCTGCTGTGACGAGAACTTTCATTCCGGTCATGTCCTTTTTGTAGGCACAGACTTTATAGATATATTCAATCAATGTCTCAGGTTCTGGCATTTTTCCGGCACCCACGTCTCCGCAGGCAAGGCGTCCGCTTGCGGGAGTGACGACTTCCATGCCGTACTTTTGAAGCAGAGCAAGGTTATCCTGAGTGACAGGATTTTCATACATACCTGTATTCATTGCCGGGGCAATGATCTTAGGAGCTTTGCTTGCAAGAACGGTTGTTGTCAGCATATCATCGGCCAGACCATGTGCGAGTTTGGCAATCACATTGGCGGTGGCAGGTGCAATCATAATAGCATCTGCCTTCTGGGCAAGAGATACATGTTCTACACTAAATTCAAAATTCCGGTCGAAGGTATCGGTGATACATTTGTGTCCGGTCAAAGTTTCAAATGTAATTGGAGTAATGAAATTCTTGGCATTTTCCGTCATAATAACGCGGACTTCTGCCCCGGCTTTGACAAGGAGGCTGGCAAGGGACGCACTTTTATAAGCGGCAATGCCTCCGGTAACCCCAAGAAGAATTGTTTTTCCTGTTAACATAGCAACTTAATCCTTTCTTATATAATGTCGAATTCCAAAAAGAATCCTGCAAAAATTATTAGAATTGTTAGAATCATTAATTATCACTATATCCTGTTTTTCTCTATCTTTCAAGGACAGAATTGAAAAATAATACTTGTTGGCAGGTAGTGCAGATGTTATACTAACAACGTAATTGTATTGTATCCCGCCTGGCGGGAATGATAACAAGGAGGAATTGAATAATGAGAACAAGGAAACACGACACTCGTTGGTTAGTCAGTGTTGCACTTATGGCAGCGATCATTATCGTGCTGGCAAATACGCCGCTTGGAATGATTCAGCTTCCTATTATTAAGGCGACAACTGTACACATTCCGGTGATTATCGGAGCGATTCTGTTGGGACCATCTGCAGGGGCAATGTTAGGAGCAGTATTTGGGTTGTGTTCGTTGATAAGTAATACGATGGCACCTACTCTTTTGTCATTTGCTTTCTCTCCATTTATGAGTACGACAGGGATACCGGGAGCGCTGAAGGCGATCTGGATTTCAGTCGGATGTAGAGTGTTAATAGGAGTAGTGGCAGGATGGTTGTGGAATTTCTTACAAAAGATGCATGTAAACAACTGGATTGCACTTCCGGTAGTAGGATTTGTCGGTTCTATGGTAAATACGATTTCTGTTATGGGCAGTATTTATCTATTATTCGCACAGCAGTATGCAGAAGCCAAGGAGGTTGGTATTACAGCCGTATGGGGACTAATTATGGGAACGGTAACGGCGTCAGGAATTCCAGAGGCGGTTGCGGCGGCAGTGCTGGTGACGGCTCTTGGGAGAGCATTAGTACAGGCATTTCGGAAAATGAATATTGGAGCAGGCTGTGCACAGACTGTTCGTTAAGAAAGATCAGATCTTCTTTCATCGGGAATTTTTGTTTTTGAAAATTTCCGATGAAAGAAGGTCTTTTTTGATGACTGGCTAAAGGAAAAATGATAAGATATGGATAATGAGCTAGGAGGTGGCACAAATGGAAACGGCAGTGGTAAAAGTATATCGAAATACAAACGCAGTCCGAAGATTTTTTAATGGAACGCTGGGAACGATATTCTGCATTTTACTTATAATGGTTCTGTTTTTCAGCGAAGGCGGAGCGATGGTGGTAAGGCTTATCGTTCTTGGAATTATTTTTCTGGGACTGCAATTGGGGAAAAAAGGAATCTTAAAATATTTGGATCGGCAGGAGTATCTGTTTTATGAAGATCGGATTGAAGTGGCCGGCTGGAAGAAAAAAGTGATTCCCTATGACGAGATCCTGATGGCACTTCAAACAAGAAAGATACAGGTCAGAAAAGAGATGTTCTGTATTCCGATTGGGGAAAAGGGATTTTTAAAGCTTCAGTATGAGATTGGAGAGAAGAGACGGGAACGAAAACAGAGGGAATGTATTGCATTTTTAAATGAGAAACTTCCGGTTCCGCTGCCGGAAATGACGAACCGAATGAAGGATATCCTGGATAGGAATTATTATTTTTCCAAAATGCGTAAGACGAGTGGAAGATGGATTTTGGTTTGTGCGCTGATTCATGGCTTTTTGCTGGCGGCAATTGGTGGTTTGGAGATGGTGATGATGACGGTTATGGCTCTTGCTTTACAGCTTACGTTTCTTTTTACGATGTTTCACAGGACAGAGTGGGGAAGGAAAGCAAGAGCCAGGCTTGATGAAGAGCTGAAGGAATATCCGCATTTGGAAGTAAAGGTGAAGCAGGTTACCTATATCAGAGTTTGGATTGTGACAGCTGTTTACATTTTGTTGTATCTGTTTTGGTTTTGGGTTTATCTGGCAGTATAAGATGGAGGAGTTTCATGTTACGTGAAAAATATTATGAATGGAAAAACTGGAAAGGAATGGTACATACGACATGGAATCCAGATGGTCCGGGGGCAATTCGGATTCATTTGATTCCACCTAGATTTTCTTTGTGGAAATTCGTGCCGTCGGTGGTAATTCTGAATGGGAATCAGATCCTGCCGCTTAATGAGTCCTGGGCGATTTTGCTTACCGAGTTTATTCGGCATCTGAATGAACACGGGGAGAAAACCATGACGGAGGAGGAATTGGATGAGCTTTTAGACGAGACGTGCAGCGAGGTTCAGAAGGTATATCCGTCTGCTTCCAGAGAACGACTGATGGAAGATCTGGATCAGATGGCGGGAGTTTTTGAAGATATTGCAAGAGGAAGAGAGCCGAAACTTAAGATTGGACAAATGAGTATTGGAGAATATGCACCTTATATGAAGGCGCCTCATCGGATGGATTTGATGGTGAGTTCCATGGAAAAAGAGGGGAAATGGAACTGTAATCAGAAATGCCTGCATTGTTATGCAGCGGGACAGAAGTATGCAGGGACAAAAGAGCTGACGACACAGGAGTGGAAAAAGGTAATCCAAGTGTGCCGGAAAGCAGGGATTGCGCAGCTGACTTTCACGGGAGGAGAGCCGACCATGAGAGAGGACCTGCCAGAGCTAATTGGAGAAGCGAAATGGTTCATTACTCGTTTAAATACGAATGGAATAAGGTTGACGAAAGAGTATTGTAAGAAGCTTCGGGAGGCAGAACTTGATAATGTCCAGATTACATTATATTCAAATAACCGTGATATCCATAATTGTCTGACAGGTTCTAAGCATTTTGATCAAACAGTAGAAGGAATTAAAAATGCGGTCAGCGCTGGGTTGTCTGTTAATGTGAATACGCCATTGTGTACGCAAAATCAAGATTATGTAGAAACAGTAAAGTTTCTTAAGTCACTTGGCGTTGTCTACGTGACCTGTTCTGGGTTGATACCAACGGGAAATGCAAAGACAGAAGCATCGGCATCTATGCGTTTGTCTAAAGAAGAGATTGCCAGGTGTGTAGGGGATGCGGCAGAGTTTTGCTTTCAAAATCAGATGGAGATTACGTTCACTTCGCCGGGATGGCTTTCGGAGTCCTTCTTTCAGGAAAGAGGAATGGAGACGCCATCCTGTGGAGCGGCACTTAGTAATATGGCAGTGACACCGGACGGAAAAGCGGTAGCATGTCAGAGTTGTCTGGATCGGGAGATTTTGGGTGATATGTTGCTGGATGACTGGAAAAAGATTTGGAAAAATCCAAAATGCAGGAGATATCGGGAATATGCGGCAAAGATGTTTAAGAAGTGCCCGCTTTGGGAGGAGGAAATACATGAGGACAGAGAATAGATGGATAAAAAGCTGTCTGAGAGTTCTCCTGTTATGTCTGTGTTTTTTTGTGTTTGGCCAAAATGCAAGAGCCAAAGAGCAGCCTCTTGACGAGATCGAGAGGGAATCTATTTGGCTGGAAACACGGGATGACGGGTCTCTTGACATTACATATGAAATTGATTGGAAGGTACTAGATGATACCAGTGAAGGGCCGCTTGAGTGGGTGAAGATCGGAATTCCGAATGAATATGTAGAAGAGATTACTCCGCTAAGCGACAGTATCGATGAGATTTCCTATTATGTAGATGATGGAGAATATGTTCGGATTGACCTTGACCGGGAATACAGGGAGGGTGAGTCGGTTCGGATGAAATTTTCGATTCATCAGCATCAAATGTATCAAAATGATAAGGATGCCTACCGCTATACTTTTACGCCGGGTTGGTTTGATGAGATGGAAATTAAGGAGATGGCAATTGCGTGGAAGGCAGAGGAAGGAACGCTTTCTTCTATGGAGGAAACCAGTTTAAATGGAGAAAAGTGGTATGTAGAAAGGTTTTCCAACCTTAAACCGGGAGAAAAAATAAGTATAAAGATGGAGTATCCTAAAAATCAATATGCGTTTTGTGATGATTATAACAAGAGAGCCAGAGAGGGAAGCCAGGCAGATATGGTCATGACAATCGTTATGTTTGTGGGATGTATGGCAGTGCTGCCCTTAACAGCGGTTGTAATGTATGCATTTCGGAAAAAATGGTTTCAGAAAGATAATTACGAAAGACATTCTGGTCTTGGGACGGCTTACGTAAAAAGGAGCGGTACTTATTATGGACGCGGACGCTCCGGAGGCGGAGGCTGCGCATGTGCATGTGCCTGTGCATGCGCTGGTGGAGGACGAGCCGGATGTTCCAGAAAGGATTTCTATTATCGACGTATGATACAAAAGGGGTTCGGGCAGTGTGATTCAAAAGGTCTCAAACAGAGATTTGACAATTTAGAAGAAAAATAGTACAATAATGCAGATACTCATAAGATGAGGTTGGAAATGCAACCATATTTTAAAACAGAAAAGGAAAGAACAGTATGAAGGGACACTTAAAACGGTTACAGAAGACGGTATTTGCCGGCACATGTGTACTTGCTTTACTTTGCCCGATGACAATTGTTCATGCGGATGAGTTGGACAATATGGAAACCCAGTCCTCTGATTTACAGAGTGAATTGGACAATGTAAATAGTGAGCTTCTTGAAATCGGGGGCCAGATTGCAGACAATGAAGTACAGATGGAAGCAATTAATGGTGAGATTGAGAAAACCCAGGAGCAGTTGTTGATTGCGAAGAATAATGAAGAGCAGCAGTATGAAGATATGAAGCTGCGGATTCAGTATATTTATGAAAACAGCGGAGAATCCATGTTGGGAATGATTTTTTCAGCAGAGAGTATGGCAGATTTCATCAATAAGGTTGATTTCATTACTACGGTCAATGACTACGACAGAGATATGCTGACAGATTTGCAGACGCTTCGGAAAAATATTGAAAATGAAGAGAAGCATCTGAAGGAGCAGCAGCAGGCATATGTAGATTTGGAAAATGACCTGACCAAAAAAGAGGCAGAGTTAACAGCTAAGGCGTCGGAGGCATCCACTGATTTGGCATCTTTGTCTGCGAAGATTGAAGAACTGAAGGCTCAAAAAGCGGCAGAGGCGGCAAGAAAAGAGGCTGAGAAGCTTCAGGACAATAATTCCGGGAACGCAGGATCTTCCGGAAATGGAGGCGGTTCAGGAAGCGGTGGTTCTTCCGGCAGCGGTAAATATAATTATCCATCTGGTCCGGGACAGCTGAATCCGTTTGTGGGAGTGGTTTATTTTAACGGACATAAAGAGACCTATTATTCACAAAGAGTATTGCCGGGGCATGGATTGAACATTCCAGGACGCCATGTGGCGAATGACGGAACCATTCGTGATATTAATAATTATCTCTGTCTGGCAAGCAGTGATCATCCAAAGGGAACGAAGGTGGAGACATCTTTGGGAACGGGAATTGTGTATGATTCAGGATGTGCCAGTGGAGTGATTGATATTTATACAGACTGGTAGGGTTTCAGAGAAGAAAAGAAGATAAGAGAAGAAGCAGCTTTCTGTTTCCGGTGGAATGACCGGGAACAGGAAGCTGCTTTTTTGCAGGAGGAAGATCTTTCAAATAAAAGTGAATCGGGCTAGCGAAGTTCTGTACGTCGTATGACGGAAAAAGATGCAATACCAAAGAGGAAGGTGACGCTTAATAAGGTCAGAAGTGGAAATAAATGGTTGATAGAGCCATCTTTCATAAAGCCCATTGCTTTCATAAGGATGTTAACAATATATTTTACAAGTGCACTGGAAAATACATATCTGAAAAGTGCAGCTATCAGTAATATGATTCCACCTAGAAGAATCCCAAAAGATAAAAAGGCAGTTTTTCCAATTACATTGAATATCAGGATCATACAATAGAAAAAAGAGCAAATAAGTGTATAAAGAAGGAACAGCCATAACCAGTTTGTCAATAAATTTCCATACTCATATAATCCGCCATAAAGGGAACAATAACTATTTTTCACAGAATGGATAAGGTTCCCTGTCAAGGTGTCCGTTAATGCCATGATTCCAGAGATAAAGCAAAATAAGGAGAAAGTTGCTATAAAAATGTATTTGCGCGTAAATCCATTTTGCAGCAGCATTCTAAAGTCTTCTTTGAATCCTAATACGCCGAGGATACCGACATAAATCAAAGAATTTATTTCTAAACAATTTGTTCCGACATTCTCAAATGTCCCTACACTGATGCCAATGATAATGGAAATAAGAGTGACGATAGTATATTGTATGCCATAGAAAAGCCAAATATATTTAAAGGAAGTGGCACATTCATATTGAATAATGGTTTTTAATTTATTCATGTTAATTCCCGCCTTTCTCTGTTATTTTAACGAACAGTTTTTGTAGATTCATTGTTGAAAATCGTAGATTACTATTTGGTGGAAGAGGTGTCTTTGGACCAAATAAATAAGCAATTTTCAACGCTCCTAATTCATCATATCCAATGACAGTCTTATCAGAGCAATAGGCATCCACTTCGCTGCTGAGTCCGGAAATGCTGTAACCTGTTTCTAAAAGATTCTCCACAGATTCCTGAAGTAATATTTTTCCCTGATCAATGAATACGACTTCTTCAATCAGGTTGGCAATTTCTTCAATTAAGTGCGTCGCAATAATGATAGTACGTTCATTGTTTTCATATTCTTTCAAAAGCAGATTGTAAAATAATTCTCTATGATTTGCATCCAGTCCTAAAACTGGTTCGTCGAAGATTACATAAGGTACATTCAATGACAAAGCAACAGTTAATTTAAAGATAGACTGATATCCCTTGGATAATGCTTTGAATCTTTTGGAGGTATCAAGATTAAATTTTTCGGAAATTTCAAGAGCTTTATTTAAATCAAAACTATTATAAAATCGATTGATCCATTTGAAATGATCTTTGATTTTCAGACTAGTATCATATAAATCCGCTTCACTCATACAGAAAATTTTTTCATGGACCTGCATATTCTCTTTTGCTGAAAGATTATCTATAAGAATTTCTCCTTCATCAGCAAAAATTCGATTGGCAATAATATTGATAAGCGTTGATTTTCCAGCCCCATTTCTTCCTAAAAATCCATAGATTTTTCCAAATTCAAATGTGAGGGAAACATGATCAAGTGCTGTTAGCTGATGGTACTTTTTGGAGATGTTTTTAACTTGGATTGCATTCATTTTCATAACCCCTTTCTATTAATGAAATGATTTCATCTTTGGTCATTTGTAGTTTAGCCGCTTCTTCAAGCAACGTGGCAATATACTGCTTATAAAATTGTCCTTGCCGTTTGCTTCGTATTTTTTTGACCGCACCGTCTTTTACGAACATACCCAACCCTCTTTTCTTATAGATGATTTCCTCATCAACTAATAGATTCATGCCTTTCAAAACGGTATGAGGATTGATATTCAATAAATCGGCGATTTCATTTGTTGAGGGGATTTTAGTTTCTTCCGGAAATACCCCTGTAAAAATAGAATCTTCAAGTTGTTCTGCTATTTGAATAAAAATGGGCTTTTCTATACTTGGATTTATATGCATTTTAATATCACCTCATTTCTATATTTGCTAGTTAGTTAGTTGAGTGACTAACTGGATAATTAAAAAATACTACAGTAAAGATGAATTGTCAATAGATATTGAAAACAAAATTGTCAGATTATATTGAGGTGAAGATTGAAATGTTATAAAATATTATAGAAGTATTATAAAAACGGGTTTTTATCAAGGAGGAAAGAGATGAAGAATTGGGGGAAGAAAATTTCTGTATTCGTTATTTGTTTTGCTATGGCAGGTTTGGGAATATTCGGCGCAGTAAGATATATGAATGATAGGAAGGAGGCTGAAAATGAAAAGAAAAAGGTGCAAGAAAATGGCGTTAACTTTTCGGAAGCTTGGGGAGAGTACCTTGCAGAAAGAGCAAACGAAGATTCTGATAGCGGTGATAGGATAGAGGGGGATATTTATGCAGAGGGGAAACGAGCTGTTATAACCGTCGATGATATGAAGCAGACGATAGAATATTATGCTATTCAGGGAATCAGCGAAGAGGAAGCGGAGAAGCAGGCTTATGAATATATGAAAGAGTCGGCATCATTATATCAGGAGGCATTAGAACAGGGGTATAGTGTTACAGATGAAGAGGTTCGTTCTTATGTAGAGTCTTTAAAAGAAATGATGTCAAGCGAGGAGTTAGATGAGATATCAAGAGAACAGATAGATAATGTTATTTCCGGCTTCGGAAACGAAGAAGAGTATTGGAAATATCAGGAAGAAGTTTATCAGGAACTTTTGGTTTCGCAGAAATATGTGGGGGATCTGCAAAGAAAATTTTATGAGGATGGAGCTAATGGTCAGGAGGAATGGATTTCATATTTTGAAAATTTCAAAAGGAAACTAGTTGAGGAGGAAGATTTTCAGATTGTTGGAGAGTTAAAGTAGGAGAACTGTAGACAGCCTTCAGAGAGTTGGGATATATGATCGTGCAGATAAAAAAGACCGGAAACTTTATCTTCAAAGTTTCCGGTCTTTTAAAAGCAGGGGATGAGAGAATCGAATACCAGAAAATATTTGGTTAATTCTCGGAACTTCTTGTTATTACGCCATTTCCAGACACTTCTGATATGTCTAAAATGTGTTCTATCGTGTTCTGGTGTGTTCTATCAAAAAAGAATGGAGGAAACGCACATCATCCACTCCATATTACATATAAAAAAGCCTGTCAATCCCTTTACCATAGGCACTCGTTAGAGTGGGGATTTACAGGCGGTTTTTAATATTTCTATACCCCATAATACAAACAGGGATATTCCAAGACAGTCTTTTGGAATATCCCTTGATTAATAATAATTTAATTTTCGGTTCGGAAACTGGAAAGAATTTCTATAATTTCTCTCTCTTCGTCGCTTGTGAATTGTCCATTTGGAGATTCAGCTATAAACGAAATATAATCACTGTACCAGAAAGCAAATTCTCCTGTAAATGCACTACGTACATCATCTCTTATGCCTGTCCATGATTCCGGCACAACGGCATAAGATACTGCTCCGTCCACATTTTGAAAATCAGTATCCGTCTGCATATCTAACTGCCCTGTAACCTTTAATTTTGCAACCATAAAACCTCCGAGATCGGAATAATTAGTAGACTGCACATACCCCGGAACAAATTGAGAGTCTCCCGCTTTTGAAATTTCTACACGTTTCATTGCAATGGAAGAGCCACCGCCTAGCTGACCTTCTACGACGCCTCCTATATGAGAGAATGTTATAGTTGATCCATTACTATTTGATAAAATAATAGTTTCTCCGGTTTGTGTAACCTCTTCTTTTGTTACAGTCCAATTATTAGGATAGTTAAATATAAAATTGGGGTATGTAACGCCATTTACTATTGAGAACTGTGTAGTGTATGTATTGGATAATTCAATAGCCGTGTTCTGTTCTTCTGGTTGTTTCTCTTGACTGTCTGATAATTCGTTTTGAGTTTCTATTTCTACTGCATTTTCTTCCGATTCTTCTATTGTATCACTTTTTTCGCTTTGTGCCTCATTGACTTGTATAGTTTTACTGTCTGCATTTTTTCCACAGGCTACAGAGGTAATTCCCATAATAACTATTGTTAAAGCCAATAAAATATATTTTCTTTTCATTGTTATTTCCCCTTACAGCTTTAAAATCTTATATTTTTGCAACTTTTCTTTCCTTGTGTTTTCTGCTTTCACATCCACAATGTTTACACTTGTAAATAATGTCATAATATTCCAGTACTCCCGGAACATACTGAGTTGTTGTATAAGTCGTTCCGTCATTTTCTTTTTGCTCGACATCCACTTTGACAGAGATTTCTTTACTTGCAAGTACCTGTTCATTCACTCGCTTTAAGGCAAATAACTTTCCGCAAGTCGGACACCGTTTTTTCCATCCTATTACAAGTATGATTCCTATAACAATAGTCATGACGATCAAGCCGTTTTTAACTTCTGCCATCATCAGTATGTATGGAACAGCAATCAAAGGCAATACTATTTCCTTTAGACAATACTTGATATAGGTTCTAAAGTATGAATCTATGAATAGCCATACGATAGGAATTATTGTAAATAGCAGGCAGATTATTCCATAGAGTTTAATATATAACTTGATTACGCTGGTGTTTCCAATGTAATCGCTATATAGCCATGTTTGAAACCATTCTGTATTTTGAATAGCATTAGTAACAGCTATATAAATCACTGGCAAAATACATAATATCAAAATCATAAGTACGACAAGAAACATTCCGATTCTTTTTAGTCCTCTGTTTTTTCTGAAACAGGATATACATAAAAGCAATACAGAAAATATGATAATAGCTATCAACCCAAATTCACAATCTGCATAACGTCTAAAGGGCATATATTCTATATTTTGTAAATATACTTCTCCCGTTTGTTCATATCCAATTCTCACAAGAAATTGGATATAATAAACGACTGCTAAAAATACAAAAAATATTTTTGATAAGTAGCATAACAGACAACTTGTGGTTTCCAGTGGATTTGTCCGCAATTCCTGTTTGAATACACTTATTTGAGTGTTTATTCTTCCGCTAGGATTTATTTTATCTATTTTATCCTTAAAATTGTTTTGAGGTTGCTGTTCGGCATATCCCTGTGCCTGCATTACTGCAAGAATACGCTTTCCACGTACCATAATACATTCATTCACTGTTTTAAAGAACTCCTCAAACTCTTTTATAGTTGTAGGAAGTGGATTATTAAGTGAATGGCTTTTGAAAAATTTTTTTGGAATCCCGTTTTTATCAACAAAGGATTCCATATAGTTCTGCTGAACAAACCGCTCCCATGTCTCAAAGCGCTCTAACCACATCTGGCAATTTAAAATGCTTGTCTGTTTATTTCTGTCATTAGCAAATAGAATTTCCAACGCCCGATTATTGATATACTCGCTATGTCCGGGATTGTCCATATACCACTGATAAATTTGACATAATGTTAAATCCCAATAATCCCATTCCCCATAGTTACTTCTTCCTACATTGAACCCCGGAGGTACAGGCATAAAATTCCCGATAGAATGTCCTAATTGAATAAAGCGCCCGGCGTGATAAGATAAATCAACCTTTTTATGGTTTCTTAATATAAACAATTCCCAAGAATCAGTTTCGTCAATCATATGTGTACCAGTTTTCAACTTGGCATATTCTTTTAAAGTAGTCCATATGCTCGTCATAGTATCGCCCCTAAAGACGGTATCACTGGTTCTAAGCTGATATTTCATAGGAATTGCATTTCCGTTTCTGTCCGTCTGATGTTCTATAACAGAACTTGTCAGCCAACTATAAGTTTGAGGGAATGATTCTATAACCCCTCTGCTGACATCACAATCAAAATTTTTCAATTCTCTGTCAGACAAATGGGCAGAGAGTTTGTAAATACAGAATTTTATAAGGTTTCGTGTAGAGGGATTCTTCTCGTTCCGGTAAACTTCCATATAGTGAGATAACACATTTACACCGGAAAAATTGGCTTTCTCTGTCAACAATGCCATTAGTTCGTCTTTTACATCATAGTCATACTGATATTTCATGTTCTGATTCTCCTGTATTTTTTTCTTATTGTATCATCACTGCTTTTTGTTTGCAATGCATTTAGCAATACTATACGCAATGCATATTAATCTTCAAAAATGCAATATTCTATAAATAACAGGAGGTATTGCATATGGCGTTTCAATTAAAATCTGATAAAAAAGAAACTGAAAATAAGACAATTCGCTTTCCGTTACCTTTGATCGAAAGGATAAACGAGGCAATAGAAAACCAAGAAGTGAGTTTTTCGGGATTTGTAATACAGGCGTGTGAATATGCTTTGGCTAATATGGATAATACGAAAACTAAGAGATAAGGGAGAATTATAATATTGAAAGATAATGGATATATAGCAGGATATAGTTTCAACCAGTGGAAAGAAATGGAAAAAAGGTTTGAAAAAGATTTTGAAAATTCGGTTAAATACAACAAACCATTCAGCGTATTGATAAATGAAGTTCTCAATGATGAAACTGCTGGTAAATTTGCAACAAAAACAGGACTTACTCAAAATATGTTATCTAGATTAAAAAATCGTGTTGATAGCGCAAATCCCTCACAGAAGAATACTATTATCACAGTATGCGTTGCATACGACTTAGATTTAATGATGGCGCAAGCTCTTCTTTATAGTCAAGGTTCAATGTTAAATCGTTTTAATAAAAATGATTATGCATATTCTTTTATATTAACTCAATGCAGAGGGAAATCGGTAGATGAGTGTAATGATATATTAAAAAAATTAGGAATTGAAGAAGGTTACCTGTTAGGAGAATATGCTCGGAAGCCACGAAAAAAACATAAATAAGTCTTTAGTTGAAAGTACACATCGGATATGATGTGTATTTTTTTAAAATTTCTTGTACTTCACATGTACAAAACACATGAAAAAACCTTTTAATTTTGTTAAGGGAAAATCTTGATTTTTCAAAAACCCCTTATATTTACAGCGTTTTGAGGCTGTACTTGTCATGTGTGGTGCGATTTATTTAAGTACCTTATAATACAAACATAAGTTGCGCAACTTCAAAAATATTTTTGGAGGTATAAATTTTATGAAACTAAACGAAGTAATTTTTTCTTTTGAAGAAACTTTTGGAGACTTAATGTTAATTGGAATTCCCAAAGAGGTGTTTCGATATGTGGACGGTAAAAAGACAGAGGAACTAGAGGCAATCGGATATCCAGTTATTTCAACCAAACTATGGGAAAAATTCATTGTAAAAGTAAAAGAAAAATCTCCCTCTGTCATTTTTGAGGGAAAACCTGTTCCGGTCGCTTTTACAAACATTGACGCTAAACTCTGGCAGGATTTTAAGAGTAATGATATTAAAGTCAGCGTTACCGCTGATAGCATTAAACTTTTGACAACGCATAACGCTACTAGATTGAAAATGAACAAAGGAGACGAATGATTATGAAGTATCATAAAGTAAAACCTTATTCTTTACGGTGGCTGAAATTACTTTATAAATTATACGGTGTTATTTTAACACTTTCCACTATTTCTTATCTGATAACAAGGAATAATAAAACACTTTTGGGAGTAATGGCTCTGTGTGCCGTGGGAATAATATATGTTGTGTTCATCCGGCGGATGAAGTGGTATAAGGCGAGTAAATTCACTCGCCTTATACAGAAACATATAGAAGAAAATTCCCTATATGAGACAAGGCAAAAAGGTAGGAGAACCGTATATACATTTTATCCCAATGTGGAATGGAAAGCGGATGAAGAAAATAATACTCTTTATATCCGTTTTGAATTACCGGGAAATAAGATTGACTTAAGAGGACTGGAAAGGAATCTGGCTGACCGTTTGAAAAAAATCTGCCTTAATGTATATGAGACATACGGCTCTATCGAATATTCTTTTCAATTAAACAAAGAAAACAGGCTCATAGTTTCTTCAAAAGAAGATATACAAGCGGATGATGAAAATAAAAGTATCGTTCTTTCCCCCTCTTTTATATGGAAATATAGAGAAACGCCTCATTTTGTCGTAATTGGAACGACCGGCTCTGGAAAAACCACTTTTACACGTTTTATTATCGCAAATCTGCTAAAACAAGGGTTTAGGGTGCTATATCTCGACATAAAGCGTGATGCTGAAATGGAGTACTTTTGTCGTGGAAATATTGCGATTACATACGCATATGAACCCGACCATATTGCAAAGGAAGTTTCTGATATTGCGGACGAAATTTACACCAGAACAAATAGTATTAGTGATATGGAAGAATACGGCGTGGAAAAAGAACATGACTATAATTTTAATCCGGTATTTGTAATATGTGATGAAATTATTTTAATGAAACTTGTATTCCCTGACAAACTTTATAAAGAAACAATTGCACAAATCAATTCTATTATAGTCAGTGGACGGAGTAAAAATATATTTGCCGGATTAATTTCACAATCTGGATTAGCTGAATATTTTGGAAACAGTGGGATTCGTGGAAATATCGGCTTAAAGGTGGCACTAGGACAATTAACATCTTCGGAATACCGTATGATATTCGGAGAAGAATTTTCCGATATAAAAAATCTGCGCTATAACGAAATTGGCTCTGGCTTGATTATGAGACATAGTGTAGACAGCCGACCACGGGAATTTGTCTCGCCATATATTGAGCAGGGGGTACTTGATTGACAGGATAATATAAAGTGTTTTGCCCCAGTGACCGCCAGAGGCGGAAAACTGGGGCGGACAACCCCTTTAGTATTACAAGGGGTTGTAGCAATACTTATTTTATCCAGTAATATCAAGGATTTTACAATGCTACTAGAATTTGTCGCATGTAGGAGGATAAAGTGACAGGAAATAATATCATGCAAAAAACAGCGGATAGACAGGCTCGGAAATATACAATTACCTTGAATAATCCACTGGATATGAAGCCACCTATGACACATGAGCAGATAAAAAAATCAATCGGTGAACTTGGTTCTGTGACATATTGGTGTATGGCTGATGAAGTCGGATTAAAAGAGCAGACACCACACACATATATATATTTGTATAGTGCCAGTCCGATACGCTTTTCAACAATTAAGCGACGATTTAATCAAGCGCATATAGAGGCTGCCTATGGAGGTTCGGCAGAAAATAGGGCGTATATTCTTAAAGACGGAAAATGGAAAAATACTGCAAAAACTGAGACTTCTGTACCCGGTACTTTTGAAGAATTTGGTATTATGCCGGCAAAGGAAACCATGAGTGAAAAAGGGGAACTCCAATTCATTTATGATATGATTGAAAGTGGAATGAGTACAGCAGAGATATTAAAGGCTTTTCCGCAAGCTATGCGTTATCTGGATAAAATAGACCGGGCAAGACAGCTTTTAATTGAAGATGAATATAAAAACACATGGAGAGAATTGACTGTAACATATATTTACGGAAAGACAGAGACAGGGAAAACCCGTTCTGTCATGGAAAAATATGGATATAGTAATGTTTTCAGAGTGACTGATTATGTTCATCCGTTTGACTCATATAAGAATCAAAGGATTCTGGTAATGGAAGAATTTAGAAGCAGTATTAAAATACAAGATATGCTAAACTACCTAGACGGTTATCCATGTGAATTAATCGCAAGGTACAATAATAAAACAGCATGTTATCTGGAGGTGTTTTTGATTAGTAATATTTTACTAGAACAACAATATGTTAATATACAGGCAGAAAGCCCGGAAACATGGAAAGCATTTTTAAGAAGAATACATAAGGTAATTTATTATCAAGACACGGATACAATCATTACATATAATTCCGTAAAAGAATATTTAGAAAGAAACAGCGGATTTCACACTATAACAAAAGAAGAACAAGGGCGCTTGCCTTTCAATCTGAAATAGGAGGGATACCATTAGAGAAATGTACTACAATATCAGATTCTAATGTATTGAAGTACGCTGTTGAGAATGGTATACTGAACCCGGATGATGTGCGTAGGGAGATAATGAAGAAAGAAAATGAAAAATATCTTGAAATGCATAATCACAAAATCTGGTTTGATGAAAAAGCGAATCAGTGGATGACCTATATAGACGAGCCCTCTGCAAAAAGGGGGTTCGTTTTGAAAAGGCGAAAGGAAAAGGCGTACCTTGAAAAATTAATTATTGAGCATTATCGTGCTATTGAAGAAAAACCTCGGATTGCTGATATTTTCCATGATTGGTTGACGTTAAAATTTAAGTATGGAGAAATCAGTGAACAGACGAGAACCCGATACGAGAACGATTTCAGAAGATTTTTCCCTGATGATAATGAAATCTGCATGAAATATATAGCTGATATTACAGATATAGATTTAGAAATGTTTATCAAGGGAAATATCAAGAAGCACAAGCTGACAAAAAAGACATATAACGGCTTGAAAATTCTTATAAAAGGAATATTCCGGCACGCCCGGAAGAAAAAGCTGACAGATATCGTTATCTCTGTGTTTTTCGATGAATTAGACCTTTCTAAAAATATCTTTGCCGTACAGGAAAAGAAAAATGACGAAGAGGAAGTTTACAGTGAAGAAGAGATTCCTCTGATAAAGGACTTTCTTCTTCAGAAAGATACTCTCCGCTATCTGGGAGTTCTGTTAGTATTTGTGACGGGCATGAGGGTAGGCGAATTATCCGCTTTAAAGCCGGAAGATATTCAGCTTAAAGAAAAAGGTGGTTCAATCCATGTCTGCCGGACAGAAGTTCATTATAGCGTAACAGATGAATACGGCAAGCGAAAAAATGTTGTCAAGGTACAAAATTTTGCTAAATCCGAGGCAGGAAACAGGCATATTATTCTTAACAGCTTTGCAATACAGATTATAAAACGCATTAAAGAACTGAATCCTACTCCGAAAGAATTTCTCTTTGAAGAAAACGGTCAAAGAATTAAAATCAGAGGATTCAGCGGAGCATTAAGACGCACCTGTGAAAGTCTTGATATTCCATTCAGACCTATGCATAAAATCCGAAAGACCTATGGTACTACACTTCTTGACAATCAAGTGTCAGAAACCCTTGTGGCGTATCAAATGGGGCACTCGGATATTTCAACAACAAAAAAATATTATTACCGCAATAATAAAACAAATGAACATAAAGCGGAGGAAATAGAAAGAGCCCTTTTAGCTATCTGATACAGCATGAAAAAGGCTCTTTTCTATTTGTGTTCTACCTTGTGTTCTATTTTATTCCAGACATGAAAAAACCGCTGAATTTCAGCGGTTTCTAGCAGGGGATGAGAGAATCGAACTCCCGCCAAAGGTTTTGGAGACCCCTATCATACCACTTGACCAATCCCCTGTATCAAGTGTGTGCTGTATCGCACTAGATATTTATACCATATAAACATAGAAAATGTCAAGGGGTTTATGAGTATTTTTTGTAGAAGTCTTAACTTGATTTTTATTTCAGAAATGTTTACTATGGAAACAGAAAGTAGAAAGAGAAACAGAAGGTGAAAAAAGTGATTATTGATATACCGGGATACCAAGTATTGGAATTAGATACGTTGTTAGTGGACTACAATGGAACGCTTGCTGTCGATGGAGAGATACGAGCTGGGGTGAAGGAACGGATCAATCAATTAGCGAAGCGGTTATCCGTATATGTGCTGACGGCTGATACACATGGGACAGCCAGGCAGAAGTGTGAAGGGCTTAAAGCAGAGGTGTATACATTTCCAGAAGGGAGCGCGCTTGAGGCAAAGCATCAGATTTTGAAAAAGCTTGGAGAGCAGCATTGTGTCTGTATTGGAAATGGGAGGAATGATGTGAAAATGCTTCGAGATGCGATGCTTTCCATTGCAGTTATGGATCGGGAAGGCGTTTATGCCGGGCTTATGAAGGAGGCAGATCTCTGTGTAAATTCCATAGAGGATGGATTGGATCTTCTTCTTTATCCAAAGCGATTGATTGCCGGGTTAAGAGGATAGAAAACAATTGAAACGGTTAGAGAAGATGGATGGATAATACATAGTTAGCTATGAAATATATTACCGGATTTTAAGAAAAAGACTGTGGCAGAGAGAACGAGAGAATACAATAAACTCCCGACTCCTGCTACAGTCTTTTTATTTGTGATTAAGAAATAGTCTGGCCAGTGTATTTTTCCAGATCTTCTGTAAATTTCTGGATTTGGATATCCAAAGATTTTTGATCTGCATCCGTTAAAGAGGTCAGAAGATGGGATAAATCTGTCTGAATCTGAGCTGGGTTATAAGGAACCTCCAGCGCGAAATCACTGAACGCACGGATTTTTTGAAAATACATAGCGGTGTCTGGTTCTTCCTGTCCATTTCTGCACATGTGGTACATGGATACGCAGTCGGTAGCTTCGATCTCGGTACATTCTTTGCAAATCCATTTTCCAAGATAATAATAATGTCCGTTTACTTCATATAAGAAGCCGGGCAGTTTTAACAATGCTTCAAGTGTCATAATCCTACCTCCTTACGACGCTGCAAATGATGTATGCGCCTATCTGTTACCACAGTAGCAAAGAGGATGAAAAAATGCAAGCTATCCATAATGATTTTTCAACAGGAATTTTTAGTGTAAAAGTTTTAGTGGCATACGCTTTAATGATGTGATATACTAACTGATTAAAGGGATAGACGAAAGAGGAGATGAATATGAAAAAGAAAAAATTAAGCATGCCTGTCAAGACGATGATAGGCCTTGCATTTGGTGTGGCAGCCGGACTTGCGCTGCAGAATCATGCAGAACTTGCAAAGATGTATATTGGACCATTTGGAACATTGTTTCTAAATTGCATCAAAATGATTGTGGTGCCGATGGTATTTTCATCGATCATTGTTGGTGTATGTGGGATTGGAGATGCGAAAAAGATTGGAAGAATCGGTGGAAAGACGATGCTGTATTTCCTTTGTACGACGGCCTGTGCAGCGACATTGGGAGTGCTTGCATCGAATATTCTGGATATTGGAAAAGGCTTTCAGATTGCAGGGGATGTGGCGGAAGTTACGATTCCGGAGAACCCGGGGATCATCAATACGCTGATTAATATTATTCCGTCAAATCCAATTCAGTCATTGGCAAATGGTGATATGCTTCAGATTATTGCATTTGCTATTATTATTGGCGGCGGTATTATAATGATTGGGGAAAAAGGAAAACCAATTTACCGTGCATTTGATTCGTTGGCGGAAGCTATGTATGCAATTACAGGAGTGATTATGAAATTTACTCCAATAGCAGTATTTGCATTGATTGCACCGATTGTGGCAGAAAACGGTTTGAAAGTATTGCTGCCTTTGATCAGCGTGGTGTTGGCAGTTTATGGAGTGTGTGTGCTTCATGCATTGATTGTATATTCCACATCCGTAAAAATATTTTCCGGAATCGGACCGAGAGAATTTTTCCGGAAATCTGCGGAGGCGATCGTGTTTGCATTTACGTCAGCAAGCAGTTCCGCAACCCTTCCATATTCGATGAAGTCGGCGGAAGATTTGGGCGTGTCCGAACCGGTGCGTTCCTTTGTACTGCCGCTTGGGTCTACAATTAATATGGATGGAACCGCAATTTATCAGGGAATCTGTGCGTTGTTCATTGCGAATGTGTATGGAATTGAATTGACATTGGTGCAGCAAATCACAATTGTATTGACGTGTACTTTCGCATCTGTGGGCGCTGCGGGAATTCCGGGATCAGCCATGGTTATGCTGTCTATGGTATTGCAGTCGGTAGGAATACCGTTGGAAGGAATTGGACTGGTGGCAGGAATTGATAGGATTACGGATATGGCGCCAACCGCAACGAATATTACCGGAGATATTGCATGTTCGGTTGTGGTAGGGGCGAGTGAAAAAGAGTCGGAATAGTTTTGAATTGTAGTCGGGGACGGAGTTTTTTGCAAAAGAACACGTCCCCGATGATCATTTATTTGGCCCATTTTTTCCACATCATGTGGAAAACCCCTGCGCCAACAGGGATGGAAAGTAGATAACTCCAAATACCAATGGAATTTCCGAATTGTTTAGTGATTTCTGAAAATACGACCTGTGTCATTGGATAGTGCGGGCTGATATAGAACATATTGAGATCTCCATATTGGCATAGAGTGAGATTGAAAAGTGTAGCAGTCCCACATAGTCCCGCATAGAGAAGAGTGCCGCCTAAATAACCGGATAAAGAGTAATCAGCCTGGCGCGTCAGTCCGGCGGTGATACCGATCAGGATCATCAGGATATGCCACAGGAAAGAATGGAGGGTTAAAGGAGCATAGTAATAATGCATGCCACTGGTGTCAAAGAATGCGAATATTCCGGCCAGAAGACAGTAATCCATCAGAAAAGTGAGAAGTATCTGATGCAGGCGTGGATATTTTTTGTTTGAAATGACAGGCAAAATGAGGCAGATATACATAGGGATACTGCACAACTGAAATGGGAAATACCACCAGTCGTAAGCTCCGTGGTTGATCCGGAAGGTGAGGGTTAATTGTTTCCAAATTTCACTTGCGGCCATTAGGATACCGCAGGTAAAAAAGAATGTCCGAAATTTTTTCATTTTTTAAATTCTCCTAGTATAAAGTGTATCTGATTTTGGATTTATTATACACCGGGATGCATTCATATGCTATAATACGGATGTTGTCTGAATGTACGCAGATGAAAAGGGAATGTATTGATTTTACTGCGGCTATTTTGGCACGGTTTTCGGAATGAAGGCGATGAATATTTAAGGATAAAAAGAAAAAAGGAAGGGGGAATCAACAATGATTCGAGAGATCAAAAAAGAAGATCGGCAGTTATATATGGAAATGTCGGAGGAATTTTATAATTCTGAAGCAGTGCTGCATTCGATTCCAGAATCATATCGGGAGGCAGCGTGGGAGGAAATGATGCGTTCCGAAGAATATGCAAAAGGATATATTCTGGAAAAAGATGGAGAACCGGCGGGGTACGGATTAACCAGTTATACCTTTTCGCAAGAGGCTGGGGGAAAGGTCGTGTGGTTAGAGGAACTGTATATTCGACCACAGTTCCGTTGCCAGGGTCTGGGAAAAGAATTTTTCACCTATGTGGATGAAAAGATTGCGCCGACGGTAAAGCGGATTCGTTTGGAAATTGAGCCGGATAACTTAAGGGCAAAAAAGCTATATCTTGCAATGGGATATGAAGACCTTGCTTATGCACAGATGGTCAAAGAAGTACAGGAGGGAAAATAGATGCGTTTTGTGATTCAAAGAGTAAAGGAAAGTGAAGTTAGAGTTGATGGAGAAGTGCTTGGGAGTATTGGAAAAGGATTTATGGTGCTGATTGGAGTCAGCAATTCCGATACAAAAGAGATTGCTGATAAGATGATCAAAAAAATGCTGGGGCTGAGAATATTTGAAGATGAGCAGGGGAAGACCAATCTGTCTTTGGATACTGTGGGTGGAAGTCTGCTTTTGATTTCTCAGTTTACACTGTATGCAAACTGCAAAAAAGGAAATCGACCAAGCTTTATCGAGGCTGGGGCTCCGGGGATGGCAGAAGAGATGTATGAATACATTATTGAAAAATGTAAAGAGCAGGTAGAAACGGTAGAACGTGGGCAATTCGGAGCAGATATGAAAGTAAGTCTGATAAATGACGGACCATTTACAATCATTTTAGATTCAGATAATTTATAAAGGGACAGGGTGAACCGCCATCGGGGACGGAGTTTTTTTAAAACGTACACGTCCCCCGATGGCGGTTATTACTTTCCTATCTAATTAATTTCTTGTAAAATATCCCAATTAATTCTTAAATAATCATAAATTCATTGACACATATCGTGATAATTACTAATATAATAGTTAGACTTCTAATTGATTTTAAAATTGAGTCTGATTTTGGAAATATTGACAGGAGGGATGACATGGACGGAATGCAGGATACGTCAGTTTTTTTGTTGCTCCATCAGATTTTACATTTGAGTAAATATCAGGCAATGAAGCGGATGGAAGCTTTGGATTTGAAGCCAAGTCAAGCGGGTATCTTGTTTTTGCTGAATAAGCATGAAGGGATTTCGCAGCGGGAGTTGGCGGAAAAGATCGGAATTACACCGCCGTCGATGACGGTAGCGCTTAAGAAACTGGAGAGCCGGGAATACATCTTGCGAAAGCCGGATCAGGAGGATCAGCGGATTGTAAGGATTTATCTGAAAGAGAAAGGAATCCAGTGTGTAGAAGATTTAGAAAATATATTAAAAGAGATGGAGGACCTTCTTCATCATGGAATGTCTGTAGAGGAGCGCCTGTTGTTTCGGCGGCTTACCATGCAGATGCGGGATAATTTGTTCGCATCAAAAGACTTAAGGGGCATGGATCTTTGTGCTTTGATGAAAGAGACCAGACATTCCGACAGGCATGGATTTTAGAGAAAACTTAGGAAAGGAAGTAGAATATGAAGAAATTGTTTCGATTTTTAAAGCCTTATTCAGGCTCTGTACTTATGATTCTGATAGTGCTGATGGTGCAGGCATATTGTGACTTGTCTTTGCCGACGTATACATCGGATATCGTAAATGTTGGAATCCAGCAGAGCGGAATTACGGAAAAAGTACCAGATGAAATTGCGAAGGAGGATCTGGAGCATCTGCTTTTGTTTGTGCCGTCTGCGCAGCAGAAGACGGTGCAGGAGGCGTTTGAAGAAAGTCAAAAATCATATGATTATGATGGAAAAGTTCTTGCGTTAAAAGAGTCGGTAAAAGAAGAACAGGAAGAAGAGCTGGCATCTGTTTTGGCTGTACCTATGATGATGGTATCAGGAATTGATTCTGGAAGCGATACAGCAGTGCAGATGGAAGAAGAGATGCGTCAGAAGATGAAGGAGCAGATGCAGGCAGCAGCCCAGGAACAGATGCAGGCGGTAGCCCAAGGGCAGATGCAGGCAGTGCCACAGGCTCAGATGCAGGCGGAAGTTCAGTCTCAGACAGAGACGAAACTGCCGGATGTAGACAGCATGACCTTGTATGAAATGATCGGTATGATGGATCCGAAGCAGCGGGACCCCATGATTGATCAGATGGAAGAACAGATGGCTAAGCTGCCAGAGACGATGACAGAGCAGGCAGCTACTGTCTATGTAAAGGCAGCATACGAGAAGATTGGTCTTGATACAGGGAAAATGAGTTCTTCCTATATTATGCAGACCGGAGCGAAGATGCTGGGGCTGGCAGCGCTTGGAATGTTGGCAAGTATTCTCGTGGGATTGATGGCATCCAAGGTTGCAGCGGGGATCGGTCAGGGGCTGAGACGCGATGTCTTCCAAAAAGTGGTTGGATTCTCCAATGCGGAATTTGATAAGTTCTCAACGGCCTCTTTGATTACGAGAAGTACCAATGACATCCAGCAGATTCAGCTTTTGATGGTTATGCTGCTTCGGATGGTTCTGTATGCGCCAATTATGGCAGCAGGCGGAGTGTGGAAAGTCTTTAACACAAATGTGGATATGTGTTGGATTATCGGCCTTGGAATTTTGATGATCCTCTTGGTTGTCATTGCACTCTTTGTTTTGGTAATGCCTAAATTTGAGATTGTACAGAATCAGATTGACCGCCTGAATCTGGTCAGCAGAGAGATTTTAACGGGACTTCCGGTAATCCGAGCATTTGGAACGCAGGAATATGAGGAAGAAAGATTTGACGGCGCAAATAAAGATCTGACGAAGACGAACTTATTTGTAAATCGTGCGATGACGTTTATGATGCCGATGATGATGTTAATTATGAATGCAGTGACGGTACTGATCGTTTGGGTTGGCGGACACAGCATCAATGATGGAGCAATGCAGGTGGGAGATATGATGGCATTTATTCAGTATACCATGCAGATTATTATGTCCTTCCTGATGATTTGTATGATCTCTGTAATGCTCCCAAGAGCGGCGGTGTCAGCAGAGCGTGTGGATGAAGTCTTAAAGAGTCAGACGCTGATTCACGATCCAAAGGAAGCAAAAACATTTTCGAAAGAGGGAAAAGGAGAGGTTTGCTTTGATCATGTATCCTTCCGTTATCCGGGAGCAGAAGAATATGTGTTGGAGGATATTTCCTTTACTGCAAAACCAGGTGAGACAACGGCATTTATAGGAAGTACGGGAAGCGGAAAGTCGACGCTTGTGAATCTAATTCCTCGGTTTTATGATGTGACAGAAGGCAAGATTATGATTGACGGAGAAGACATCCGGGAAGTAACGCAGCATGATCTGCGGGAGAAGATAGGGTATGTTCCGCAGAAAGGAGTGCTATTCTCAGGAAATGTTGCGTCCAATATTCTGTATGGAAATCCAGACGGAACCCAGGAAGAGATGGAAGAGGCAGCCAAAATCGCTCAGGCAACAGAATTTATTGAGCACAAGAAGAAGCGTTATCAGAGCCCGATTTCCCAGGGTGGAGCCAATGTGTCCGGTGGGCAGAAGCAGCGCCTTTCTATTGCAAGAGCGATCGCAAAACATCCGGAAATCTATATTTTTGATGACAGTTTTTCCGCTCTTGATTACAAGACGGATGTGACGCTTCGGAAAGCGTTAAAAGAAAAGACAGCAGACAGTACGGTTCTGATTGTTGCACAGCGAATCAGTACGATTCTTCAGGCAGAACAGATTATTGTTCTGGATAACGGAAAAGTCGTTGGAAAAGGAACGCATAAAGAACTTCTGAAGAATTGCGAAGCATATTACCAGATCGCATCCTCTCAGTTATCGGAGAAAGAACTGGCAGAAGACTTAAAGGAGGTGGAATAATATGGCACCACATGGACATGGGAACGGCGGTGTTGCTGGAGAGAAAGCAAGAGACTTTAAGGGAACAATGAAGAAATTAATGAGTTATCTTGCAAATTATAAAATTGCGATATTCTTTGTGGCCGTATTTGCAGTGGGCAGCACCATCTTTAATATTGTAGGACCTAAGATCTTAGGAAAAGCGACTACGGAGATCTTCAACGGCCTGGTGGGCAAGGTTTCAGGGGGAAATGGAATCAATTTTGGAAAGATAGGACAGATTCTTCTTGGACTTCTTTTCCTGTATTTGTGCAGCGCCTTGTTTTCGTTTGTTCAAGGATATATTATGACGGGGATTTCACAGAAGCTGACCTATCGGATGCGGAAAGAAATTTCGGAAAAGATTAACCGCCTTCCGGTGAAATACTTTGATCAGATGACACATGGAGAGATTCTTTCCAGGATTACCAATGATGTGGATACTTTAAGCCAGAGTTTAAACCAGAGTGCAACGCAGGTGATTACGTCTGTGACTACGATCATCGGTGTGTTGGTGATGATGATTAGTATCAGTCCATTGATGACGCTGGCAGCGCTTCTGATTCTTCCGATTTCTATGGGATTTATTTCTGTGATTGTAAAGCATTCGCAGCGGTATTTTAAGAGCCAGCAGAAGTATCTGGGTCATGTCAATGGTCAGGTGGAAGAAATCTACAGTGGTCATAATATTGTGAAGGCATTTAATAAGGAAGAGGAAGTGATCGCAGCGTTTGAGAAGGACAATGATATCCTCTATCAGTCAGCATGGAAATCACAGTTCTTTTCCGGTATGATGATGCCAATTATGCAGTTTGTAGGAAATTTGGGCTATGTGGCCGTGGTAATTCTGGGTGGTTATTTGGCAGTGAAGCGAACGATCGAAGTAGGAGATATCCAGTCATTTATTCAGTATGTGCGTCAGTTTACCATGCCGATTCAGCAGGTTGCCCAGGTGGCAAATATGCTTCAGTCCACAGCTGCCGCGTCAGAGAGGGTCTTTGAATTCCTGGAAGAAGAGGAAGAGGCACAGACGGCAGAACATCCGGTATCACCGGAAGGGATCGAAGGAAGCGTGGAATTTGAACATGTACACTTTGGCTATAATCCAGAGCATACCATTATCAACGATTTCAGTGCGAAGGTGGAACCGGGGCAGAAGATTGCAATTGTAGGTCCGACGGGAGCAGGAAAAACGACGATGGTGAAGCTTCTGATGCGATTCTATGATGTAGGAAGCGGAGCAATTAAAGTGGATGGACACGATATCCGTGATTTTAACAGAAGTGAGTTGAGAAAGATGTTTGGTATGGTTCTGCAGGACACCTGGCTTTTTAAGGGAAGTATTGAAGAAAATATTCGATACGGTAAGCTGGATGCCACCCATGAGGAGGTCGTAGAAGCGGCAAAAGCAGCTCACGTGCATCGTTTTGTACAGACCCTTCCGGGGGGATACGAAATGGAATTAAATGAAGAAGCAAGCAATGTGTCTCAGGGACAGAAACAGTTATTAACGATCGCAAGAGCGATTCTTGCGGATCCTAAAATTTTGATTTTGGATGAGGCGACCAGTTCTGTGGATACCCGTACGGAGATTCGGATTCAGAAGGCGATGGATAATCTGATGCGCGGAAGAACCAGTTTTATTATCGCACACCGTCTGTCTACCATTCGGGATGCAGATTTGATTCTGGTGATGAAAGACGGAGATATTATTGAGCAGGGAAATCACGAAACATTGATTGCTCAGAATGGCTTCTATGCGGAACTATACAATTCACAGTTTGAAAGGAGCGCATAGGATGGAACGGTTAGAGCAGCAGTTTGCATTTTTAAGAGAGATTGACAAAGAGAAAATGATAGGGCGGCAGACGTATCTTACCGATGCCGTCCGCAAGGAAAATGATGCGGAACATGCCTGGCATATGGCGATTATGACGCTGCTCCTTTCAGAGTATGCCAATGAAGAAATTGATGTGCTTCGGACGATTTCTATGCTGCTGATCCATGATATTGTAGAGATCGATGCAGGTGATACCTATGCGTATGATATGGAGGCGAAGAAGACACAGAGGCAGCGGGAGGAACGGGCAGCAGAGAGGATCTTTGGGATGCTTCCTTCGGATCAGAGAGAGAAAATGCGTGCGCTTTGGGAAGAGTTTGAAGCCTGTGAGACCAGGGAAGCTAAATTTGCCCGGTCTATGGACAATATACAGCCGATGATGTTAAATGCAGCTACCGATGGAAAGGCGTGGGAAGAGCATGAGGTGCGTTTGAGTCAGATTTTGAAACGGAATCAGCGAACCAAAGAAGGATCGGAGACGCTTTGGAAGTACGCAAAGGAAACTTTTATTGATCCAAATATAGAAAAGAAACGAATTGTGGATGATAGAAACGAAAAAGAATAGATCAAGCAAGAGATAAGAAAATAAAAACAGCAGAATCACTTTCACGCCAAAGAGAAGGCGAAGAGATTCTGCTGTTTTTCTTATTTGTTTATTTCATGGAAAGTCCGGTTAATACGGATTTCACATGACTGATTTCCTGTTCAGATGCTTTAGCGGCAGGAACATAGTAACTTTTTTCACGGGCAATCTGATAGAGTTTTTCCTGTGACATTTCACATTCGTTGCGCAGCTGTTTCAGACACTGTTTTAATTCTTTGTTTTCCGTCTGAGGAATCATTTCTCCGAAGCGGACCAGTTCTCCGTTGACGCTTGCCAGGGTGTCGGATACCATTGTTTTTTCGTCTAACATATCAAGTTTCCTCCTCTTATAAAAATTTCATCAGATTTTGCTTGTTTTTCATAGCAGAATCCGCTGCGTCCTGAAAAAGTTTCTTCACTTCAGGATCTGTGGCGCAGGAAGCATAATCCTGCATTTTGCAGTGTGTGGTGTCATAGCCGCCGATTAAGTGGCGGAGATTCTGTAAGTCAAGTACGGATATTTCAGACATGGTACATTCCTCCTTTATTTTCATTGATACATGTCAATACAAAAATATTATTTCGGAAATGAAGAAAAAATATACAGGAGTTTTTTGACATTTTCTTTTGTGAAATTTTTGAATAGATACAGAAAGATACAGATTCCCTCTTGCGAACTAGTGTAGTATACTGAATTTAGAGAATTCAGACTGTGTGATAGGTTTGGAAAAATGTAAATGATGTGATTAACGAAGATACGAAGGAGGAGCACGATGAAGCTGATTGATTTGCATTGTGACACGATTGGAAAATTGATGGATCAGAAAGATGCAGGAGATCTTATGACAAACCGGCATAGTATCAGTATTGAGCATATGGAAAAAGCCGGTACAAAAGCACAGTTTTTTGCATGTTTTACTTGTTTTGGAAATTATGAGAATGGAAATGGATATGAGGATGCGTATCAAAGAGCAGAGCAGATGATTGCTTTTGCGAAAGAACAGTTTGAGATTTACCAAAGCAGGATACGTCTGGCTCATTCCTGGCAGGAGATTGTCGAAAATGCAGAAGATGGCAAGATTTCTGCTATTTTGACGATCGAAGAGGGAGGCGTTTTAAATGGTCGGATGGAACGGATTACAAGCCTGTACCAGGAAGGGGTGCGGCTGATGACATTGATGTGGAACTATGAGAACTGCCTGGGACATCCAAACAGCTGGGACGCGGGAATGATGGAGAAGGGGCTGACGCCATTTGGAATCGAGACAGTAACAAGGATGGGAGAACTGGGAATGATTGCGGACGTTTCTCATGCTTCGGACGGAACCTTTTGGGACATTTTAAAATATGCAAAAGGGCCAGTAGTGGCCTCTCATTCTAATTGCCGCAATTTGTGTAACCATCCAAGAAACCTGACAGATGAAATGATCCGGGCTCTTGCAGAGCAGGGCGGTGTTGCCGGCCTTAACTTTTTTGGACCGTTTTTGGGAACTACAAAAGAATCTAAAATTGAGGAAATGACAGCCCATATTCTGCATATGATTCAAGTGGGTGGAAGTGAATTTCCGGCGATTGGAACAGATTTTGACGGAATTGACGGGCTGGAACGGCTGGATATCCCGAATGCATCGGCGATGGAACTTTTGTGGGAGGCGTTGAAGAAGAAAGGATTATCTCAGGGACAGCTTGATAAGATCTGGGGAGAAAATGTAGAACGAGTGCTGCGCGAAGTCTTAGCATAGCGTATTTGCAAGAATGATAGATAAAGCAAGAAGGGGCTTACAGTTATGAGAAACGGTAAGCCCCTTCTTTAGAGAATTATTTATTGGGTTTTATACATTTTTATTTGCCTTCTACTTCGGCCATTTTCATTGCACGAACCTTTAATGGCAGACCAAACAGATTGATGAATCCGTCTGCATCGTGGTGATCATAGAGATCGCCAGTTGTAAAGCTTGCCAAAGACTCACTGTACAGAGAATATGGAGATGTGGTTCCGGCTTTGATAATATTGCCTTTATAGAGTTTGAATTTTACTTCACCGGTCACATATTCCTGTGTACTTTCGATAAATGCCTGTACAGCTTCACGAAGTGGTGTAAACCATTTTCCTTCGTATACGATCTGGGAAAGTTTATTGCCCATTTCTTCCTTTACTTCATAGGTTGCGCGATCCAATACCAGTTCTTCTAACTGCTGATGTGCCTCGTAGAGGATGGTTCCGCCAGGAGTCTCATATACGCCACGGGATTTCATACCAACTACACGGTTTTCGACGATATCACAGATACCAACACCGTGCTTTCCACCAAGTTCATTGAGCTTGCGGATGATATCGGAAACTTTCATTTCTTCACCATTGATACTCTTTGGAACACCTTTTTCAAAGGTCATCGTCACATATTCTCCTTCGTCCGGAGCTTTTTCCGGAGTTACCCCAAGAACTAAAAGATGATCATAGTTTGGTTCGTTTGCAGGATCCTCCAGTTCCAGTCCTTCGTGACTGATGTGCCACAAGTTACGGTCACGGCTGTAGCTGTGGCTTGCGTCGAATGGAAGGTCGATTCCATGTGCTTTGCAGTATTCAATCTCTTCTTCACGGGAGTTCATGGTCCATACATCGGTCATACGCCATGGAGCGATGATTTTGATGTCCGGAGCCAGCGCTTTGATTCCCAGTTCAAAACGGATCTGGTCATTTCCTTTTCCGGTAGCGCCGTGGCAGATGGCAGTAGCGCCTTCTTTTCTTGCAATCTCAACGAGACGTTTTGCAATAGCCGGACGTGCCATGGAAGTTCCGAGTAAATATTTGTTTTCATAAACGGCGTGTGCCTGTACGCAAGGAACGACGTAATTATCACAGAAATCGTCAACGATGTCTTCGATATATAATTTGGAAGCGCCGGATAATTTTGCACGCTCTTCCAGTCCGTCTAATTCTTCCTCCTGACCACAGTCTACGCAGCAGCAGATTACTTCGTAATCAAAATTTTCTTTGAGCCATGGAATAATGGCTGTGGTGTCCAGTCCTCCGGAATACGCTAATACAACTTTCTCTTTCATATGTTTATCCTCCTCAAATCTATCTTTGATTTTATTTTGTTTGTTTCAATGCAAGACATACTATACACCATAATTCATAAATATGCAAGATAAAATTGTAAAAAAGTTTAAAATATGCAAAATATGCAAATGATATGTATAAAAAAGAGGGCTTATGAGAGTATGTGTAGTAGTTTATGGGCATGATTTGTAGAGATTTACTTTGTCAGTAGGACATGATATAATTAAAAATAATGCGCTAAGTAAAGGAGGGGCTTATGGAGACTTTAATTATTATGTGTCTCGGTATTCTCGCTGGGCGTTTTCTGATACCAAATCGTGCAAAAAAAGGGAATGAGTGGTTTTCTCTTGGCTGCACGTTCCTTCTGATTCTTTGTATGGGTGTAAAGCTAGGAAGAGATGACAATTTTATAAACGATTTATCTTCGTTGGGATTATCAAGCTTATTATTTTTTCTAATTCCAACTGTTTTATCAATTCTCATAGTTTTTGTTTTAACAAAAAAGTTTATGAAAAAGAGAAAAGGTGATCAAGAACAAGAGGTGGATAAATGATTATTGTATTTATGATTTTAGCATTAGGGATTGGTTTGGTTTATGGAATGTCTGGTATTGAATTAACTGCTTTAAATATGATAACGGAAAACACGGATCTAGTATTATACATTTTGATGTTTTCTGTCGGCATCAGTATCGGAATGCAGAGAGGAATCTTTTCAAAAATAAAAGAGTATCATATGAAAATCTTTATCATTCCGATCGGAATTATTGTCGGATCTTTCGTGGGAGGAGTTATCTGTTCCTTGATTCTGGAAATACCGATTGGTTATGGGACGGCGATCACCAGTGGCTTGGGCTGGTATAGTTTGGCAGGTGTTACGATTAGTGGGTTAGCCAATGTGGAGATGGGGAGCATTGCTTTTATGAGTAATCTTATGCGAGAGATGTTTTCCTTTATTTTGATTCCATTTCTTGCAGTTCACTTTAATTACTATACATGTATTGCCCCGGCAGGAGCTACCAGTGAAGATACTACTTTGCCGGTTATGTTGAAATATACAAATGAAGAAACGGTTGTTTTGTCCGTTTTTAATGGCGTGATATGTTCATTTATGGTTCCTATTTTGATTTCTTTTTGCCTGAATATGGTTTAATTAAATCTTTTTCGATATATAAAGAGCGTATTTTTTACTTTGGTTCATTTTTTACATAACTTTGAATAAATACGCTCTACAAACCATGCTTCTGTGGATTTTTCGCTGATTTCATCCACTTTGATCCATTCGATCTGGCTGTTTTCATCGGCTTTGATCCGAAGTGGTGCATCTGTACTGGCTTCTAATAAATATGTTATATTCAAATGTAAATGGGAGGGAATGTATATTCCCTTTTTTTCGTGTCCGGAAACCGGCAATATTTCAAGAGAAAATATATCTTCTGAGACGAAGCGAATATCTGTCAGTCCGCTTTCTTCCTCAATTTCTTTCAGAATTACCTGCTTTAAATCCGCATTCCCATCCGCATGCCCCCCAAGCCATGCGAAGGACTGATAAATATTGTGATAAGCCATTAAAACTTTTTGGCGGTATTCATTTACAATCCATGCAGATACTGTAAAATGAGCATTCTTATTTTCACGTGTCAAAATATGTTTCGATTCGTAAAGGTGCCGCAAAATTTCTTCTTTGTCTTTTTCTTCCTGTTCGTTATAAGGCTGGTATTTTTCAATCTGTTTTTTTAACTGCTCAAGGTCTTCCAAAGTTATTTCCTCCTGAAAATTTTAAATAAATGAAGCATAAATAATATAAATTTCCGTGACTGTAATAATCCCCAAAACTCCGTCTATCATAAGATTATATGAAACATCTGTTAAAAATGTTTTGGAGTGAGTCAGGAAATATTTGATTTTTTCTGTTCCACTTAGGATAGTAATGAAAAGTGATAGTGCTGGGAAAAGAAAAATTTCGAGTTTACTTCCAAAATCATCTGCGATTCCATTTGCAAAATGCACAGGGATTATCTGTGGCAGGAAGAACACGCTGATTACGGCCAATAAAATACCAATGCTGTAAATAGTCCATGTCAATTTTCGGCTTCCAATCCATTTCATAAAAATTCTTTCTTTCTTTTGTGACTTCCTGTTATATATGAAATTATATTCTTTATTTCTAGGTTTGTATATAGAATTTTCTTGAATTGCGATCTTCGAAAAATGGGTTGACATATATAGATGATCTATGTATTATAAAAATATGATATATAGATCATCTATACAATATAAGAAAGAGGTGAAAGGGCATGGCAATTGATAGAAGCTTGTTGTCGGGAAGCAATGGAATGCTTCTTTTGAAACTTTTGGAGGAAAAAGATCTGTATGGATATGAGATGATTGAGATGCTCCGGGAACGTTCTATGAATGTGTTTGAACTGAAAGCCGGGACACTCTATCCGATTCTTCACAAATTAGAGGAGCAAAGATGTGTGGAAACCTATGAGAAAGAAGTGGCGGGAAAGGTACGAAAGTATTACCGGATTACCAAAGAAGGAAAAAAGCAGCTGAAGGCAAAAACAGAAGAGTGGAATGAATACTCTAAGGCGGTAAGTCAGGTGCTGGGAGGTGCATTTTGTGGATAGAAAAGGGTATCTGGAAGTATTAGAGGAGCAGATTCGCTGCAAAAAAGCGATTCCGTTCATCCAAAAAGAGTTAGAGGATCATATCGAGGATCAGAAGATGGCTTATCTGGCCAGTGGTATGACTGAATATGAGGCGGAAGAAGCAGCTGTGGAACAGATGGGAGATCCGGTTGCGGCGGGGATGGAACTGGATCAGGTTCACAGACCGAAGATGGCATGGGGGATGATTGTACTTGCAGGAGCTCTCTACTTTGCTGGTTTTCTTGTACGTTTTCTGGTAGAAGCTGCACTGGGAGTTGATTTTTTGTCAGCGAAAGTGGGGGCTTCCTATTTATTTAGTTTTATGATTATGATAGGCGTATGTTTTTGGGATTACAGCAGGATTGGAAAGTGGGCAAGAGAGTTGACCATTCTGGCATCAGTCGTGTTGATTTTGGGAATTGGCTTTGGTGGAAAAGTAATCAATGGGAGCAGCGGGTGGATTTCGCTGGGAGGAATTGCGACTGTCAATGTGCGAATCTTAATTTTTCTGATGATACCCTTGTATGCGGCTGTGTTGTATCAGTACCGGGGACAAGGATATGGTTCGATCGGAAGAGGAATCTTGTGGACGGTTCCGCTCGTACTTCCGGCAATTGCCTGCGGAAGCTTTTACCTGGTTCTGTGGATGGTGCTTTTGTGTCTTTTGATTTTGGTTTACGCAGTGAGCAGGGGATGGTACCAGATTAAGAAGAAAAGAACAATAGGAGGTCTGGCGTTTATGGGGTGCTTGTTACCGTCTCTTTCGGTAGGATATCTTTGGGTATTTGGTGCGACATATCAGAAAGAACGGGCATTGGCAATTTTGTCTCCCTTTCATTCAGAGACGAATGAAACCGTACGCTTTTTTCGGACAGTGGTTTCCGACAGCCGATTTGTGGGAGGCAGCACAGAGGCAATCAACATGCTGGCTTCCGGGGAGAGAACGGAGGATCTTTTGACTTATCTGTTGTCTTTTTATGGTATTTTGGTTACCGTTCTTTTGGTTGGAATGATGGCGGTGCTTTTGGGGGTACTTTTTCGTCATGCGGCAAGGCAGAAGAATCAGCTGGGAAGAATGATGGGATTTGCATGTACGGTGGTGCTGGCGCGGCAGATTCTTGTGTATACGGCAGGATGCTTGGGATTAACAATGCCCCAAAATGTATACTGTCCATTCTTAGGAAGCGGTGGAAGTGGTGCGCTAATGACTGGGGTACTGCTTGGGATATTGCTTAGTATTTATCGGTATCAGAATGTGATTTCAGATGTGAAAATTCGGAAAAAGAGTCGCCAGCAGACAAAAGAATAAAAGTAGAAACAAAAAACGAAACAAAAAACGAAAAATAATCTTAAGAAAAATACTTGCATATTATACACAGTTGGTGTATAATTATGCAAGTATTTTAGATTATGCACATGCATATAAGTATGAGAACAGTAGAAAGTTTCAGGAAATTGGGTTATCTTAGGAGGTAATACAATGATAAAAGCAGGGATTATTGGTGCGACTGGCTATGCAGGAGCGGAGTTGGTAAGAATTTTGAACGGACATAAGGAGGTAGAGATTGTATGGTATGGTTCCAGAAGTTATGTGGATCAGAACTATGCAGATGTTTACCGGAACATGTTTCAGATTGTAGATGCAAAATGCATGGATGATAATATGGAAGCGCTTGCAGATCAGGTGGATGTTATTTTCACGGCGACGCCTCAGGGATTCTGTGCATCCATGATGAATGATGCCATTCTGTCAAAGGCGAAGATCATTGATTTAAGTGCTGATTACCGAATCAAAGATGTGGCGGTCTATGAGAAATGGTATGGGATTAAGCATGAGAGTCCTCAGTATATTGAGGAAGCGGTATATGGTCTTAGTGAGGTAAACCGGGAAATGATTGAACATGCAAGATTACTGGCAAATCCGGGGTGTTATACAACCTGTTCCATTCTAACCGCGTATCCGCTGGCAAAAGAAGGAGTGATCGATATGAGTACGCTGATTATCGACGCAAAATCGGGTACGTCCGGGGCTGGAAGAGGTACAAAGCTTCCGAATCTCTACTGTGAGGTTAACGAAAATATTAAGGCATATGGAGTGGCATCTCACAGACATACGCCGGAGATTGAAGAACAGCTTGGGATTGCAGCAGGGGAGCCGGTGACGTTAAACTTTACGCCTCACTTAATCCCGATGAACAGAGGGATTCTGGCAACGGAATATGCGACGTTAAAAAAACAGGTCACTTACGAGGAAGTCAAAGCCATTTATGACCAGTATTATCAGAAGGAAACGTTCGTCAGGGTACTGGAAAAGGGTGTTTTCCCGGAGACCAAATGGGTAGAAGGAAGCAACTATGTAGATATTAATTTCCAGATTGATCCAAGAACCAATCGGATTATTATGATGGGAGCCATTGATAATCTAGTAAAGGGAGCAGCAGGTCAGGCGGTTCAGAATATGAATCTGATGTTTGGATTTTCGGAGAATGAGGGCTTGAATATGGTTCCTATGTTCCCATAAAAGGAGGGGAGGACGCAGATGGTAAGACAAATGAAAATCGAAGATTATGACCAGGTGTATGCATTATGGACGAAAATCCGTGGATTTGGAATCCGAAGTGTGGATGATTCCAAAGAGGGCGTAGCAAGATTCTTAAGAAGAAATCCAGATACCAGTGTGGTAGCTGTGGAGGAGGATCAGATTGTAGGAGCAATTCTATGCGGGCACGATGGGCGAAGAGGCTGTCTTTACCATGTATGCGTGGATCCTGACTGGAGGATGCGCGGCATTGGAAAAGCGATGGTGGTTTATGCAATGGAAGCGCTGAAGAAGGAAGAGATCAATAAGGTGTCTCTCATTGCATTTACACAGAATGATATTGGAAATGCATTCTGGAAGGAAATCGGCTGGACGAAGCGCGAGGATTTGAATTATTATGATTTTACTTTAAATGAAGAAAATATTACGGCATTTATTCAATAATCAAAGATTAGAAAAAGGATGGGATGAATTATGAAACAGATCGCAGGTGGCGTAACAGCAGCAAAAGGATATGAAGCGGCAAGTACCGCAGCAGGAATCAAATACCAGAACCGTACCGATATGGCAATGATTTACAGTCAGGTTCCAAGTGTGGCAGCGGGAACCTTTACGACCAATGTAGTAAAGGCAGCTCCGGTTAAGTGGGATCAGCAGGTAGTAAAGAGCGGGGCGAAAGTTCAAGCTGTCATTGTAAATTCAGGAATTGCCAATGCATGTACTGGATCAGAAGGCTTTGGGTATTGTAAGGATACAGCGGATGCGGCAGCTGCGGCGCTTGGTATCTCGGCGGATGGAGTACTGGTTGGATCTACGGGAGTCATCGGAAAGCAGATTCCGATTGAAAAGTTGACAGCAGGTGTTGCAGAACTGGCAAAGAAAAAGCAGGCTACGTTAGAAAGTGGACAGGAAGCGGCAAAGGCCATTATGACAACGGATACGAAAGAAAAGGAATTGGCCGTAGAAATTGAGGTTGCAGGAAAGACGGTGACCATCGGAGGGATGGCAAAAGGATCTGGTATGATCCATCCGAATATGTGCACCATGCTTGCTTTTATTACAACGGATGCGGTGATTTCTAAAGAGACACTTCAGAAGGCATTGAGCGAAGATGTGGATGATACATACAACATGATTTCTGTGGATGGAGATACTTCTACGAATGATACCGTGCTTCTTTTGGCAAATGGAATGGCAGAAAATGAGGAAATCATTTATGGAAGTGAAGCGTACGAAACGTTCACAGAGGCGCTTCATGTGATCAACGAGTATCTGGCGAAAAAAATTGCAGGAGACGGAGAAGGTGCAACTGCGTTGTTTGAAGTAAAAGCGGTAGGATGTGAGAGTAAGGAACAGGCAAAAATTCTGGCTAAATCTATCGTATGTTCCAATTTGACCAAGACGGCGATTGCCGGACATGATGCCAACTGGGGACGGATCTTGTGCGCGATGGGATATTCTGGAGCACAGTTTGATCCAGAGCGGGTAGATCTTTTCTTTGAAAGTGCAGTTGGTAAGATCCAAATTATTGAAAACGGAACAGCAGTCAACTATAGTGAGGCGGAAGCAACGAAAATATTATCCGAGCCGGAAGTGACGGCTATTGCCGATGTGAAGATGGGAGAGGAGACGGCAACAGCATGGGGATGTGATCTGACCCATGGATATATCGAGATTAATGCAGATTACAGAAGCTAGGTGAGAAAAGTTCAGGAAAGAAGGAGTGACAGGAAGATGGATCAGAATATGCAGAAATATCTGGATAAGGCAGAAGTGCTGATTGAAGCACTTCCTTATATCCAGCGATTTAACCGGAAGATTATTGTAGTAAAGTACGGCGGAAGCGCTATGGTAGATGAGAATCTAAAAGAGCAGGTAATCAAGGATGTAACCCTTCTAAAGCTGGTAGGATTTAAACCGATTATTGTCCATGGCGGAGGGAAAGAAATCAGCCGCTGGGTTAGCAAGGTGGGTATGGAGCCGAACTTTGTCAATGGACTTCGTGTTACCGATGCAGAGACTATGGAACTGGCAGAAATGGTGCTTGGAAAGGTCAATAAGGAATTGGTTCAGCTGGTGGAAAGTCTAGGCGTTCGAGCGATTGGAATCAGCGGAAAGGACGGAAAACTTTTGACGGTGGATAAAAAATATGCAGACGGAGAAGATATTGGATTTGTAGGAGAGATTAAGAAAGTAAATATCCAGATTCTGTATGATCTGCTGGAGAAGGACTTTCTTCCAATTATTTGTCCGGTGGGTCTTGATGACGATTACAATACGTATAATATTAATGCAGACGATGCAGCATGCGCTATCGCAAGGGCGATGAGGGCGGAAAAGCTTGCGTTTCTGACGGATATCGAAGGGGTGTATAAAGATCCAAAAGATCCGGCCACCTTGATTTCTGAACTGACGGTATCTGATGCAAGAAAACTGATGGATGAGGGCTATATTGGCGGTGGAATGCTTCCGAAGCTTCACAACTGTATCGATGCGATTGAACACGGGGTGTCCAGAGTTCATATTTTAGACGGTCGGATTCCGCATTGTCTGCTTCTTGAGATTTTTACCAATAAAGGAATTGGAACGGCGATCTTAAATGACCGGACACCGCAATTCCTGCCGCAAAATCTAGATACTTTTTCCCATCTGTGTCATAGAGATATACCCCCTCTCCATGATCCAGTACTACCGGTTTCCGGTAGTACTGGATCATGGAGAGGGGGTATATCTCTATGACACAGATGGGAAAAAGTATCTAGATTTTGCGGCAGGAATTGCGGTGTCCGGTCTTGGGTACAGCAATGAAGAGTGGAAAGAAGCTCTGAAAGAGCAGATTGATCATCTGGTTCATACCTCGAATCTGTATTACAATACTACCTGTGGAAAAGCAGCCGGACTTTTAAAGAAGGCCAGCCGGATGGATCGGGTATTTTTTACCAACAGTGGGACAGAAGCCATAGAAGGAGCGCTGAAAGCGGCGAGAAAATATGCATGGGCAAAAGGGACGGGAAGATATGAATTTATTGCTATGACAAATTCTTTTCATGGACGAAGCATGGGCGCATTGTCGGTGACGGAGCATGAAGCATATCGAGCACCTTTTGAGCCATTGATTCCGGGTGTGAAATTTGCTGTGTTTAATGATCTTGACAGCGTAAAAAAACTGGTGACAGAGAAGACTTGTGCGATCATTCTGGAGCCAATACAGGGCGAGGGAGGAATCAATTTAGCCACGCCTGAATTTATGGAAGGAATCCGTGCATTGTGCGATGCGGAAGGAATCTTAATGATCTGTGACGAGATTCAGTGTGGGATGGCAAGAACCGGCGCCATGTTTGCATGGCAGAAATATGGTGTAAAGCCGGATATTCTGGCGATGGCAAAAGCGATTGGAAGTGGTGTTCCGGTAGGAGCCTTTGCTATGACGGAAGAAGTGGCGGAGTATTCGCTAAAGCCGGGAGATCATGGAACGACTTATGGGGGGAACCCTTTGGTGTGTGCGTCTGTTGCCAAGACACTGGAAATCTATGAACGGGAGCAGATGACGGAGCATGTGAAAGAGGTCGGTGCGTATTTAACAGAAAAATTAGATGCGCTGGTGCAGGAATCTGATAGGGTTTTGGAACGCCGGGGAACAGGCCTGATTCAGGGAATCCGGCTGAATGGACCGGTAGGAGATGTGATTCAGGAAGCATTAAAAGAAGGATTACTGATTATTAGCGCGAGAAGCGATGTGATTCGGATGGTTCCGCCGCTTGTGATTGAGAACAGGCATATCGATGAAATGATTCGGATTTTACAAAAGGTACTGTAGACATAAAAGTCCAATCATTGGATATACTATCTACAAGAATGTAGGAGGTATGATCTGATGATTGGATTTTTGATTGCTTTGCTTTCCGGAGCTTTGATGAGTGTACAGGGAGTGTTTAATACACAGGTGACGAAGACGACGGGAATGTGGGTCAGTAATGGATGGGTACAGTTTAGCGCGTTTCTTTTGTGTCTGGCGGCGTGGTTGGTTGCCGGGAGAGATTCGATATTGACGCTTACGAAGGTGGAACCGAAATACGTGCTGCTGGGAGGCGTCATTGGCGCAGGTATTACCTGGACTGTGATTAAGAGTATGGAGCAGTTAGGACCTGCAAAAGCGGCGCTTCTTATTGTGATTTCTCAATTGATAGTGGCTTATTTGATTGAACTATTTGGGCTGTTTGGTGTGGATAAAGAGCCTTTGGAATGGCGGAAGGTGATCGGCATGGTGATTGCCCTGATTGGAGTTGCAATTTTTCAATGGAAATAGTACAATACTTTTACTAGGCATAAACAGGGTGTTTGCAGTTCCGACAGACTGTAAAGGAGTAAGATTATGCGTAGGAAAAGTAAGAAATATTATATGATAATGCCCGTGGCAGTATTGACCGTTTGTGGAATGTTTTTCTTTGGTTGTGCTGGAGAATCAGACAAGAGAGAAAGCATAACGCCGATTGAGGTTTCGGAGGAACAGAAAGATACGGAAGAAAAGAAGGCAGAAAAAGAGAAGGCAGAAGAAGAGAGCGAAAACCAGGGAAAAGAAAGCGTTGTCTATGTACATGTATGTGGACAGGTCAATGTCCCTGGAGTCTATGAGCTGCCGGAAGGAAGCCGGATTTATGAAGCGGTTGCGGCAGCAGGAGGCATGACAAAGCAGGCGGCAGGGGAGCGTTTAAATCAGGCGGCGGCAGTCGAAGATGGGCAGCAGATCTATGTGCTGTCAAAGGAAGAGGCCGCCAAGGATGCAGAGTCTGCAGGGGGAGAGGCTGGTGTTTTGGATGCGTCTATACCGGGAATGCCTCAGGCAGAAGACGGTAAGGTGAACTTAAATACAGCGACGGCAGAGGAACTAATGACGTTAAGTGGAATCGGAGAGGCAAAAGCGGAAGCCATTCTTCGCTATCGGGAAGAACACGGAGGATTTCAGAAAGTAGAAGAACTGATGGAAGTAGAAGGCATCAAAGAGGGCGTATTTCAGAAGATTAAAGAACAGGTAAAGATATGATTGGTAAGGGAGATAGAAAATGAGCAGACGAGTATTGGTGGTCGATGATGAAAAGCTGATTGTGAAAGGAATCCGGTACAGCTTAGAGCAGGACGGCATGGATGTGGACTGTGCTTATGACGGCGAGGAAGCGCTGAAGCTTGCGAAAGAAAATGCATACGATATCATTCTTCTTGACATTATGCTTCCGAAGCACGATGGATTTGAAGTGTGCCAGATGATCCGGGAGTTCTCGGATGTGCCGATCATTATGCTGACGGCAAAGGGCGATGATATGGACAAGATTCTTGGTCTGGAGTACGGAGCAGATGACTACATAACCAAACCGTTTAACATTCTAGAAGTGAAGGCGCGGATCAAAGCGATTATGCGTCGAGTGACCAAACAGGCGCAGGGACAGACGGAGGATAAGATTCTAAATAAGGGAGAGATGAAGATCGATTGTGAGAGCCGCAGAGTCTTTATTGCAGATCGGGAAATCAATCTGACGGCGAAGGAATTTGATCTTTTGGAACTTTTGGCCATGAATCCCAACAAGGTTTACAGTCGTGAGAATCTGCTGAATATCGTCTGGGGATATGAGTATCCGGGGGACGCTAGAACGGTAGACGTTCATATCCGACGTCTGCGCGAAAAAGTAGAGACAAATCCGAGCGATCCAAAGTATGTATACACAAAGTGGGGAGTTGGTTATTATTTCAGGGGTTAGAAAGTATTTTAAGCGGAGCGAATTTAAGAGCCTCCGCTTTCGGATTATATTTCTGGTAATTCTTGCAGGGATTATTCCGGGAATAATTCTAAAAGCGGTGGTGTTGAAAAGTTATGAGAACAGGGCAGTGGATGTACGAACTGCCGATATACAGAATCAATGTACAATTCTTTGCAACCAGCTGAGTCATTCCGGTTACTTGGCGGGAACTGCATCCGAGATGATACGGGCAGAGCTTGTCCAGTTATCCAATATCTATAATGGCAGAGTGATGCTGATCGATCAGAATTATCAGGTGATAGAAGATACCTATGATATGGACCTTGGGAAAACCATCGTGTCTGGTGATGTCATCCGTTGTTTTCAGGGGAAAGGAACCAGTCGGTATGACCGGGAGAATCGCTATATTGAAGTGACGGCGCCGATTTTAAATCCAGCACAAGAAGAGCCGGCAGGTGTGATGCTGGTTAGTATTTCTACAGATATTATAGAAGACAGTCTTGCAGTATTGGATGACAAGGCGGATACGGTGTTGATCCTAATGGGGATTATGGTTTTGATTCTGGCTTGTGTGTCAGGGTTGGTGATGGTGAAGCCGTTTAAGCGTATCACCAGTTCCATTGCAGCGGTGACGGAAGGGTATGACGATAATTATCTGCATGAAAACGCATATACGGAAACCGTACTCTTATCAGATGCATTCAATAAAATGTTGGGAAGAATGAAAGCATTGGATGACTCGAGAAACGAATTTGTGTCGAATGTATCACATGAGTTAAAAACGCCACTAACATCTATGAAGGTTTTATCAGATTCTCTTTTGACACAGCCAGATGCTCCGGCAGAGCTTTATAAAGAATTCATGGGAGATCTTTCAGAAGAAATCGAAAGAGAAAATAAGATAATCAACGATCTTTTGTCATTGGTGAAGATGGACAAAACTGCCAATACGCCTAATGTTGCGATGGAAAACATGAACGAACTGGTAGAAAAGATTTTAAAGCGTCTTCGTCCGATTGCATCTATGCAAAATATTGAGGTGGTATTTGAGAGCTTTCGCCCTGTGAATGCAGAGGTGGATGAGGTGAAAATATCGCTGGCAATTACGAATCTAGTGGAAAATGCAATCAAATATAATAAAGAAGGCGGCTGGGTACATGTATCGCTTAATGCGGATCATAAATACTGTTATATTGAAGTGGCTGATTCCGGAATGGGAATTCCGGAGGAGTCGGTGGAACATATCTTTGAGAGATTTTACCGGGTGGACAAGTCTCATTCCAGGGAAATTGGCGGAACGGGGCTTGGACTTGCCATTGCAAGAGGCGCGGTGGTGATGCACAGGGGAGCGATTAAGGTTTATAGTCAGTTGGGAGAAGGAACCACATTTACGATCCGGATTCCACTAACCTATGTAAGATGACGGGAGGCGATAGCGTGAGCAGAAAGACAGGCAGGATGGTGTTTTGTACGGTATTTATTATGCTGATGCTGGCAGCCTGTGGAAGGGGCAAGGAGCCAGGCGGAAGCGGAACCTATCTCTATTATATCAGTGCAGATGGGACAACGCTGGTAGAAAAGCCATATGAACTTCGAGGTGATACACCCGAAGAAGAGATGGAAAATTATTTGAAGAAGATGAAAAAAGAGCCGGAGTCTATCGATTATAAGAGTGCAGTTCCAGCCGATTTGAAGATTCAGAAAGCAGAGTTTCAAAATGGACGGATTACTATAGATTTTGATGCAGATTACACCAAACTTGATTCTTCTCAGGAGCTGCTTCTTCGTGCAGCGCTTGTGCGGGGACTTGGGCAGATTGCAGGAGTGACAGGAGTGGAATTTCTGGTGGCGGGAGAGCCGCTTAAAGATCGTGGAGGAGAACCAGTTGGCGCCATGCGTCCGGAAGACTTTATTCAGAATATCGGAAGCTCCCTTCACTCCTATCAGATGGGTGATCTAACGCTTTATTTTGCAAATGAAAAGGGAGATAAGCTGGTGAGGGAAGAGGTCAGTGTCCGCTACAACAGTAATATGTCGATTGAGAAGGTGATTGTGGAGCAGCTGATCAAAGGGCCGGCATCCGAAGGGGCTTATCCACTTCTTTCGGAGGAGACGAATGTACTGGGGGTCTCTGTTAAAGATCATATTTGCTATGTCAATCTGGATGAAGATTTTCTGAACAATACTTGTCCGGTAGATCCCAGACTTACCATTTATGCAATTGTAAATTCGATTGTAGGTGCGGGAAATGTAAGTGAAGTGCAGATCTCTGTGAAAGGGGAGACGGATCTGAAGTATATGAGCAGCATTGATCTAAGCAAGCCTCTTTCTGGTGATCTGACACTGGTGGAGGGCAATGAATGAAAAACAGACCTCTTTGCAGCGTGTGTCTGCTGCTTCTTCTTGCAGCAGTGATCCGGGTAGTCGTCGGAGGGGAGCGCCTAGTTTTAGAGCTTCGCCCCTCCGCTTTGGAATGTCTGGTGAAGGACAAAGAAGCGATTACCGTGAGAGGGCGGCTTAGCCGGATCGAAGAAAAAAGTAATGGTCAGATGCTGACGCTGATAGATAATTCTATAAAATCTAAAAAAGCCTCTTTTCAGGAGAAGGCGATTCTTATTTATCTTGATTCTAAAAATTCAGAAGAGATTTCAATCAAACATAATTCATCAGAGGAAATTCCATCGAAAGAATTACATCTTGGCAATCAGCTAGAGGTGAAAGGAGAAGTATCTTTCTATCAAAATGCAAGAAATCCGGGTAATTTTGATCAAAAGCGATATTATCAAACGCAGAATATTCATGGTATGGTCTGGGGGAAATCCTGTTCTATTGTCTCCGATGACAGATGGAGACTTAGAGATTCCCTTTTTCATTTCAGGACTCTGTGGAAAAAGAAGATGGAAGTTATGATGGGGGAAAAGGATGGAGCGACGCTTGCGGCGATGATATTGGGGGAGAAGAGTGGAATGGATCCGGAGCAAAAAGAGCTGTACCAGATAAATGGAATCGGTCATATTCTCGCTGTTTCTGGTCTCCATTTGTCCTTGATCGGGATTGGGATGTACCGGATTCTTCGCAGTCTGACAGGTTCTTACCAGATAGGAGGGGGAGCGGGAATTCTATTTTTGTTCGGTTACATTTTGATGATAGGTCCGACGGTGTCGGCGGTTCGGGCGCTTGTGATGTTTTTGTTTCGGGTAGGAGCGGATATCACCGGAAGGCATTATGACTCGGTCACTGCATTGGTGGTGTCGGCGGTGTGTGTTCTCTACTGGCGTCCGCTGTATCTGTATGATGGAGGATTCTGGCTGTCCTTTGGAGCCGTCTTTGCTGTGGTATTTGTGCTCCCGGTTTTGGAGAAATTTTTTCTCATTGACAGGAGAGTGTTTGTGAAAGGTTTTTTAGCAAGTGCTGGAATTCAGATCGTCCTTCTTCCGATTCAGCTTTTCTGTTTCTTTGAGCTTCCTGTTTATGCGGTTTTGCTGAACCTATATGTGATCCCTCTGATGTCGGTTCTTTTGGTAGTTGGGATTTTTGGAAGTGTGTTTGCTTTTTTGGGAACGGCGGTATTTCCGGCTGCAAAGCTGTGCTTTGGAATCAGCAGTGGCATTTTGGAGCTTTATGAAGAAAGCTGCAGACTGGCGCTTGGGTTTCCCGGAGCACGGGTGATAGCCGGGCAGCCACCTGGATGGAAAATTATAGCATACTATGTAGTTTTGTTTGCTGTTTTAGGGTGGATGAAGAGAAAGAATCTGCAAAGAGATAAGAGAAAACCACGAAAAAAAGAACGGAAACAAGAAGACTTCAAAGCGAAGAGGATAGGGTGTGTACGGAGAATGATCGGCGGGCTGTCTTTGTTTCTATTAGCTGTATTTTTATTGTTCCCAGAAAAAACTCAGGGGTTCTGTGTTACTTTTTTGGATGTGGGTCAGGGAGACGGTATTTTCTTTCGAGGACCGGATGGGACCACCTATCTGGCAGACGGCGGAAGCAGTGACGTGAAGCAGGTAGGAAAATACCGGATTGAGCCATTTTTAAAGGCGCAGGGATGCGGCAAGCTTGATTATGTGTTTGTATCTCATGGAGATCAGGATCATTTGAATGGCATTTCAGAATTAATTGAGAGGAGGCGGATCGGCGTGAAGATTGACACTCTGGTTCTTCCCGTGCGGGAAGTGTGGGACGAAGCGCTTTTGAATTTGGCATGGCAGGCGCAAAAGGCGGGAATTACAGTTGCAGAAATGGAGCCGGGACAAAAAGTTACAGAAGGAGAGCTGGAAATTGTCTGCATTCAGCCGGAGAAAGGAAGCTGCCTGGAACAGGGAAATGCTGCGTCGATGGTTCTTGCAGTTACATACGGAGAATTTGACCTTCTGCTTACAGGAGATGTGGAGAAAGAAGGAGAGGAACTTCTGACGGAGCAGATGAAAAGATTCTATGGGAATAAGACGCTGGATGTGTTGAAGGCAGCGCACCATGGATCCGGAAATTCTTCGGCGAAAGAATTCCTGGAAACAGTATCGCCCAAATATGCAGTGATCTCTGCCGGAGTAAAAAACCGTTATGGACATCCACATAAGGAGGCGCTTCGAAGATTAAAGGAAAGCGGCAGTATTATTTACAGTACACAGACGGGCGGCGCCATCAGCGTTTGGTCAGACGGGAAAAGAATGTGTTTTTATTATCCGGGCAAAGGTGTTGAATTTACATGAATTTTTCCGTATACTTTTAAGAAGAATTAGGATGTGGTGAAAAGTTTGGAAGAAGGAAGGTTGAATGGAATGACTTATGAAGAAATGTTGAAGAATGCAAAAACTTGTATGGGGCCGTACTGCAAAGCCTGTCCGGTATGCAATGGAAAAGCCTGTACAAATCAGATGCCGGGACCGGGAGCTAAGGGAACTGGTACCGTGGCGGTTCGCAATTACGATAAATGGCAGGAAATACGCGTGAATATGGATACAATCTGCGAGAATCGTCCGGTGGATACGACACTGGAATTGTTCGGAAGAAGCTTTCGGTATCCGATTTTTGCGGCTCCGATCGGAGCGTTAAAGCTTCATTATGGAGATAAATATGACGATCAGGCCTACAATGATATTCTGGTGTCCGCCTGTGCGGATGCAGGGATTGCAGCCTTTACGGGAGATGGAACGAATCCGGATGTAATGATGGCAGCTACCAATGCGATCAAAGCAAAGGATGGGCAGGGAATTCCAACGGTGAAACCGTGGGATATAAACACGCTGAAAGAAAAACTGGCGCTGATACAAGCTTCCGACTCCTTTGCGGTAGCTATGGATATTGATGCAGCAGGCCTTCCGTTTTTGCAGAATTTAACGCCGCCGGCTGGAAGCAAATCGGTAGAAGAGCTAACAGAGATTGTAAAGGCAGCAGGAGTGCCGTTCATTGTGAAGGGGATTATGACGCCAGCGGGAGCAAGAAAAGCAAAGAGTGCGGGAGCTTCTGCGATTGTAGTGTCTAATCACGGCGGCCGCGTATTGGATCAATGTCCGGCGACGGCAGAAGTATTGGAGGAGATTGTAAAGGCAGCAGGCCATGAAATGAAGATTCTGGTGGATGGTGGAATCCGTTCCGGTGTGGATATCTTTAAGGCGCTGGCGCTTGGTGCAGACGGTGTATTGATTGGAAGACCTTATGTGACGGCTGTATATGGCGGTGGAGCAGAAGGCGTGGAAGTTTATACTAAGAAGCTGGCAGCAGAGCTTCTGGATACGATGGCGATGTGCGGAGCGCATTCGCTGGCAGAGATTTCCCGCGATATGGTCAGAGTTTAAGGGAAAGAAGAAAAGACGGTAGGGATGACACAGATATGAAAAGTTTAAATGAAGATATTAAGACCGGACAGTGGAAGCCGGTCTATCTTCTCTGCGGAGAGGAAGCTTATCTGAAAAAACAGTATAAAGATCGGATTACCAAGGCGATTCTTCCAGAAGGAGATACGGTGAATTATGCGTATTATGAAGGAAAAGGGATCAATCCGGGTGAACTGATTGACCTGGCAGAAACCATGCCGTTTTTTGCAGAGCGGCGTCTAATTGTGGTGGAAAATTCCGGATTTTTTAAAAATGCTTCTCCGGAGCTTGCGGAGTATATCAAAACCATGCCGGAAACTGCCTGCTTTCTCTTTGTTGAGCAGGAAGTAGACAAGCGGGGAAAGCTGTATAAAGCGGTAAAAAGTAAAGGCCGGATTACGGAGATGGGGCGTCAGGATGAGAAGACGCTTCTTTACTGGCTTGCCTCCCAGGTAAAACGGGAAGGAAGGCAGATCAAGGAGTCTACAGCCAAGTATCTGCTGGCTAAGACAGGAACAGATATGGAGAATCTTGAGAAAGAATTGGAGAAGCTGTTTTCCTATACTATGGGACAGACGGAGATTACCGTAGAGGATGTAGAGGAGATCTGTACCAGCCAGGTGACAAATCAGATTTTTGCCATGGTGGAAGCGGTTGCAGAGAAGAAGCAGAAGAAGGCATTGGAACTTTACTATGATCTGTTGTCGTTAAAGGAGCCGCCTATGCGGATCCTCTATTTGCTGACAAGGCAGTTTCGTCTGCTTCTTCAGGTGAAAGATTTGTTGGAAAAAGGTCAGACGAAGGCTCAGATTGCAAGTACGGCAGGAATTCATCCTTTCGTGGCGGGAAAATATATGCAGCAATGCAAGAGCTTTTCTAAAAAGGAGCTAAGAAACATTATGGAAGAGGCGGCAGAGACAGAGCATATGGTGAAAACAGGCCGCCTAAGCGACCGGATGAGTGTGGAACTTTTCATTGTAAAATATAGTTCTGTGTGATATATTGTACGAGTAAAAGATTAAAATTATTAGCTAAGGGGAACGAGTAAGTGGCAGGAATAGATCAGAGTAAAATTCGTAATTTTTGTATTATTGCACATATTGACCACGGCAAATCCACACTGGCGGACCGGATTATTGAGATGACGGGATTGTTAACCAGTCGGGAAATGCAGTCGCAGGTATTGGATAATATGGAACTGGAACGGGAGCGGGGAATTACCATTAAAGCGCAAACCGTTCGTATTGTATATCGGGCAAAAGATGGAGAAGAGTATATCTTCAATCTGATTGATACACCTGGACATGTGGATTTTAATTATGAAGTGTCTCGAAGTCTTGCGGCCTGTGACGGAGCCATCCTGGTGGTGGATGCGGCGCAGGGAGTGGAAGCACAGACGCTGGCAAATGTTTATCTGGCTTTGGATCACGATCTGGATGTGATGCCGGTGATTAATAAAGTAGATCTTCCAAGTGCAGATCCGGACCGTGTAATTGAAGAAATTGAAGATGTGATTGGAATTGAGGCGATGGATGCACCTCAGATTTCCGCAAAGACAGGGTTAAATGTCGATCAGGTGCTGGAGCAGATCGTGGAGAAGATTCCAGCTCCGACAGGAGACAAAGAGGCTCCGTTGAAAGCGTTGATTTTTGATTCACTTTATGATTCTTATAAAGGTGTCATTGTGTTTTGCCGAATTAAGGAAGGAACGGTGAAAAAGGGTACGCCAATCCTGATGATGGCAACAGGGGCAAAGGCGGAAGTTGTAGAAGTTGGTTATTTTGGAGCCGGTCAGTTTATTCCTTGTGAGGAGTTATCTGCAGGTATGGTTGGGTATATTACAGCGAGCCTTAAGAATGTTAAGGATACGCGGGTGGGTGATACCATTACCAATGCACAGCAGCCTTGTAAAGAACCGCTTCCAGGATACAAGAAAGTTAATCCGATGGTGTACTGCGGAATGTATCCGGCAGACGGGGCAAAGTATCCGGACTTAAGAGATGCATTGGAAAAGCTGCAGTTAAACGATGCGTCACTTCAGTTTGAGCCGGAGACCTCCATTGCACTGGGATTCGGATTTAGATGTGGGTTCCTGGGGCTTCTTCATCTGGAAATTATTCAGGAACGTCTGGAGAGAGAATACAATTTGGATTTGGTGACAACAGCGCCGGGAGTTATTTATAAGGTGCATAAGACCAATGGAGAGGTCATAGAGCTGACCAATCCGTCTAATCTTCCGGATCCGTCTGAGATTGAATACATGGAAGAACCGATGGTAAAGGCAGAGATTATGGTAACATCAGAATTTATCGGCGCCATTATGGATCTTTGTCAGGAGCGAAGAGGTGTCTATGAAGGAATGGAATATATTGAGGAGACCCGTGCGGTGCTTCGCTATCATCTCCCGTTGAATGAAATTATCTATGATTTCTTTGATGCACTGAAATCCCGCTCCAGAGGATACGCTTCCTTTGATTATGAGATGGACGGTTATGTACAGTCAGAATTGGTGAAGCTTGATATCCTGATCAATAAAGAAGAGGTGGATGCGCTGTCCTTTATTGTGCATGAGGGAACAGCATACGAGCGCGGACGCAAGATGTGTGAGAAACTGAAAGAAGAGATTCCAAGACAGCTCTTTGAGATTCCGATTCAGGCAGCGATCGGAAGTAAGATTATCGCCAGAGAGACGGTAAAGGCAATGAGAAAGGATGTCCTTGCCAAGTGTTACGGCGGCGATATCAGCCGTAAGAGAAAGCTTTTAGAGAAGCAGAAAGAAGGAAAGAAGCGGATGAGACAGGTCGGCAATGTCGAGATTCCGCAGAAGGCATTTATGAGCGTTTTGAAGCTGGATGATAAATAATGAAACCATTAGAATTGTATTTGCATATACCATTTTGTATACAAAAGTGTAATTATTGTGATTTCCTTTCGGCTCCCTCCTGTGCGGGGGAGCGAAAGGTCTATGTAGAAAGCCTTTGTCAGAAGATCCGTTCCTATAAAGATCTGGCAAAGGCTTATCATGTTGTCAGTATTTTTGTGGGAGGCGGGACGCCGTCACTGCTTCTTTCCAAACAGATAGAGCAGATTTTTGAAGCGGTAAGAGAGATTTTTGTTATTGATTCAGATGCGGAAATCAGCCTGGAGGCAAATCCGGGGACGGTAACAGAAGAGAAATTACAGGCCTATCGAAACTGCGGTATTAACCGTTTAAGTATTGGATTACAGTCGGCAAAAGATCGAGAATTAAAGCGGCTGGGGAGAATTCATACATATGAAGAGTTCCTTTGGACTTACGAATTAGCCAGGAAGGCAGGGTTTTTGAATATCAATGTGGATTTGATGTCGGGAATCCCGCTGCAGACGCTGGCAGATTGGGAGGAGACGCTTCATGAAGTGGCGCGTCTTAAACCGGAGCATATCTCGGCCTACAGTCTGATTATGGAAGAGGGAACGCCATTCTACGAACGGTATGGAAATGGAAAGCATCTGGAGGAACTCCCAGATGAGGAGACGGAACGAAAGATGTATTATCGGACGCGGGAAATTCTGGAATCTTATGGTTATCACCGCTATGAGATCTCTAATTATGCCCGTCTGGGGTATGAGTGCCGGCATAACTTAGGTTATTGGAATCGGACAGAGTATCTGGGAATTGGAACTGGAGCAGCCTCTCTGATACGAGAGGAGCGCTGGAATGAGGGAGAGATTCCGGAAAAATTAGATAGAAAAGCGCAGATGGAAGAGACCATGTTTCTAGGGCTTCGGACGATGAAGGGAGTTTCCAAGGCAGAGTTTGCAAAGACATATCAGCAGACTATGGAGTCTGTGTACGGGAAGGTGTTGGAAGAAATGCAGAAAAAAGGTCTCCTTTTGGTAGGGGAAGACCAGGTTTGCCTGACCGATGCGGGCATTGATGTCAGCAACTATGTGATGAGCGAATTTCTTCTGTAAGCGAATGCTTTCTAGTGCTTTTTAGTATGGGAAAGCTTCCTATAATTTGAGGAGGATTCCTGCGACAGCTCCGGCAAGGATCCACACGATGGGATGAAGTTTTTGCAGCCGTTTCCACTGTAGAAGCAGAACGAACAGAATACAGAGCATAATACTGGTCAGATCTGGAAGGGTCTGGCCATTTTCTGTGGTGGTGACCATGGTGATTTGAAGCAGCTCCCAGACGGCGTATCCTATCAGGGCGGCGACCGTTGGGCGGATTCCGTAAAAAACAGCCTGTACCGTTTGGTTTTCACTGAAATTTTCCAGGAATTTTGCGATTAGTATAATAATGATCAGCGCCGGAGCGGTAAGTGCAAGAGTAGCAATCAGTGCACCGGGAATTCCAGCGGCATGGTATCCGGCGAAGGTGGCCATATTGACACCTAGAGGACCGGGGGTACTTTCACTGATGGCTGCCATATCAGCTACCTGAGCAATAGTAAACCAGTCGTATTTTCCAGCTAAATCCATCAGAAAGGGCAGAGTTGCCATTCCGCCGCCGATAGAAAAGAGTCCGATTTTAAAGAATTCGTATGCCAGTGTGAAATAAATCATGGGGTATGCCTCCTTTTGAAGTGTTGTCCGATGATACCGCATCCTCCGGCAAGAATGATAATAATGGCTGTAGGAAGGGGCGTGAAGCAGGCAAGAAGGAAAGAGCTTAGAAAGAGCACGCCGCCTAACTTATCAACGATTCCTTTTTTGGCCAGGCGAAAGACGGTATTTAACATCAACGCACAGACGACAATCCGAATTCCGGAAAGAGCGTGAATGACAAGGGGGAGCTGTAAAAAATTCTGAAGAACAGATGCGATTAAGCAGATAATCAGAATGGAAGGAGAGATAACTCCAAGGGTTCCGGCAATGCTGCCGCCAATTCCTGCCTGCCGATAACCGACATAGGTGGCAGTGTTGACGGCGATTACGCCGGGGGTACATTGTCCGATGGCATACATGTCCATGATTTCTTCTTCTGTACACCATTTTCTCTGTTCAACCACTTCCTTCTGTAAAAGAGGAAGCATGGCGAGGCCGCCGCCAAAGAGCAGACTTCCAATTTTAAAAAAGCTGACATAGAGTTCAGAAAATTTTCTAAATTTCATAAGAGTTCTCCTGTTTACAAGAGTGTAGACATGACCAGTGCGTAGATTTCCTGGTTTTTCATTGTCCAGTTGTTTACAATGGTTTCTGCCTCTGCTTCTGTAGGTACGGTGACGGTCAGATCAATCAGCGGGCTGTCCTGTTCAATGACCTGGCAGCGTACGGCATATTCGGTGTTTGGTGTACGGTAGTAATCGGCTTTCACAGCAACCTCATTTTTTAATTCGTATCGTTTTTCCTTCAGAAAGGTATCAATATCCTGCTGAATTGCCGGAGAGATATCATTTTTGAAGAAATGGATGGTCTCTGCGCCTTCCTCCGTCAGATGATAGAAGGTTCGGCTGTGAGTTGCTTCTTCCCGGATAAATCCAGATTCCAGAAGCTCAGAGATTGCTTGCTGAAGTTTAAAATAAGTAGTGTATCCTTCATCCAGTATAAACTCTGAAATCTGTGAATTTGTCAGAGGGAAGTCCACTTTACTCAGCATGTAGAGTATGATTAATTTATAAAGTTTAAATGAATTGGCCATTCTTACAAATCCTTTCCTTGCCAGATGTCATGGCGTTTGAAATAAGCCTGCATCTGGTTGAGTACCTGACGTTTGTTCCCGGTCCAAAGGGGAGCAATCAGGAGTTGTTTGGGGCCGTCACCAGTTAATCGGTGGACGACGATGTCAGGACGCAGATGCGTCAGTTGCTCTGCCAGTATAGAAAAATAAGCTTCCATATCTAGAAGAGGAAACGGGTGTCTCTCATAGTAGTCCGCAAGATCAGTATCTTTCAGGATATGGAGAAGCTGAAACTTGATGCCCTGGATATCCTGGGTATTTAAATAATTGACTGTTTGAAGCATTTGCTTTCGGCTTTCTCCAGGCAGTCCGAGAATGGTATGAACGATGACTGTAATTCCGGCATTTCTAAGATCGTGGATAGCGCGTTCAAAAACAGGCAGATCGTAGCCTCTTCGGATAAAACGAGCGGTATCTTCGTGGATGGTCTGTAGTCCTAATTCAACCCAGATGGGTTTGATTGCAGCAAGCTCCTTTAAAAGACTGATAACGTCAGGACCCAGACAGTCCGGACGGGTAGCAATGGACAGAATCCGAATATTCGGATTCTGGATTGCTTCGGTGAAAATTTGTCTCAGGTACGCAGCAGGGGCGTAAGTATTCGTATACGCCTGAAAATAGGCAATATAGGAGTTGCCGGTATATTTGCGGGCTGCCTGCTGCTTTCCGGTTTCAATCTGCTCTGTAATGGAAAGCGTTTTGGAGGCGGCGAAGTCGCCGGAACCGCCCTTACTGCAAAAGATGCAGCCACGGGTACCAAGCGTACCATCGCGGTTGGGGCAGGTCATGCCGCCATCCAAAGAGATCTTATACAGTTTCTCTCCATAGGTTTTTCTTAGATGGTAGTTAAGAGAATGATATCTTTTTTCGTCCCAATAGACTGCCATATTAGATACGTTCCTTTACTGCCTGACTGACTACGTCAGCAACACGAGGGTCAAAGGCTTCCGGAAGAATATGTTCTTCATTTAAGTCGTCTTCCGGTACAAGGTCTGCGATGGCCTGCGCTGTTGCAAGCTTCATCTCTTCTGTGATCTGGGAAGCTCGTCCTTCCAGTGCACCTTTGAAGATGCCAGGGAAGGCAACGACATTATTGACCTGATTTGGAAAGTCGGAGCGTCCGGTTCCGACAATTCTGGCGCCTGCGGCCTTGGCAAGGTCCGGCATGATTTCCGGCACCGGGTTTGCCATAGCAAAGAGGATGGCATCCTGATTCATGGAAGCAACCATCTCTGAAGTGACGATGCCGGGGGCAGATACACCGACGAAGATGTCGGCGCCTACAAGTGCATCGGCGAGTGTTCCTGTTCGTCCTTCCAGATTGGTGACCTCAGCCATTTTCTGCTGCATCCAATTCAGGTTCGGAGAAGCCTTGCTGATGATGCCATTGATATCACACATGGTGATTTCTTTAAAGCCGTAGGTTAAGAGCAGTTTTGTAATGGCAATTCCAGCGCTTCCGGCTCCGTTGACTACAACTTTGGAAGTCTCTTTTGATTTGCCGGTGACCTTCAATGCATTGATAATACCGGCAAGAACGACGATGGCTGTTCCGTGTTGGTCATCATGGAAGACAGGGATATTAAGGAGTTCTTTTAAGCGTTCTTCAATCTCAAAGCAGCGGGGCGCGCTGATATCTTCCAAATTAATACCGCCAAATGCCGGGGCGATATTAACCACTGTTTGGATAATTTCTTCGGTATCCTGTGTGTCAAGACAGATAGGAACCGCGTTGACCCCGCCGAATTCTTTGAATAGAACGGCCTTTCCTTCCATGACAGGCATTGCGGCAAGGGCGCCGATATTGCCAAGACCAAGAACTGCGCTTCCATCGGATACGACGGCCACGGTATTGGCTTTCATAGTGTAAGTGTAGGCTGCTTCTTTGTCCTTTGCAATGACTTTACATGGCTCGGCAACGCCTGGTGTATAGGCGATTGCAAGATCCTCGCGGGAGTGGACGTGTGATTTGGCTGTTGTTTCAATCTTTCCATTCCACTCTTCATGCATCTTGAGTGCTTTTTCATTTGTTGTCATAGGAATACCACCTTCTTTTATCAAATTTTGAATTGTTACCTTATTAAATGTGAAACGAATCACTGTTTATAATCATACCATTCATAGAGATGCAAATCAATAAAGTTTCGGTTAAAAAAAGGACTGTTGCAAAAGAACAGCCCTTTTTGTGGAAAATTAAATAGCATGCAATGTTTAATTTTTGTTCAATGCCGTTAGGCGTGCATTGTGCGAACAACTGCAAAATGCTCTTTTTCACGGCGGCTCTTTTCTGTGCTTTCATTGCAGATCAGAGCTGTTCTGATTTCATGAATTCTTTCTCCAATGATATATGCAAGAAATCCTGCGAATGCAATAGATACAATAACTAATACGCTTGACATTTGTATTCCCTCCAAAACATGTTAAACTTTTAACTTTTATTTTTACGTTAAATATTGTATCATTAGAAGAAATTTGTGTAAATTGACAATTTGACAAAAAATTAACAAGAATTTCATTGGTCTTTCAAAAGATTGCATAATGTGATAGAATGATGAAAGATGGATCTTGATATAATAAGGAGTGCGGAAAATGGAAAAGTTATATGATGTTACCGCTATGGGCGAAATGCTGATTGATTTTACACAAAATGGACAAAGCGGGCAGGGGAATCAGCTGTTTGAAGCATGTCCGGGAGGAGCGCCATGTAATGTGCTTGCAATGCTGAATAAATTAGGAAGAAAGACCGCTTTTATCGGCAAGGTTGGAGATGACCAGTTTGGGCGCCTTTTGAAAAGAACCATTGAGGATTTGGGCGTGGAGAGCAGAGGACTTATACTGGATCAGAATATTCATACCACGCTGGCATTCGTACATACACTTTCGGATGGAGACCGGGAATTTTCTTTTTATAGGAAGCCGGGAGCAGATATGATGCTGATGAAAGAAGAGGTGGATTATGATTTGATCCGCCAGTCCAAAATCTTTCATTTTGGAACGCTTTCCATGACGGACGAGCCGGCAAGAACAGCGACAGAGAAGGCGCTTGAGACGGCAAGGGAGGAAGGGTGCTTGATTACCTTTGATCCCAATCTTCGGCCTCCGCTTTGGTCTTCCATGAAGGATGCGAAAAAGCAGATGGAATTTGGATTTGGATATTGTGATATATTGAAAATTTCGGATAATGAGATCCAGTTTGTGTCGGGGATGGAAGACTATGACGATGGAATCCGCTATCTGCAGAAGAAGTATCAGATTCCTTTGATTTTCCTGACGATGGGAAAGGGAGGAAGCCGTGCCTATTATCGGAATCTGCGGGTTGAAAGACCGGGATTTTCCGTAAAGACTGTTGAGACGACGGGAGCCGGCGATACGTTCTTTGGGTGTGCTATCCATGGAGTTTTAGAATATGGTCTTGATAAGCTTAATGAGCAGAAATTGGGACAGATTCTGACTTACGCAAATGGTGGAGCAGCATTGATTACCACGAAAAAAGGAGCTATTCGCTCCATGCCGGAACCGGAAGATATTATGAAATTATTAGGGGAACAGTAGGATTATGAGATTACGCAGAATGCTGGCCGTATGGGCGGCAAAACTTACAGAAAAAATAAGCGTCCACATTTTTCACCGACAGGGAGTGACGTGGGCAGGAAAGATTGCACTTCAGATCTGTCCGTCTATTTTGAAAGAGTTGGCGGGACAGGTAAAAAAAGATATTTATATTGTGTGTGGAACGAATGGAAAGACGACGACAAACAATATGCTTTGCGCGGCGCTTCAAAAAGAAGGGTATCGGGTCGTCTGCAATCACACGGGCTCTAATATGTTAAATGGAGTCGTGGCAGCGTTTGTTCTTAGCGCAGGAATTGGAGGAAATTTAAAGGCGGATTATGCCTGTATTGAGGTTGATGAGGCGTCTACAAGAAGAGTGTTTCCGCACTTTAAGCCGGATTATATGGTGCTGACCAATCTCTTCCGCGACCAGCTTGATCGGTATGGAGAGATTGATATTACCATGAATATTTTAAAAGAAGTGATGCAGTCAGCGCCTAAGATGAAGGTGATTGTCAATGGCGACGATGCGCTGTCGGCATATCTTGCCATGGAGAGCGGCAATGAATTTATCACTTATGGAATCAGTGAGAAGGTGATTGATGATAAGGATTCACGCGAGATTCGGGAAGGAAGATTCTGCAAACAATGTGGAGAGCCGCTGAAGTATCACTTTTATCATTACAGCCAGCTTGGAGACTATGAATGTACAGGATGTGACTTTAAAAGGCCAAAGATTCAGTACGATGCCTCTGAAATTGAAGTGGGAGATCATCTTTCTTTTACTGTGGAAGGCCGGAGAATCCGTGCAAATTACAGAGGATTCTATAATGTATATAATATTCTTGCGGCTTATGCGGCTGCTAGAACAGGGGGGCTTGAGCTGACAGGATTTAATGAGATGCTGGCAGCTTTTAATCCGGAGAACGGACGGATGGAACAGTTCCAGATTCAGGATACGAAAATCATGCTGAATCTTGCCAAGAATCCGGCGGGATTTAATCAGAATATTTCTGCGGTGATGCAGGACGAAAAAGAGAAGGATATTATGATTGTGATCAATGATAATGCGCAGGATGGAATCGATGTGTCATGGCTGTGGGATGTGGATTTTGATCGTTTTAAGGATGCGAATATCCATTCTGTTACCGTCAGCGGAATCCGCTGCTATGATATGGGACTTCGCTTGAAATATGTGGAAATTCCATCTAAAGTGGAAACGGATGTGGAAACGGCGATTCGTGAACGTGTGAAGAATGGATGCGGCAATTTGTATTTGCTGGTTAACTATACGGCATTGTTCTCAACCAGAAATGTATTGAAGAAGATGGAGGTAGAGAAGTAATGGGACAGACAGATAGGAAAATAACGATTGGGCATCTCTATCCGGATCTTTTGAACCTGTATGGAGACAGGGGAAACATTGCCTGCATGGAACAGCGCTGCAGATGGCGTGGAATTGATGCAGAGACGATCGAATTTAATACCGGAGATGTCATTGATTTCTCCAAGCTTGATATTGTGCTGCTTGGAGGAGGTTCTGACCGGGAGCAGGCTATCGTATGTAAGAATCTTCTGGAGATTAGAGAGGATTTTCAGCAGTATGTGGAAGACGGAGGCGTCGTGATTGCTGTGTGTGGCGGATATCAGCTGCTGGGGAAATATTATAAGACAGAAGAGGGTATGATTGAAGGGCTGAACCTTGTTGATATTTATACAGAACAGGGGAACGGACGCTTGATTGACAACATTATTTTAAAGAGTGATTTGGCCAAGATGCCGGTGGTGGGATTTGAGAATCACGGAGGACGAACCTTCTTAAATGGAAATCAGCCGTTTGGCAAGGTCCTTTATGGCCATGGAAACGATGGAGAGAGCGGATACGAGGGAGTGGTTTACAAGAATGTAATCGGGACTTATCTGCATGGACCGCTGCTTCCGAAAAATCCGCAGATTTGTGATTATCTCATTCAGAAAGCGCTAGAGAGAAAGTATGGTCCGGTAACGCTAGAAGAACTTGACGACAGTCAGGAACAGGCGGCAAATGAAAGTATCTGCCGAAGATATTTGAAAGAATAAACAGTTAGTGTTTTTCGTTGTCGCGAAGCTGTAAAAGGTAGAGATATTCCTTGAGATCTTTTCTGGAGCGGGCGGACAGTTTGTGATAACTGTCGAGAAGGTTCTGATCTTCAAAAGGAAGAATGCAGGAGGGATGGAGCGTAACGTTGATTTCTTCACCTTCGTCCAGAAGGTAATCTACGGAAACCTGAAACAAAGAGGCAAGCGTTGTCAGTTTTTCGTGAGAGGGCTGACGGTTCTTTGTTTCATAACCTGCAATGGTGGAGCGCGCCACATTCATATACTTAGCCACAGATTCCTGTGTCATATCGTGTTCAAGTCGTAATGATTTCAATTTCTGTGCAAAAGACATGAATGTTACCTCCCTGAATTAGTATTTTGGTATATTTTACCAACTGAGATGATAAAGAACATAAAAAGTGTCGAATATCAACAAAATGTTGCGACTGGGTTCCTTGCCGGAACAAAATGGAACATTGTCGTGAAAACAGAAGGACTAGAAAAAGAAATGAGGGGGTAAAACAATGAGACAGGAACGGTTTAAGATGGAGAGGGAAGGGCTGGTCACAGAAGGGCAAGAAGTGGAAATCAGTGAGAGAAGTGCAGTGACCGGACAGTATACTTACCTGGTAGAACCATCTATTGCGATGTCTGGAATTTATCGGACCAGCGAGCGAATCAAGGCAAGAACGGGGATTATTCGTCGGATTGAAAAGACGGAGAAAGGGTTTTATCTGGTGGTTGAGGTGACGGAGTAAGAGACAGATAGTTTTTCGTTGACACTGTGTCAAAAAGCACCTATAATTTGGAATGAAACAAAACGAGCAGTTCAAGTATGAAGCATTGAGAGGAATGACATAAATGATAGTAGCAAAAAATGATGAAGCAAAGAGAAGTAAGTTGTGGAGAATTACCTTTTTGGTATCTACAGCGTTGATTATTCTGATTGCTGTCTATATCCTGACTAAGATGTTTACCACGAACCCATTGGAGGGGAGCTGGATCGGAGAAGACGGAAGATATAATCTGAAGGTAAAGAGTAAGGGGACTGTGGTGGTGACAATACCGGAGATCGCAGAGGAAACCAGTGTGGAGGTTGTACTTCCTTATTCTATCGATAAGGAAAACAAGACGGTGACGATCAAGATGGATGAGGAAGAACTTAATCGTCTGGCGGAAAAATCAGACGGTCAGTATACAACGGAAACACTTCAGAATGCACTTGCCCCGATTGTAACTTCTTTTGACTACAGTGTGGAGCAGGAACGGCTGACTCTGGTAGAACGAGAGTACGGGGAACAGTTGACATTTATACAAGAGTAATATAGGCAGACCCTCTATTGTCACGCCAGGCTGTCCGGGCAGGGTGACGGATAGAGGGGCTTTTTTTAAGAGAAAGGATGTAAGGAAATGATGCGAAGAGACGAGACGAAACAGATACAGATTGGCAGCGTAACGATTGGTGGAGGAAATCCGGTGGCAATCCAGTCTATGACGAATACGAAGACGGAGGATGTGCAGGCGACAGTGGCGCAGATTTTGGCACTTGAAAAGGCTGGATGCGAGATCATCCGCTGTGCTGTCCCTACGATGGAGGCAGCGGAGGCGCTTCGTGAGATTAAGAAAGAAATTCATATTCCGCTGGTGGCCGATATTCATTTTGATTATCGGCTGGCAATTGCGGCGATTGAGAACGGGGCGGACAAGATTCGGATAAACCCTGGAAACATTGGAAGCAGAGACAGAATCCAGGCCGTAGTCGATAAGGCTAAGGAATATCAGGTTCCGATTCGTGTCGGTGTAAACAGTGGTTCTCTAGAGAAGGAATTAGTGGAAAAATATAGCAAAGTGACGGCGGAAGGGCTGGTAGAAAGTGCCCTTGATAAGGTACGCCTGATTGAAGAGATGGGCTATGATAAGCTGGTAGTCAGTATCAAGTCTTCCGATGTACTGATGTGTGTCAGGGCGCATGAGCTGATTGCAGATGTGTGTCCATATCCTCTGCATGTGGGAATCACCGAGTCCGGGACAGTGACGGCAGGAAATATTAAGTCTTCCATAGGTTTGGGGCTGATTTTGCATCAGGGAATCGGAGATACCATCCGGGTATCTTTAACGGGGGATCCGGTGGAGGAAATTCGTTCTGCGAAATTGATCTTAAAGACGCTGGGACTTCGGAAAGGTGGAATTGAAGTGGTATCCTGCCCGACTTGCGGACGAACGAAGATAGATCTTATCGGTTTGGCAAATCAGGTGGAACAGATGGTAGAGGATATTCCGCTGGATATTAAGGTGGCAGTAATGGGGTGCGTGGTGAACGGCCCGGGAGAGGCAAAGGAAGCCGATATTGGAATCGCCGGAGGAATCGGAGAAGGCCTTCTGATTAAGAAGGGTGAGATTGTGAAGAAGGTAAAAGAAGAAGAATTATTAGAAACACTTAGGCAGGAGTTGTTGCACTGGAATGAGTAAACCGTTTTTTGAAGTATTTCCAACATTAAAAATGAATGAAGAACTTCGGATGCTGTTGGAGAGCGTGGAGGTCTTAAAGGTTGCGACCAATTCATCCCGGGAGTTTATCCGGGTGCATTTGCGAAGCAGACACTTGATTCAGAAAAAAGAGATTTATGATCTAGAAAAAAGAATCAAGGATCAGATGTTTGCGAGAAGTTTAATTCGGATTGAGGTACAGGATCAGTATGAACTGTCGGAGCAGTATACGCCAGAGAACCTGATGGAACTTTATTGGGATAGTTTCCTTTTAGAGCTGGATGACCGCAGTGTTGTAGAGCGGAATATGCTGCAGAGCGGAACCTATGAATTCGAGGAGGAAAATATTCTCTGCCTGACACTGACCGATACCATTGTGGCCAGAGGGAAGAAGGAGTCTTTGGTAGGGTATTTGACGGACGTGTTTCAAAACCGGTTCGGACGTCCTGTTGAAATTCGCGTCAAGTATCAGGAAGCGAAGGAGAGCAGTCTGAAGCATAATGAGGTAAGGCTTCAGCAAGAAATAGACGCTATTTGTGAACATGCAGCTTCTGTGCAGGAAGAAAAGGCTAGAAAGCAGGAAGAAAAAGAAGCAAAGCAGGAGAAAAAAGAGGCGGCAAAGGGAGGAGCGAAAGCGGCGGTATCCGGGGAAACAAACGGCAAAAAGGCATTTTATGGAAGAGGAAAACGAGACGGATATGGCTTTGGAAAACGAAGTTCTGATGATCCAAATCTGGTGTATGGACGAGACTTTGAAGAGGAAGCGATTGAACTTCGTCAGGTAGTGACAGAGATGGGCGAGATTACCATCCGTGGAAAGGTAATCAGTTTCGATACCCGTGAGATTCGAAATGAGAAGACAATCGTTATGTATGCAGTGACAGACTTTACGGATACCATCATGGTGAAAATGTTCGTGCGTAACGACCAGCTTGCGGATATCCTTGCAGATGTGAAGAAGGGGGCATTCCTTAAAATCAAAGGAGTGACTACCCTCGATAAATTTGACGGGGAGCTGACCATTGGTTCTGTCACGGGAATTAAAAAGATTAGTGATTTTACGGAATCCAGAAATGATACGTCACCGGAGAAGAGAGTGGAGCTTCATTGTCATACAAAGATGAGTGATATGGACGGCGTTTCCGAGGTGCAGAATCTGGTGAAAAGAGCCCATGACTGGGGACATAAGGCAATTGCCATCACGGATCATGGAGTGGTTCAGTCCTTCCCGGATGCCAATCATTATATTGAAGGTCTTGATAAGGACGATCCGTTCAAGGTGATTTACGGAGTAGAAGGGTATCTGGTAGACGATCTGACTGACGTGGCAGTGAATGAGAAGGGGCAGATGCTGGATGACACCTATGTGGTTTTCGATTTGGAGACGACAGGTTTTAGTCCGATTAAAGATAAAATTATTGAAATCGGAGCGGTGAAAGTGGAGCGGGGCAAGATTACAGAGCGCTTTAGTACTTTTGTCAATCCGAAGGTTCCGATACCGTTCCAGATCACACAGCTGACCAGTATTACCGATCAGATGGTGATGGATGCGCCAGATATTGAGACGGTGCTTCCTAAGTTTCTTACTTTTGTGGGTGATGCGGTTCTGGTGGCTCATAATGCATCTTTTGATGTGGGATTTATTGAGCAAAACTGTCGGTACCAGGATATAATACCTGATTTTACATCGGTAGATACGGTTGCGATGGCGCGGATTTTATTGCCGACACTTTCAAAGTTCAAACTGAATGTGGTGGCGAATGCGCTGCATATTTCTCTGGAGAATCATCACCGGGCGGTGGACGATGCAGGAGCTACAGCGGAGATTTTTGTGAAGTTTGTAGAGATGCTTCGTGATCGGAATGTGGACAGCCTGCGCAAGTTAAATCAGTTTGGAGCTCACAATGCCAATGCAGTGCGTAAGCTTCCGACTTATCATGTCATTATTCTTGCCTGCAATGAGGTAGGAAGGGTGAATCTCTATACGTTGATTTCTAAGTCCCATTTGGAATATTACGCGCGTCGTCCCAGGATTCCAAAGAGTGAATTGTCCAAATACCGGGAAGGGCTTTTGGTGGGAAGTGCCTGTGAGGCAGGAGAACTCTATCAGGCACTGTTAAATGAAAAGTCGGATGAGCGGGTTGCCAAAGTTGTAAACTTCTATGATTATCTGGAGATTCAGCCCGTGGGAAACAACCGGTTTATGATTGCCAGCGATCGTGTGGGAAATGTGAACAGTGAGGAAGATATTCGAAATCTGAATCGGAAGATTGTACAGCTGGGAGAAAAATTCGGAAAGCCGGTAGTGGGTACCTGTGACGTACATTTTATGGATCCGGAGGATGAAGTGTACCGTCGGATTATTATGGCAGGAAAAGGATTTGGAGACGCGGATGATCAGGCGCCTCTTTACTTCCGGACGACGGAGGAGATGCTGGAGGAATTTGAGTATTTGGGATCTGCAAAGGCGAGAGAGATTGTAATTGATAACCCCAATCGAATTGCAGATATGGTGGAAAAGATTACGCCGATTCGGCCGGATAAATGCCCGCCGGTGATTCCGGATTCGGACAAACAGTTAAGAGAGATCTGTTATAATAAGGCGCATTCCATGTATGGAGAGAATTTGCCGGAGGTGGTAACAGAGCGGTTGGAGCGAGAGCTGAATTCGATTATTTCCAATGGGTTTGCCGTAATGTATATCATTGCCCAAAAGCTGGTGTGGAAGTCCAATGAGGATGGGTATCTGGTTGGTTCCCGAGGTTCTGTCGGATCTTCCTTTGTCGCTACTATGGCGGGAATTACAGAGGTAAATCCGCTGAGCCCGCATTATTATTGTAAAAAATGTCATTACAGTGATTTTGAATCGGATGAGGTAAGAGCTTATGCAGGCGGCTGCGGATGGGATATGCCGGATAAGGCATGTCCGGTCTGTGGGGAACCTTTGGTGAAAGACGGATTTGACATTCCGTTTGAGACATTCCTGGGATTTAAAGGAAATAAGGAGCCGGATATCGACTTGAATTTCTCTGGAGATTATCAGAGTAATGCACATAAATATACGGAGGTTATTTTTGGAGCCGGTCAGACTTACCGTGCCGGAACCATTGGAACACTGGCGGATAAGACGGCATTTGGATATGTAAAGAACTATTATGAGGAGCGCGGACAGGGAAAACGAAACTGTGAAATTGACCGGATTGTACAAGGATGTACTGGAATTAGAAGAAGTACCGGTCAGCATCCTGGAGGAATTATCGTACTTCCGCTGGGAGAAGAAATTAATTCGTTTACACCTGTGCAGCATCCGGCTAATGATACGCAGACGGACATTATTACAACTCACTTTGATTACCATTCCATTGATCATAACCTGCTGAAGCTGGATATTCTGGGGCATGATGATCCGACCATGATTAAGACGCTGGAAGAATACATTAGTTCTCCTGCTATGGATAATGAGTATAATGAGACGGATCATAAGTTCGTGGCAACGGATATTCCGCTGGATGATCAGGATGTAATGGCGTTGTTTCATGGGACGGAAGTCCTGGGAATCAAGCCGGACGATATTGGAGGATGTCCGGTAGGATGTCTGGGAATCCCGGAATTTGGTACGGATTTTGTTATTCAGATGGTTGTGGATACAAAACCGCAAACCTTGTCAGATCTAATACGTATTTCGGGTCTTTCTCATGGAACAGACGTATGGCTTAATAATGCCCAGGAACTGATCCGAAGCGGGAAGGCCACCATTTCTACAGCGATTTGTACGCGAGATGATATTATGACATATTTGATTAATAAAGGACTGGACAGTGAGGAATCCTTTACCATTATGGAGCGTGTCCGAAAGGGAACGGTGGCGAAGGGCAAATGTAAAGAGTGGCCGGAATTTAAGAAGGATATGGCAGAACATGATGTGCCGGACTGGTACATTTGGTCTTGCGAAAAGATCAAGTACATGTTCCCAAAAGCCCACGCAGCAGCTTATGTTATGATGGCGTATCGGATTGCTTACTGTAAAATTAATTATCCGCTTGCTTATTACGGAGCTTATTTTGGGATTCGTGCGGATGCATTTTCTTATGAAATTATGTGTCAGGGCAAGGAGAAGTTACAGTACTATATCGATGATTATAATCGAAGATCAGCGACCTTAAGTAAGAAGGAACAGGACACAATGAAGGATATGCATATTGTTCAGGAGATGTATGCCAGAGGATATGAATTCCTGCCGATTGATATCTACCGTGCAAAGGCAACCAAGTTCCAGATTATTGACGGAAAGTTGATGCCTCCTTTTTCCAGTATTGATGGTATGGGAGAAAAGGCGGCGGAAGCAGTGGAAGAGGCAGCCAAAGATGGTCCATATTTATCCCGAGATGATTTTAGGCAGCGAACGAAAGCAAGTAAGACGGTGATTGACTATATGGGGGATCTGGGACTTTTGGGAGATCTTCCGGAGTCCAATCAGTTATCGTTGTTTGATTTTTGATTATTACATATACGTTTGGCAGTTTGTGATACTGGATTATCCGCGTGATGCCGCTTTTCCTATCTTTTCAAAAAAGCATTTCAAAAAACTCAAGCATCTTTTTCAAAGCGGCTTGAGTTTTTTGAAATTTTATCTTATACTTAGCCTATCAAAGAATTCTATTTTGATGATTCTGATATCATTTATGACGATTCGGTCAGAGAATACCAAAGGATTAAAAGTTGTAAACAGAATACCGTGGGAAAGCAGTTGTATATTTGCAGGAGTATCCTTATAATAGGGGTATAAGTTTATCTTTGTGCAAGTAATTTATCTTTCCTACAAAGGAAGGAGTGCAAAGATGAAAAACAATGACAACACATTTATTATGTCACCTAAAGTGGATTTTTGTTTCAAGGAACTTCTAGCAGATGAAGATGTGAGACGAGGATTTGTAGCGGCGGTTTTGGATATAAAGCCGGATCGCATCAAGAGAACAGAGTTGTTGCCGACCTATTTACGAAAACAGCATAAGAAGGATAAGCTGGGGATCCTGGATGTAAGAGTCGTGCTAGAAGATGGTTCTCAGATAGATATCGAGATGCAGGTAATTGCCTATGATTATTGGGTAGAACGCTCTTTATTTTATCTCTGCAAGATGTTTGCTGATCAAATCCATGAGGGAGAAGATTATCATGAGTTGAAGAAGTGTATTCATATAGGGATATTAAATTTCACACTGTTTGATGACAGGGAATATTATTCTAGATTCCATATCTGGGAAGATAAGAGAAAAATATTGTATACCGATAAGATGGAAATTCATGTATTAGAGCTTCCAAAACTTAAAAAGTATCAATATTCGGAGACGGAACTTCTTAGATGGGCACGTTTCTTTAACGCAGAGAGCAGGGAGGAAATGAAAATGGCTGTTCAGGGAGATGAATATAGGGAAAAGGCATATAATCGATTGGTGAATTTAAGTGCAGATGAAGAAAAACGTTTGGAGTATGAGGAAAGACAGAAAGCGATTCGCGATTATAATCATATGATTAATAGCGGTTGGCGCATGGGACATGCAAAAGGATTTGCGGAAGGACGAGAAGAAGGGCGAGAAAAAGGACGAGAGGAAGGACGAGAAGAAGGACGAGAAGAAGGACGAGAAGAAGGACGAGAAGAGGGAATTGCAGAGGGATGGAGAGAAGGTGGAATACAGGCATATATAGAAGCGTTGCAGGAAATAGAGATGATGAAAGAAGAGGTTCAAGATAAGGTTACACAGAAATTCAGGTTGTCTACAGAAGAGGTTCTGAGATATATGGATAAGTATTGGAAGGAATAGCTATGGGAAAAAAATCGCAGATTACATACTGGTGCCATGAGATTATCCGAGCGCAGGCGGCAAGAGGCGGTATTTATATTGATGCCACTATGGGCAAAGGAAATGATACGCTGCTGCTCTGTGAGCTTGCAGGAGATGCAGGGAAAGTCATAGCTTTTGATATACAAAAAATGGCATTGGAAGAAACAGAAAAATTACTAAAAAAAGAAAATAAAATAGAACAGATGGGGGAACGTGTTCGACTTATTCAAGCTAGCCATCAGTATATGGATCAGTATGTTAATCCGGAAAGTGTGGATGTGATTTGCTTTAATTTTGGTTATCTTCCGGGCGGTGATCATAGAATTTCCACAAAGGCAGATACCAGTATAGAGGCAATTGGAAAAGGTCTGGAACTTCTGAAGTCGGGAGGGATGATGAGCCTTTGTATTTACAGTGGAGGAGATACGGGGTTTGAGGAGAAGGAACGAATCCTTGCCTATTTGAAAACGCTTCATCCAAGGGAGTATACGGTGATTTGCAATTACTATTTCAACAGGGAGAATCATCCACCGATTCCGGTTTTTATTTTTAAGTCGTAGTTGACTTTTCCTAAAACTTTAGTTATACTCAATAAATCGTAACTTGTAGTCATTGATAATGGATGCAAAGGAGGTAAGACCATGGAAGGTAATTCGGCGCGAAGTTGGAATTACACAGTGAGAAACGGATATGGTAACGATATGAGTCTGCCTTCGTTGGAACGATATGCAGGGAGTTTCTGCCCTGCTTAAGAAGTGACGCAAGAAGTGCAGAATATCAGCTGCCTGTCCGTGAGAGAAACAAGAGGATAGGCAGTATTTTTATGCCCTTTTTTAGATCTGAAAAGAGAATGGGAAGAGAAATGCTGCCGCCAAAAACAGGAGGGCATGCATATGAAAAGAAATTGTTTACTGAAATTATTGACGGAGAAAAGATATCTGGAACTGAAAGAATTGATGGCGGAATACAATTCTGTGGATTTGGCAGATTTATTAATGGAATTGGAAGATCAGGAACTCGCCATGGTATTTCGTATGATCGATAAGGATAAAGCGGCGGAAGTGTTTGCCTACATGGACGATGATCAGCAACAGGCCCTTCTTGGTTCCTTTACCAATCAGGAAGTAGGGCATATTCTAGATGCTATGTATACCGATGATGCCGTTGATCTTTTGGAAGATATGCCGGCCAATGTGGTGAATCGTCTCCTCGATCAGGTGAGTAAAGATACGCGCTCAGATATCAATCGGCTCTTAAAGTATCCAGAAGACAGTGCGGGAAGCATTATGACGGTGGAGTATATTGATGTCACACCACAAATGACGGTACAGCAGGTACTGGATAAGATTCGGCGGGTAGGGATTCACAGTGAGACCGTTTACACCTGCTATGTGGTGGAAAAAAGAAAATTAAAAGGAATCATTACTGCAGAAGCATTGATGACACATGATGGAGATTTGCTGGTAGAAGAGCTGATGGAAGAAAAATATGTCTTTATCCGGACAACAGACGATCGGGAGGAGGCAGCAAATCTGTTCCGCAAATATGGACTGATTGCAATTCCGGTTGTAGATCAGGAAGGATATATTGTTGGGATTGTAACCTTTGATGATGCGATGGATGTTTTGACGGAAGAGACGACGGAGGATATCCATAAGATGGCGGCGATTTCTTCCAGTGAAGAATCTTATTTGAAGACATCCGTTTTCGGCCATGCCAGACAGCGGATTATGTGGCTATTGATTTTGATGTTCTCGGCAACGGTAACGGGAGCAATTATTACAAAGTATGAAAATGCATTTACGGCGATTCCGCTTTTGGTATCATTTATTCCAATGTTGATGGATACAGGAGGAAACTGTGGTTCCCAAAGTTCTACTCTGATTATCCGTGGTCTTGCGGTAGATGAACTTCATTTTTCGGATTTCTTTACTATTATATGGAAGGAATTCCGTGTGGCGCTTGTGGTAGGAGCAGCCCTTGCCATGGCAAATGGACTTAGAATTTATCTGGTTTATCGAAATTTCGCCATGGCAATGGTAATTGCTGCGTCATTAGTTGTAACCATTGTGATTGCAAAACTGGTGGGCTGCATTCTGCCGATCCTAGCAAAGCAGCTGCACATGGATCCTGCAATTATGGCATCTCCGCTCATTACTACAATTGTAGATACTTGTTCCATTGTCATCTATTTTCAGATTGCAACGTTGGTATTTCATTTGTAGCAGGCAGTGTTAAATGATTTTTAATGCCGGGAGACATACTGTGTCCGTTATCTATTTCGCCGTTCGGTAGATGTTGGCAATGTCTTCTGTGTCCAGTTTGCGGACGATACCGATGGTTCGAGTGCGCCCGAAACTACATTTGTCGGCCAGTGTCAGGATCTGCTCTTCGGAAAGATCGATTCCCAGATCATGGATGCTGGTCGGCATGCCGACACTGTGAAAATACGCTTCCATCGCTTTGATTCCGGCGAGGGCATTCTGCGTTGGATCATCAGTTGGAGTAAGCATCAGCACATTTGCGGCAAGTTTGGCGAAGCGGTCGATACGGTCGTGGAAGACGTATCTTGCCCAGCTTCCCCACACGGCCGCCAGTCCGGCTCCATGAGCAACGTCGAACATTCCGCCTAGTTCGTGCTCCAGCTGATGGGAAGCCCAGTCCCCTCCGTCAGTTCCGCAGCCGGTCAGTCCGTTGTGAGATAAACTTCCGGCCCACATTACTTCTGCGCGGGCTTCATAATTATTCGGATCTGTTTTCAAAATTTTCGCATTTTTCATAACGGTGCGAAGCAGCGCCTCGCTGATTCCATCCGTCATTTCCATATTTCCACTTTGATTCAAATATCGTTCCAGTGTATGCATCATAATGTCGACACATCCACTCTGTGTCTGGTAGTCCGGCAGCGTATAAGTCAGTTCCGGATTCATAATGGCAAACTTGCAGCGGGAAAGGTTGTTACTGTATCCGCGTTTCAGCCAGCCATTTTCATTTGTGATTACAGAGGAATTACTCATCTCACTTCCGGCAGCAGCAATTGTAAGGATGGCGCCGATCGGAAGACAGGCAGAAGCCGTTCTTTTTTTCTCATAAAAATCCCAAACGTCTCCATCGTTAGCAACTCCATAACCGATAGCCTTAGCGGAATCGATTACACTGCCTCCGCCGACGGACAGAATAAAGTCTGCCTGTTCCCGGCGGCAAAGGTCTATTCCTTCATAGACTTTGGAAAGACGGGGATTTGGAACGACGCCGCCTAGGGTGATGTAAGCAATTCCGGCTTCCGTAAGGGAAGCACATACCCGGTCAAGAAGTCCGCTTTTTATGATGCTTCCGCTGCCGTAGTGGATCAAAACCTTCTTTGCACCAAATGCTTTTATCAGTGTGCCGATCTCCTGCTCCGCATTTTTTCCAAAGATGACTTTGGTAGGAGTGAAATATTCAAAATTTTCAAAACTCTTCATATAAGAATCCTTCCTTTCTATCTGCAGTGTGTCAGTTTCTTCTGCTTGATAAGTGTATTTTAACCGATTTTGATTATTTTTTCAAATTAATGCTTTAAATCGCGAAAGTAATGTGCTATACTAGACGATAACAGAAAACGTCTCTGGAGTGAAGGAGGAAACGATATGATTTGGGCGAAGGAAGAAACCCTGTCAAGGGCTGAGATAGAAAGAATTCAGCTGGAGCGATTGAAAGAAACGGTGCATTACATCTATGAGAAGGTGGAGCCTTATCGCCGAAAGATGGATGAGGTCGGGGTGACACCAGATGAAATTCAGAGTCTTGATGATTTGAAAAAACTTCCGTTTACATATAAAGCAGATTTTAGAGAGCATTATCCGATGGGATTATTTGCAGTAGATAAAAGAGAAATGGTTCGGTTTCATGCAAGTTCCGGAACGACAGGAAAGCCGACGGTGGTGGGATACACCAGGAAGGATTTGGATGTCTGGCTGAACAATGTGGCGAGAATCGCCTGCATGGGAGGAGCGACACCGGATGATGTGGCGCAGATTGCATTTGGATACGGAACATTTACCGGAGCGCTGGGACTCCACGGTGGACTGGAGAAACTGGGGGCAGCAGTGATCCCCATGTCATCAGGAAATACGAAAAAGCAGATTATGTTTATGCAGGATATGGAGACGACCCTTTTGGTGGCAACGCCGTCTTATGCGCTGCATCTAGGAGAGGAGATTCGGGCCAGAGGACTTGACCCGGCGAAGGATCTACATGTACGCATCGGACTGTTTGGCGGAGAAGGGATGACAGAACCGATGCGAGAAGAGATGCATAAGGTATGGGGCGATGACTTTTTGTGTACGCAGAACTACGGAATGAGCGAGCTTTGCGGACCGGGAGTTGCCGGAGAGTGTGAAGAGTTATGTGGAATGCATATTAATGAAGACTGGTTTATACCAGAAGTCATTGATCCGAAGACGGGAGAGGTACTTCCGCCGGGAGAAAAAGGAGAGTTGGTTGTAACTTGTCTTGGGAAGGAAGCGCTTCCTCTAATCCGTTATCGGACGGGAGATTTAACGAGACTCTTTTATGAACCATGTAAGTGTGGAAGAACAACTGTGCGGATGGAGAATCTTTCTGGCCGTGCAGACGATATGCTGGTCATCCGCGGGGTGAATGTATTCCCAACCCAGATTGAGGAAGTGCTGCTTCAGATTCCGGAGATTGGTCCGCATTATGAGATTTTAGTAGAACGCAAGAATCGGCTGGATGTGATGACAATCACTGTAGAGCTGGTGGACGACAGACTGCTGGACAGCTATGCGAAATTAAGTGAATTGGAACAGCGGATTAAGAAAGGATTGAAAGCACAGCTTGGACTTGCGACACAGCTGAAGCTGGTAGCGCCATATTCGCTGCAGCGTTTTGAAGGAAAAGCCAAAAGAGTGACAGATTTACGAAAGGATGGATTATAAAATGTCAGATGCAAAGAAAGTGATTATGCTGGGGAACGAAGCGATTGCCAGAGGAGCTTACGAAGCGGGGGTGAAAGTCTCTGCCGCTTATCCGGGAACCCCAAGTACAGAAATCAGTGAAAGTTTGGTGCAGTACAAAGAGGATGTGTACTGCGAGTGGTCGCCAAATGAAAAAGTCGCGACAGAAGTAGCCATTGGAGCATCTGTGGCAGGCGTACGTGCCATGTCTTGCATGAAGCACGTGGGATTTAATGTGGCGGCCGATCCGGCGTACACGGTATCTTACATGGGAGTAAATGGAGGGCTTGTCATTGTAGTGGCAGATGATCCGGGACTTTACAGCTCTCAGAATGAGCAGGATACCAGAATGGTGGCAAGGGCAGCGCAGCTGCCGGTGATCGAACCGTCAGACAGCGCAGAAGCAAAGGAATTTGTAAAAGCAGCATTTGAATTAAGCGAACAGTTTGACCGTCCTTTTGTATTTCGTACAACCACTCGTCTTTCCCATTCACAGGGATTGGTGGAATTGGGAGAACGGGTAGAAATAGAAGATAAACCTTATGAGAAAAATATACGAAAGACTGTGATGATGCCAGGTAATGCAAAGTTCCGTCATGTGGAAATTGAACAGAGAAACCTGGAACTTGCAGAGGCGGCAAATACCCTTCCAATCAATCGGGTGGAAATGAACGATACAAAAATTGGAGTTATTACGAGTGGAATTCCATATCAGTATGTGAAAGAAGCTCTTCCGAATGCTTCTGTATTGAAGCTTGGATTGGTCAATCCGCTTCCGAGAAAGCTGATCGAGGAATTTGCATCAAAAGTAGAGAGCCTTTACATTATAGAAGAGCTGGATCCGGTGATTGAAGAACAGGTAAAATCCTGGGGAATCAAAGCAATTGGAAAAGAGATCTTTACAGTGCAGGGAGAGTACAGTGCGAACCTTCTTCGAGAAAGGATTCTAGGAGAAGAACTGGAATGCGGCACGCCGGCACAGGTATCTGTAAGACCACCGATCTTATGTCCTGGATGTCCGCACAGAAGTGTATACCACGTAGTGAAGAAGTTAGGGCTTCATGTAGCTGGAGATATCGGATGTTATACACTTGGTGCAGTAGCTCCGTTAAGCGCTGTAGATACGACGATTTGCATGGGGGCAAGTATTTCAAGCCTTCACGGAATGGAAAAGGCGAAGGGAAGAGATTATATCAAAAATTGGGTGGCAGCGATTGGCGATTCGACATTCCTGCATACGGGTGTGAATTCTCTGATGAATATGGTATACAATCATGCGACGGGAACGGTACTAATTCTGGATAACTCCACAACCGGAATGACCGGTCACCAGGATCATGCGGCAACCGGAAAGACCTTACAGGGCGATCCGACAAATGCAGTTGATATCCCGACGCTTTGCCGGGCAGTAGGCGTGAAGCATGTAGTAGAAGTCAATGCTTTTGATCTTGAAACATTGGAAAGAACGCTTCGGGAAGAGGTGGCAAGAGATGAGGTGTCCGTAATTATTACCAAGACACCATGTGTGCTTCTGACCAAAGGAAAGAAACCGCTCTACGTTGCGCATGAAGATAAATGTAAAAAATGCGGCATGTGTATGAAACCAGGATGTCCGGCTATGGCAAAAAATCCAGACGGAACCATTCGGATTGATGATACCATGTGTACAGGATGCGGCCTTTGTAAGGATTTGTGCAAATTTGATGCGATAGAATTGGTAAAGGAAGGTGACAGATAATGGCAGGAAAAAATATTATGATTGTAGGCGTAGGCGGCCAGGGGACTCTTCTGACCAGCAGAATCCTGGGCGGGCTTGCCATTGAAAATGGATACGATGTCAAACTTTCTGAAGTTCATGGAATGGCTCAGAGAGGTGGAAGTGTTGTCACTTTCGTCCGTTACGGTGAACATGTGGCGGAGCCGATTGTGGAAGAAGGTCAGGCGGATGTACTGATTGCATTTGAAAGACTAGAGGCTCTTCGGTACGCGCATTTCTTGAAAAAAGATGGCGCGCTTGTGATTAACGACTGGCGAATCGATCCGATGCCGGTAACCATTGGGGCTGCCGAGTATCCGGAGCAGATCATTGAGGAGCTGAGTAAAAAGCACCAGGTGTATGCAATTAATGCAACGGAAGAGTCTAAGAAGCTTGGAAACCCGAAGGTATTTAACTTGATTGTGCTTGGAGTTGCAGCGCAACATATGGACTTTACGAAGGAACAGTGGTATGAGGTGATTGAAAAAACGGTTCCGCCGAAGACGGTTGAGATCAATAAACAGGCATTTGACGCGGGATATCAGATGTTAGGAGGAGGAATATGATCAGGCAGTTATCTGTATTTGTGGAAAATAAGCCGGGAAGCTTGATGGACGTAACATCCAGACTGACGGAAGCGCATGTAAATATTCGTGCAGTTGCATCATTTGATACACCGGAATTTGGCATTCTTCGTCTGGTGGTGGATCAGCCGGAGGTGGGGAAGGAGTATCTGACCCACCAGGGATTTGTGGTTCGGGTCCATGAAGTCATGGGTGTAGAGCTAGTGGATGAAAAAGGGAATCTGAATCATATGCTTCAGATTCTTGCAGAAGGCCAGGTAAACATTAATTATATTTATTCATTCGTAATCCGGGACGGAAGAGCGCCGGTTATGGTGTTCAGTGCGGATGATTATGATAAAGCAGCAGATATACTGAATGCTGCCAGTGTAAAGATTGTAGAAGAAAAGGATTTGTAGAGGAGTTGAGTAGAGATGGCGAAAGTGGCGCGGGAAGACTGGAAGGAAAGAATTCGTGACCCGAAGATTGAATGTATGAGCAGAGATGAGATGAGTACGCTTCAGAGTGAGCGCCTTGTCAGACAGGTGAAAAATGTCTATGAGAATGTGGAGTTTTACCGAAAAAAAATGGACGCATTGGGGTTGGAACCAGGAGATATCAAAGGAATCGAGGATATCGGGAAACTGCCATTTACAACCAAAGAAGATTTAAGGGATCATTATCCGTTTGGACTGCTTGCAGTGCCGCAGGAAAAGATTGTGCGTGTTCAGGGAACGTCCGGAACGACAGGAAAACTGACCCTTGCATCCTATACACAAAAGGATGTAGATGTTTGGGGAGAATGTGTGGCAAGAGCGTTGACCATGGCGGGGCTGACATCCGAAGATCGGATTCATGTGTGCTATGGCTACGGATTGTTTACCGGAGGAATGGGACTGGATCTTGGTGCCCGGGCATTGGGGGCTATGGCGATTCCAATGTCTGCCGGCAACACGAAGCGGCAGTTGATGTGTATGGAAGATTTTGGAGCAACCGCATTTGCATGTACGCCGTCTTATGCGATGTATCTGGCAGAAGCTATCCAGGAGGAAGGAATTCTAGATCGCCTTCAAATTAAGGCAAGTATTAATGGGGCGGAACCGTGGACAGAAGAGATGCGTTTGAAACTGGAACGGATGTTGGATATTAATAGTTTTGATATCTATGGTCTCTGTGAGGTTACGGGTCCCGGCGTGGCAATGGACTGTATTCATCACAAGGGCTTGCACGTATATGAAGATTATTTCTATCCGGAGGTATTAAATCCGGCGGATCAGTCTGCCTGTGCGGATGGTGAGACTGGAGAATTGGTATTTACGACGCTGGCAAAGGAAGGAATGCCGCTTCTTCGTTATAGAACCAAGGATTTGACCAGCATTGATCACAGTGTTTGTGAATGTGGAAGAACACTTCCAAGAATTCAGAAGTTTACGGGCCGTACGGATGATATGAAGGTGATTCGTGGTGTGAATGTATTCCCGACACAAGTAGAGTCTGCGCTTCTGTCTATGGGAGGAGGCGTGGCGCCTCATTATCTGATGATCGTTGATCGTGAAAATAACCTGGACGTTCTGACTGTCATGGTGGAAGTAGATGAACGATATTTCTCTGATGAAATGCGTAAGCTGGATGAACTGAAGAACAGAGTTGGTGCCGTTCTTAAACAGGCGCTTGGTGTTGCTGTAAGAGTGAAACTGGTAGAGCCAAAGACGATTCAGAGAAGTGAAGGCAAAGCAAAACGTGTAATTGACAATCGGCAACTGTAGAAAAGGAGGAAGAAAGAATGGGTATGAGCAATACAATTTCACAGCTGTCTGTATTTCTGGAAAATCGAGAAGGGCGTTTAGATGAAGTGTTGAATGTTCTGGCAGAGAACGAGGTAAATATTGTAGCGCTGAGTCTTGCGGATACTTCGGATTACGGAATGCTCCGCATGATCGTATCAGAGCCACATAAGGGGCGTGCGGCGCTGAAAGAGGCAGGAATTACTGCGATGTTGACCGATGTAGTTGCCCTTCGTGTTCCGCATGCGACGGGTTCCTTAAGCAAAGCGATGCACCTGATCGTGGAAGGGGAAGTGAATGTAGAATATATGTATGCATTTGCAAACGGAGCGGATGCTGCGGCGGTATTAAAGAGCGACGATCCGGCACGGGTGATCGATATTTTAAAGGGCAGCGGTTTTGACGTGTACAGTGCAGATGAAGCATATCGGGCAAACTGCTAAGTGAAAGCTACATAAGGAAGATTTGAATATAAATACGAAAGCAGTATGGATGAAATGGATGTATGGCAGAGAAGCTGTACATCCATTTTTCATAATGATTGAAATCTCTTTCGATTCCATGTAAAATAGAAACAGTTGTTTTTTAGGGGAAAAGTACAATGTGGAAAAAAGAATGCGGGCAGTTCTGCCGGGAAATACATTATAAACGAAAAGAAGAAGGAATCGAGATTACCGGATGTTTTGGTGAAGATGGTCAGATTGTGCTGCCAGATGAGATAGAGGGGCTTCCGGTAATTTCTATAGCACCCTATGTTTTTGCTGAGGCGAAGACAGATCCGGATGATTTAATTTGGAGAAATAAAGAGGTGCCGGACATTAAGGTGGACAGACATGCGCAAGGGAAGGCAGAAAGGATCTGTGCGGAACAGGTAGAATCTGTATGGCTTCCGAAAGGTGTGACGGAAATTGGCAGATATGCATTCTATCGATGCAGGAATTTAAAGACATTGATTCTTTCGGATAGCCTTTTGGAGATTGGCGGAGGAGCGTTTACCGGATGCCGTTTAGAAGCGGTGGAAATACACTTCTTTCAAGGGGAGAAAAGCTGTCTTCGATCGATTGTGGATGAGATTCGCTTTGCCGTCAGGGCAAGATTGTTCTATGAAGGTGAGGAAGCGCGTGTGTTGTTCCCGGAGCATTATGAAGAGGCAGTGGAAAATACGCCGGCAAGACTTCTGGTAACCCATCATCACGGTGCAGGTGGTTATTACCGCCAGTGTTTCTATGACCGGGAATTGGATTATAAAAAATACGATGAATTGCTGTATCGAACCAGAGCGGAAGAAGAACTTGGGACGGCGGTGGAGCTGGTTATGAATCGGTTATGCTATCCATATCGTTTGGAACCGGCTGCGAAAGACAGGTATAAGACCTTTTTGCAGGAGTGCCTAAAAGAGGCGTCCGGTATTTTGGCAGAGCAGGAAAATCAGGATGGGCTTGTGTTTTTGGAGCGGGAAGGCCTGTGGACTTTAGAGGCGTTGGAGGCGGCGATGGAAAGAGCAGCGCAGTCAAAGAAGACGGAAGTCCTAAGTCTTCTGATGGATATGCGGTATCGCTGCTTCCCGAAAAAACAGAAAACATTTGAACTATAAATCTTGCGGGAACTTGGATGGAACCAGGAAAGAGACAGGAGTAAAGCCAGATGAATGAGGAACGAACGACTACAGAAAAATTGGATATGGTAAGCAGAAAGATTCTGTTATCTGCGAGAGGCGAGCTTTATATGAAGATGCGTTTCCTTGATGTAGCGTTATCCTCCCTTTGTCCTGTGATGGATGAGGGGGCAGACGGGATGGGAACGGATGGAAGGTTTCTTTACTATCATCCGCAGTATTTGGGAGGACTGTATCGAGAAGACAGATATCTAGTGAATCGAATTTATCTGCATTTGGTACTGCATGGCATTTTTCGGCATATGGCGCGGCGAAATGGCAGAGATAAGAGGTTTTATGATCTTGCCTGTGATATGGCAGCAGAATCTATAGTAGACAGTATTCATCACCGCTGTGTGATGCGGGGATCTTCCCTTTTGCGGAGAGAGACCTATCGTAGACTTCGCAGAGAGATGAAGGTTTTAACTGCGGAAAAGATTTACGGGGTACTAAGCAGATGGGAGCTGTCCGAATCTCAGATTACTGCATTAGAGGCAGAATTTCGAGTGGATGACCACAATTATTGGCCGGAAGATGATGATCAGGAGAAGAAGCAGGAGATCGAAAATCAATGGCAGCATATCAGTGAGCAAATGGAAAGTGATATGGAAACATTTTCCAGCGAGATGTCTTCGGCATCGGGAGATCTGAAGGAACAGGTAAAGGTAGAAAACAGGGAGCGGTATGATTATCGGGAGTTTTTGAAGAAGTTTGCGGTGCTGAGAGAAGAGATGGAAGTGGATCCGGATTCCTTTGATTATACGTTCTATAGTTATGGACTTTCTATTTACGGAAATATGCCGTTGATTGAGCCTCAGGAATGGAAGGAAGTCAAGAAGGTGGAAGAGTTTGTGATTGTAATTGACACCTCCATGTCCTGTTCGGGAACACTTGTGAAAAAGTTCCTGGAAGAAACTTATGGAATATTAAGTGAAACAAATAGTTTCTTTCGAAAGATTAATATTCATATCATTCAATGCGATGATCAGGTTCAGACGGATCAGAAGATTACCAGTGAAGAGGAATTGAGAGCCTATATGGAACATCTGGAACTCAGGGGAGAGGGTGGAACGGATTTTCGGCCGGCGTTTGCATATGTGGAAGAATTGCGGAGTCAGCACGCGTTTGACAGCCTGAGGGGATTGATTTATTTTACGGATGGCCGGGGGATTTATCCGGAGAAGGTGCCGCCTTACGAGACCGCATTCGTCTTTTTGGAAGAAGATTATGAAGATGTAGATGTTCCGGGATGGGCGATGAAACTGATCCTGGAGAAGGAAGTATTGGAAGAAGAGATCAAAGGAGAACATACATGGATATAAAAAGAGCGAAACAGGAGATTCAAAATTCAATCGAAGCGTATCTTCAGAAGGATGAGACCGGAGAGTATCTGATTCCGGCAATCCGGCAGAGGCCGATTCTATTAATGGGGCCTCCGGGGATTGGAAAAACACAGATTATGGAACAGATTGCCAGAGAGTGCAAGATTGCACTGGTGTCCTATACGATTACGCACCATACCAGGCAGAGTGCGGTGGGACTTCCGTTCATCAAAGAGAAGGAATATGGAAGTAAGACGTATTCCGTTACCGAATATACTATGAGCGAGATTATCTCATCGGTCTATGAGAAAATGGAACAGACGGGGCTGAAAGAAGGGGTTCTTTTTATTGATGAGATCAACTGTGTATCCGAAACATTGGCGCCGACCATGCTGCAGTTTTTGCAGTGTAAGACCTTTGGTAATCAGAAAGTACCGGAAGGCTGGGTGATTGTGGCGGCTGGAAATCCGCCGGAGTACAATAAGTCGGTTCGGGAATTTGACGTGGTTACGCTGGATCGGATTAAAAAGATTGATGTGGAAGAGAATTATGAAGTTTGGAAAGAGTATGCCAGACAGGCAGAGATTTATCCGGCGATTCTTTCTTATCTGGAGATCAGAAGAGAACATTTCTATCGAATTGAGACAACCGTGGATGGGAAAGCATTTGTAACTGCCAGAGGCTGGGAGGATCTTTCAGAGCTTCTCTATGCTTATGAGCGTCTTGGTAAAAAAGCGGACCGGGAAGTGGTACATCAGTATCTGCAGCACTGGAAGATTGCAAAAGAATTTGCGAACTATCTGGAACTATATGCCAAGTACCAGAAAGACTATGGATTGGAAAAAATTGTTGCAGGAATCTATAGCAAGGAGACGTTGGAGCAGCTTCGTTATGCAGCATTTGATGAACGGCTGAGCGTAGTGAATATGCTGTTGGGAAGATTGATGAGCAGTTTTCGAGACTATGCATTGGAAGATCGGTATGTGACAATGATATATGAGCATCTAAAAGTTTATAAAGAAACGAAAGAGTTTAAAACGATGCTTTGTTCTGCCAGAGAGGCTTATGAGAAGCTTCGACAGGCAGAGCAGCTGACAAGGTTGGAGGATCGTCTTTACCGCCGGATGCTGGAGACGTTGGAAGGGTATGGATTGACAATGGAGAAAGAGCATCTGGAAGGCGAGGCAGCATTTAACAGAGTGAAAGAATTGTTTGCAGAAGCGGTAGCTTGTCGTGAACTTATTTACAATAGAACGAAAGAAGAGCTGGAGCATGCCTTTGATTTTATGGAAGATGCATTTGGAGACAGTCAGGAGATGGTAGCTTTTGTGACAGAACTGAACACCAGTGTATACAGCGTTCGGTTCCTGAAAGATTACGATTGTGATAAATATTATAAATACAATAAAAGACTTCTGTTTGATGAGCGTCAGCAGGAGATTTTAGCGGAGCTTGATGAAGTGGAAGAGGATTTGAATACAGCTTTGAAATGCTAAGCTGACGGTGCTTAGAGACGAAGGAGGAAGGAACATGGGATTGATCGAATTGTTTTTGATTGCAGTGGGGCTTTCCATGGATGCTTTTGCAGTAGCTGTCTGTAAAGGCCTCTCCATGAAGCGGTGTACCTGGGGGAAGGCAGGACTGGTTGGAGCTTATTTTGGAGGCTTTCAGGCGCTGATGCCGCTGATTGGCTATGTGCTGGGTGTTCAGTTTAAAGAAGTGATCACCTCTGTGGATCATTGGATTGCATTCATTTTGTTGGCCCTTATTGGAGGAAATATGATTCGGGAATCCAGAGACGTCTGTGAAACTTGCAAGGATGCGGATGAGTCACTGGATGTGCGCACGATGCTGGGGCTGGCAGTGGCAACCAGTATCGATGCTCTTGCGGTAGGTGTTACCTTTGCGTTTCTTACCGTTGATATTGTACCGGCAGTGGCATTTATTGGGGGAATTACATTTACTTTATCTGTTGCAGGTGTTAAAATAGGCAATATATTCGGAGGAAAATATGAGAAAAGAGCGGAATTTGCCGGCGGCTTAATTTTAATTTTGATGGGCGGGAAAATTCTGCTGGAGCATTTGGGGATTTTCTAAAAGAAAGAATGGAACTGAGAAGGAATCGTGACAAAGGAAATATTGTAGACAAAAGCAGGAGGAAAAGCATATGAAATGGAATCAATATCGTCTGAAGACGACTACAGAGGCGGAGGATATCGTAAGCAGCATGTTGATGGATCTTGGCATTGAAGGGGTTCAGATTGAAGATAAAGTTCCGCTTACCAAGGAAGATAAGGAGCAGATGTTTGTGGACATTCTGCCGGAAATTGCAGAGGATGACGGAACTGCTTATTTGACGTTTTATTTGGAAGAGGAAGAAGATGCCGCGTCCATTTTGATGAATATAAGAAAAGAGCTGGAAGAAATGAGAAGCTATCTGGAGGTGGGGGAATGTACCATTGAGGAATCCCAGACAGAAGACGTGGACTGGGTGAACAATTGGAAACAGTATTTCCACCAGTTCTATATTGATGACATTCTGGTAATTCCATCCTGGGAACAGGTAGAAGAAAAAGACAGCGATAAGCTGGTCATTCATATTGATCCGGGGACTGCATTTGGAACAGGAATGCATGAGACGACCCAGCTCTGTATCCGGCAGTTGAAGAAATATGTGAAACAGGATACGCAGATTCTGGATGTGGGATGTGGAAGTGGAATTTTGGGTATGTTGGCGCTGAAATTTGGTGCGGCTCATTCTGTGGGAACAGATCTTGATCCATGTGCGATTGATGCAACCCATGAGAATATGGAGGTCAATGGAATTGGCAGGGATCAGTATGAGGTGATGATTGGAAATATTATTGATGATAAAGCGGTGCAGGATGCGGTTGGATATGAGAAGTATGATATTGTAGCAGCGAATATTTTGGCGGATGTACTGGTGCCTCTGACACCGGTGATTATCGGACAGCTGAAACACGGCGGAATCTATATTACCAGCGGAATTATTGATGATAAGGAACAGACGGTGGTTGATGCAGTAAAGGCGGCAGGGCTTGAAGTGTTAGAGGTCAACCATCAGGGAGAGTGGGTGTCGGTAACGGCAAGAAAAAATTAATGGAAAGATAAAGGAGTAGGCGAAGATGCAGCATTTTTTTGTGACACCGTCGCAGGTGGAAGGTGACTCGATTCGAATAGAGGGCACGGATGTGAATCATATGAAGAACGTGCTTCGGATGAAGGTTGGAGAAGCCGTGATGATCAGTGATGGAAATAACCTGAAGTATCGTTGCCAAATTGCAGGTTATGAGGAAGAGTGTGCCGTTTTAAAGGTGGAAGAAGAGCTGCCTGTTGATACGGAACTTCCTTCTAAAATCTACCTGTTTCAGGGACTTCCCAAGCAGGATAAGATGGAACTGATTGTGCAAAAAGCGGTGGAACTTGGGGCGTATCAGGTGATTCCGGTTGCCATGAAACGGTCAGTGGTAAAGCTGGATGAGAAAAAAGCCAAGAAAAAGGCAGAACGGTGGCAGCAGATTGCAGAAAGTGCGGCGAAGCAGGCTGGAAGAGGCTGTATTCCGGAAGTTCAGCCCGTAATCAGCTATCGGGAAGCGATTTCTAAAGCATCAGAACTTAATGTATTGCTTTTGCCTTATGAATTGGCGGAGGGAATGAACGCGACCAAAGAGGTGGTCAGGAAGATCCTGCCGGGGCAGTCGATTGGGATTTTTATCGGCCCGGAGGGGGGATTTGAACGGGAAGAAGTGGAGCAGGCAATGGAGGCAGGCGCACAGGTAATTACCCTGGGCAAGAGGATTCTTCGGACGGAGACGGCGGGGCTTACGGTGCTGTCGATCCTGATGTTCCATCTGGAAGCAGAGTAACATATTCTGATAATAAGAAGATATAAAACAGGAAGTGAAACGTATGAAAGAAGTATATTTGGATAACTCCGCTACCACACAGGCCTATGCCTGCGTAGGGGATATGGTACGAAAGGTTATGTGTGAAGACTATGGGAATCCGTCTTCTATGCACGCGAAGGGAGTAGCGGCAGAAAACTATGTAAAAGAAGCCAGGGAGACGCTGGCGAAGATTTGGAAGGTGCAGGAAAAGGAGATCTTTTTCACATCGGGAGGAACGGAAAGTGATAACTTGGCGCTGATTGGAGCTGCAAGGGCAAATCGTCGTGCGGGAAAGCATCTGATTACTTCCTCTATTGAACATCCGGCTATTTTGAATACAATGCGATATCTAGAAGAAGAGGAAGGATTCCGGGTTACCTATTTGCCGGTAGACCCCTATGGACGGATTGAGCTGGAGGCTCTGAAAGAGGCGTTGTGTGAGGAAACGATCCTGGTTTCCGTTATGTATGTAAATAACGAGGTGGGATCGGTGCAGCCAATCCAGGAAGCAGCCAGCATTGTAAAGGCTTATAATAAGGATATTCTGTTCCATGTGGATGCTGTGCAGGGATTTGGAAAATACCATATTTATCCAAAGCGATTGAAGGTGGATATGTGTTCGATCAGTGGTCACAAGATTCATGGGCCGAAAGGAATTGGAGCGTTGTATATTGATGAACATGTGAAGATTAAGCCGATCGTTTTTGGCGGAGAGCAGCAGAAGAATATTCGCTCCGGTACGGAGAATGTCCCTGGGATTGCCGGGCTTGGGGTGGCAGCGAAGACGATTTATGAAAATCTGGACGAAAAAGTAGCGCAGATGCGCCGGCTGAAAGAACGATTTATTGAAGGTGTTACAAAGATTCCGGACACAGTGATCCATGGCCTTTTTGATGAGACGTCGGCACCACACATCATCAGCGTGGGATTTGCAGACGTAAGGAGTGAAGTGCTTCTGCATGCGCTGGAGGAAAAGGGGATCTATGTATCTTCCGGATCTGCATGTTCGTCCAATCATCCGCAGATCAGCGGGGTGCTGAAGGGGATCGGAGCAAAGCGGGAATTTTTGGATGCAACACTTCGATTCAGCATGTCGGAATTTACCACGCCAGAAGAGATTGACTATACCCTGGATACACTATATAATATAGTACCGATGCTACGGAAATATACCAGACATTAGGAGAAGATAGAGAATGAGATTTCATACATTTTTATTGAAGTACGGAGAGATAGGAATTAAGGGAAAAAATCGGTATCTGTTTGAAGATGCCCTCGTCAGACAGATCCGGTTTGCCCTTCGTGATGTAGATGGAGACTTTCATGTACACAAATCCCAGGCAAGAATCTATGTAGATTGTGAGGGAGAGTATGATTATGAGGATACCGTGGAACATTTGAAGCGTGTATTCGGAATCGTTGGTATCTGCCCGGTTGTCCGTATGGAAGATCGTGGGTTTGAGGAACTGAAAAAGGACGTAGTTGCTTATATGGATGAGATGTATCCAGATAAGAAATTAACCTTTAAAGTGGAAGCGAGACGGGCGAGAAAATCTTATCCAAAGACATCTATGGAGATTAATTGTGATTTGGGAGAGGCGATTTTAGAAGCGTTTCCGGAGACGAAGGTGGATGTGCATCACCCGGAAGTTATGCTGAATGTGGAGATTCGTCACGAGATTTATGTATATTCACAGATTATTCCAGGAGCGGGTGGAATGCCAGTAGGGACCAATGGATCAGCCATGCTTTTGTTGTCCGGCGGAATTGACAGCCCAGTGGCAGGATATATGATTTCTAAGCGTGGAGTAGGCCTGGAAGCTACTTATTTCCATGCTCCGCCGTATACCAGTGAACGAGCAAAGCAGAAAGTGGTAGATCTGGCGAAGCTGGTATCAAAGTATTCAGGACCGATCAAACTGCATGTGGTGAACTTTACGGATATTCAGTTGTATATTTACGATCAGTGTCCGCATGATGAATTGACTATTATTATGCGGCGGTATATGATGAGGATTGCGGAGCATTTTGCTAAGAAAGACGGATGTCTGGGGCTGATTACAGGAGAGAGTATTGGTCAGGTGGCAAGCCAGACGATGCAAAGTCTTGCTGCGACGAACGATGTATGTACGATGCCGGTATATCGTCCGGTGATTGGATTTGACAAGCAGGACATTGTAGATATAGCGCAGAAGATCAATACCTTTGAGACGTCTATCCAGCCGTTTGAAGACTGTTGTACGATCTTTGTAGCCAAGCATCCGGTGACCAAACCGAATGTGGATGTGATCAGACGTTCAGAAGAAAAATTGGAAGAAAAAATTGAGAAACTGATGAGAGAGGCAATTGATTCCGTTGAAATTATTGAAGTAAAATAAAAAGAGGGCTGTTGCAAAACATGACACGTTCCCGTGTTTTGTAACAGCCCTGATCATTTTTATATGAGACAATCGATTTATTCACAGATATATGGTTTTAAAATCTCCAGAATGGAATCGATATCTGAATTGTCAACATGGATGTTCAGCTCAATCGGCTTAGACAGATCCAGGCTGAAAATTCCCATAATGGATTTTGCGTCGATGACGTATCTTCCGGATACCAGATCAAAGTCATAATCGAATTTGGTGATATCGTTTACAAAGGATTTTACTTTGTCGATAGAATTTAAAGAAATCTGTATTGTTTTCATTGGGTCGTACCTCCTTGATAATTCATATACTAACATTATCTTAAAAGTATGGCGGATAAAAGTCAAGGAATAAATTGTCAAAGAGGCATTAAGAAATACCAAAAAAGACGGAAGACTGTAGAGAAAGAAGAGGAATCAAGCGATGAAGAGAGCAGCGTTACATAACCTTGGATGTAAAGTAAATGCATATGAGACAGAAGCAATGCAGGAATTGCTGGAACAGGAGGGATATGAAATCGTTCCGTTTCACGAGGATGCAGATGTCTACATTATTAATACCTGTACAGTGACGAATATGGCGGATCGCAAATCCAGACAGATGCTGCACAGGGCAAAGAAGAAAAACCCAGATGCAGTAGTGGTTGCATGCGGTTGTTATGTTCAGGCAAAACAAGACGAGATAGATGAAAGCATTGATATTGTAGTCGGAAACAATCGGAAGAAGAATATTGTAGAGATTCTGGCAGAATATGAAGCTTCAAAAGAAAAGAAAGCGGTGCAGAAAGAAGTGATCGATATCAATCATACAGATGAGTATGAGGAACTCCATCTGACGAAGACCGCTGAACATACCAGGGCTTATATTAAAGTGCAGGATGGTTGTAATCAGTTTTGCTCTTATTGCATTATTCCGTTCGCAAGAGGACGCGTCAGAAGCAGAAGCTATGACAGTGTGATTGCGGAAGTGAAAAAACTTGCGGAAGGCGGATATAAGGAAGTGGTTTTGACTGGGATTCATTTAAGTTCCTACGGAGTGGACACCGGTGAAAATCTACTGTCTCTGATTCAGGGGGTTCACGAAGTGTCTGGTATTGAGAGAATCCGGCTGGGAAGTCTGGAGCCTCGAATTATCACGGAGGAATTTGTACAGGCGATTGCGAAGCTTCCGAAAATGTGCCCTCATTTTCATTTGTCTTTGCAAAGCGGCTGCGATGAGACGTTAAGGAGGATGAACCGCCGCTATACAGCAGAGGAATACATGGATGGCTGTAAGCTGCTTCGGAAATACTTTGACCATCCGGCGTTGACGACGGATGTTATTGTTGGATTTCCGGGGGAAACGCAAGAAGAGTTTGCAGCGTCAAAGGCATTTGTAGATCAAGTGGATTTCTATGAGACGCATGTGTTTAAGTATTCCAGACGGCAGGGGACGAAGGCGGCTGCGATGGAAAATCAGATACCGGAGACGGAGAAAACCAGAAGAAGCAACGAACTTCTTGAGCTTAACAAGAAGAAACAGAAGGCATACGAGGAACGCCTGATTGGAACAACCCAGGAGGTGCTGATGGAAGAGGCTGTGCAGATTGACGGAGAAACCTGGCAGGTGGGACATACAAAGGAGTATGTCAAAATTGGACGAAAAACCGAAGAAAATCTCACGAATCAGTTGGTAAATGTAGAAATTGAGAGCCATTTGCAAATAATACATTGAATTTTGAATGCTAATCAGTTAAAATAGAAGAGAAATATGATTGGAGGACGTGAGTAAATGAAAGATTTAAGCAGCACTCAGTTTTTTCAGGTAGAAAGCGGTCCGCAGATTCAGGCAAAAGATATTCTGGAGATCGTGTACAAAGCGTTGAGTGAAAAGGGATACAATCCTGTAAATCAGATTGTCGGCTATATTATGTCGGGAGATCCGACGTATATTACAAGCCATAACGGAGCAAGAAGTCTGATTATGAAGATGGAGCGGGATGAATTAGTAGAAGAGATGCTCAAGACGTATATCGAGCATCATAACTGGGTATAATAATGATGAGGATTATGGGACTGGATTACGGTTCGAAGACGGTAGGTGTAGCAGTCAGTGATCCCCTTGGGATCACGGCTCAGGCAGTAGAGACCATCTGCCGGAAGGAAGAGAACAAGCTGCGCAAAACCTGTGCTCGGATTGAAGCGTTAATTGAAGAGTATCAGGTGGAGCGGATTGTCCTCGGTCTTCCGAAACATATGAATAATGATATTGGAAATCGGGCGGAACAATCTATAGAATTCGGGAAGATGCTTACCAGACGGACCGGCCTTGAGGTCGTGATGTGGGATGAGCGTCTGACTACGGTGGAGGCGGAACGGACGTTAATCGAGAATAAAGTAAGACGTGAGGATCGCAAAAAATATATAGATAAAATTGCGGCTGTTTTTATATTGCAGGGATATCTGGATTCGATTTCGAGGTGATAAGCATGGAAAAAATTAAGTTTATGTCTGAGGAACTTCAGGAGGAAGTGGAGTTCTTTGTGCTGGAGCAGACAAGAGTAAGCGGAGTGTCTTACATTCTGGTAACAGATTCAGAAGATGATGACGCAGAATGTCTGATTCTGAAAGATACATCCGGAGAAGGAGAGGCGGACAGCCTTTATGAGATTGTGGAAGATGATGTAGAGCTTGCAGCAGTCTCAAAAGTGTTTGAAGAACTTCTGGAAGATGTTGAGATTGAAAGGTAGAGTGGGATGTCTATCAGTAAAGAAAAATTTAAAGAGATGCTGAAAGAAAAAGGCTTAAAAGTAACCAACCAGAGGTTACTGGTATTAGAGGTACTCGCAGATCAGCGCGATAGGCACATGACTGCAGAGGATATCTATGAATTAGTGAAGGAAGACTACCCGGAAATCGGGCTGGCTACCATATATCGGACATTGCAGTTGTTGTTAGAAATGCAATTGGTGGATCGGATTAATCTGGATGACGGATGCATTCGTTATGAGATTGGGGAATTCTGTGACGGAGAGAATAAGCATCATCATCACCACTTAATATGCAGAACCTGTGGAAAGGTTCTTCCTTTTAAGGATGACCTTTTGGACGAGTTGGAGGCGCATATCGAGGAGGCAATGGGATTTCATGTGTTAGATCACGAATTAAAATTCTATGGACAATGCAAAGAGTGCCGTGAAAAGAAAAAATAGTACGGAAAAGAGACACATGGAGGTGTTAATTTGAAAAGAGAAAACAATGGAAAATTGCGTATCATTCCACTTGGAGGTTTGGAAAAGATTGGAATGAACATTACTGCCTTTGAATACGAAGACAGTATTATTGTGGTGGACTGCGGTCTGGCGTTCCCGGAAGATGATATGCTGGGAATCGACCTTGTGATTCCGGATATTACCTATTTGAAGGATAATATTCAGAAAGTAAAGGGATTTGTTATTACCCATGGGCATGAGGACCACATCGGAGCTTTGTCCTATGTGCTGCGGGAGATGAATCTTCCGATTTATGCGACAAAGCTTACCATGGGAATTATCGAGCGAAAGCTGTCTGAGCATAATTTGCTTCGCAGCACCAGAAGAAAAGTAGTAAAGCACGGACAGTCTATCAATTTGGGACAGTTTAGAATCGAGTTTATTAAGACGAACCATAGTATCCAGGATGCAGCAGCGCTGGCAATCTATTCCCCGGCCGGTATTGTTGTTCACACAGGAGACTTTAAGGTTGATTATACGCCGGTATTCGGTGATGCGATTGATCTGCAGAGATTTGCGGAGATCGGGAAGAAAGGGGTACTGGCGCTGATGTCTGACAGTACCAATGCAGAGCGCAAAGGATTTACACAATCGGAGCGTACGGTAGGAATTACCTTTGATCATATTTTTGCAGAGCATCAGAATACAAGAATTATTATTGCTACATTTGCGTCGAATGTAGACCGTGTGCAGCAGATTATCAACTCTGCATGTAAGTATGGTCGGAAGGTTGTGGTAGAAGGCCGCAGCATGGTAAATATTATTCAGGTTGCTCAGGAGCTGGGCTATCTGAATGTGCCCGATAAGACCTTGATTGAACTGGATCAGATGAAGAATTACCCGCCGGAAAAGATGGTTTTGATTACGACAGGAAGCCAAGGGGAATCCATGGCAGCATTGTCGAGAATGGCGGCGGACGTGCATAAGAAGATTACGATTATGCCGGGAGATACTGTTATTTTCAGCTCCAACCCGATTCCGGGAAATGAAAAATCGGTTTCCCGTGTGATTAATGAACTCTCATCCAAAGGAGCAAATGTGATCTTCCAGGATGCTCACGTCTCAGGACATGCCTGCCAGGAAGAGTTAAAACTGATCTATTCCCTTGTGAAACCGAAATATGCTGTTCCGGTGCATGGGGAATACCGCCACTTAAAGGCGAATGCAGGAATTGCAACCAGTCTTGGAATACCGAAGGATAATGTGTTTATCCTTCAGTCGGGAGACGTACTGGAGTTAAGTAATGAAGAGGCAAAGGTGGTAGATAAAGTACACACCGGAGCGATTTTGGTAGATGGACTTGGTGTTGGAGATGTTGGAAACATTGTGTTAAGAGATCGCCAGCATCTGGCAGAGGATGGAATTTTGATCGTGGTCCTTACATTAGAAAAGGGAAGTAACCAGCTTTTGGCAGGACCAGACATTGTATCTCGTGGGTTCGTGTATGTGCGGGAGTCGGAAGGCTTGATGGAAGAGGCGAGAAAGATCGTGACGGATGCGGTAGAGGATTGCCTGATGCACCAGAGAAATGCGGACTGGAGCAAGATTAAAATGGTCATCCGTGATACGATGAATGAATTTATTTGGAAACGGACAAAAAGACGTCCAATGATTTTACCGATTATTATGGATGTATAAGATGGGGACGTAACCCTTTCATTAGGGTTACGTCCTAACTTATTCGTTGGTAGATGAAAAGAAAAAGGAAGTTGCTCAAATGATAGTTGATGAGAGAATGATCACCTATATCCATTCGTTGGAGACGGCGGAACGCCCGGTGATTGAGGAGATTGAACAGGAGGCGCTTGAGACCTTTGTGCCGATTATCAGGAAAGAGACTCAGAGTTTTCTAAAGGTGCTTCTTGCGATGAAGCAGCCTATGCGGGTATTGGAAGTCGGAACAGCGATTGGATTTTCAGCGATTCTGATGAGTGAATACCTGCCGCAGGGAAGTCACATTACGACAATTGAAAAGTATGAAAAACGGATTCCTATTGCACGGGAGAATTTTAAACGGGCAGGAAAGGAAGATCAGATCACCCTGGTGGAAGGAGATGCATTGGAGGTAATGCGATCCCTTATTGGTCCGTATGACTTTATTTTTATGGATGCAGCAAAAGGCCAGTATATCCATTATATGCCGGAAGCTATCCGGCTTCTTGCTCCAGGCGGAGTGCTGATGTCGGATAATGTGCTGCAGGATGGGGATATTATTGAGTCCCGATTTGCCGTAGAGCGGAGAAATCGGACGATTCACAGCCGTATGCGGGAGTATTTATATGAGTTAAAGCATGATGAACGCCTGCAGACATCAATTCTTCCATTGGGAGACGGTGTGGCGCTAAGTGTCAGAAAATAGAAGAGAAAGAATACAGGAATCAAAAGAAGGAGAAAAAGAGATGGAACAGAAACGTCCGGAATTGCTGATCCCGGCAAGCAGCCTGGAAGTATTGAAGACGGCAGTTGTTTTCGGTGCAGATGCCGTATATATTGGAGGCGAATCATTTGGACTGCGCGCGAAGGCAAAGAATTTTTCGATGGAAGATATGAAGGAGGGAATCCGGTTCGCCCATGAGCATGGGGCAAAGGTTCATGTGACAGTCAATATTCTGGCTCATAATGAGGATCTTGCTGGTGTGGAAACCTACTTAAAAGAATTAAAAGAAATTGGTCCGGATGCATTGATTATCGCAGATCCAGCCATCTTTCAGATGGCGAAGGAGATTTGTCCGGAGATTGAGAGGCATGTGAGTACACAGGCAAATAACACCAACTACGGTACCTTCAATTTCTGGTGGAGCCAAGGGGCAAAAAGAGTTGTGACAGCCAGAGAACTGTCTTTAAAGGAGATCAAAGAGATTCGGGAGCATATTCCGGCAGAGATGGAGATCGAAAGCTTCATTCATGGCGCCATGTGCATTTCCTACTCTGGAAGATGTCTGTTAAGTAACTTTTTCACAGGACGGGATGCGAATCAGGGAGCCTGTACGCACCCTTGCCGCTGGAAATATGCGGTTGTTGAGGAGACGAGACCTGGAGAGTATATGCCGGTTTATGAAAATGAGCGTGGGACCTATATTTTCAACTCCAAAGATCTGTGTATGATCGAGCATATTCCGGAAATGATCGAGGCCGGAATTGATAGCTTTAAGATCGAAGGGCGTATGAAGACGGCGCTCTATGTGGCGACAGTGGCAAGAACCTATCGGAAAGCCATTGACGATTATCTGGAGGATCCGAAGAAGTATGAGGCAAATATGCCTTGGTATTTGGATCAGATTTCCAACTGTACTTATCGGCAGTTTACAACCGGATTTTATTTTGGGAAGCCGGGAGATGAAAGTCAGATCTACGACAGTAATACCTATGTCAAAGAGTATACATATCTGGGAATTGTCGGAGAGAAAAAGGACGGAATGTGCCGGATTGAGCAGAGAAATAAATTTTCTGTCGGAGAAGAAATTGAGATTATGAAGCCGGATGGAGGAAACGAAAAGACGATAGTCAGACGGATCGTAGACGAAGATGGCTGTGAGCAGGAAAGCGCTCCGCACCCCAAACAAGTTCTGTATGTAGAGCTTGATAAGGAAGCAGATGTTTACGATATTCTGCGTCGGGAAGAGGAGACGAAAGAATCTTAAGATTTTGAGAAACTGGTTCCGAATCAGTTTTGATTTACAAGAAAATTGTTTGGAAAAGCACACATATCGCAGCGGGAACATAGACTATACCAAATGCGATATGAGGTGCTTTTTTTGAAATCATTTCCCCAACCCCTCACTGCATCGGAAGAAAGAGCATATCTGCAAAAATATACGGAGGGTGATCTGGAAGCAAAACACATTCTGATTGAACGCAATCTGCGCCTTGTGGCTCATATCGTAAAGAAATATCAGTCCTGCGAGGAAGACAGTGAAGATCTGCTGTCTATAGGAACCATCGGGCTTATGAAGGCGGTGGTAACCTTTAATCCGGAGAAATGTGTCCGTCTTGGAACTTATGCTGCAAGGTGCATAGAGAATGAACTTTTGATGTATTTTCGGGCAAAAAAGAAGACATCGAAGGAAGTATCCCTATATGAACCTATCGGAACGGATCGGGAAGGGAACGAAATTCAGCTTTTCGATATTATTGAGGCGAAGGAGGACGATGTCTGTCGAAAGGTGGAGTTCAAAGATCAGGTAAAAATGTTGTATGAGAAGGTGGAGACAGAGCTGTCAGGAAGAGAACGACTGGTATTGAAAATGCGGTATGGACTGTATCATGGGGAAGAGTACACACAGCGGGAGATCGCCCGGCAGCTAGGGATCTCCCGCTCTTATGTGTCGAGAATTGAGAAGAGCGCAGTGGAGAAGCTGCGCAGATATTTCTAAGCCCTGTGCGGGTTTGCGCAATTTGGGACGGAGGTTTTTTGAAAAAACCTCCGTCCCAAATTGATTCTGGAAGTTTCGTTTGGTCTGAAAACTGTTGACAGGAAGATAAGATTGAGCTACGATGAAATTATCATTTTAATAAATAGCCCGATCGGGTTCTTTTTAAATCAATTCTTATTTATTTTGGCTGATTCAGCCGATTATCACATTGGAAATGTAAGCGAAAAATGAACAGGGAAAGAGGTGTGTGTATGGCATTTGGTATGGTAATGTCTGCAGCTGTTCAGGGACTTCATGTTGAGATGATTCATGTGGAGGCGGATGTAAGCAATGGACTACCGATGTTTCATATGGTGGGGTATCTGTCTTCGGAAGTGAAGGAGGCATCTGAACGAGTTCGGACGGCGATTCGTAATACAGGGATACAGATCCCAGCCAGAAAGGTGGTAGTGAATCTAGCTCCGGCTACGATGCGAAAGAAAGGATCTTCTTTTGATCTGCCCATTGCATTGGCGGTATTGGCAGCGCTTGATTTGATTCCCGGACAGGCATTGGAAGGAACAGCGGTTATAGGAGAATTGGGTTTGGACGGACGTGTTCAGAAAGTTTCCGGAGTGCTGCCTGTTGCGGCTGCTGTAAAAGAGGCGGGGATCAGACGGTTGATTCTTCCGGTGGAAAATATGGCGGAGGGTGCGTTGACAGAAGGAATTGAGGTGCTGGGGGCAGAGACTCTAGAGCAGATTTGCGGCTATCTAAATGGGAAAGAACAGTTGTTTTTTTCGAGAAAAGATGGAAAACCAGAAGAAAAAGAACGGTTTCCTATTGATTTTCAGGAGATTCGAGGTCAAGAGATGGTTCGAAGGGCGGCGGAAGTAGCAGTGGCAGGAGGTCACAATCTTTTGATGGTGGGGCCGCCCGGGAGTGGAAAGTCTATGATTGCCAGACGAATTCCTACTATTTTGCCTCCGCTTAGCAGGGGAGAAAGTATGGAAATTACCAAGATTTACAGCGTTCTTGGGCTTGTGGATCAAGAGCATCCGCTGAAAACAGAGAGACCGTTTCGGGAAGTGCATCACACGGTGTCAAGAGCGGCATTAATTGGAGGCGGCATGATACCGGTACCAGGGGAAATCAGTCTGGCGCACGGCGGGGTATTGTTCCTGGACGAATTGGCAGAATTCCAAAAATCAGTATTAGAGTCGCTTAGACAGCCGTTGGAAGAGAAAAGAATCCGCCTGTCACGAAGACATGGAAATTATGAGTTTCCAGCAGATTTTATGCTGGTTGCAGCCATGAATCCATGTGCCTGCGGGAACTACCCGGATCCGGAGCGATGCCGCTGTCTTCCGCATCAGATTCAGCAGTACCTGGGGAAGATCAGCCAGCCATTTTTAGACCGGATGGATCTCTGCGTAGAGGTTTCCAGAGTTTCCTATGATTCACTCTGCATGAAGTCGGAATCGTTTCAAATTCCAGAAAACTCAGAGACTATTCGAGAGCGGATCTGCAGAGCCAGGGAGATTCAAAGTTCCAGATATCAGGGCGAAACAGGAATTGGATCGGGAAATGGATTCCATCTTACGAATGCATCGATGGGGATTCGACAGTTGGAGCATTTTTGCAGGCTTGGAAAGGAGGAAGAACGCCTGATGCAGCAGGCATATGCGACATTACACTTGACGGCCCGTACTTATCACAAGGTTTTGAAGGTTGCCAGAACCATTGCGGATCTGGAGGGAAGTGAGGTGGTGCGGGAACCACATCTAATGGAAGCGATTGGCTATCGCGGATTGGATAAGAAGTATTGGAGTCGATGATAGAAAAAGACAGAGAAGTTGTGAGGATGGAAAATGGATGAGAAAACAAGAATATATGAATATTGGCTGGCAGGGATTTCCTCGTTGTCGGATCGGAAAAAGATATGGCTTCAGACGGAATACAAGAGTGCAGAAGCGGTATATTATATAGAAGAAACAGAGATGTGTCGTTTGGACATACTGACGGAAAAAGATCGGAAGGTACTTCGGGACATGAGAAGAGAAACCTGGAAGAATATGAGAGAAACCTGGGAAAAGCTTGTACAAGAAGGAATTTGGTTTCTTACTTGTTTTGACGAAAGATACCCTAAAAGGCTGAAGAAGATTGAAGACCCTCCGTATGCGCTGTATGGAAAGGGAAGGCTTCCTGATGAAGAGAGCTTATCGGCAGCGATTGTGGGTGCGAGAGGATGTACAGTGTACGGGGAGCGGTTGGCGCTGGAGTATGGGAAAATCCTGGCGCAAAATGGCGTGGCAGTGATCAGCGGGTTGGCACGGGGGATTGACGGAGCTGGTCAGAGAGGGGCCTTAAATGGCGGTGGATATACCTGTGGAGTATTAGGTTGTGGCGTAGATATCTGTTACCCAAGGGAGCATATTGGACTGTATATGGATATTCAGAAAGCAGGAGGGCTTGTGTCAGAATTTCCACCTGGGAGGAAGCCTTTTTCGTCAAATTTTCCAAGAAGAAATCGAATTATCAGTGGACTGGCAGATGTGGTGCTGGTGATGGAGGCTCAAAAAAAGAGTGGATCGTTGATTACTGCAGATCTTGCTTTGGAACAGGGAAAGGATGTGTATGCACTTCCGGGGCCGGTAAATAGTCCGTTAAGTGAGGGGTGTAATCTGTTGATTCGGCAGGGAGCAGGGATTCTTTTGAGTCCGGAAGACCTGCTGAAAGAACTGGGGATTCAAAATAAACGATTGGGAAAAAAATCTGACAAAAATGAAATAATGCTTGAAAGTCCCGAAAATATAGTGTATAGTTGTCTCGGCTTGTATCCAGAAGGAATGGATCAGCTGGCAGCAGAAACGGGTCTTGCGATCCCGGAGTTATTAAGGACACTGGTATCACTTCAAATGAAGGGTCTTGTGACGGAAGTGTCCCGGAATTATTATGTGAAAACTTGCTGTGACTGATGGCGGTATTCACAAAAGAGTTACAGGTATTGGAGGAAATAATTATATGGCACGCTATCTCGTCATAGTGGAGTCACCTGCAAAGGTGAAGACAATTAAGAAATTCCTCGGAAGCAGCTATGTGGTGACTGCATCCAACGGTCACGTCAGGGATCTTCCGAAGAGTCAGCTTGGAATTGATGTAGAACATGATTTTGAACCGAAATATATTACCATTCGAGGAAAGGGAGAACTGCTTGCGGGACTTCGGAAAGAAGTAAAGAAGGCAGACAAGATCTATCTTGCAACTGACCCGGACCGAGAAGGAGAGGCGATTTCCTGGCATTTGTGTAAGGCGTTGAAACTGGAGGATAAAAAAGTTTATCGGATCAGTTTTAATGAGATTACTAAGAATGCAGTGAAGGCGTCTTTGAAGAATCCGCGTGAAATTGATATGGATCTGGTAGATGCACAGCAGGCAAGACGTGTGCTGGATAGGATTGTGGGTTACAAGATTAGTCCTCTTCTGTGGGCAAAAGTAAAGAGAGGATTAAGTGCCGGTCGTGTGCAGTCGGTAGCGCTTCGGATTATTGCAGACAGAGAAGAAGAAATCAATGCATTTATACCAGAAGAATATTGGTCTTTGGATGTGAATCTGAAAGTAGAAGGGGAGCGTAAGCTTTTAAATGCCAAATTTTATGGAACTGAAAAAGAAAAGGTGGTTATTAGTTCTAAAGAGCAGCTGGATCAGATTTTGAAGGAAGTAGAAAATGCAGAGTATTCAGTGGCAGACATCAAAAAAGGAGAGCGCGTGAAAAAGGCGCCGCTTCCATTTACCACCAGTACTTTGCAGCAGGAGGCGTCTAAGGCGCTGAACTTTGCGACGGCAAAGACGATGCGGATTGCGCAGCAGTTATATGAGGGTGTGGATATCAAGGGAAGCGGAACCGTCGGTTTGATCACGTATCTGCGTACCGATTCTACCCGTGTTTCTGATGAGGCAGAGATCAGTGTACGTGATTATATTGGAAAAGCATATGGAGAAGAATTTGTAGCGGCGGGCGAGAGTAGAAGTGGAAGCGGCAAGAAGATTATTCAGGATGCTCACGAGGCGATCCGTCCGACAGATGTGACGCGAACACCGGCATCGGTAAAGGATTCCCTTTCCAGAGATCAGTTCCGCCTGTATCAGCTGGTATGGAAGCGTTTTTTGGCAAGCCGGATGCAGCCGGCCAGATATGAGACGACATCCGTAAAGATTGCGGCTGGTTCCTACCGGTTTACAGTAGCGGCTTCCAAGATTATATTTGAAGGCTTCCGAACGGTTTATGTGGAGGCGGGAGAAGAGAAGGAATCTGGAAATGTTCTGTTAAAGGGATTGGATATGAATTCCAAACTCACCAAAGAAAGCTTTGATTCCAAGCAGCATTTTACACAACCGCCGGCGCATTATACGGAGGCGGCGCTTGTTAAGACTTTGGAGGAACTGGGGATTGGACGTCCAAGTACGTATGCTCCGACGATTTCCACCATTATCGCAAGACGATATGTGGCAAAAGAAAATAAAAACCTTTATTTGACGGAAATCGGCGAAGTGGTAAATAATATTATGAAACAGTCCTTCCCGAGTATTGTAGATGTGAATTTTACCGCAAATATGGAAAGCCTTTTGGATGGTGTGGCCGAGGGGCAAGTAAAGTGGAAGACGATTATTGAGAACTTTTATCCAGATTTGATGCAGGCGGTAGAGATGGCGGAAAAAGAGCTGGAAGAAGTTAAGATTGAAGACGAGGTGACTGATGTCATCTGTGATCAATGTGGACGCAATATGGTGATCAAGTACGGACCTCATGGGAAGTTCCTGGCTTGTCCGGGATTTCCGGAGTGCAGAAATACCAAGCCATATCTGGAGAAGATCGGAGTGGCTTGTCCGGTATGTGGCAAAGACGTGGTGGTTCGTAAGACGAAGAAGGGCAGAAAGTACTATGGATGTGAAGATAATCCGGAATGTGAATTTATGTCCTGGCAGAAGCCATCTGTTAAGAAGTGTCCAAAATGTGGAAGTTACATGGTAGAAAAAGGAAATAAGCTGCTGTGTTCAGATGAACAGTGCGGTTATGTAGAAAATAAATAAAAGAGAAAGAATATTTTGAAAATTCGTTGAATGTTGATGAATTATATGTTAATATAACATTCAAGAATGGAGGAATTTCAATGAGCGTGCAATTATTAGACAAAACAAGAAAAATCAACAAATTACTGCACAATAACAATTCCAGCAAGGTTGTGTTCAATGATATCTGCGAGGTGCTGACAGAGATTTTGAACTCTAATGTGCTGGTGGTTAGTAAGAAAGGAAAAGTGCTTGGCGGCAGCAAGTGCAGCGATGTGCCGTACATTACAGAGTTAATTGAGCGGGAAGTGGGAAAACATATTGATGAGATGCTGAATGAGCGTCTTCTTAGTATTCTCTCCACAAAAGAAAATGTCAATCTTGAAACACTCGGATTTTCAGCGGATGCAGTGCGGGGATATCAGGCCATTATTACGCCGATTGATATTGCGGGAGAACGTCTTGGAACCCTGTTCCTTTATAAATCCGGAGAGATGTATGAGATTGATGATATTATCTTAAGCGAGTACGGAACGACGGTTGTCGGTTTGGAAATGCTTCGCTCCGTTAATGAAGAAAGTGCAGAGGAGACAAGAAAAGAGCATATTGTTCAGTCTGCAATTAGTACCTTGTCCTATTCAGAACTGGAAGCAATCATCCATATTTTTGATGAGTTGGATGGAACAGAAGGCATTCTGGTGGCAAGTAAGATCGCGGACAGGGTAGGAATTACAAGATCTGTGATCGTAAATGCATTGCGCAAATTTGAAAGTGCTGGTGTAATCGAGTCCCGTTCTTCTGGTATGAAAGGAACGTATATTAAGGTCGTAAACGATTACGTGTTTACCGAACTGGAGCATATTAAGGCAGAACGCATAAAGTAAAAAGCACAGAGAAGGAAAGATGGCTATGTATGAAGAGTGCCAGGCAGAAGTCCGGATGCAGCGGATGATTCTGAAAGATGGCTATTATGATGAAACGCCCTATTATTGCAGTGTAATCACGTATAAGCCAGAGGAAGAAGACATATATTTGTTGTCAGGGGAGGCAAAGCTTCCAGTATTTTCTCTGGATGGAATCTATGAGTGCAGGATTTATACACAGGAAGGAGAAATTTCCTGTGTGGGAGTTGTTGAAGAACGGTATTGGAACAAATTGGGCAATGTCATAAGAGTTCATGTCAAAAATGGATTTTATAAAAATCTTGTAAACTAAATAGAAAGTCTGTTGACAAAATACAGAGAGAGTGCTATTTTATATCTAGAATCTTTTAGCACTCTCTTTTTGCGAGTGCTAATAATCCAGAGGTTATTATTTTAAGGAGGAATAAATATGAAATTAGTACCATTGGGAGACAGAGTCGTATTGAAACAGTTAGTAGCAGAAGAGACTACAAAATCCGGAATTGTAATTCCTGGACAGTCTAAAGAGAAACCGCAGCAGGCAGAAGTAGTCGCTGTTGGCCCAGGTGGAACAGTTGATGGCAAAGAAGTGAAGATGAACGTGACAGAAGGCCAGACCGTTATTTATTCTAAATATGCAGGAACGACCGTTGAAATTGAAGACGAAGAATACATTATCGTAAGACAGGATGATATCCTGGCAGTATGCGAATAGAAGAAAGATTTCAGGAAAAGAGCAGCAGATTGGATAGAATATAGTTAGGAGGCAGATTATCATGGCAAAAGAAATTAAATATGGAGCAGAGGCAAGAAGTGCATTGGAAGCTGGTGTCAATCAGCTTGCAGATACAGTAAGAGTAACGCTTGGACCAAAGGGACGTAATGTGGTTCTTGATAAATCTTTCGGAGCTCCTTTGATTACCAACGATGGTGTGACAATTGCAAAAGAAATTGAATTGGAAGATGCATTTGAAAATATGGGCGCTCAGCTGATCAAAGAAGTTGCATCTAAGACCAACGATGTGGCAGGTGACGGAACAACAACCGCAACAGTTCTGGCTCAGTCTATGGTACATGAAGGAATGAAGAACCTGGCGGCAGGAGCAAATCCGATCATTCTCCGCAAGGGTATGAGAAAGGCAACAGAAAAAGCAGTAGAGGCAATTGCGGGAATGTCCAGTAAAGTAAATGGAAAAGATCAGATCGCAAAAGTTGCTGCAATTTCAGCAGGAGACGTAGAAGTTGGAGAAATGGTTGCAGATGCAATGGAAAAAGTGTCCAACGATGGTGTTATTACAATTGAAGAGTCCAAGACGATGAAGACGGAACTGGATTTGGTAGAAGGTATGCAGTTTGACCGCGGATATGTATCTGCATATATGGCTACTGATATGGATAAGATGGAAGCGGTTTTGGATGATCCATACATTTTGATTACAGATAAGAAGATTTCTAATATTCAGGAAATTCTGCCTCTGTTAGAGCAGGTAGTACAGTCAGGTGCAAAACTTCTGATCATTGCAGAAGATATCGAGGGAGAGGCACTGACAACTCTCATCGTAAATAAACTGCGTGGAACCTTTAACGTAGTGGCTGTAAAAGCTCCTGGATACGGCGACAGAAGAAAAGAAATGCTGAAAGATATCGCAATTTTAACAGGTGGTCAGGTAGTATCTGATGAACTGGGAATGGATTTAAAAGAGACAACACTGGATCAGCTTGGACGCGCAAAATCTGTGAAGGTTCAGAAAGAAAATACGGTCATTGTAGATGGTATGGGAGACAAGAAAGAGATTTCCGACCGCGTAGCTCAGATCAAAGCACAGATTGAGGAGACGACATCTGATTTTGACAGAGAAAAATTACAGGAAAGACTTGCAAAATTGGCAGGTGGTGTTGCTGTGATTCGTGTGGGAGCAGCTACAGAGACTGAGATGAAAGAAGCAAAACTTCGTATGGAAGATGCGCTGAATGCGACAAGAGCAGCAGTAGAGGAAGGAATTATTGCCGGAGGCGGATCTGCTTATATCCATGTTGCAAAAGAGGTTGCAAAACTGGCAGAGACACTGGATGGAGATGAGAAGACAGGTGCGAAGGTTGTATTAAAAGCACTGGAAGCTCCGCTGTTCCACATTGCTGCAAATGCAGGACTGGAAGGCTCCGTTATTATTAACAAAGTAAAAGAATCTCCAGTGGGAACCGGATTTGATGCCTTGACAGAGAACTATGTAGACATGGTAGAATATGGTATCCTGGATCCTGCAAAGGTAACAAGAAGTGCATTGCAGAACGCAACAAGTGTAGCATCTACACTGTTGACAACAGAGTCTGTTGTTGCAAACATTAAAGAAGATGCACCGGCTATGCCGGCAGGTGGAGCAGGAATGGGAATGATGTAATAGAGCATTTGAGTTGATCCTGCAGATACAATTCTAAAGAATTTGAAAACTCCTCGAAAGAGGAGTTTTCTTTTAGTTGAAATGTGGTATAATGAGAATCACATTGGTATGAAAGAATTGCGGAGGAAAAGGAAATGAGCGACTATTATACAGAACAATTGGTGAAAAAGAAAGCAGATGCAAAGGATCGGATGATAAAGATCGGACTGATTCTTCTGACGCTTCTTTCAGTTGTGATCGTATTCTTCTTCCCATTGGGGATTATTCTGCCGGTTCTGGTGATTATTTTGGATGTTTTTTTGTTCCGAAGAATGAATGTAGAATATGAATATCTCTATGTAAATGGAGAGTTGGATATCGATATTATTCTGAATAAAGCGAAAAGAAAGCGCAAGTTTTCGGCAGCCATCAATGATGTGGAATTGCTGGCGCCTGCAGGGGCACCGGAGCTTGGACAGTACCAGAATGTAAAGGTCAAAGACTTTAGCTCTGGAAATAAGCAGGTGAGACGCTATGTATTGGTAGTGACGAATAAAGGAGAAATGACGAAAGTAATTTTTGAACCAAACGATACCATTATAGAAGGATATTCTATGATGGCGCCGAGAAAGGTGATTCGTCGGTAAGAATGCAGATTTTGGGAAAGAGATTTTAGAAAAATTAATAAATTGGTTGACAAAACGTAGAGAGATTGGTTATTATAGCTTTTAAATCATTAACTAAAGAAGCGAAAGAGAGGATTAGAATCATGGGAAAGATCATTGGAGAAGGAATTACATTTGATGATGTGCTGCTGATACCGGCATATTCGGAAGTGATCCCAAACCAAGTGGATTTATCAACACATTTGACGAAGAAGATTAGACTGAACATACCGATGATGAGTGCTGGTATGGATACGGTAACCGAGCATCGCATGGCGATTGCAATGGCGCGCCAGGGAGGAATCGGTATCATTCATAAGAATATGTCGATTGAGCAGCAGGCAGAAGAGGTAGATAAGGTAAAACGTTCGGAAAATGGTGTAATTACCGATCCATTTTATCTGTCACCGGAACATACACTGGCAGATGCTAATGATTTGATGGCAAAATACCGTATTTCAGGAGTCCCGATCACAGAGGGAAGAAAGTTAGTCGGTATTATTACCAACCGTGATTTGAAGTTTGAAGAAGATTTCTCTAAGAAGATAAAAGAATCCATGACGTCTGAAGGGCTGATTACGGCTCCGGAGGGAATTACACTGGAGGAAGCAAAGAAAATTCTTGCAAAGGCCAGAAAGGAAAAGCTTCCGATCGTAGATAAGGACTTTAATTTAACGGGTCTGATTACCATTAAAGATATTGAGAAACAGATCAAGTATCCACTGTCTGCCAAGGATAGTCAGGGTCGTCTTCTTTGTGGAGCTGCAATTGGAATTACAGCAAATTGTCTGGAAAGAGCACAGGAACTTGTGAATGCAAAGGTTGACGTTGTGGTTATGGATTCTGCACATGGACATTCTGCCAATGTTTTGAGAACCGTAGAGATGGTGAAGAACAAATTCCCGGATCTTCAGGTCATTGCAGGAAATGTGGCAACTGGAGAGGCGGCAGAGGCATTGATTAAAGCCGGTGTTGATGCTGTGAAAGTAGGTATCGGCCCAGGATCTATCTGTACGACCCGTGTAGTTGCAGGAATCGGTGTTCCACAGATTACGGCCGTTATGAACTGTTATGAAGTAGCTGACAAGTATGGAATTCCGATTATTGCAGATGGAGGAATCAAATACTCAGGAGATATGACGAAGGCAATTGCAGCCGGTGCTAACGTATGTATGATGGGAAGCATTTTTGCTGGCTGTGATGAGAGTCCGGGAACTTTTGAACTGTACCAGGGAAGAAAGTATAAAGTTTACCGTGGTATGGGATCTATTGCAGCAATGGAGAACGGAAGCAAAGACCGTTACTTCCAGTCCGATGCGAAGAAACTGGTTCCGGAAGGTGTAGAAGGACGTGTTGCATATAAAGGAACGGTAGAGGATACTGTATTCCAGCTGATGGGAGGACTTCGTTCCGGTATGGGTTACTGTGGTACTCCAACCATCGAGGATCTGAAGAAGAATGGACAGTTTGTGAAGATCTCGGCAGCATCTTTGAAGGAGAGTCATCCGCATGATATTCATATTACCAAAGAGGCTCCGAACTATAGTGTAGACGAATAAGAGATTTGTAATATGTCATCTGTTTGGCGGCAGTTTGTGCCGCTGAGCTGATGGCATATTTTTTCCCTTCTTTTTCTATGGACATTCAGAGAAAAGAACGGTATCATAAGGGGAGATATGAGGAAACTGGTGAGAGGAGAAAAGGAAAATGCAGAAATTTGGAATTTTAAAAAATGGGGAAGAGGCACATCTTTATTCCTTGAAAAATCAGAATGGAATGGAAATCAAAGTGTCGGATTTCGGAGCGACTTTGGTGCAGGTGTTGATTCCTGCGAGTGATGGCCGGATGATAGACGTAGTGGCAGGGTATGATGATGTAACCGGATATGAGAAGGGGGAAGCATCGATCGGAGCGACTGTAGGCCGCGTGGCCAATCGGATTGGCGGCGCCTCCTTTGACATTGATGGAAAGACATATTTACTGACAGCAAATGACGGAAAGAATACTCTGCATGGGGGAAGAGATTTCTATCCGAAGCGGTTGTGGAAAACGGTGGAGGCAGATGAAAGTCATGTGACATTTGAGCTGTTCAGTCCCGACGGAGATCAGGGATTCCCTGGCAACTTTACCGTGTCAGTGACCTATACCTTGACAGAGGAAAATGGTGTGAAGATTCATTACCATGGAGTCTCAGATCAGGATACTTTGGTGAATATGATTAATCACAGTTACTTTAACCTGGCAGGACATGAATCAGGAAGCGTTCTGTCTCAGGAAGCGTGGGTGGATGCAAAGACTTATACCAGAGCAGATGAAGAGTCAATCCCTACGGGTGAATTTGTATCCGTAGAAGGAACTCCGATGGATTTCAGAACCCGCAAAGCTATTGGACAGGATATTGAAGCGGATTATGAAGCTTTGATTCTGGGAAAAGGATATGACCATAACTATGTATTGAATGGAAGTGGTTTTCGTAAAGTGGCAGGAATGTACGCGAAAGAGACAGGAATCGGAATGGAGGTTTATACAGATCTTCCGGGTGTTCATTTATATACAGCAAATTATTTGGAAAATGAGCCGGGAAAAGGAGGAGTAGTGTATCAGATCCGGGATTTCCTGTGCTTTGAGACGCAGTATTTCCCGGATGCTGTTCATAAAGAGCAGTTTGAAGGGCCGATTGTGAAAGCGAATGAGGCATACGATACAACGACCGAATATCGTTTCTATACAGAGTAGATTACTTAGGAAAAATTTGTAAGATCACATACAGAATTTAGAAAATCATAAGGAACTATTCATAAAAACCTTCGTCCGACATGCTAAGATAGAAAGGAATAAATGCCGAAGGGCTGTGGATGGGAGATAAGTACGAATGAAAAAGAAATGCAGGCGGAAGCTAAGCGCAGCGCAGAAGAAGAGAAAGATGCAGCGGAATATTCGAATGGGAATGCTTCTTCTCCTGTTGATATTGGTTGTTTTGGGAGTGGGAAAACTGGCGAAGAAGATCTGGTTTTCAGATCAGTATCAAGAGCGAAGCGGAGATGCGGTGGATGCGGTATGTCCGGATATTGATGTAGAGCTTTTGACGGTGAATCCCTACTCCAGACCTGGGACGAAGGTAAATAAGATTACAGGAATTGTTGTGCATTATACAGCGAATCCAAGAGCTACAGCTATGGATAACCGTAATTATTTTGAAGGGCTCAAAGACAGTCATACGACGAGTGTAAGCAGCAATTTTATTGTTGGATTGGAAGGGGAAATTATTCAATGCGTACCTACCTGGGAGGTGGCATATGCGTCCAACAGCCGGAACATGGATACGGTATCCATTGAGTGCTGTCATCCAGATGAGACAGGGAAATTTAATGAAAAGACCTATGAATCTATGGTAGATCTATGTGCATGGCTCTGTCTGAAGTTTGACTTAGATCAGGAGAATGTAATTCGTCATTATGATGTAACAGGAAAGAATTGTCCGAAGTATTTTGTAGAGGACGAAGAGGCATGGAAGACGTTTAAAGAAAAGATAGGGGCGCGGCTGGAAGAGTACCGAAGGAAGATGTAGGCTTCTGGAATAAAGAGTAAAATAAGAGCCACAGTTCTTGTATTTACAAGTACTGTGGCTCTTTAAGATATATTTTACAGATATCCCAAACGCTCCAAAGTATTCAATACCAAATGGCGTCCGGCATCTGTGCCGTCGATGATGCGTCTTGCACGCACGGAGTCGCCGATGTTGATCACTTCGGTGTTCTCGCCTTCGAATCCTTGTTCGATGGCTTCCCAGATTGGTGTGTGTGCCTTCATGCCCAGGCATACAAAACCATAATCAAATGGAAGTTCCTCTTCCTTTCCATCGTATTTAACCAGGAAGGAATGTGGATTTACTTTCATAAGAGCTGTATTTACCATCTGGGTTACGTGATGCTTGCTCATACATTCTTTCATGCTGGCGGTAGATGAAGCATCCAGTCCGTTTCCGATGATTGGCATCATTTCAATGATGGTAGTTTCAGCTCCGCGTGGTGCAAAGAATTCGACTACGTCAAGACCTACGGCACCCCCGCCGACAACAACAACTTTTTTGCCGGTGAGATCTTCCGGATAGTTATCAAGATTGTCAATCATATCCATAATGGAGTATACGGCTGCATCTGCATTTGCAAGATTCTCGTGAAGTCCTTCAATTGGAGGAAGGAGAGGAACGGAACCTGTGGCATTGACAACGAGATCCGGCTGGTAAGCCTTAATGTCTTCTACCGTTGCGTCTACACCTGTTTTAATCGTCAAGTTAGAAAGCTTAGATGCACGGTGTTTTAAGTAGGTAGGAAAGTCTGCCAGTCTCTTCTTTGCAGGAATCTTGGAAATCTCAACGGAAAGTCCGCCGATTTCGTCTTTTTTCTCCAAAAGGGTTACCTGACATCCGACTTCAGCAGCGGTACATGCAGCTTCAAGACCGGCAGTTCCGGCTCCGACTACAACCACGCTGCAAGGTTTTGCAACCTGCTTCTTCTTGTAAGCTTCGCCTTCTGTCAGATCCGGGTTGATGGTACAGCGAAGCGGTTTGTTTCCGCCGATTCGGTTACCTACACATCCTACGTTACAGGAGATACATTTGCGGATATCGCAGACGTCACCGTATTTTGCCTTGTTGCACCAGTCAGGATCTGCGATAAGACCACGTCCAAGACCGATAAGATCTGCATCTCCCCGTGCAATAATATCGTCGGCAATCTTCGGATCACGGATGTTTCCGATTGCAATGGTTGGTTTATTGAATTTGTCACGAACCGCTTTTGCCATATAGGATCTCCAGCCATCTTCCAGGTAATTGGCGTCAATCTGATACTGAATGGTTGGATTTAATCCGGCAGAGGTATCGAATAAATCAACTTCATCATTTAAATATTCCAGATATTCCAGACAGTCCTCTACGGTATTTCCGCCTTCTACCAGTTCGTCAACGCTAAGACGCAGAGAAATAGGAACTCTTGGACCGATTGCTTTTCTTACTTCGTCGATGATCATGCGGCAGAATCGTGCACGGTTTTTGGCACATCCGCCAAATTCGTCGGTGCGGTCGTTCATGGTTGGGGACAGGAACTGGCTGATCAGATAAGAGTGTCCGGCATGAATTTCGATTAAATCAAATCCTGCATTTACAGCACGTCTGGCAGCGGCAGCATAGTCCTTTGCAATGCTTTCCAGTTCTTCTTTAGAAAGCGGGCGAGGAGTCTCTCCGCCTGGCTTGGATGGAAGGGTAGAAGCAGATACCGGCTGCATTCCGATTCTGGAACTCATGGCAGAGGCTCCGGCGTGGTTGATCTGTACACCGATGCATGCGCCCTGTCTGTGACAGGCTTCTGTCAGGTTGAACATGCGCGGAATGTAGCAGTCTTTGTCCAGACGAAGCTGCGTTGTTCCATTGGAACCCTCTGGATATTTCACACAGATATTTTCAACAATGATCAATCCTGTGCCGCCGCGTGCACGCAGTTCATAATACTTAATATGTTCGTCACTTAATTCTCCGTTATGTCCTGCAAAATCGCTTCCCATAGGCATCATTGCCACACGGTTTCTCATGGTCATTCCTCTCAGCGTCAGTGGCTGAAAGATATGTGGATAATTGTTTTTCATTTTGATTTCCTCCATACGATTTCCTAATGGTTACTTGAAGTATACGTTTATTATAAAATATTGTTAAATATAAAACAAATGCATATTTTCGGTCGGGACAATAGAATTTGTCTATGGATTGTGGTATACTTGGTAAAAATATACAAGGAGGATGAAACATGAACCTGAATCAGCTGCAGTACTTTGTAACACTTGCACATATTGAACATTACACCAGGGCGGCGGAAAAACTGACGATTACACAGCCAAGCTTAAGTCATGCAATTTCATCGCTGGAGCAGGAGTTGGGAACCCGGCTTTTTGAACGGCAGGGACGCAATGTTGTATTGACTAAGTATGGCAGAATGTTTATGCAGTATGCAGAAGAAGCCCTTGCTATTCTGGATACCGGCGTGCGGAAGACGAAGGCCATGACGAGTCTGACCGGGGGAAGGATTGATATCGGTTATATTTATACTCAAGGAGCAGAATTTGTGCCGGAACTGGTTGCGAATTTTTTGAAGGATTATCCACAGATGGAGGTGGAATTCGGCTTTCACAATGGAGTGACCCAGGAGGTAATAAAGGGACTTCGGGAAGAAAAATACGATTTGGTATTCTGTTCCATGGTGGAAGGGCAGAAAGATCTTGATTTTCTTCCGGTATCGAAGGAAACTTTGGTAGCGCTTACTCCGTTAGATCATCCTCTGGCCAAAAAGGATTCCGTAACGATTGCGGAACTGGCAGAGTATCCGCAGATCTTTTTCAACAAGGGAAGCGGGTTAAGACCTATGGTGGATCGCCTTTTTAAGGCGGCTAGGAAGAAGCCGCGGATCAGCTATATGGTAGATGAGGACAGTGCGCTTGCCGGAATGGTGGCGCAGGGACTGGGAGTTGGAATTGTGCCGGATGTGCCGGCAATACGCAGTATGCCGGTGGTGCGTCTTACACTTAAGAATCTTCAGTTTAGCAGGCTGGTTTACATGGTGACGCAGAAGGATAAGTATCTTTCGCCGGTTGCCAGAACCTTCATTGATTATGTGAAAGAGCGGTATGAAATTCTTGCGAAGGACCTGGAATCTTGATATAATAATCAGTAATTGTAAATAGACACAACAAGGCAGACAGGAGAGATAAGAATGAATGATTTAGAGATGTACAGAGAGCAGCTTGCGCTGTGTGATGATAAGATTATCGATGCGCTGGTGGAAAGAAACGCGATTGTAGAGAAGATTATGGCGTATAAGGAAGAATTCGGTATGCCGATTCTTCAGCCGCAGCAGGAAGCCAAGCAGAAGATGAGACTGGAAGAGAAGCTTGAAGATAACAAGTATAAAGAAGAGATTTATGATGTGTTCCGCAGAATCCTTCGTAATAGCAAAAAAATCCAGGCGAGAAAGCTGTTTGATTATAATATTGTGCTGATTGGTTTTATGGGAGCTGGGAAAACGACAATTTCCGATTACTTAAGCACCATGTTTGCCATGAAGGTGGTTGAGATGGATCAGTTGATTGCAGAACGGGAAGAGATGAGTATCCCGGATATTTTTGCAACCTACGGAGAAGAATATTTTCGTGATCTGGAGACAGGACTTCTGGTGGAAATGCAGTCTAACAAGAATACGGTGATCTCCTGTGGCGGAGGAGCGGCCCTTCGCGAGCGAAACGTAGAAGAGATGAAGAAAAACGGACGAGTTGTTCTGCTGACGGCGAGTCCTCAGACAATCTACGAGCGAGTGAAAGATAGTGATGACAGACCGGTTTTGAATGGGCGCAAGAATGTAAAAGGCATTTCTGAGCTGATGGAGCAGCGCAGGGAGAAATACGAAGCTGCCGCAGATATTGTCATCAATACGGATAACAAGACGGTGCTGCAGATATGTGAGGAACTGGTGCAGCGGATTATAGAGATGGAAGAGTAGAGAGATGTTTGATAAGTTTTTTCCTGATAAATATGTAGCATCTACATATGTGATTGATTTTGAAGAGTTATATAAGAAAGGATACCGAGGGTTGATTTTTGATATCGACAACACTTTGGTGCCCCATGGCGCTCCGGCGGATGAGCGTGCAAAGAAGCTGTTTGCAAAGCTTAAGAGTCTGGGATTTCACTGTTGCTTGATTTCCAACAACCAGGAACCGAGAGTGAAAATGTTCAATCAGGACATTCAGGTGGACTATGTGTACAATGCCCATAAGCCGTCTACAAAGAATTATAAGAAAGCAATGGAAATGATGGGAACAAATCAGAAGAATACATTGTTTATTGGAGATCAGCTGTTTACGGATGTATGGGGGGCAAAACGAACCGGAATTGCCAATATTCTGGTAAAGCCAATTCATCCTAAGGAAGAGATCCAGATTGTACTGAAACGGTATCTGGAAAAAATTGTGCTATACTTTTATAAGAGAAGCCTGAAACAGTAAAAAAGGGTTGAAAAAAGGCATAATTTATTATAGAATGATAAAAGCGAACGTAAACGTAGAAGTGTCCTGTGGGGCATGATTAAGGAGGATAATAGAATGGCAACAAAATCAGCAGGTGAATTTAGAAATGGCATGACGCTTGAGATTGATGGCAAAGTATGCCAGGTTATGGAATTCATGCATGTAAAACCGGGAAAAGGAGCAGCTTTTGTCCGCGTGAAATTAAAAGATATCATCAACGGTGGTGTGGTAGAGACAACCTTCCGTCCGACAGAGTCTTTCCAGGAAGCATTTATCGAGAGAAAGAAGATGCAGTATCTTTACAACGATGGAGATCTGTTCTACTTCATGGACAACGAGACTTTTGATCAGATCGCTGTAAGCAAGGAAGATGTGGGCGATTCCCTGAAGTTTGTAAAAGAGAATCAGGAAGTCAGCGTAAGCTTGTATCAGGAGAAACCATTTGCGATTGAGCCACCGCTTACTGTAGAGCTTCTCGTTACAGAAACAGAGCCTGGATTTAAGGGCAATACCGCTCAGGGAGCAACAAAGCCGGCAATCGTAGAGACTGGAGCTCAGGTAGCAGTTCCTCTGTTCGTTGAGCAGGATGAGATGATCAAGATCGATACCCGTACAGGAGAGTATTTATCCAGAGTATAGGATGCTAATTTTAAGAAAAAAGCCTTGCAATTTCTGCAGGGCTTTTTTATAATTGAAATACCATAATTCATTGTTCATATCAATTGATTCAATGGCAGTTTCTGCCGCTATTTTCAGAAGTGTAACAAGGACATATTTTCCACGATGCTGCTTTGGGGAAAGGAGTATTATGACATATTACCAGTTTATCCGTGCAGTAGAGGGAAAAGTAAAGGAAGGAGTGAAGGAGAACATTACCGTGCAGTTGTATACGGCGGTGAAAAATAATGGGATTAAGAAGTATGGTCTTACCATTATGGAGAAGGGGATCAATATTTCCCCGACCATCTATCTGGAGGAGTATTATCAGCAGTTTTGTGATGGGGACAGTGTAGAGGAGATCACAGAGGAAATTCTGAGTCTGTATCAAAGGATTCGTTTTCGTCATTCCTGGGATGGGAGTTTAGTTGAAGAGTATGCAAAAGTAAAAGAAAAGATAGTTTATCGTTTGATTAACCGACAGGCGAACCGGGAGCTTTTGGAGGGAGTGCCGCATCAGAATTTTTTAGATTTGGCAGTGATTTATCAGGTTCTGTTAGAAGTCAGTTTTTATGGAACGGCATCTATGCTGATCAGCGATGAGCATTTGAAGATGTGGAACGTGAAGGAAGCTGAGATTTTTGCACGGGCTGCTTGGAACACCAGGAGAATTCTGCCGGAGGATTGTCAGCCATTAAGTGAGATGGCAGGCGGATGGGGGATGGAGATTCCAAGAGGGGAGGATATCTTCTATGTGCTGACGAATCGGTATCGTAACTTTGGAGCAGCTTGCCTTTTATACGAGGGATGCCTGGAACGAATCGGGGAAAAGCTGGGAGAGAATTATTATGTACTCCCAAGCAGTGTGCATGAAGTGATTATTCTGCCGGAGAGTAAGTCGGTTTCAAAAAGGGATTTAACGGCGCTTGTTCGGGAAGTGAACGATACGCAGCTGGAGGAAGAGGAAATTCTATCGGATCGTGTTTATTATTATGATCGGGAGTATAAGCTGCTGCGGATTTAGAGAGTCCTTATAGAATCCGTTTTGAGCATTTTTTCTGGTATGATGGTATAAAAAGTAAGGGAAATGATGAAATGTGAAAAAATGTCGAAATCATTTCCTTTACTTTATGAGAAAAATGTGTTAGTATAACAAAGGTAATTTCATACTGTTATTGATTATGCACCCGTAGCTCAGGGGATAGAGCACCGCCCTCCGGAGGCGGGAGCGGCGGTTCGAATCCGCCCGGGTGTGTACTTTTTTAACTTTTTTTCGTTGCAGAAGGGAGTCTTTATGGAAGGAGAACGTAAGGACTGCATATCTCCCGTAAAGAAGTATCTGTTTATAAAAGTGGTCGTGATAGCGCTGCTTTTGGTACTGACGGCGGAGATAGGCAGACAAGCTCTGACCAAAGAAGAGACGAAAAAGGTACAGAAGACGAATTCTCAACAGATGAAGGTGGAGAATCCGGGATATCAGACGATGGAGGAGAATCCCCTTTCCATGGGAAAATATCCGGAGGTTTCCGGCGCAGTAGAAGAATACTTTGAAAAAGCGGCCGGAGAAAGCAAGTTTGTGGAGGCTTATGAAGGAATAGAAAGTCATATCAAGCTTGGAAGATACAAAAATACGTATGTCGTGTTTGTGAGATACGATATGAAGATTAAAGATATATATACAAAGGTTCCGGGACTTGGTACACTGTATGTGGACAAGAAAAAAGACGGCAGTTACCGGGTCGGCACAGAGGTAAAGGAAGCAGAGATTAGAACCTGTATTGAGGAACTTGCACAGCACACGGATGTGCAGCAGCTCTTTGCCGATACACAAAGTGCTTATCATGCGGCGGTGCAGTCGGATGCGCTGCTTCAGGAAGCGCTTATGGATTTGAAAAATGCTTATGAAGATTCAACTGGAAGCTAGGCAGCGGTTTCCCGGAAAAAACAGACCTTGTATATGAGGTCTGTTCTTTTTTGGCCTGGCAACTTAGCTGGGTAACGTAATAAAGCAAAGGAGGAGAGAAGGATGGCAGGGTATAAACAGGCCTTTCGGAAGGCGTTCCCTTATACCATTCCGGTATTGACCGGATATTTATTTATTGGAATTGCATTTGGAGTTATGTTTGCGGAAAAAGGATATTCATTTTTGTGGGCAATGCTGATGAGCCTGATGGTTTATGCAGGGTCAGGGCAGTATTTGGCAGTGAATTTTTTTGTGCCGGGAGTCTCTTTTCTAAATGTGATTGCTATGACACTGATGGTGAATATCCGACATATTTTTTATGGAATTTCTCTGTTGGAGCGGTTCCATCAGATGGGAAAAAAGCGTTGGTATATGATCTTTGGGTTGACAGATGAGACGTATTCCTTGCTATGTACAACGAAGGTTCCAAAAGGAGTAGAGGAAGAAAAGTTTTTGTTCGCGATCTCACTTATGAATCAGTCCTACTGGATTATAGGTTCTGCCATCGGTGGGATTGCAGGAGCACTTATTCCGTTTAATTCGGAAGGAATTGAATTTGCGATGACTGCGCTGTTCATCGTTATTTTTGTGGAACAGTGGATGGATGCAAAGAATCGGATTCCAGAACTTCTTGGAGTGGCTGCAGCGTTTGTATGCCTGCAAATTTTCGGAGTAGATGGATTTGTGCTGCCGTCTATGATTTTAATTACCTTGGTATTGCTTCTTGGAAGAACGAAATTGGAGACAGGAATGGAGGGAGAGTTATGCCGTTAAGTGCAGGAATATCGTTTTTCATTATTCTGCTGGTTGCCCTTGCAACCTTTGGAACTCGCGTGATTCCATTTCTGGTTTTCCCACGGGGGAAAGAGATTCCGCCGGTAATTCAGTATCTGGGAAAAGTACTGACACCTGCGGTGATCGGAATGCTGGTGGTCTATTGCCTAAAGGAGACACCAGTGCTTTCTGGTTCCCATGGGCTTCCGGAGCTGATTGCTGTGGTGGTTACGGCAGGGCTTCATGTATGGAAGCGGAATAATCTCCTTAGTATCGGAGTGGGAACGGTGCTGTATATGGTGTTGGTGCAGACCGTTTTTTGAAAAAGAAGAAAAAGAAAAATACCGTCGGCCGGTATGGTTTACCATTTTGGTTTACCTCGGCAGACGGTATTTTTATATGTTGAGAATATACGGATATCGTTTTAAGCAAGGTCAATTTTTTTGTTCATCAGAACATAGGTCAGAATATAAAGAATGATTCCGACGATCAGTGCAAGCAGTGTAGAAAGACCTAGTACGCCAGCCATGTAAGCTACAAAGTTGAAAGGTTCCCCTGCGGCCGTTCTCATGTAAAGGAGATCTTTAGAAGTGAACAGGCCGAGCGCTGCCAGACTGATAAAGCTTAAAATAGATACGATGGTCGAGATCGCAAAATAGGATACAACAGCTCCCAGTACCCGATGCCCGCTAAATAACTGTCCCAGTACAACAGAAGCATAGATGGTAATACAGCTGCTGAAGGCGCCTATGATGCTAAATATAAGAAGAAACAACAGAATCTTCGGAAATGTTAAATCGGCATAGCGTCCGATGAATCCAAATTCTGTGAGAATCTCGGCTCTATGTGCATGATAGACATCCATGACAAATGGCGTAGCCACTACGATATAGATGGACAGCCCCATCAGAATCATATCGAGTGTGCCCCAGATGGTTCCAGAGATCGTCTTGGACAACAGGTGTGCACCCTTTGTTGCCGGAAGGGTATGGGTTAAATATCCTTCGTCCGAATACAGGTTTTTGTAGAAACAAACAGCAATGACGATAAAGGTTCCAAAGTTTGCAGCTGTAATAACCAGAATGTAAAGCAGAAATGAGAGCCCCAAAATAGTTCCTTCTGCTGTATTGTCTGCAACGATTCTTCCAGTCAGGAAGATGCGGATTCCAAGTGCTGATAACAGCAGAAATGCGTGCAGCACAATCAGGAATCGGTTCAATGATTTCATGTCGTATTTCAATAATTTGCCTAACATCTGAACACCTCCCGGAATAAACTATCTACAGATTTACCATGCTGGGTACGGATTTCATCCACAGTCTGGTTGAGAACGACCTGCCCCTGACGGATGAATACGACTCGGTCCAGAATATTCTCAATATCCTGAATCAGGTGGGTGGACAGCAGGATAGTTGCTTCTTCATTATAATTATTCAAAATGGTATGAAGGATGTAGTCCCGTGCTGCCGGATCAACTCCGCCGATTGGTTCGTCTAAGATATAAAGTTTTGCATCCCGGCTCATAATCAGGATGAGCTGAACCTTTTCTTTGGTTCCCTTGGATAAGGATTTCAGCCTCGCGTTGGGATTGATTTCCAAATCATGAAGCATCTGGTATGCCCGTTCTGTTACAAAGTTTTCATAGAAATCTGCATAGTATGCAATGACATCCTTTACCTTCATAGAGAGATCCAGACAAGTGCGCTCGGGCAGATAGGAAATCAGTTTTTTGGTTGCTACGCCCGGCTCCATGCCATCGATCAGGATGGTTCCCTGGGTTGGGTGGAGGCAGTCGTTAATCAGTTTAATCAGAGTTGTCTTTCCGCTTCCGTTTGGTCCAAGAAGACCGACAATCTGTCCTTTTTCCAATGCAAGGTTCAGATTATTCAGGGCATAAAAACTGGAAGAATAGCGTTTGGAAAGCCCCTGACACTCTAAAATCGGCTTCATGTTAGTGTTCCCCCTTTATTGCATTTTGGATCAGTTCTAAGGTCTCTTCTTCAGGGAAGCCCAGCTGTTTCATCTTTTCAATAAATTCCCGTATGTGACTGGCTGCAAGATCACTTTTTAGCTGTTTCAGCATTTCTTTGTCCTCCGTAATATAACGCCCGCTGGTTCGCTGTGAATGAAGAAGGCCGTTTCGCTCCAGCTCAGAGAGCGCTTTTTGCATCGTGTTGGGATTTACAGCAGCTTCCATTGCAAGGTCTCTGACGGATGGAAGTTTATCACCGGCCTGGTAGACGCCAGCTACGATATCCTGCTGGATCCGCTCCATCAGTTGAAGATAGATTGGGCGGTCATTATCAAGATCCCATGGCATACGATCACCTCGTTTCCTGGCTAAATTTGTATTATTTATATAGTACAATAAAACATGAGGGGGGGATTGTCAAGAGGAATTAGAAAAAAAGAACATCCACTGTAAAAAATATACAGTGGATGCAAAAGTCAGGCACTTATTGCTTCACAAATTTGGATTTTGGCTGTTTGCAGATTGGGCAGGTATAACTGTCAGGAAGCTCTTCGAAAGGCGCCTCTTCATCGTATACGTAGCCGCAGATGCTGCACACCCAGGAGGTTTTAGAAGGGATAGTACTTTCTGATTCTTCTTCCAGCAGATAGGTCGGTGCATTTTTCGGACTCTTTCCTTTGATGACCCTGTGGTAGTAAGCGTAGGTCATGGAAGGAGAGGCACTTTGGATATCTCCGTCTATGACTTCTCCTAAGAATACCGTGTGTGTAGAGGTTTCCATTTTGTCGATGACTTTACAGATGATGTAGCCGCAGGAGTCTGTAAGGACAGGAAGTCCTTCTTTCGTCTCAAAAAGAACGTTCTCAAATTTATTTATGTCTCTTCCGGACTGGAAACCGAATTGTCCAATCAGAGAAGGATCTGACGTCTCAGACAGAATGGAAACGGCAAATTTCCCGGTTTTTTCAATGCAGGAATTGGTAAAGTTGTCGTGGTTCATGCTAAGCGCAAGAGTTGCCGGAGAGGAAGTGATCTGCATCACACTGTTGGCTGTGCAGCCGGTAGGGCGCTCCCCGTCGAGGGAAGAGATAATGTAGACGCCATAGGATAAATTGTGAAAAACTTTTGTGTTCATAGGAGCCCTCCTTGCTTTATTTTCGTAAATTTTTCAAAAGCCTTTGTCGTCACGGTACCATGAACTGGAAAAAATTGAGTGAAGTGAAAAGTTTATTTCCACTTTAAAAAAGAGAAGAATGAAAGTGGCAATTACTCTTACAAAAAGGGATAATTGCTACTTTTTCTGTTTTATAAAGTGGAATTCAATGTTACAATAAGGAATATAAAACAATAGGATGACTGCCAAAGACCTGTTTTTTTGCATCACAAAAAAGCGGAGTTTAGTCGTGTTTTGGAATGTGTAGGACTAAATTCCACTTGCGAAGGGGTACGCTATTCAGTTGCATAGACAGTCGCCTGTTGTTTTTTTGTTTTATTTTATATGTTTATTTTTTTAACAGGTATGGTTTTAAAATCACATGATCTTTATCAATCTGTTGAATACCGAAATCGTATAACTTTTTGTAAAGATCATGGTACATAAAATCAGTAAGTTCTAGTGGACTTTTACCGCCTAGTAATTCAACAGGAGCAGAATTCACATGACTGATAGCAAGATTCAAGTCCTCCTGTCCGTTTAATCCTAAAGCTCTTAGGTCAGCTCCTTTTGGAAGGATATAACGAAGTTCAACATGTTTGTTTTCCAAAGTTCCCTTTTGTCCGGATTGCATGGGATCACAATAGTATACGCGTGTGCGTTTGGTGCCGTCCGGATTGTACTCCATCGCTTCGGCTGCCGAGAATTCACTACCCCGGTCGGTAAGCAGGATATGGACATATTTGCGGAATAGCATCTGCCCAAGAATGGATTCCAACAAGTCAACTCCGCTTTTCATGGCGATGGCCGTTTTCTCTTCGTGGTAAATGGCAAAAAGGAGACCGGCTTTTACAAACTTAAAGGTTTGTAAAAAAGGACCATTTGTTTCATTGTTGTAAACGGTATCCATCTGAACAACGAAAACATCGGGATTGTCAGAAAGGTATGTTTTGTAATCCCGATACGTTCTGCCTTTTAGATACTTGTTATCTTTTCTTTTTTTATAAACCTGAGCTTTCTTTTTAGGAAGCTTTCTGCTGACTTGTCGTCTGAGATCCAACGAAGTAATCCCGGCAAGTTCGCGGAAAACACCGGATTCAATGTAATTATAGAGAGTTTTCTCGGAAATATTTAACTCAGGATGGTTGGCAAGTATCTGATAGGGAGAATGTCCTTGCTTAAGAAGAGGAGAGATAACAGAAGCCATAGATTTTGCTTCCTGAACAGTAAGATTTACACCTTGTCTGGAATCAATGAGAGTTGTGCGATAATCCATTTGTGCGTCTTCAGGGCAGTATTGGAATTTATCAAATCTGCAATGAGACCAATGGGAGCAACCATTACAAGCACCCGGAGAGCGATCACGCCTGGAGCAACGGAAAGGGCTGTATTCCGGGCAATCGAGTGTGCAGTTACGACCAAAGGCACATTTACGGTAGTTATTACATTCCAAAGGCATTTTACATTTGTGTGTAAGCACACGATGTAGTTTGATTTCTTTTCCAACCGTGGATTTGTCTTTGCCGATAGTTTGGGCGATGGCAGTCTTGGTGGAATTGTTAGTAATACCAGTAAGAATGATTCTCCGTTCTTCTAAAGTTAAATGTGAAAAAGCATTTGTAGTTTTCATATGACACCAGCCTTTCTGCGACTGTCACAAAGGATAGTGTAAGACTAAATGCTACATCTGTGGAAGTGGAAATGAGTGAAAGACTAAAATCTACTTCGTCCTATTCAAAGTGGAAATAAACTTTTCACTTCACTCTGGAAAAAATTGCAAGGAGAGTTTGAATATTAGGTTGTTGCGTACAAGGCATTATGGTAAAATACTTAATTAAGGATTCTGAACTTAAAGTAAGGAACTGGAGTGTAAGGAGGATATAAAAGATGAAAAAAATAATAGATTTCATTACAGAGGAGTTAAGAAATGCCTTTGAAGAAGCGGGATATGATCCGGCTTATGCAAAGGTGACCTTATCGAATCGTCCTGATTTGTGTGAGTATCAGTGTAATGGAGCAATGGCAGGGGCAAAGGTTTATAAGAAGGCTCCGATTATGATCGCAAATGATGTGGTGGAGAAGCTTCAGAACTCAGAGCGTTTGGACGAGGTGACGGCTGTCAATCCTGGATTTATCAATATTCGGGTGAAGAAAACATTTGCAGCCGACTATTTGAATCAGATGGGGGCAGATGGAGAGCTTGGAGTAACCAAAACAGAAGATCCGAAGATGATCGTTGTTGATTATGGCGGACCAAATGTGGCAAAGCCGCTTCATGTTGGTCATTTGCGTTCTGCAATTATTGGAGAGAGTATTAAGAGAATTGCCAGAAAAATGGGACATACTGTTCTGGGAGATATTCATTTGGGAGACTGGGGATATCAGATGGGACTGATCATTACCGAACTTGGAAAGCGTAAACCAGAACTTCCTTATTATGACGAAACGTTTGAAGGAGAATATCCAAAGGAGGCTCCATTTACCATTGGAGAATTAGAGGAAATTTATCCAACTGCCAGCGGTAAGGCCAAGGAGGATGAAACTTACCGTGAGGAAGCGCTTCATGCCACCTATTTGCTGCAGAATGGACATCGCGGATATACGGCAATTTGGAATCACATTATGAATGTTTCTGTAGCCGACTTAAAGAAGAATTATCAGAATTTGAATGTGGAATTCGATCTGTGGAAGGGAGAAGCAGATGCGCAGGCCTACATTCCGGATATGATTGAGCGTCTGAAAAAAGAGGGGTATGCGCATGTGGATGACGGTGCGCTTGTGATTGATGTGCAGGAGGAGACGGACACGAAAGAGATTCCACCGTGCATGATTCAGAAGTCTGACGGAGCTTCCCTCTATGGAACTACCGATTTGGCGACTCTGGTGCAGCGAGTAGGAGATTATCATCCGGATCAGGTGATCTATGTGGTAGACAAAAGACAGGAGCTTCATTTTGTTCAGGTATTCCGTGCGGCGAAGAAGACGAAGATTGTGCCAGAGGATACAGAGCTTAAGTTTTTGGGCTTTGGAACGATGAACGGAAAGGATGGAAAGCCGTTTAAGACCAGAGAGGGCGGTGTGATGCGTCTGGAGAATCTGATCGCAGAGATTGTGGAAGAGATGAAGAAGAAAATTTCTGAAAACCGTACAGTAGAGGAATCAGAAGCGCAGCAGACGGCGAAGATTGTGGGAATGTCTGCGATCAAGTACGGAGATCTTTCCAACCAGGCGTCTAAGGATTATATCTTTGACGTGGATCGTTTCACATCCTTTGAGGGAAATACAGGTCCGTATATTCTGTATACGATCGTGCGGATTAAGTCTATCTTAAATAAATATATGGCAGAAGGTCAGAAGACGGACGGCCTTGTGATCAGAGAGGCGGCAGGAGACAGTGAGAAGGCGTTAATGCTGGAGGCTGCAAAATATAACGAAGTGATTGAAAATGCATATGCAGAGCTGGCTCCGCATAAAATTTGTGCATACATCTATGATTTGGCAAATGCATTCAATCGTTTTTATCACGAGACGAAGATTTTGTCAGAAGAGGATGAAAACAGAAAGAAGAGTTACATTGCGCTTCTGGTGCTGACACGTAAGATTCTGGAATCCTGTATTGATATGTTGGGATTTGAAGCTCCGGAGAGGATGTAGGAATGACGGAAAAAGTATTTTATCAGGATAGTCATAAGGTTTCCTGTGAGGCGGAGGTTTTAGCCTGTGAACCAAAAGGAACACAGTATTTGATTGCTCTTGACAGGACGGTGTTCTTCCCGGAAGGCGGCGGCCAGTATGCAGATACCGGCTGGATCGGAGAGGTGAGAGTCACGGATGCCCATGAGAAGGAGGGCGTGATTTGGCATACGGCAGAGGCGGCTATTCCGCTGGGAACAAAGGTGACAGCAAGAATTGACTGGAAAGAGCGGTTCGAGAAGATGCAGCAGCATACGGGAGAACATATTGTATCCGGTCTGGTACATGAAAGATTTGGATATCATAATGTGGGATTCCATCTGGGAAGCGATTACTGTACCATGGATTTTGACGGTCCGATCTCAAGGGAAGCATTAAAAGAGATTGAGTGGGAGGCTAACCGTGCAGTGTGGCAGAACATTCCGGTGGAGACTTCCTACCCATCGAAAGAAGAACTGGAGACACTTCATTATCGCAGCAAGATCGAGATTGAAGGTCAGGTACGAATTATTACGGTGCCGGGATACGATGTATGTGCGTGCTGTGCGCCTCATGTAAATACCACCGGAGAGATCGGAATGGTAAAGCTGGTTCAGATGATTCATTATAAGGGCGGAGAGCGGATTACGATGCTCTGCGGCGCCAGAGCACTTCGGGACTACGACCGTAAAGATGAGAATATTAAGAAGATTTCCTCTCTTTTGTGCGTCAAGGAGTATGAGGCGGCAGAAGGAACGAAGAAGCTGAAAGAAGAGCAGACACAGTGGAAAGGAAAAGTGTCACAGCTGAGCCAGAAATTAGTGGCATATCAGGCGCAGGAGATCCCGGTAGAAGAGGGGATTACTGCCGTATTTGACTCGGAGCTTACGGGGAATTCACCGAGGGAGCTGATGAACGTTCTGCTTCAGAAAGGGGCGGAGGCAGCCGCAGTATTTGCAGGAAACGATGTGGACGGTTACCGATATGTGATCGGAAGTAAGACGAAGGATGTACGTGCGCTGTGCAGACGTCTGAATGAAGTGTTTTCCGGAAGAGGCGGAGGAAAGCCAGAGATGGTGCAGGGCTCCCTTTGTGGAACACAAGAGAAGATACGGATAGAACTGAAAAAAGGAATTTAAGAGAGATTTAGGAAAAGACTTAAGGAGAGACTTTGTGTCTGTGATTTCTTGAAATAGACAATATTTCATCACACTTTTAACACATTTTCAGGGTAGACTACCATACATAGAGTGAAGAAAAAGAAGGAGACGCAGAGAAAGGAGTCTTTCATATGGAAAATCAATATACCTACTATGAATATCAACAGAATCAAAATGGGGAGCAGCCAGGAGAAGAGAATTTACATACACCTCCGAAGAAGCCTAAGAAAACTACGCCGAAATGGATGAAGACAGTTGGGCTTGCAGTAGCATTCGGCGTGGTTGCAAGCTTTGTGTTCCAGGCGGGAAATGTGCTTGGAGAACAGGTGCTTGGAACCTTGACAGGGGAAAAGAAAACCGCGAAGACAACGGAGACGGTGAATGAAGCCCAGCTGACCAAATCTTCCGACAGCACGGTGACATCAGATGTGGCGGAGATTACGAAAAATGTAATGCCGTCCGTTGTGTCCATTACCAATATGAGTGTGCAGCAGGTGCAGAACTTCTTTGGAGGCGTGCAGGAGCAGCAAAGTGAAAGTGTTGGATCTGGAATTATTATCGGCCAGAATGATAAGGAGCTTTTGATTGCGACGAACAATCATGTGGTAGAAGGAAATGATACGCTGACGGTTTCTTTTATTGATGAAAAAAGTGTGGAGGCTAATATCAAGGGAACAGATGCCAACCGGGATTTGGCGGTAGTTGCCGTGTCATTGGAAAACATCAGTGAGTCTACCATGGATGAGATTGCGGTAGCGACGCTGGGGGACTCCAGTCAGCTTCAGGTAGGAGAACCAGCTATTGCTATTGGAAATGCACTTGGATATGGACAGTCTGTGACAACAGGAATTATTTCTGCAACCAATCGGACGCTGGATGGAATTGACGGAAAGCTGATTCAGACGGATGCAGCTATTAATCCGGGAAACAGCGGCGGAGCGCTTTTAAATGCCAAAGGAGAAGTGATCGGAATCAATACCGCTAAGGTGGCAACAGATGCGGTAGAGGGAATGGGATATGCGATCCCGATTTCTGACGCAGGAGATATTATCAATAATCTGATGAACCAGGAGACAAAGACGAAAGTAGCCGAAAAAGATCGAGGATACATCGGAATTTCCGGTGTGGATGTAACATCAGACAGTGCGAAGATGTACAATATGCCGACAGGTGTTTACATTTCAGAGGTACAAAAAGGTGGCGGCGCTGACGAGGCGGGACTAACCAAAGGAATGGTGATTACTGGAATTAACGGCTCTTCTGTGGATGGAATGACTGCACTTCAGGAACAGCTACAGTACTATGAAAAGGGAGAAACGGTGACACTGACAGTTCAGACTCCGACCAAAGAGGGGGAATATGAGGAAAGTCAGGTAGAAGTCACACTTGGAAGCAGCTCCAAGTAGTGCTATAATACAAGTTAAGAGGGAACCATGAAAAACAGACCATCCGGGGATGCCGTCAGGTATGCAGTACCCAGAAGGTCTGTTTTTGGATTTATGGAAGATTAACGGAGGTGGTAAGAATGTTTTCATTTGAAGAATTGATGAAAGAAGATCCTCAGATTGCAGAAGCGATTGAGGCGGAGGTGAAGCGGCAGAATTCCCATATTGAGCTGATTGCGTCTGAGAACTGGGTAAGTCATGCGGTTATGGCTGCTATGGGAAGCCCACTAACGAACAAGTATGCGGAAGGATACCCGGGAAAACGATATTACGGTGGATGTCAGTGTGTGGATGTGGTGGAAGATCTGGCAAGAGAGCGGGCAAAAAAGCTGTTTGGCTGTGATTACGTCAATGTGCAGCCGCATTCTGGAGCACAGGCAAACATGGCTGCATTTTTCGCAATGCTTCAGCCGGGGGATAAGATATTGGGAATGAATCTAGATCATGGCGGTCATTTGACCCACGGATCTCCGGTCAATTTGTCCGGAACGTATTTCCGTACTTCGTTCTATGGCGTGAATGAAGCCGGTGTGATTGACTATGATCATGTCAGGGAGATTGCGATTCAGGAAAAACCTAAGCTGATTATTGCGGGGGCAAGTGCGTATGCCAGAACCATTGACTTTTCAAAATTCAGGGAGATTGCCGATGAGGTGGGCGCTTACCTGATGGTTGATATGGCGCATATTGCAGGTCTGGTGGCGGCTGGCCTTCATCCAAGTCCGATTCCGTATGCAGATGTTACAACGACCACGACGCACAAGACATTGCGTGGTCCAAGAGGAGGCATGATTTTGTGGAATCAGGCGGCTGCGGAGAAATTTAATTTTGATAAAGCGATTTTCCCGGGAACGCAAGGGGGTCCTCTGGAGCACGTGATTGCGGCGAAAGCGGTCTGCTTTGGAGAGGCGTTAAAACCAGAGTTTAAGGAATATCAGCAGAAGATTCTAGATAATGCACAGGCTCTGTGTAAGGGACTTTTAAACCGTGGAGTAAAGATTGTCTCCGGAGGAACGGATAACCATCTGATGCTGGTAGATTTAAGCGGAGAAGCTGTGACAGGAAAAGAGCTGGAGAAGCGGCTGGACGAAGCGCATATTACCTGCAATAAGAATACGATTCCAAATGATCCGAGATCTCCATTTGTCACCAGCGGCGTGCGTCTGGGAACCCCGGCAGTAACGACCAGAGGTATGAATGAAGTGGACATGGATCAGATTGCAGAGGCAATTGCGCTTGCAATTCAAGGGGAAGAGAATGTACCAAAGGTAAGGCAGATGGTAGAAGCTTTGACATCGAGGTATCCACTTTCATAGCATTTGTTTGATTTGGAGAAGAAAAAGATGACATCAAAATGTGGTGTCATCTTTTTTGTGGTATTGACAGGCGAGAAAACTGCTGATACTATATACCCATAAGGGGTATGTTGGCGAAAGGAGGACAAGAATGGTTACAAGACAATATCAGATATCGGGTATGAGTTGTGCAGCCTGCTCCAGTGCGGTGGAACGAGTGACGCGGAAGCTGGAAAGTGTGACGCAGAGCAGTGTCAATCTGACAACAGGGCTTTTAACGATTACCTTTGACGAAAAGATTCTAACAGACGAAGCGATTATCAAAAAGGTGGAACGGGCCGGATTCGGGGCGGAACTCCATGTGGATAAGACGAAGCGGGAACAAAAAGAGGAGCAGGAACTGTTAGATCAGGAGGTGCAAAAAACCAAGCGCCATATGATTGCCAACGTTATTCTGGCGATTCCACTTCTCTATATTTCCATGGGGCATATGGTTCCGTGGCCGATGCCTCTGCCGAGGTTTTTGGATATGCACTACAATCCGCTTCATTTTGCGTTGGCACAGATGGTGTTGACGCTGGTGATTCTGATCAATGGAAGAAAGTTCTATCTGGTAGGGTTTAAGAGCCTGCTGAAGGGACATCCCAATATGGATTCTCTGGTGGCAGTGGGAACGGGAAGTGCACTGATCTACAGTTTGGTCATGACCGTTGGAATTCCGAATCATCCAGATCATGTACACCAGCTCTATTATGAGTCGGCTGCCATTGTGGTAACTCTGGTTATGGTGGGAAAATATTTGGAGGGACGCAGTAAAAACAAGACTTCTGAGGCGATTAGAAAGCTGATGGAACTGGCGCCGGACACGGCAGTTCTTTTGGTTGACGGAGAACAAAGAGAGGTGCCGGTTGGAAGCGTCAGAATCGGAGATTGGCTGCTGGTGAAACCGGGCAGCAAGGTACCTTTAGACGGTGTCGTTGTGGAAGGGCACACCAGTATAGATGAGTCTATGCTGACAGGTGAGAGTATTCCGGTGGAAAAAGAGCCTGGAGTACAGGTGATTGGAGGAAGTGTCAATTATCAGGGAGCGGTTACAGTTCAGGTGAGTCATGTAGGTTCTGATACAACGCTTGCAAAGATCGTAAAGATGATGGAGGACGCGCAAGGGAAGAAAGCGCCAATCTCCAAATTGGCAGATACAGTGGCGGGGTACTTTGTGCCGGCGGTGATGTGCATTGCCGTAGCGGCAGCAATTATATGGGCGCTTTTGGGACATGATTTGGCCTTTGTATTGACGATTTTTGTATCGGTATTGGTGATTGCGTGTCCTTGTGCCCTGGGGCTTGCTACACCGACAGCGATTATGGTAGGAACCGGACTGGGTGCGGGCAACGGAATTCTGATTAAGAGTGGAGAAGCGCTGGAAATTGCCCATAAAGTGGATGCGGTTGTGCTAGATAAGACGGGGACGATTACGACAGGAAAACCAGTGGTGATGGAGCGGATTTCCCATACAATGGATGTGGATGAAATGCTTCAAATTGCAGCATCCTGTGAACAAGTGTCGGAGCATCCGCTGGGACAGGCCATTGTGGAAGCGGCAAAAGAAAAGGGACTGGAACTTTATAAAGTTGAAGATTTCCAGAGCCTGACCGGAAAAGGAATTCGGGCGAAGATTGCCGGGAAGCAGTATGATATCGGCAATCGGCGTCTGCTTGAGGAAACGGGGATTGTGCTTGGCGAATACGAAGAAGAAGCCAAAGCGATTGCCGGGAAAGGACAGACGCCGATGTATCTGGCGGAAGAGCAGAAGATACTGGGAATCATTAGTGTGGCAGATCCGATTAAAGATACAAGCAAAGAAGCAGTTCAGAAGATCCGAGATCTTGGGATTCAGGTATATATGCTCACAGGAGATAACCGTCTGACAGCAGAATATATTGGAGGTCAGGTGGGAGTAGATAAAGTGATTTCGGAAGTCCTTCCAAATGATAAGGCATCTGTTGTGGAACGCTTGCAAAAGGAAGGTCGAAGGGTTATGATGGTAGGCGATGGCATCAATGATGCCCCGGCATTGGTTCAGGCAGATGTGGGAGCCGCCATTGGAAGCGGCAGTGATATTGCAATTGATTCCGGAGATTTGGTACTGATGAAATCCGATCTGAATGATGTTTATAAAGCGATTGCATTAAGCCATGCGACCATACGGAATATCAAACAAAATTTATTCTGGGCATTTTTCTATAACAGCCTTGGAATTCCACTGGCAGCAGGAGCGTTGTATGCGATTAACGGCACCTTGTTGAATCCAATCTTTGCAGGGCTTGCTATGTCTCTTAGCTCTGTGACGGTAGTTGGCAATGCACTTCGGCTTCGGAAGCTTAAGCTATAGAGAAATGATTTTGGTTTTTAGGATAGGAAAATGCCAGGAAAGAAGGAGGACTCTTGATGGAAGAGCAGAAATGTCATGCCGATGAAGCAGGCACAAAGGGGTGTTGTACCGACAGGATCAAACATCGGGACGGCAAAGAGTATAAGGATCTGGTCAATCGTCTGAACCGGATTGAGGGTCAGGTTCGCGGGGTGAAGAAGATGGTGGAAGAAGAACGTTACTGTGTGGATATCTTAACGCAGGTGACGGCAGTACAGGCGGCGCTTAATGCATTTAATAAAAAACTTCTTGCCAATCATATTCATACCTGTGTTGTGGATGATATCAAAGAAGGAAATCTTCAGGCAGTAGAGGAACTGTGCGACACGATTCAAAAATTAATGAAATAGGAGGAAATGAAAATGACAGTAATTAAAGTACCTGATATGCATTGTGAGAAATGTGTGGAAAGAATTCAGAATCTTTTACAGGAAGAAGGATTGAATTTTCAGGTGAGCCTGGAACAGAAAACGGTTACAATTGACGGCTGTGAAACCTGCGTTAAAACGGCGCTGGAAGCACTGGATGATCTTGGGTTTACACCAGAAATCGGCTAGGCGGAAGATGGAGAGAAATGACGGGTGCCCGAAGGTCTATCAGAAGGCACGAAAGACGAGAAAGAAGATCGGGGCAGCGCTGGTAGAAATTTTGGAACACAAACCGCTGGATAAGATTACCGTACAGGAACTTTGTGATCAGGCAGAAATTCACAGGAGTACGTTTTATAAACATTTCAGCAGTATTTTCGATGTGGTGGCATACATTACAAAGGAAATTACAGAAGCATTGATGTGTCAGGCGGAGTCGGCTGCAGGTGGAGATGTCTATTTTGATTTTATTACGGACTTCTATCTGCGGTACCGGAAAGCGCTTCGCAATCTTTACCGAACGCGTTACAGAGAAATGATGGTCAGCCAGATGAGTGAGATTATGGAGCGGTATTATCAGAAGCTTCTAAAAGAGTTAAAACGAGAGATAGAAGAAGATGTTCCGCTGGAATGGCTGGCAAAATATCATGCCGGAGGGATGATTACTGTGGGAAGCATTCTGTTGGATGAGAAGTACGATGATGAGGAATGTCGAAAGAAGTTAGCTGCTTTTTACCGCTATATTCTGATAAGAAAATAAAAATAGACAATCATACAATAAATGCATAAAAATACTCATATACTATATATTTGTTGATTTTAATCTGATTACAACCTGATTTAAAATAGATGAAATAGAGATGAGGGAGAGGCAGATCTTAAGAAGAAACAACAAAGAACAAAAAGAGGTAGCGGTATGGGGAAAATCAGAATTATTACAGACACAGCGTCAGATATGACGGCGGCACAGGCAGAGGAACTTGGAGTTATCAGAGTTCCGTTGTCAATCCGGTTTGGAGACGATGAGATGCCGATGGATACAGAGGAAGATTTCGCGGAATTTTTCCAGAGGATGGAAGAAGAGAAGGAACTGCCAACAACTGGACAGCCGTCACCAGAGCTGTATATAGAAGAGTATGAAAAAGCGAAGGAAGCACAGGAAGATGTTTTGGTGCTTGCGTTGTCCGGCGGTTTAAGCGGTACGGTAAATGCAGCACGTCTTGCAAAAGATATTTGTGGTTACGAGAACGTATGGGTGGTGGATACCAGACAGGCGATTATTACACAGAGGATGCTGGTGGAGCATGCAGTTTCCTTACGAAAGAAAGGAATGTCTGCAGCAGAGATTGCGGCAGATATCGAATCGGTGAAAGATCGTCTGGTAGTCTGTGGAGTATTGGATACACTGACCAATTTAAGAAAAGGAGGACGGATTCCGCCAACCTTTGATGTGATTGGAAATGCCCTGAAGATTAAGCCGGTGATTGAGTTAAAAGACGGTGAGCTGGTGAAGATTGGAATCGCACGGGGAGCGCGTAAGGCGAAGGAGTTCCTGTGGAAAGAGTATGATGCCTGCGAGATCGATACGGATTGGCCGGTTTATACCGGATATACGTATGATAAAGAGCATGGAGAGATGTTCCGAAAAGAGACGCAGGATAGGTATCATCTAAAAGAGTGTAAGATGGTAGCCGTAGGCGGGGTTATCGGGACCCATGTGGGAAAGAACTGTCTGGCGCTTGCATTTGTAAGAAAATAAGAAATAGCAAAGACCATGGAGAAAGGATTTTCCGAAACTCCATGGTCTTTTTCTGCTTGATAGACAGGAACGAAATAGTGTAAGATGGTGTCAGACATCATGTAACATGGACTGACGAAGGAAGGATCTGTATAGTATTATGAAATTTTTTCATTTGTCTGATTTGCATATCGGCAAGCAGCTTCATCATTACAATTTAAAAGAGGATCAAGAAGCAATTCTGCGTGAGGTGGTCTCATACGCGGAAAAAGAGCATCCGGACGCCATTCTGATTGCCGGGGATATTTATGATAAGCCTGTGCCTTCTGCAGAGGCGGTAGCAGTCTTTGATGCATTTTTAACTCAGCTGTCAGAACTTCGTCCGGTGATCCCGGTACTTTTGATCAGCGGAAACCACGATTCTGCGCAGCGTCTTGACTATGCGTCTGGAATTTTAAGCCGTTATCAGATTCATGTGGCGGGGACGCTTCCGAAAAGAGAAGAAGAAATGTTGAAAAAGGTTACATTTTCGGACTCATATGGAGAGGTGGATGTCTATCTGCTTCCATTTTTGAAACCGTCTTATGTGCGGCAGCTGTTTTTGGAGAATCCCCCGGAATCTTACACAGAGGCAGTAGAAAGAATGCTAAAGAGAGAGAAGATTGATGATCAGAATCGAAGAAATGTATTGGTTTCCCATCAATTTTACACGGGTGCAGGAGCATCCCCGGAAGGCTGTGACTCCGAAACGGTTACGGTAGGGGGCCTTGACAATGTGGATACTTGTGTGGTGGAGCAGTTTGACTATGTGGCTCTTGGACATCTTCACAGTCCGCAAAATGTAGGTAACGAAAGGATTCGTTACTGTGGAACCTTGTTGAAGTATTCGGTCAGTGAGGCGGAACACCAAAAGAGTATCACCGTTGTGACTTTGGGAGAGAAGGGAACGCTTCCGCAGGTGGAGTATCTTCCCCTTCATCCCCTTCGGGATGTGAAGAAGAAGCGCGGGACGCTGGAGGAAATTTTAAGAGAAGCAAAAGAGGAAGAACGAGGGGACTATATCAGTATCACATTAACCGATGAACAGGAACCTTATCAGCCAAAGGAACAGCTGCGGCAGGCATATGAGCGGATTTTGGAAGTGAAGATCGATAATACCCGGACTAGAAACCAGTTGTCCGAGGAGGAAGAGCTTCCCATTCAGACAGATCCGTTGTCGGTGTTTGCTGATTTTTATCAGGAGATGCAGGGACGTCCAATGAACGAAGAGGAATGGGAGATTATGAAGGGGATCTATGACCTGGCATCAGGAGAAGATGAGACGAAGGAGAGTGGAAGATGAGACCGGTAAGGCTTGAAATGTCGGCATTTGGATCTTATGCCGGGAAAGTGGAAATTGATTTTACACGGGTGAAGCAGGGGCTCTTTTTAGTGACAGGAGATACTGGCGCCGGAAAGACGACGATCTTTGATGCCATTACCTATGCGCTTTATGATCAGACCAGTGGCGGACGGCGGGATGGTAATATGATGCGAAGCCAATATGCACAAAAGGAGACGGACACATACGTGAAATATACCTTTTCCAGCAGCGGAAAATGCTATACCATACGCAGGAATCCGGAATATTTGCGCTTGGGAAAACGGCGCGGTAAAGACGGATCCTTGCGTTATGTAAAGGAGGCGCCCGGGGTAGAGCTGACGCTTCCGGACGGCAGTGTTTATCAGGGAAAGAAGCGGGAGACAGATGCCAAAATTGCAGAGATTATGGGAATGGATGTGGATCAGTTTACACAGATTGCCATGATTGCCCAGGGAGATTTCCTGAAGCTTCTGCATGCGGAATCAAAAGAACGAAAAGCTATTTTTTCCAGAATTTTTCAGACCCGCCTGTATGCGGATGTGCAGGAGAATCTGAAGCGTTCGGCATCGGAGCTTTACAGCAGACTGGAGAACAACTTAAAAAGTGCGGGCGCACAGCTAAACCGTGTGGAGTATCTTGAATTATTGGAAGAAGAGGAAGAAAAGCGAAAGCGGTGGGAGGAATTACGAGAGTTGGAGGTGCTTCCCTATGAAGAGGTGCTGGAGGACTTAGAGTGGATGATTCAGCGTGGCAGACAGTGGGAGCTGAAGAAAGAGGAAGAGCAAAAAAGCCTGCAGGAGCAGTTGTATACATTGAATGGAACCAAAAAGGAGGCAGAGTCGATTCAGAAGCTTTGGGATTCTCTGAACAAGGTAAGAGAAAAACAGCAGGCGTTGGAAGAAGAAAGAGAAGCGGTTCAAAAAATAGAGAAGCGGTTATTGCTTGGAAAACAGGCGGAGCCGGTTCAAAGGCAAGAACTTTTGTGTCGGCAGACAGAGAAAAGAGTGAAAGAACAAGAACAGCTGATTTGGAAGACAAAAGAGCAGCTAGAAGAAGAACGGCGGCTTCTTAAGGAACGGATGCTTCAAAAAGAACAGGCTCGTATTTTCCGGGAAGAGGCGGAAGAAAGATGGATGGCTAACGGACCGAAACTTATGGATGCGATGGAGCGATATAGCCATATCGAAGAACTGGAAGCGGAGCTTAAGAAGAGGAAAAGCCAGAAAGAAATGCTTTGGAATCGACAGCGAGGATGGAAAGAAGAGGTACAAAGGGACAGAAAAGTGCAGCAGGAATGCCGGGAGAAGATGGATCTTTGTGCAGGTAGTAAGGAACGGATTTTCAGCCTAAAGACACAGAAGAAAACGCTGGAAGAAGAGGAACGAAAGCTGGCAGAGCTGACAGAAAGAAAGAGCCAATTGGAGCGTCAGGAAGGAGAGATTCGTAAGGTTCAGGAGAAGGCGGTACATGACCGTCAGGCATACTTAAGTGCGCATGAGCGGTATGAGTTTTTTGCGCAGAATTTTTTGAAAGCGCAGGCAGGAATTCTTGCAATGCAATTGGTGGAAGGAGAGGCTTGCCCTGTCTGTGGATCCAAAGTGCATCCGAATCCGTGTCAGATGGAAAGAGATACCCTTTCGCAGGAAGAAGTAAATCAGGCACGGAAGAGGCGGGATGAACTGGAACAGTTAAGAGACCAGTCGGAAGAGGCGTTTCGGACGAAAGCGGCGGATTACCGGGCAAGGTGGGAGGCGTTTGCGAAGGAGTGCGGGAAGCTTGGAATTGTCTGGGAGGAAGAAAAACGCACGGCAGAAAACAGCTGGGAACGGATCGGGCAGGCAGTTTTTCTAGCAGTGGATGGATGTGAACAGAGACTGAAGAAGTGTCAGCTGGAAATTGGACAGGCAGAAGAACAGCAAAGGCAGTATGAGAAAGCAAAAGTGGCGGAACAGGAGCTTTCTGAGAGAATTCAAAAACTGGAACAGCATCTTTTGGAGGAAGAAGAGCCTTGCCGGGAAGCAGAACGTAAAGTACAGATCTTAGAGGGAACGCTGCAGGCGGGAAGAGAAGCCCTTCCTTATGCGTCAAAGCAGGAGGCAGCCCGGCGTCTTCAGGAATTGAAGACTGAAAAAGCAGATGCCAGACGCCGAATGCAGGAAGCGGAGGAACAGGAGCAGAAAAAAGCGTCTTTGGTACAGGAGCTGGAAGGCCGGATACAGGAGGCGGATCGGATGATAAAGAAGTGGTCTGCTGAGTGGGAGGAAGAGAAGGAAGCTTATGTCTTAAGTCTTGCCAGTCAGGGATTTGCGACGGAGGAAGCATATCAGGAAGCGCTTCTCTCAGAAGCAAAACAAGAAGAATTAGAAGAAAAGATAAAGGTCTATCGGGCAAGGGTTCATGAAGCTTCCGGGATGGAGCAGACACTCACCGCTGAGCTTGCCGGGCGGGTTCCTATGGATTTAAATGCCCTGGAGATGCAGGTATCTGAGACGACTCAAAATCTTGAAACGGTACGAGAGCATCGGATGAAACTCCATGGAATGAATGCGAAGAATCAGGAAGTCTTGACTTATCTGATGGAGGCGTCGCAGAAGCAGGGGCAGCTTGAAAAACAGTATGCCGTAATCGGTAATCTGAGCCGGACGGCAAATGGTACTTTAAGCGGCAGTGTGAAGCTGGATCTGGAGACCTATGTACAGCGGCAGCATTTTCGGCAGATTATTCATGCGGCCAATCGGCGTCTGACAGAGATGAACGGCGGCGAATTCCTGCTTCGATGCAGAAGTGTGGAGGATCTTAGCGGCAGAGGACAGACGGGACTTGATCTGGATATCTACCATGTGGCAAGTGACACGACCAGAGATGTCAAGACCCTGTCAGGCGGCGAGTCCTTTATGGCGTCCTTGTCTATGGCACTTGGATTGGCGGATATTGTACAGCGGACGGCGGGAGCCATTCATTTGGAAACCATGTTCGTGGACGAAGGCTTTGGATCGCTGGATGATCAGGCAAGAGAACAGGCGATTCGCGTGTTAAACAACCTTGCCGACGGAAATCGATTGGTGGGGATTATTTCTCATGTTAATGAATTGAAGGAGCAGATTGACTGTAAGCTAATCGTAACCAGGTCGGATCAGGGAAGCTTGGTTCACTGGGAAGAAGTGTAGAATGAATAGAGTAGTAGAAAGGAAACGATTATGAAATATGATTATCTGATCGTTGGTGCAGGGCTGTTTGGAGCGGTGTTCGCCCAACAGGCAAAACAGGCGGGAAAAACAGTTCTTGTGATCGATAAACGAAGCCACCTTGGCGGAAATGTGTATACAGAAGAGGTAGAAGGAATTCAGGTGCACCGATATGGCGCGCACATTTTCCATACCTCCGACCGGAAGATCTGGGAATATGTGCAGCAGTTTGCAGTGTTTAACCGCTACACCAACAGTCCGGTGGCAAGATACAAGGATGAGGTTTATAACCTTCCATTTAACATGAATACTTTTTATCAGATGTGGGGTGTTAAGACCCCTGAGGAAGCCAAAGAGAAGCTGGAGAGTCAGATTCGGGAAGCTGCCGTTTGCGAGCCTAAGAATCTGGAGGAGCAGGCCCTTTCACTGGTGGGAAAAGATATTTATGAAAAGTTGATTCGGGGATATACAGAGAAGCAGTGGGGGAAACGGGCGAAGGAACTTCCAAGCTTTATTATTCGGAGGCTTCCGGTTCGATATACCTATGATAATAATTATTTTAATGACAGCTATCAGGGAATCCCGGTGGGGGGATATACCCGGATGGTGGAACGGATGCTGGACGGAGTGGAGATTCGGTTGAATACGGATTATTTTCAGGCGAGGGAAGAGCTTGACAGACTGGCAGACCGGGTGGTATTTACCGGAATGATTGATGCATATTACGGAGAGTGTTATGGGAAATTGGACTATAGAAGTCTTCGCTTTGAGACAGAAGTGATGGATACCTCTAACTATCAGGGAAATGCAGTGGTGAATTATACGGAGTATGAGGTTCCCTATACGCGGATCATTGAGCATAAGCATTTTGAATTCGGAACACAGCCAAAGACGGTGATCACCAGAGAGTATCCGGCGGCCTGGACGGGGAAGGAGGAACCCTATTATCCGATCAATGACGAGAGGAATAATCGCTTATATGAGAAATATAAAGCACTTGCAGATCAGGAAGATCGGGTGATTTTTGGCGGGCGTCTGGGAATGTATCGTTATTATGATATGCACCAGGTGATTGCGGAAGCGCTGGAAAGTGCTAGGAAGGAGCTTTCCTGATTTCTAATATAGTTTCTAATATACAAGAGAAAAAGAGACAGCAGGGGGATGAAGACGAAAATGAAGGAAGAAAAAAAGGAAGAACAACAGATACGAAAAGAGCAGCCAGGTAGAAGGGTAAAGGGGCAGAGAATCCGGGATCGTCTGGCGGTCCCGGTTCACGAAACGTTCCGTGTGGCGGCGCTTCTTGCTTTGGTGGGCGGATTCTTAGATGCCTATACCTATTTGATGCGAGGAGGGGTATTTGCCAATGCCCAGACGGGAAATATGGTACTGCTTGGTCTGAAAATTGCAGAGGGGAATATAGAGAAGGCGGTCTATTATCTGATCCCGATTGCGGCATTTGCGCTGGGTGTATTTGTGACAGAGGTGATAAAAAAGTATGGAGCTATGCGGGAAATGGGGAGGCTGGAGCACTGGATTATCGCGATTGAAATGATTTTGATTCTGATTGTTGGATTTGTTCCCCAAAGTGTACCTGACGCAGCGGTAAACATTACCATTTCATTTGTGTGTTCACTGCAGGTGAACAGTTTCCGAACGATGAAAAGTCTGCCCTATGCAACAACCATGTGCACAGGAAACTTGCGTTCCGGAACGGAAAAATTATTCCGTTTTTTGATTAATAAAGAAGAAAAAGCAGGGATCCAGGCGGCTCACTACTTTGGAATCATAGGGATTTTTATCGTAGGAGCTATTCTTGGAGCCCTGCTTTGTGGAATCTTTGGAGTACATAGTGTCTGGTTTTGCTGCCTGTTACTGCTGATCGTCTTTCTGACAATACGAAAGGCATAAAGCAGTATTAAAGGGCAGCATCCTTCTCATATTTGGCTTCAAAGGTTGCCTGTATGGATAACTTTTTGAATTGTTTCATATCTACGGATCCGACCATCACGGAGGTGTGTGCCTGACAGCCCTTCAGCTTTGGCAGCTGATCCAGCGCAAGCTGAGCGGTTTCATTAGTAGCGGCGCTGACAGAGAGGGCAATCAAGACCTCATCGGTGTGAAGGCGCGGGTTCTTGCTTCCCAGGTACTGGGTCTTTAATTTCTGAATTGGCTCGATTGCTTCCGGGGAGATGACATGGCATTCGTGCGGGATTTCTGCCAGTTCCTTCAATGCGTTCAGAAGGAGAGCGGCAGATGCGCCCAGCAGATTGCTGGTCTTTCCGGTGACAATCCGGCCATCGTGAAGCTGAAGTGCAGCGGCTGGCGCTCCAGTTTCTTTTTCTCTGTTTAATGCGGCGTCTACAACCGGGCGGTCGTGAACGGTAACGCCAACTTGATTCATCAGCATCTCAATCTTATCTACTTCAGCATCCGAACATGCGCCGATTAAGAGTCTGCGAAGAGAATCGTAATAGCGGCGGATAATCTCCTGACAGGATGCTTCTACACACGCATCATTGTCGCAGATGCAGTTGCCGGCCATATTTACCCCCATATCGGTTGGTGATTTGTAGGGACTTTCGCCGTAAATGCGCTGGAACATTGCGTTTAATACAGGGAAGATTTCCACGTCGCGGTTATAGTTGACGGTTGTCTTTCCGTAAGCTTCCAGGTGGAACGGGTCGATCATGTTGACATCGTTTAAGTCGGCAGTTGCCGCTTCATAAGCTAAGTTGACCGGGTGCTTCAATGGGATATTCCAGATTGGGAAAGTCTCGAATTTGGCATATCCGGCGCTGATTCCGCGCTTGTGCTCATGGTAGAGCTGGGAAAGACATACGGCCATTTTTCCGCTTCCCGGACCAGGTGCGGTTATTACAACCAGAGGGCGGGAGGTTTCGATATAGTCATTTTTTCCATAACCGTCTTCGCTGACGATCAGCGGAACATTGGATGGATATCCAGGGATCACATAGTGGCGGTATACCCGGATTCCGAGTTTTTCCAGACGGTTTTTAAACAGTGCTGCGGACTCCTGTCCGCTGTATTTGGTAATTACGACGCTGCCTACATACAGGCCGTGTTCGCGGTAAACATCCATCAGGCGGAGGACATCAGAATCATACGTGATGCCAAGGTCGCCGCGGATCTTATTCTTTTCAATATCTTCGGCGCTGATTACAATGATAATCTCAGCCTGGTCTGCCAGTTGCTTAAGCATCCGAAGCTTGCTGTCCGGCTGGAATCCAGGAAGGACACGGGATGCATGATAGTCGTCAAATAGCTTTCCGCCAAATTCCAGGTACAGTTTGTTATCAAACTGATTGATACGCTCCCGGATGTGGGAAGATTGCATTTGAAGATATTTTTCGTTGTCAAATCCTTTTTTCATATGTACTCCTCTTGCTTGAATTAGGTTAATCGTCTTTATGGTAGTATAAACACTATCCTCTCAAGTATACTACAGGATATAGGTTGTTTACAATCTTTTCATAATGTTTTTATTGATTTCCAGAAAAGGGGTTCGTATAATGATAAGGTATCCTCTATATATAAGAAGATATAAGAGGAGGTACAGGAGGAGTAAGATGGACAATCAAAATAATAAAAACAATCCGAATCCAAATAATAAAAATAATAAGCAGGGATTTTCATTTGTGATTCTAGTTGCTGTAATTACCAGTATTCTGGTGCTGGCGCTGTATCAATTCCAGGGCAGCGGAGCAGAAAAGGAAATCAGTTATGATAAATTCCTTCGTTTGGTAAAGACGGGACATGTAGAAGAAGTTGAAATTGAAAATGATAAAATCCTGATTAAGACAAAAGAATTGAAGGATAAAGATGGAAAGGAACAGCCGTCCAGGAAATATTATACCGGTATAGTGAACGATGAGAAGCTGCCGGAGACTCTGAACAGAGCTGGGGTAAAATACAGCCAGGAGATTCCTGATACCACATCGGCTGTGATCTGGCAGTTAGTTGCCACCTTCCTTCCGATTGCGCTTTTGGTGGGTATGATCGTATGGATGACGAGAAAGATGTCCAAAGGCGGAGGCATGATGGGAGTTGGAAAGAGCAATGCCAAGATGTATGTGGAAAAATCGACAGGCGTAACATTTAAGGACGTAGCAGGTCAGGACGAGGCAAAAGAATCGCTGCAGGAAGTAGTGGATTTCCTGCATAATCCGGGCAAATATACGAGCGTTGGAGCGAAACTTCCTAAAGGTGCGCTTCTGGTAGGACCGCCGGGAACTGGTAAAACGCTTCTTGCCAAGGCAGTTGCAGGAGAGGCGAAGGTGCCGTTCTTCTCCTTGAGTGGTTCGGCATTCGTAGAGATGTACGTTGGAGTCGGTGCATCCAGAGTGCGTGATCTGTTCAAACAGGCGCAGCAGATGGCCCCGTGTATTATCTTTATTGACGAGATCGATGCCATTGGAAAAAGCAGGGACAATCAGATGGGAAGCAATGACGAGAGGGAACAGACCTTGAATCAGCTTCTGGCGGAGATGGATGGATTTGAAAGCAATAAGGGACTGGTTCTTCTGGCAGCAACCAACCGTCCGGAGATTCTGGATCCTGCGCTTCTTCGTCCGGGACGGTTTGACCGAAGAATCGTAGTGGAAAAGCCAGATCTGAAGGGAAGAGTAGATGTCTTAAAGGTACACTCAAAAGACGTGCGTATGGATGAGACGGTTGATCTGGAGGCGATCGCTCTGGCAACTTCCGGAGCGGTAGGATCTGATCTTGCCAATATGATCAATGAAGCTGCTATTAATGCGGTAAAACACGGAAGAAAGGCAGTTTCACAGGCCGATCTTTTTGAAGCCGTGGAAGTGGTTCTGGTTGGAAAAGAGAAGAAGGACCGTATTATGAGTCAGGAGGAGAGAAGAATCGTCTCCTACCATGAAGTGGGACATGCGCTGGTAAGCGCTCTTCAGAAGGATGCAGAGCCGGTACAGAAGATTACGATTGTTCCAAGAACCATGGGGGCTCTTGGTTATGTAATGCAGACACCGGAGGAAGAAAAGTTCCTGAATACCAAGAAGGAGCTGCAGGCAATGCTGGTTGGTATGCTGGCGGGACGTGCGGCAGAAGAAGTGGTGTTTGATACGGTGACGACCGGGGCAGCCAATGATATTGAGAAGGCGACTAGTGTTGCCCGTGCAATGATTACACAGTACGGTATGAGTGAGAAGTTTGGTTTGATTGGTTTGGAATCAATTCAGAACCGATATTTGGACGGAAGACCGGTCAGCAACTGTGGACAGGAGACGGCTTCTGAGATCGATCAGGAAGTCATGGTAATGTTAAAAGCAGCATATGAGGAAGCAAAACGGATGTTGAGGGAACACCGGACATCATTGGATAAAATTGCTGCATTTCTGATTGAGAAAGAAACCATTACCGGAAAAGAATTTATGGAAATTTTCCATGAGGTGGAAGGAATTACACCAGATACGCAAGCAAAGCAGGAAGAGCGGATTGCGATGAATCCAGTAGAGACAGACGAGCTGGAGGGATAATAAGAAAGAGAGACACAAGGAGAGAAGATCGGAATGATTGGAAATCCAGTTGTCTCTCTTTTTATTGTCTGGTCTTTTGGACTTTCTTCTTTTCATTTTTTCTAAGTATGTGGTAAAATAATCGCACAAGCTGAGACAGGGGAAAACCAGTCTGCTGTGAACATAAGAAGGAGAGCATATGTTTGATATACAGGAGGAATTAAAAAAGCTTCCGGGGAAACCGGGAGTCTATCTGATGCATGGTGAGAAGGATGAAATTATTTACGTCGGGAAAGCCATCAGTCTGAAAAACCGGGTAAGGCAGTACTTTCAGAGCAGCCGAAATAAAGGGGTTAAGATTGAACAGATGGTGACACATATCACGCGGTTTGAGTATATTGTGACGGACTCAGAGCTGGAAGCTCTGGTATTGGAATGTAATCTGATTAAAGAACACCGGCCCAAATACAATACGATGTTGATGGATGACAAATCCTATCCATTTATCAAGGTGACGGTGGATGAACCTTATCCACGGGTATTGATGGCAAGGAAAATGGTGAAGGACAAAGCAAAGTACTTCGGGCCTTATACCAGTGCAGGAGCAGTGAAGGATACCATCGATCTGATTCACAAGCTGTATCATATTAGAACCTGCAACCGCAGGCTTCCACGGGATATTGGGAAAGAGAGGCCTTGCCTGAATTATCATATTCACCAGTGTGAGGCTCCGTGTCAGGGATATGTTTCAGAGGAAGCATATCGAGAATCCGTCCGGGAAGTGCTTAGTTTCCTGGGGGGGAATTATGATGGAATCCTGAAAAGTTTAGAGGAGAAGATGCAGGCGACATCCGAGGCGTTAGAATTTGAGAAAGCAATTGAATATCGGGAGTTGTTGTCCAGTGTTCAAAAGATTGCACAGAAGCAGAAGATTACCGATACGGCAGGAGAAGACAGAGATATACTGGCGGTTGCAACAGAAGAGGAAGATGCTGTGGTACAGGTATTCTTTATCCGCGGGGGAAGACTGATCGGACGAGATCATTTTTATTTAAAAATAGCAAAGGGAGATCTTCCGGGAGAGATTCTTTCCAGCTTTATTAAACAGTTCTATGCGGGTACCCCGTACATTCCTTCCGAACTGATGCTGCCGGAGAAGGTAGAAGATCAGGAAGTGCTGGAAGCCTGGCTCTCAGAGCGCAGAGGTCATAAGGTTCACTTTCGGATTCCCCAAAAAGGAAGCAAGGAAAAATTGGTAGAATTGGCGGCGAAGAATGCGGCGCTTGTGCTTAGTACAGACAAAGAGCGTCTGAAACGAGAAGAAGGTAGAACCATTGGTGCGGTAAAAGAACTGGAGAAGCTTTTGGGGCTTTCGGGACTGGTACGGATGGAAGCGTTTGATATCTCCAACACCAGCGGATTTGCATCGGTCGGTTCTATGGTGGTCTACGAGAAAGGAAAGCCGAAACGCAACGATTACCGGAAATTTAAGATTAAAAGTGTGCAGGGACCGGATGACTATGCAAGTATGAATGAAGTCCTGACCAGGAGGTTTGAACATGGCCTTAGGGAAAGGGAGGAAGGAAAAGAGAAGGATGGATTTACCGCCTTCCCAGATTTGATCCTGATGGATGGTGGAAAAGGACAGGTTAACATTGCACTGTCAGTGCTGGAAAGGCTTCGTCTTCCGATTCCGGTCTGCGGAATGGTAAAGGATGATAATCATCGTACAAGGGGGCTGTATTTCCAAAATCAGGAAATTCCCATCCGAAGGGATTCCGAAGCATTTAAGCTGATTACCAGGATTCAGGATGAGGCGCACAGATTTGCGATTACTTTCCATAGGAATTTAAGAAGTCAGGGACAGGTTCATTCGATATTGGATGATATTCCGGGTGTCGGTCCGGCCAGGCGAAAAGACCTGATGCGCCACTTTGAAAACCTGGATCAGATTCGCAGTGCGACGGTAGAAGAGCTGAAAAAGCTACCATCCATGAATGAAAAATCAGCGAGGGATGTCTATAACTTTTTTCACTGATGTGGTATAATGATTGCATTATATGCAATCCACGGCTTGAAAAGTAAATACCCTTGCGGGTGCTTCCTTTTCTGCGCTCGTGGTATAATGAAAAACAGTGATCAGAAACAGGGAAAAAGCTGCTTAGAGGAGAGAACATGATATGGCAAATGATGTAAAATTAAAAGAAATGGTAGAGAGAATGAACTTAAAGAACCTTACGCCGGACGTGGATATGGCAAAGAAACGAATTGAGGTACCGGATGTCAATCGTCCGGCTTTGCAGCTGTCGGGTTATTTTGAGCATTTTGACTGCGAACGGGTTCAGATTATTGGATATGTAGAGTATACTTTTTTAGAGAAGATGGCAGACGATAAGAAAGAGGAGATTTACAGTACGCTTTTGTCTTATCAGATCCCATGTATTATTTTCTGTCGGAATCTTCCGCCGGAGGAGTTGTTCTTAAAGATGGCGGAAAAAGCAGGAGTTCCGGTGTTTATTACCGAGAAAAAGACGTCAGAATTTACATCTGAATTAATCCGCTGGCTGAATGTTCAGCTTGCACCGTGCATTTCCATTCACGGCGTGCTGGTGGATGTATATGGTGTCGGCGTGCTGATCATGGGCGAGAGTGGCATCGGAAAGAGCGAGGCTGCGCTGGAGTTGATCAAAAGAGGTCACCGTCTTGTCAGCGACGATGTGGTGGAAATCCGCAAAGTTAGCGATGAGACACTGGTGGGAACAGCGCCGGATATTACCCGTCACTTCATTGAACTTCGAGGCATTGGAATCGTGGATGTAAAGACTCTGTTCGGTGTGCAGAGTGTGCGGGAAACACAGAATATTGATCTGGTAATTACGCTGGAAGACTGGAACAAAGAGAAAGAATATGACCGGTTGGGACTGGAAGAAGAGTATACGGAATTTTTGGGAAATAAGGTGGTATGCCATCAGCTCCCGATTCGTCCGGGACGAAATCTTGCAATTATTGTAGAGACGGCTGCGATCAATCACAGACAGAAGCAGATGGGATATAATGCGGCACAGGAATTATACAAACGTGTACAGCAGAATCTGGCAAGAAAATAAAAGGAGAAGAAAAGATGAAATATTGTTTTGGTGTTGATATTGGAGGAACAACGGTAAAGATGGGGCTGTTTACAACAGAAGGGGATCTGTTGGATAAATGGGAAATAAAAACCCGTACCGAAAATGGCGGCGAGGCAATTCTGCCTGACATTGCCAGATCTTTGCAGGAGAAGATGGAAGAAAAGAAGATCAAGGAGCTGCAGATGTCCGGAATCGGCGTGGGGGTGCCGGCGCCGGTAGGAAGCGACGGAATTGTAAAAAACACAGCAAATCTTGGCTGGGGATATAAAGAAGTGAAAAAAGAGCTGGAAGAACTGACCGGCCAAAGGGTGAAGGTTGGCAATGATGCCAACGTAGCTGCGCTTGGCGAGATGTGGCTGGGAGCTGGAAAGGGTCAGAAGAATATGGTGATGGTAACGCTGGGAACCGGTGTTGGCGGCGGCGTTATCATTAATGGCAAACCAGTCGTAGGAGCACATGGTGCAGGAGGCGAGATCGGTCATATCTGTGTAAATGAGAAGGAGACGATTTCCTGCGGCTGTGGGAAACAGGGCTGTCTGGAGCAGTATGCATCAGCTACGGGTATCGTAAGACTTGCAAAGGAACGTCTTGCAAAAGATGAGGCTCCGTCTCTTTTAAGAGAAGGTGAAGTAAGCGCCAAAGCGGTTTTTGATGCGTTGAAAGAAGGAGACGTTGTTGCAGAAGAGATCGTGAAAGAATTCGGACAGTACTTAGGGCACGCGATGGCTAATGTGGCTGTGATTGTAGATCCGTCTGTGATTGTAATTGGCGGCGGCGTATCAAAAGCGGGAGAGATTCTTCTGAAATATGTAGAAAAAGCTTTTAAAGAAAGAGAATTTTTCGCCAATGCAGGAACGAAATTCGTATTAGCTACGCTGGGAAATGATGCGGGAATCTGTGGGGCTGCAAAGCTGATTTTATAAAAAGCAGAAAGATTCTCATCATAAAAAATACTTTCAAAATTGGAAGGACTATAGTATAATATAGAATAATATAGTTCAATTCAGGCTGAATCAGGCTGAAATTCCCGTTAATGATGATAATATAATATGAAAGGTCACAAAAATATGATGAGAGAAAAGTATGAATCCCTTCCTTTGGCAACCTTAAAAGAGTTGGGGAAGGCAAGAGGTTTGAAAGGAATATCCACCATGAAAAAGGCGGAGTTGGTTGAACTTATGCTTGCAGAAGACGAGAAGGAAAAGCAGTCGGCAAGGGACAAGGTAAAAGAATTATCGGCCAATACCGGTGACAAAGAACTTCACGATATTGATAAATTGGACAGCGGAATTGTAGTAGAAGGAATTCTGGAGGTTCTGCCGGATGGATATGGATTTATCCGAAGCGCAAACTATCTTCCGGGAGATAATGATGTCTATGTATCACCGTCGCAGATTCGCAAATTCAATCTTAAGACTGGAGATATTCTGAAAGGAAATACCAGAATCAAGACACAGCAGGAGAAGTTCAGCGCATTGTTATATCTGACAAAGATCAACGATGAAGATCCGATGAAAGTGATGCATCGGAAGAACTTTGAAGATATGACACCGATTTTCCCGGATGAGAGACTTCGGATGGAATGCGGCAGGACAAGTACCGCTATGCGGATTGTAGATCTGCTGTCTCCAATTGGCAAGGGACAGAGAGGCATGATTGTATCTCCGCCGAAGGCAGGTAAGACGACGCTGTTAAAACAGATTGCACTGTCGGTAAGAAAGAACAATCCGGAGATTCACCTGTTGATTCTGTTGATTGATGAGCGTCCGGAAGAGGTGACGGATATTAAAGAGACCATTGAAGGGGAGAATGTAGAAGTAATCTATTCTACCTTTGATGAGTTGCCGGAACATCATAAAAGAGTATCGGAGATGGTGATTGAGCGTGCAAAACGCCTGGTGGAACATAAGAAAGATGTAATGATTCTGCTCGATAGCATTACTAGACTGACAAGGGCCTACAACCTGACCGTTCCACCGTCAGGAAGAACGCTCTCCGGTGGTATTGACCCGGCAGCGCTTCATATGCCGAAGCGATTCTTTGGTGCAGCGAGAAATATGCGCGGAGGCGGAAGCCTGACCATCCTTGCATCTGCGTTGGTAGATACCGGAAGCAAGATGGATGATGTGATTTATGAGGAGTTTAAGGGAACCGGTAATATGGAGCTTGTACTGGATCGGAAGCTGTCAGAGAAACGGGTATTTCCGGCTATTGATATTCCGAAGTCAGGAACAAGAAGAGAAGATCTTCTGCTTACAAAAGATGAGCAGGAGGCCGTGGATCATATGCGGCGTGCACTCAATGGAATGCGTTCGGAAGAAGCGGTGGACAACATTCTGAATATGTTCAGCAGAACCAAGAACAATACAGAACTGATTCAGTTAGTAAAAAAGACAAAATGCATCTAGACAAGGTACGTTTTTTGTGTTACAATAACAAAGCTGTTTAGAAAACGAAAAATTTATTGCGCTCCATGCGTGCGACTAAATAAAGAAGAGGTGAAAATCATGAAAGAAGGAATACATCCAAATTACTATCAGGCAACTGTAACATGCAACTGTGGGAACACATTCGTAACAGGTTCTACAAACGAGGATATCCACGTGGAAATCTGTTCTAAGTGTCATCCATTCTACACAGGACAGCAGAAAGCAGCTCAGGCTCGTGGTCGTGTTGATAAGTTCAATAAGAAATACGGAATGGGTAAATAAGTTTTGCAAGTACCGGGGGTTGAGGTTGTATAATCTCAACCCTCTTTGTATTCACAAGGAGTAGGATATGAAATCATCAAATATAGGCGGTCAGGCGGTACTGGAAGGAATTATGATGAAGCATGGAAATGAATATTCCGTGGCAGTCAGAAAACCGGACGGGGAGATCTGTGTAACGAAGAATACTTATCGAAGTATTACCGGGAAACTGGAGGGGCTTACCAGAATTCCTTTTGTTCGGGGAATGTTTAATTTTGTGGATTCGATGGTGCTGGGAATTAAGACGCTGACGTACTCTGCCAGTTTCTACGATGAAGAAGAGGAAAAGGAACTGACAGAAGAAGAGACTGCGAAAAAGGAAAAGAAGGAAAAATGGATGATGGGAGGTGCTGTGGCATTTTCCATTGTGGCGGCTGTGGCGATTTTTATGGTGCTGCCTTACATTTTGTCGTCCCTGCTGAAGCCACTGATCCCATCTTATCAGATAAGAACAGTGATAGAAGGGTTTGTTCGGATTACAATTTTTGTTTTGTATGTATTGTTGATTTCCAGAATGGAAGATATTCAGCGGACATTTATGTATCACGGAGCCGAGCATAAATGTATCAATTGTATTGAGCATGGTCTCCCGCTTACGGTAGAAAATGTCCGGATCAGTTCCAGACAGCACAAGCGCTGCGGAACGAGCTTCCTGTTTTTCGTATTGGCGATCAGTATCTTTTTGTTGATGATCGTTCAGGTGGAATCCCCTCTTATGAGGGTTGTTGTAAGGATTGCGCTTCTCCCGGTGATTGCGGGAATTTCTTATGAAGTTCTGAAGCTGGCAGGTAGAAGTGATAATGCAGTGATTAATTTTTTTAGCAAACCAGGTCTTGCGATCCAGAAGATAACGACCAAAGAGCCGGACGATAGTATGATTGAGGTTGCGATTCAGGCAGTAGAAGCAGTATTTGATTGGAGAACTTATGAGGCAGAAAATTTTCACGTTGGAGAAGAGCTATAGAGAAGGTGTCAGGAAGCTTCAGGAAGCAGGAGTTCCAGACGCGAAGCTGGATGCATGGTATCTGTTGGAACATGTGACTGGTGTGAGCAGAGCCTATTATCTGGGACATCCGGATCAGGAAATGGATGAAGATCAGGAAGAAAAGTATCAGGAGTTGATTGCCCGCAGGCAGCAGAGAATTCCGCTTCAACATTTGACTGGGGAACAGTACTTTATGGGATATCCCTTTTTTGTCAACGAGCATGTGCTGATCCCAAGGCAGGATACGGAAATTCTAGTAGAAGAAGCATCCAAATATCTGAAGCCGGGGATGAGACTTCTCGATGTATGTACCGGATCTGGCTGCATCCTTTTAAGCCTTCTAAAGTTGTTCCCGGAAGTGGCGGGGATAGGGTGTGATATTTCTGATCAGGCGCTAAAAGTGGCAAAGGAGAATGCAAAGCGCTTGGATGTACCGGGGGTATGTCTTGTACACAGTGATTTGTTTTCCGAGATTACGGGGAATTATGATATGATTGTTTCCAATCCCCCGTATATTCCAACGGAGGAAATTGAGAAGCTGCAGGCGGAAGTGCGTCTTTTCGATCCTATGATTGCGCTGGATGGAAAGGCGGACGGTCTTTACTTTTATCGAAAAATAATCAAGGAAAGTACCAGATATTTAAGGCTGGGAGGAAGACTGCTGTTCGAGATCGGACATGATCAGGGCAAAGCAGTGACAGGACTTATGGAAGAGGCCGGATATAGCCAGATAATGGTAAAAAAGGATCTGGCAGGACTTGACCGAGTGGTCATGGGCATGTACAATAAAGAATAGTGCTTGAAAGAGTATATGATTGAGGAGGAAATAAGATGTTTGACAAATTAGAGGATCTGCTCGTTCGACTGGAAGAAATCTTAAGTGAGCTGCAGGAACCGGACGTTGCAAATGACCAGAACCGGTTTCGCAAACTGATGAAAGAGCAGAATGAACTGACCCCTATTGTAGAAGCATATAAAGAATACAAAGAATGTAAGCAGGCGATCGAGGACAGCCTTCAGATGCTGGACGAAGAGTCAGATGAAGAGATGCGAGAGCTTGCAAAGGAAGAATTGAATACATCCAAAGCAAGAGTAGAAGAATTAGAACATGAACTGAAGATTCTGCTTCTTCCAAAGGATCCGAACGATGATAAGAACGTCGTGGTTGAGATCCGTGCCGGAGCCGGCGGGGATGAGGCGGCTTTGTTTGCAGCAGAAATATATAGAATGTATCTGCACTACGCAGAAAGCAGACGCTGGAAGGTAGAGTTGGTAGAGTGTGAAGAGATCGGAATCGGCGGAATGAAAAACGTGACGTTTATGATCAATGGTCAGGGGGCATACTCTGTAATGAAATATGAGTCTGGTGTTCATCGCGTGCAGCGTGTACCTGAGACAGAATCTGGCGGACGAATTCATACGTCTACGATTACGGTTGCAGTAATGCCGGAAGCAGAGGATGTGGATGTTCAGATTGATGAAAAAGACATTCGTATCGATGTCATGCGTGCGTCCGGTAACGGAGGACAGTGTGTCAATACAACGGATTCCGCGGTGCGTCTGACACACTATCCGACGGGCATTGTCATTTACAGCCAGACAGAGAAGTCACAGCTTCAGAATAAAGAAAAAGCATTTGCGCTTTTGCGGGCAAAACTGTATGACCTGGAGTGTCAGAAGCGCCATGATGCAGAAGCAGAGGCCAGAAAGAGCCAGATCGGTACAGGAGACCGTTCTGAAAAAATCCGTACCTACAATTTCCCGCAGGGACGTGTAACGGATCACCGGATTGGACTGACCTTATACAAATTAGATAAGATTATGAATGGCGATATTCAGGAGATCATTGACGCTTGTATCGCTGCCGACCAGGCAGCCAAGCTGGCAAATATGAACGAATAGCACGAACGCGCCAGTGTAAACAGTGTCAGGACGAGGCAAATTCATTTGCAATCGTCCTGACACTGTTTACACTGGCATGTGAGTCAAACGAACATCACATCAGATGGCTCTTTTGAGCCATCTGATGTGATGGCGTTCGTGAAAAATGGGGAGAACAACGATGAATTTTAGAAAAAGAATGATGGCCGCCATGCTGGTTGTTATGATGCAGTGTTCCTTGTGCGTAGCATCTGCAGTGGCGGACGAAGGAAGTAAGGGAAAACAGGAAGAAGGAAAAGAAGTGCAGATTCTGTTTACACATGATATGCATTCCCATTTGGATGCATATAAGGCAAAAAAAGAGGAACAGACTGTTCGAATCGGTGGATTTGCAAAATTAAAAACCATGCTTGATAAGAAGCGTGCAGAGCATCCGGCTACCTTTCTGGTGGATGGAGGGGATTTCGCTATGGGAACACTCTACCAGACCATCTATGAGACGGAAGCCCCGGAATTGACCATGATGGGGAGACTGGGGTACGATGCCGTAACCTTGGGAAATCATGAATTTGATTACCGCAGTGAAGGTGTGGCAAATATGCTGCATTCAGCAGTAGAAAATGCATCGGAAGATGAGAATCTTCATCTTCCAGCGCTGGTCAGTGCAAATATTGATTGGGAAAAAAACAATTCAGAAGATAACAAGAAAGTTAAAGCCGCATTGGATGAGTACGGAAGCACACCTTATACCGTAATTGAGCGGGATGGGATTCGAGTGGGGGTCTATGGAATCCTGGGTCAGGACGCAGAAGAATGTGCGCCGGAAAGCGGTTTGGAATTTGAAGATATTGTAGAGATATCAAAGGAGATGACAGAGAAGTTAAGGAAAGAAAAGGCAGATCTGATCGTTTGTTTATCTCACAGTGGAACCAGTGAAAAGAAAGAAAAATCAGAAGATGAGATTCTTGCCAAAGAGGTTCCTGAGATTGACGTGATTATCAGCGGACATACCCATACAAAGCTTGATGAGGTGATACGTCATGGAGATACTTATATTGTATCAGCAGGGTCTTACTGCGAGAACTTAGGAGAGCTTCAGTTGACACAGAAAGAAGATGGCAGATGGGAACTTGAGAAGTACCACTTGAATCCATTAGATGAAAAGGTGGCGGAAGATCCGGAAGTAACCGCTCAGCTTGAGAAGTATAAGCAGAAGGTGAATGAAGAGTACCTGAAACAGTTTGGATATACCTTTGATCAGGTGCTGGCAGAAAATCCGGTATCATTTACACAGATGGATGAATTTGCACAGGAACACGAGGAAGATCCGCTGGGAAGTCTAATTGCAGACTCGTATGTTTATGCAGTGCAGCAGGCAGAGGGAGAGGATTACGAGAAAGTGGACGTTACCGTATCGCCTTCTGGTGTGATCAGAGATACCTTCCAAAAGGGAGAGGTGACGGTGGCAGACGCATTCAACGTCAGTTCCTTGGGAATCGGAGCAGACCGGATTCCAGGATATCCGCTGGTAAGCGTATATCTTACAGGAGAAGAACTGAAGACAGCCGCTGAGATTGATGTGTCCATCTCGCCGATTATGACGACAGCTCAGCTGTATCCAAGTGGACTGCGCTGGACTTATAATCCGAATCGAATGCTGTTAAACCGTGTAACAGATGTAGAATTGGTGACGAATGTACCATATACGGAAGAAAAGAAGACAGAAGAGATCAAAGATGACCAGCTTTACCGAGTAGTGGCAGGTCTTTACTCGGCACAGATGCTGGGTGCGGTAGAGGATAGCTCCATGGGACTTCTTAAGATTACGCCAAAGGATAAAAACGGAAAAGTGATTACTGATTTTGAGGATCACATCATCCATGATCAGAATGGAGCGGAAGTCAAGGAATGGTATGCACTGGCGTCTTACCTGGAATCCTTCCAGCCAAATGAAGAAGGAATTTCAGAAGTTCCTTCTTATTATGAGAAAGCAGAAGGAAGAAAAGAAATGGATGACAGCCGCAATATTATAGATCTTTTGAAGCATCCAAATAAATTTGCATGGATCCTTTATGGAGTGATCCTGGCGCTGATTCTCCTGGTTGTGGGAATTGTGCGCCTGGTGATGAGAAGAAGAAAACGAAAACACGGAAATCAAAAATCAAAGAAGGGATAATATGGAAAAAATACAGTTTAAACGCGCAGAATTAGAAGATAAAGAAATGATATCAGAATATCTGAACCATCATACCAGCCGCAGCTGTGAGCGGACATTTGTCAATGTCTATCTCTGGTCCAGACAGTACCCGGTGAAATGGGCGGTGATTGAAGACGTTCTGGTTTTTAAAAGTGAGAATGAAGAACATCTTTCGTTTGCATATCCGGCAGGAGAGCCGGATAAGGTTAAGAAAGTTCTGGAAATACTGATGGAATACAGCAAAGAGCATGGATATCCATTTTCGATGTACAATGTAACGCCGGATCAGTTCGCACAGTTGGAAGAATGGTATCCAGGGCGTTTTCAGATCGAATATAACAGAGATTTGGCAGATTACGTCTATGAAGCTGAGAAGCTTGCTACGTTGTCTGGGAAAAAGCTTCATGGAAAGCGAAATCATATCAACAAGTTCAAGGCTAATTATGAGGGGCGTTGGGTTTATGAAAGCATGACAAAGGATAATCTAGAGGACTGTTTCCAGATGGCGCTTCGCTGGAGAAATGAGAATGGATGTGAAGAGGATCCGGAAAAACGTGGTGAAATCTGTGTAACCTTAAATGCTCTGCGCTTGTTTGAAGAGCTGGAGCTAAAAGGCGGAGTTCTTAGAGTAGACGGAGAAGTCGTGGCCTTTACGCTGGGGGAACCGGTCTGCTCTGATACCTTTGTAGTTCATATTGAGAAGGCATATGCAGATATTCAGGGGGCTTACCCAATGATCAATCAGCAGTTCGTGGAACATGAGTGCCAGAATTACCAGTACGTGAACCGGGAGGAGGATACCGGGGCAGAAGGACTTCGGAAGGCAAAGCTTTCCTATCGTCCGGTATTCTTAGTGGAAAAAGGCGCTGTTACAGAGCGTAAGTAGAATATAAAGAAGCATTTTGATAATCGATACAGAGAAAAAGAAGGAGGAAATACGCATATGATAGCAGAGAAGATGAAACATATGGTAGCAAATAGTTCTGCAATCCGAGCGATGTTTGAAGAAGGAAACCGTCTTGCGGGAATTTACGGGGCAGAAAATGTTTTTGATTTCAGCCTGGGGAATCCAAATGTACCGGCGCCGGAGGCAGTAAAAAAAGCAATCTTTGAATTACTGGAGGGCAGCGATCCGGTTGTGCTTCATGGATATACCAATAGTAACAGCGGATATGCAGATGTCAGAGAAGCCGTTGCAGAGTCCTTAAATGATCGTTTTGGGACATCATTTGAAGGGAAGAATATTGTAATGACGGTAGGTGCGGCAGGCGGCTTAAATGTGATTTTAAAGAGTCTGATCAATCCGGGTGATGAAGTCATTGTATTTGCTCCTTATTTCGGCGAATACCGCTCTTACACCAGCAACTACGATGGCGTGCTGGTGGAGATTTCACCGGATACAGATACTTTCCAGCCGAAGCTTAATGAATTTGAGCAGAAGATTACGCCAAAGACCAAGGCGGTGATCGTAAATACACCAAATAATCCAACAGGCGTAGTGTATTCAGAAGAGACCATTCAAAAGATGGCGGCAATTATGGAAGCAAAGCAGAAGGAATATGGAACAGAAATCTATCTGATTTCTGATGAGCCGTATCGGGAGCTGGTATATGATGGTGTGGAAGTTCCGTATCTGACCAAGTATTATGCGAACACAGTCGTAGGATATTCTTACAGTAAATCATTGTCCCTTCCGGGAGAGAGAATCGGCTATCTGGTGATTCCAGATGAGGTGGCAGACAGTGAAGACCTTCGGTCGGCGGCAAATGTAGCAACTAGGATTTTAGGCTTTGTCAATGCGCCGACGCTGCAGCAGAAGGTGGTTGCAAAATGTTTGAACGAAAAGACAGATATTTCTTATTATGACCGTAACAGAGAGACTCTTTACGATGGACTTCGGGACTGCGGATTTGAATGTATCAAACCAGAGGGTGCATTCTACCTGTTTGTAAAATCCCCGGTAGAAGATGAAAAGGCATTCTGTGAGGCAGGCAAAAAGTACAATATTTTGATGGTACCAGGAAGCTCTTTTGCGTGTCCGGGATATGTAAGACTTGCATACTGTGTATCCTATGAGACGATTGTCAACGCTCTTCCAAAGTTTAAGGAATTGGCGAAAGAGTATTTCTAACATACATAGAAGAGGATGGATTATGAAAGCATTTGAAAAAAATATTCGGAAAGTAGAACCTTATGTGCCAGGGGAGCAGCCGCAGCGCAAAGTAATGAAGCTGAATACGAATGAGAATCCCTATCCTCCGGCGCCTAATGTTGCCAAAGTACTGCGTGGGATGGATACTGACGCATTCCGCAGATATCCGGATCCTGCTTGTTCAGGACTGGTCAAAGAATTGGCAGAGTTTTATGGTGTGGCGGAGGATCAGGTATTTGTAGGGGTTGGTTCGGATGATGTTCTGGCTATGTGTTTTCTGACATTTTTTAATTCAGAAAAGCCGATTTTGTTCCCGGACATTACCTATTCCTTTTATAAGGTGTGGGCGGATTTGTATCGGATTCCTTATCGTTGTCCTGAACTTGATGAAAATTTCCGACTGGTGAAGGAAGACTATTTTCAGGAAAATGGCGGCATTATTTTCCCGAATCCCAATGCGCCGACGGCCATTTATGAAAGCTTGGACACGGTGGAGGAGATTATCCGCCGTAATCAGGATGTCATTGTTATTGTGGATGAGGCATATGTGGATTTCGCAGGGCGTTCTGCGCTGGAATTGATTGACAGATATGATAATTTGATTGTAGTTCAGACCTTCTCCAAAGCGCGTTCTATGGCAGGAATGCGGATTGGATATGCGATTAGTAATCCTTTGTTGATCCGGTATCTGAATGATGCTAAGTATTCTTTTAATTCCTACACGATGAATCAGACGTCTTTGATCTGCGGTGTGGAGGCGTTGAAAGACCGGGCATATTTTGAGGAATGCATTCGCAAATTAATAGAAACCCGGACATGGACGGCAGGGGAATTAAGAAAGCTAGGATTTCAGATGACCGATTCCGGCGCGAATTTCCTATTTATCACTCACCAGGAATACGATGCCCAGGAGTTGTTTGAGGCGTTGAAAGCACACGACATCTATGTGCGGCATTGGAATAGTAAGAGGATTGAACAATACCTGCGAGTTACGATTGGGACGAGAGAAGAGATGGAAGCATTCGTTGCATTTTTGAAAGATTATATGAAGAAATAAAGGAGAGATTTATGTTAAAGAAGTTTTTACAGGGAATTGTCATTGGCGTGGCAAATATTATTCCCGGAGTCAGCGGCGGGACGATGATGGTTGCCATGGGAATCTATGATAAACTGATTCATTCCATTACCCATTTAAGGAAAGAATTTAAGGAAAGCCTTCGTTTCCTGATTCCGATTTTTGTCGGTGTTGGGGCAGCGCTGGTGATAGTGGCAAGGATTTTGGAATTCTGTTTTGAAATGTTTCCGATTCAGACCAATCTCTTGTTCTGCGGGCTGATCGTTGGAAGTCTTCCGTTCATATGCACACATGTGAAGGGAAAGAAAGTAAAGCCGGGAATGATTGTTGCGTTCCTCGTATTTTTTGCCATCGTTGTTGCAATGGCACTTCTGGGAGAGACAGAAGGCGCAGCAGCGGACGTAAGCTTCAGCCTGATCAATGTCATTAAATTGTTCGGGGTTGGCGTGATTGCGGCAGCAACTATGGTGGTTCCGGGTGTCAGCGGTTCTATGATGCTGATGATTCTTGGATATTACAATACGATTTTAGAGTGTATCAATGATACGGTGGATGCTCTTACAGCGTTTGATATGGGAAGAATTATGGACAATATGCTGGTGTTGATTCCTTTTGGAATCGGTGTGGTAATTGGAATCTTCCTGATCGCCAAGATTATTGAGTTTATCTTTGAACGTGCAGAAACTCATGCATATTGGGCGATTGTCGGACTGATTGTAGCATCACCGATTGCGATTCTTTGGAAGACGGACTGGTCCGGATTTTCCATCGTGGCAATTCTGACAGGAGCGGTTACGTTTGCAATCGGATGGATTGTGGCAGGAAAGCTTGGAAAAGAGTAGGTTAAAGATCTAGAAACCCAGAATAAACTGGTTTGATAGGCCATTTCCTGATGAGTGAATTTAATGCTCAGACGGAAATGGCCTTCTTTTTTGTAAATGCTTGGAGATAGAGTACGACAATTATTAAACGAGTCCTTCCTCGTACAAACCGCGGCAGAGATGCCCTTTTTTTGCACCTCGTCCATACCGTCTAGCGGCGTAAATATATGCTTCCAGATTTTCGCGTGGAGTTCCAATAGGTACCTGACATCCAATGGCCAGGCTAAAGCCCATGGGATTATCACTGCCTTTTTTTAGGCAGTCAATTACGGAGGCAATTACGTCGTCGATGGTTCCGTTTTTCAGTACAGAGACCGGAGGAACATTACCGGAAATTTTCATATGATTTCCAACAGTTTCTTTCAGCTCAGAGAGGTCTTCGCAGTTATCTACACTGAAGGATGGAAAACCAAGGTCAATTAGATCGGGCCAAAGTCTTTTGGAACGACCGCAGATATGAATTCCTGGGATGGAACCGGTAATTTCCTTGATCCCCTGCAGTAGTTTATGGGTGGCAGGCTTAGAAAATTTCTGATAGAGTTTGGGGCTTAACAGATTCGTGCTTGTTGCAGGATCTGCGAGAGAAACCGCAATGGAATCAAATTGTTCTTTATTATAGCGAATCCATTTTAAGGTACAGTCTACAGAAAAATCTAACAGTCGCTTTGCATTTTCGGGATCTTTTACCAAGTCGCGCATAAAGTCGTTAGCATCACGAATAGAGATTGCTGTTGTCATAGGACCTGCGCCTCCGGTAATGACCATGCCTTTTCCGCCTTGGCGGTTTAGTATTTCTTTGGCTGTTCTGATTTTTTTCTGCAGAAATGGATTGGTTTCTGGATCGAATACGAGCTGATCTAACTGGGAATAATCTTTTAAAATAAAGTCTGTCAGGTGATCAAAGTCGTTATCGGGATAGACAGCCTTTGATCCCAAAGCCTCGCCGACACCGCGTAAGTTTAGCGAAGTGGAAGCAAACATTCCGCTTCCGCAGAAGTCTTCTTTTGCACGATTTGCCACATCAAATTGAAGGTCCAGAGATTCTCGATATTCTTTTTGGGTATAGCCATAGACGCTGGCATAGCTGTCGTTTCCGGCGAGGGAAAAAGGAATACGGTCAACTTCCATGCCTGCAGCGTAAAGTTTCATCCGTTCCATGTTATTCATGGTGTCTGGATATTTTTTCATTTCTTTTTTCAGTTCTTCGTAAGTCATAGTTTCTCCTTATAGATCGTAGATATTAATAAAATAAGTATATAGCGGGAAAGATAGGAAAGTCTAATTGCTTTTTTGAATAACCGAAAGGATATATAGATAGAACGAGTAAATGGAAACGTATTGATTTTTAGGATTTTCTATTGATTTTGTGGAGAATTAGGAATAAAATCGGTTGTAAAAGTGAGACAAAGAAAGGTGATGATTATGCATCAGCAGGAGGTGGAGTATTTTGCGTTTTTGTTTTTTTGTGGAAAAAAAGACCGGGAACTTCTGATGGGGCAGCGTAGGATGACGTTTGTGGAGTTCGAGCGATTGGTTTATCTCACGGACTTTTTGGGGTTTGATTCGTATAGTTTCAAACTGTGGAACCAATATGCGCAGGAGTTTGAAAGAAAATTGCAAGAAGTTCAAAGTAGGGAGATGGATGGAGAGGAAAACAGCGTTTGGGTTTCGGAGTTTTTCAGGGAAAGGGAAGAAGATCGACAACAAAAATGGATAGAAGAGTTTTTCGGAAATGTACCAGACAAAAGAGGAAGGCAGCAGTTAGGGGAAATATTGGAAGAACGGCATCCGGGGATTGCCTTATAAAAATACACCCTATCCAGGCAGAATTATCTGTTTGGCTAGGGTGTATTTTTATTGCTCAGTAAAAAAGCTAATGATATTCGTCAGACACCTGGTTCTGGCTCTGGTTCCGGCTCTGGTTCTGGTTCCGGTTCTGGTTCCGGTTCTGGCTCCGTCGGAGGAGTTACGTTAGGATCTGTCGGCGGTGTGGTCGTATCACCGGTGTTAGGATCCGTTAGAGTTGTGTCACTGTTGCCTGTATCGTTGTCAGAGTTTTCGTTTTTTTCTGACGAGTGACTGTAGCTGTAACCAGCATGGCCTGTGCAGGCTTTGTTCGTCGGAGAATCTGTTGCAAATAGTTCTGTTTTTGTCGGACATTTAGAGGTAGCCAGCATACCGGTAAGTGCACATACAGATTCTTGTTTGATCGTAGAGGGAATGGTGAAATCCTTCGGTTCTAGTCCGGCATGGATACGGCTCATAATACTTTGCCATAATCGGAAACGGAAGTTGGTATCGTAACCACATTCCTTGTTATCATCATATCCGCCCCAGACAGCACAGGTATAATATGGTGTGTAACCACAGAACCAGAGGTCAATATTGCTCGTTGTAGTACCTGTTTTTCCGGCAACGGGCATATTTGGAATTCTGCAGGCTGTACCGGTACCGGAGTTTACAACGTCCTCCATTGCGCTTGTCAGCAGATAAGCTGTACTTGCTTTGAGAGCCTGACGGGATTCTCCTGTGCCTTCCAAAAGAACATTTCCGTCGTGATCCAGGATCTTGGTATATAAAGTTGGTGTATTGTAGACTCCGCCGTTTGCAATTGCTGCAAAGGCTGCACACATTTCATAGTTATAGACACCATCTGTCAGACCACCAAGTGCAAGCGTCTGGGTTAAGTCGCTGAAGACTTGTCCATTAACAGTTTTCTCCTTTACCAGGGTGCTGATTCCCAGATTTTCGCAGTATTCCATTCCCACTTCCTGCGTAATCTCATCACTGAGTTTTACGGCGCAGGTGTTGATGGACCAGGTGATTGCTTCGCGGATAGTTCGGTTTCCCGTAAACCGTCCATTCGCGTTACGAAGCTGCTGGCCATTTTTCAAGGTGTAAGGCTCGTCCTTTATAATGGTTGCAAGTCCTTTTCCACAAGAATCAAGAGCAGGAGCATAGGATGCTAAAATCTTGAAACAGGATCCAGGCTGCCTTGGTGAGCCTTTGTAAGCTCGGTTCAGACCAAGACTTGTAGACTTAACGCCTCGTCCGCCAACCATGGCTTTGATCTGGCCGGTAGCCTGATCGATAACGGTTACAGAGGCCTGTGGCTGCGGAGTAACGTTGATCACTTCATCGTAGGTATCTCCCTCCTGGGCGATGGTGCTTTTCCATTCTTCCACCATGGCACGCGCTTCTTCTTCGCTGGAGTAGAGAAGACCCTGTTCTTTTCCGTAAGTATTTTTTACATATTGTTTAATATGACCGGAGCTGTAGTTTTCTACTGTTCCATCAGCTCGGCGAACGGTAATGGCACAGTCTAAGCCATATTCTTTTAATCCGGGGTAGTTTGCATCATTATTCATTTCTTCATCGCAGATTTGCTGCATGGTAAGGTTCTGCGTAGAAATAATACTTAAACCGCCGCTGTAAACTGCATTGTACGCCTGGGTTTCTGTGTATCCAAGCTGTGTTTCAAGATCCGTAATTACCTGGTCGGATAATGCATCAACAAAATAACTATATGGAGAGTTATCTGTGGTTGCACTGTTGACAGTCTGAATTCTGGCATAGACATCATCGGCAATGGCCTCGTCATAGGCAGCCTGATCAATATATTTTTGATCCAGCATATTCCGCAGCACCTTTTCACGCCGTTTTTTGTTGGATTCCGGATTGGTAATCGGATTGTATTCGGTCGGATTCTGCGTAATTCCGGCAATGACTGCGCACTCTGAAAGGGTCAGCTCGCTGACATCTTTACCAAAGTAACGTTTTGCGGCAGCCTGACAGCCCAAGGAATTCTGTCCAAGGTTGATGGTATTCAGATAGCTTTCCAGGATTTCATCCTTGCTCATCTGTTTTTCAATTTCAAGTGCGATAAACTGTTCCTGGAGTTTTCGCTCCAGCCGATCGTAAAATGTCTTTTCTTTCGTAAAGTTCGGGAAGACATTATTCTTGATCAGCTGCTGGGTTAATGTACTGGCACCTTCGGAGAAATTACCGGAAGTAATGCCGACAATTGCAGCACGGGCGATACCTTGTAGATCAATACCGTTGTGTTTGTAAAAACGTTCGTCCTCAATGGCTACAAATGCGTGCTGCAGATCCTTTGGGATTTGGTCGATTGGTTTGTATACACGATTGGAACCAGAAGCAACGAAACGTTCAATTTCTGTGGCTCCGTCGTCTGCATAGACAAAGGTTGTAAATTCTTTTGGTTTTACATCTTCCGGGGAAACCTCGGGAGTGTTGTCCAGGATCTTTTTTGCAAAGACGCCGGCACCAACCATTCCAACAACACCAAGTACAAGGACGCAAAGTATCAGCGCTTTGAAGAGTCGGACACCGACACGTTTTCCCTGCATGGATTTTTTGGATGTTATTTTTTTCTGCTTCTGAGAAGCTTTTTTCTTACCATAATTCATGAGTTCTGGCCTCCTTCATACTAGGTTATTATAACAAAGAAACATTGTTTAATAAAGAAGAAAATGAAAACTTCATATTTCAGTATGAAATTCTTAAGAAATAGATTATAATGATCATAAAAAGCAGAGAAAAGGTGAAAGGACGATCGTATGTCAGAGGAATATAAGGCAGTATATGAAGGCGGAGAGGGAGAACTGATAGAAAAAAAGTCCCGTTTTATTGCAACGGTGATTCCAGCGGAGAGTGAAGAGGAAGCGTTGGCCTTTATTGAGGCGATGAAGAAGAAATATTGGAACGCAACCCATAACTGTTCCGCTTATGTGATTGGCGAGAAGGGACAATTGAAGCGCTGCAGTGATGATGGGGAACCAAGCGGAACGGCAGGTCGCCCGATGCTGGAAGTGTTGGAAGGCGAAGGAATTCGTAATGTGGCAGTGGTGGTAACCCGGTATTTCGGGGGGACTCTTCTGGGTACTGGCGGATTGGTGCGTGCATATTCAGCGTCTGTTAAGGCAGGACTTGCTTCTTCTGTGATTATAACCAAAATTCCAGGGGTTAAACTGAAGATAGAAACGGATTATACCGGACTTGGAAAGATTCAATATCTGTTGGGTGAAATGGGAATCCGAACGTTGGACTCCCAATATACAGATCATGTAGAACTGGACGTATTGGTTCCGGAGACGATGCTTGAGCGTGTGAAGGCAGAGCTGATCGAAGGGACAAATGGGCAGGCGAAGCTGGAAGAAGGGGCAAATTGTTGGTTTGCAGACGTAAATGGAGAGATGGTAATTTTATAGAATGGATGTGGGAAAGACAATGTCAGAAGAAAAGAAGAGAAAGAAATTCAGATTTTTTAGAAAGCATTTTACATTAATTATAAAGATAGTCATCATTCTTTCCGTTCTTGGAGTGGTGGCGCTCGGATTCGGAAAAGTGATTGATTCAGGAAGCAAGACGACGAAAATAGGTTTTGAAGATATCGGAGAACTGGCAACACAGTCCGCATACTGTACAGAGGTCAATGTTACAGAGGATGCAAGGACGATATTTGGAGCGAAGATTCCGTTTACCCAGAGCAAATATGTATATAGTTACGATATCGTTATCAAAGCAGGATATAATTTCAACGAGATCGAATGGGAATTGAAAGGCAAGAACATAGAAGTGAAGATTCCGGAAGCAAAGGTGTTAAGTACAGAGCTGGATTTGGATTCTTTCAAAGTATACCATGAAGAAGAGAGTATTTTTAGTCCGATTAAGCTGGATGAGAATAATGATGCCATTAAGAAGATGAAGGAGAATGCAAAAACGGATGCCATTGCAAACGGACTATTGGAGAATGCCCGGAGCAATGCAGAAGAAATGCTGAAAGGCTTTTTTGGAAGCCAGTATGATCTTGATGAATATAAGATTGTTTTTAAAGATAAATAGCAATAAGCAGATTTTGAATTTCTGATATGAATAAGGATAAAGGAGACTTTATGATTCGCAGATTAGAAAACAGGGATTTGGAACAGACGGCCAAAATCTGGCTGGATACCAACAGAGAAGCGCATGATTTCATTCCGGGAAGCTATTGGGAGAATCATTATCTCATGGTAAAGGAAATGCTTTTGCAGGCGGAAGTCTACGTTTATGAGACGGAACAGGAGATCAGAGGATTTGTGGGATTGGATGATACCTACATTGCCGGGATTTTTGTAAGAAGCAAGGAGCAGTCCCAGGGGATTGGAACGCAGCTGCTTGATTTTGTCAAAGAGAGAAAAGAAGAATTAAGTCTTCGCGTGTACCAGAAAAATGAGAATGCAATCCGGTTTTATCAGAGGGAAGAGTTTCAAGTACAGGAAGAAGGCATAGACGAAGATACGAAAGAAAAAGAATATCTGATGATATGGAGAAAACAAAACGGATAGGATTCAAGAAGAGTGCAAAGGAAAAGGGAAATGTCTGAAGTAAATGAGTATTATAGTAAAGAGTTTATAGCATTGTTAGATGAAGCATTATTTACAAAAGATATATTGGGAATTGGTGTAACGCAGTTATATAAAGCCAACTATGCTCAAAGAGGAATTTATTACCAGACATTTATATGTCTGTCTACAGGGATAGAAAGAATTGGAAAATTGTGTTTGATCTTAGATAGCTATATAGAGAACAACGGGAAATTTCCAAATGAAAACTATATTAGAAAGCATGGACATAGGATAGAGGGCTTATATGAATCGTGTTGTGAGATAGCAAAAAACAGAGGACTTCATTTTCGATTTTCCAGTGAGTTACAGGATCCGATCCATCAGACAATGATAAGCATTCTGCAGGCTTTTGCTGAAAGCTCAGGAAGGTACCATAATATTAATATTATTGCAAATAAAAATATGAATAATGATTGTATAAAAAGATGGAAAGAGGAAGTAGATATTGAATTATTCCGTAAGAAGGTTTCAAAAAGGAAAAAAGAGAAGATAGAAAAGAATGCAAAAATGGTAGGAGCGTTATTAGATGACAATGCGGTAGTTAATCATATTTCGGAAACTGGAGAAGGATTATATGAGGCGATAGATGCCTCCAGGGAAACGGGAATGTGGGAAGCAGTGGCTCCTTATCGTCAACTGTATATGCTGCAGATCATACGATTTTTTGTAGAGATTTTAGTGGAATTGTCTTATGAGGCAATGCAAGTTACTGACGGAGAGAAAGAAGAAATCCCATATTTTAATGAGGTGTTTGGGTTGTTTTACAATTCCGATGCTTATTTCAGAAGCAGAAAAACATGGGAGATATAAAGAAGAATAAAGTACAGAACAAACATTCGGTTTATTCTGTACTTTTATTTTATATTATGGACTTTAGTCTGTTTCGCCTATTGGAGTTTTTCGTTGATCCGAAAAATGGAGATGGGCGAAACAATAAACCACCCGCTATGCGGGTGCGCGTCGATTGTTATACAAAAAATTACCTTTCCATGTACAATAAAGTTGTTCAGGCTATATTGTAGAAAGGAAAGGTAATTTATGGCGAAGAAAGACTATTCACTCGCACATACAAAATGGATGTGCAAATATCATATCGTCTTCACACCAAAGTATAGACGAAAAATAATTTATAATCAATATAAAGCAGACATTAGAGATATTATAAAACAATTGTGCAGTTATAAGGGTGTTGAAATAATTGAAGGACATCTGATGCCGGATCATATTCATATGTTGGTAAGTATTCCACCGAAAATCAGTGTATCTTCATTTATGGGATATCTAAAAGGGAAAAGTGCGCTTATGATATTTGATAAATACACAAATTTAAAGTATAAATTTGGAAATCGTCATTTCTGGGCCGAGGGATATTATGTTAGCACAGTTGGATTAAATGAAGCAACAATAAAAAAATATATCCAGGAACAGGAAAAGCATGATATTGCAATGGATAAATTAAGTGTAAAAGAATATGAAGACCCTTTTAAGGGTTAACGCTAAGTAGTAACAATACCCCTTAAGGGGTGGCGACGAGTCAAGAGCAATATGGCTTGAACGGAGCTATGGGAAGGCTGTGCAAACAGAATTTCCATAGCAGAAAGAGAAAGCCAGCGCCTTGAGACGCTGGCCTAGTAACAAGGGCTTATAGCCCTAGAGCAAACCACCCGTTGGACGGGTGGCCATGATTCTGATATAATAAGCGAAAAAGAATCAGTATATGTTCCGACCGGAGATCAGCCACAAGCCATTGAGCAACTTGTGAAAGGCTTCCAGGAAGGAAACTAATGTCAGACCCTTCTTGGCGTCACCGGTTTCGGAAAGACATTTACAATCCGAATAACAATGAAAAGATTTTAAGGGGGAATATGCTGTGGATAAGGAACTGATTAATATTTTTGAGAGTGCTAATAAAAGATTTTTAGCCGAAAATGCGGACTTCATTTTAAGTAATGTGGCTGAAAGAAGTTTATGCAGCACATTGGGGCAATATATCTATTTGGAAATTAGAAATAGCCAATATTCAGAATATCATGTTGATGTTGAATACAACAGAAATAAAGGACATGTGAAAACAATTTATAATGATGATTTAAAGGTAGTTAGTATTGTATGTGATCTTATTGTACATAGTCGGGGAGAAATTATAGAAAAAGATAATTTGATTGCCTTAGAAATGAAAAAGTCATATCGACCGAAAAGAGAAAAGGAAGATGATAAATCTAGGTTAGTTGTAATAACAAGAGATTCATATGATGGGGTATGGTCATTTGATGGGAAAACATTACCAGAGCATGTGTGTGGATATGATTTGGGAATTTATTATGAAGTGAATTTAAAATACAAGATGGTTTATATAGAATATTACGCAAAGGGAGAAAAAATTAAAGAGTATAGAGAGAAAATCGTTTAGAAAGAAATCAATAGATGTTACCAGAGAATCTATATTGTGGTTGGAACGAGAAAACGTACCTGAAGTAGGAAAAATAAACGAAAAAGGCGGGAATACAAGGGAGTTGGTCAGTAAAATTACTTGAGTGTAATATAAAAAGTGGATTTTATAGAAGAATGTTTTCTACACAATTGGAAAATTTATTAATGGAAAACCATGAGTTTGTAAAAGATCCATATATACTTGAATTCGTGGAAATGTAACGAAAACGGGAACGCAGTTTAGAACGATAAGGCTTGCCATTTGGGGAAATGTTCCCACATTTGGACAGCCTTTTTCTTTTGTTCTTCCTTCCCATGCCCTATGCCCCCTTTTAATATTACCAACGGTTTACTAGCCGAAAAAAGAATAAGAAGAGTGTGATTATTCACATTTTTCGGTTTCTGAAGCGGATTGGATGGAATAGGGCAGCTTGCTTCTAATAAATAAAAAAAGTTTACTTTCAAACAATAATAAATTATAATCAATGTGTGAAAGTAAGGTGATGAAAATGAATAAAAAAGAAAAGTTAGACAATATGTTATATGAAAAAAATGGAGTTCTTCAAACTGCTGATGTGATTGAAGCAGGAATTTCAAAAACTTATTTTATGGAATATGCAAAGAAAATGGAGTTAGAACGTGTGGCAAAAGGAATTTACTTGTCACCGGACGCATGGGAAGACCCTTTTTATTTATTACAAATGAGATATCCGCAGATTATTTTTTCTCATGAAACTTCGCTTTATTTGTTAGGAATGGCAGAGCGAGAACCTTTACAATTTACGGTTACTGCAAAAGCAGGCTATCATGCAAAAAGTATGAAAGAGCAGAAGGTAAAAGTATATCGTGTAAAAAAAGAACTTTTAGAGCTAGGGGTAGTAAATTTAGAATCACCAGAGGGGAATCTTGTGAAAGCATACAATGCGGAACGTACCGTGTGTGATTTATTACGAAGCCGTAGTAATGTAGAGATTCAGGATTTACAAACAGCAATAAGAGAATACCTGCGAAGTAAAGAAAAAAATCTGCCACAACTTATGCGATATGCAAAAGAGTTTCGTGTGGAAAAAGTTTTAAGACCATATTTGGAGGTGTTGTTATAATGATTAAAACATCAAGGCAGTTGAAAGCATTAGTAAGAAATCTAACAAAGGGAGATAGCTTACAGGCACAGATTATTATGCGCAACTATGTGATGGAGCGTTTCTTAGAACGTATTTCCCTTTCAAAATATAGAAACAATTTTATTTTGAAAGGCGGAATATAACGGAGTACGAGCAAATTTGGAGGCTACATTAGAAACAATGCGGACACCATTAAAAGTAGATATTTCTACCGGAGATATTATCACACCGAGAGAAGTATTGTATACTTTTAGGTTGATGTTTGAAGAACGTACAATATCTATTTTAGCCTATAATTTGGAAACTGTGCTTGCAGAGAAAATGGAAACAGTAATAGCAAGAGGTGTAGCGAATACAAGATTGAGGGATTACTATGATCTGTATATTTTACAGAATGAATATACCCATGCGATGAACATGGAGCAATTTAAGGCGGCATTTTTAGCAACAAGTAAAAAACGTAATTCTATACAATTGATAACCGAGGGAAATAGGATTTTAAAAGAAATAGCAGATAGTGAAGTTATGCAGGGACTATGGAAAAGTTATCAAAAGAAATTCAGCTATGCGGAAGATATCAGTTGGGAAATGGCAATGGATAGCATTGAAAAATTATTTGAGCAAGCATCGCAATAGAGAAAACAAAGAACAAACATTCGATTTTGCTCTATACTTATATTTTATAGTTTTGGTGCTAGAATATAAATAGTACAAGTCAAAATGAGAATTCCTTATAAGAAAAATCATGGTACAATGTAGGTACCGCACTGAAGGAGGAACTCATTATGGCAAAGCACTATGACAAACAATTTAAGCTGGATGCAGTCCAGTATTATCATGATCACAAGAACTTAGGACTGCAAGGCTGTGCTACAAACTTAGGAATCAGTCAGCAGACATTATCACGCTGGCAGAAAGAACTGCGTGAAACAGGTGATATTGAAAGCCGTGGTTCCGGTAACTATGCTTCTGATGAAGCAAAAGAAATCGCACGATTAAAACGAGAATTACGAGATGCACAGGATGCCCTTGAAGTATTAAAAAAAGCAATCAACATTCTGGGAAAATGACGGAAGCCATTTATCTCGAAGTTAAGGAGATGGCAGAAACTGCCCATAAGGCAAAACGCCGGGTTTCTGTCTCCGGAATGTTGAAACATCTTGGCGTTTCTCGTTCTGGTTATCATGCATGGCTAAAACGTGTTCCTTCTAATACAGAAAAAAGACGTGAAGCCGTAAAAGCTAAAATCAAAGATATTTATGATGAATCTAAACAGAATTATGGTGCCCCTAAAATTACCAGGGAATTGCGTAAATCAGGAGAAATCATCTCCGAGCGTACCGTTGGTAAGTATATGAAACAAATGGGCATCAAAGCTCAATGGAGCAAGCCATGGACCATCACGACCAAAGATTCTGACTTCAGCAGCGAATTAAAAAATATCCTTGATGAACAGTTTCATCCAGAACGACCAAATGCTGTTTGGTGTTCTGACATCACATATATCTGGACGATAGACGGATTTGTTTATCTGACCAGTATTATGGACTTATATTCCAGAAAAATCATTGCCTGGACACTTTCCAAAACATTGGAAGTATCCTGCGTGATTGAAACAATAAAGAAAGCCAAAGCAAGACGCAATATCGATAAACCTTTAATTTTGCATTCAGACCGCGGAAGCCAGTATGTATCAAAAGAATACAAACGTGTAACCGCAACCATGCAGTGTAGTTATTCTAAAAAGGCATATCCATGGGATAATGCATGTATTGAGTCGTTCCACTCCCTGATTAAGAGAGAATGGCTGAATCGGTTTAAGATTCGAGATTATGATCATGCATATCGTTTGATTTTCGAATATTTAGAAGCATTCTACAATACGAAACGAATTCATAGTCACTGTGATTATATGTCACCAAATGATTATGAAGAGCTGTATCGTAGGCTTCAGCAGGGCGAATTGCAGATGGCAGGTTAAGATGAGGAAAACCTCATTTTAACTTGTACTAAATCTTGACATAGGACCATTTGCTATAATAGAAAAGTAATAAAGTATAGTATATAGAGTTGTTATCAAAATATGTTATAGTTAGAATATTTAATTTGGAAAATGGTATTTTCCTAATTTAAATCATATAGGAGATTTTCATGGATCATTTTGAATTAGTATCAGAATACGCCCCAACCGGCGACCAGCCTCAAGCCATCGAGAAGCTTGTAAAAGGCTTCCAGGAAGGCAACCAATGCCAGACCCTTCTTGGTGTCACCGGTTCCGGTAAGACATTTACGATGGCAAACGTCATCGCACAATTGAATAAACCGACACTCATCATCGCACACAACAAAACGCTGGCTGCCCAGCTATATGGGGAATTCAAAGAATTCTTCCCCAACAACGCGGTAGAATATTTTGTGTCCTAGTGTGCCGGAGCCTTAAAAAGCGTGATGTTTGGCGGTGTTTAGTGCCGTTTTGTACAGAATTTGTGGATGTAGAAGGACTAAACGGACGGGATGATACGAGGCGAATGGATGGAATTTGTGACTTTTGGAGGGGAAAATTCAAAATGAGGTGAGTTGAGAAGTTTTCTTATAATATATAGAATGGATGGATATTTGATGAGAAGAATAAAATTTGTATCTCCTCATATAGATGGGGCATTGAAAGAAAGGGAAATTAAAAAGGTTATTTCCAATATTTATATTCCATGTCCGTGTGGAAGTGGAAAAAAATATAAATTTTGTTGTTATGGAATAGAAGATAAAAAATTTCATAGCCCAAATGAATTATATATGTACGTGGTTAAGCAGGGAAACAAGAAAGAATTTTGTATGCACAGTGATGAAAAGTGCAATAAAAAAATCATTAAAGCACATTCAATACAAAATAATAAGATACTGTCAAAACTAGCAATAGATGGTCATGTTTATGTTGCAGAATTTAATGCAAATAAATTTGGTGGTTTAGATTTTAAAAAGTGTGGAAAAAATGAAGCAACAACCTCCACTTGTTTTTGTAAATTTCATGATGTTGAAATTTTTAAAGATATTGAATTGAAAGATTATGCTTATGAAGAAAAACAAAATTTTCTATATGCATATAGAGCATTTTCAAAATACTATTATGATAGGATAGTAACATTATCAAATTATAGAGATATGTTTAGGGTCTCACCTAATTTTATGTTGGCGAATGGTGGTTATAATCGTATAAAAGGTTTAGAGAAGAGTATAGAAGAAAATGAAAGTATAAAGAATTCTTTCAACGTTGCATTAGATCAAGGGCAATTCGATAGGATAGTGACAATAACAGTCACATTAGATTATGAAATAAGTTTTGCAACTGCTTATATGAGTCCTTTATCTTATGATTTGGCTGGGAATATAGTTTCGGATGTTTGGTCTTTGTCTGCTAGAATGAAAAATATATATGTTAGTATTTTCCCTGAAAAAGGAAAAACATATATACTTATTAGTTGGTTGAAAGAAGATAATGATTATAAATTTGACAAATTCCAAGAACAATTCGAAGAAGTTAAACGGAATGAAGAAGTGCTATTGAATGTGCTAAATAATATGGTGGCATGTCAATCAGATAATTTTGTTTTTAGTAAAAAGTTATTGGATAGTTGGGGAGAGGAAAAAATAGAAGTGTTTCGTCATCAATGTATGTCATCATTTTTGGCATTGAATGGGAAAAATATAGGATTAGCAATAGAGAAAAATATAAAGAGATTTAAGTGTCAATTTGATTTGTTTGAGAATATTAAATAATTACATACATCGATTGGTTTTCAATATGAGAATCAATCGTTTTTTTATGCCTAAATTTTCGTACATAGCCATTCCTCGCAAAGGAGTGGCTCATGTTAGCTTTTTTACGGAATACAAACACGTCAGCTTCTGTAATCGAAGTCATAAACCTGTTGGATAAAGTTCTTGGAACGAAACATTCAGTCATTTGTTTCCGGTTATTCTGACAGACAATGGAAGTGAGTTCTCAAATCCCAAAGAGGTTGAAAAATGTGACACGATTCCATGTAACAGAACAAAAATATTTTATTGTGATCCAAGTGCTCCTTATCAAAAAGGAGCCTGTGAAGTTAACCATGAATTGATACGCCGTATTCTGTCAAAAGGGCCCTTTGAAAGAATTTCTCGGGTTACTATTTACTCTTTGAAAGAATAAAATCAAATGAAATGTTAAAAATAGAAAATAAACATATTATTTAACGAAAAAATCTCTAAATAATAAAGCGAAATTGACTTTTGGAATAGAAAAGCATATAATGAGGATGGAGGTGGATGGAAATGTTAGTGAAAGTTAGTATAGAAAATTTTAAATCTTTTGATCGTGCAACAGAATTAACAATGATCTCATCTAATAAGATCAGAACAAATGCAAATCATAGACTGAAAGTAAAAAGCACACAGTTATTAAAATACGGAGTAGTTTATGGTGCAAATGCTGCAGGTAAAACAAATTTAGTAGAATTTTTCCGCTTTTTCAAGGAATGTATCAGCAAAGGAATTCCTATGGAAGCAGCAGGAATGTTTTGCAAAAATAGAGAAGAAAACAAAGAAAGAGAAAGTAGTTTTGAGGTACAAATTACAGTTGGCGATAAGTTTTATGCATATGGTTTTTCTGCTATTTTGAGTAAAAGAAAAATCACGTCAGAATGGTTGTATGAGCTTTATCAAAATGGATCGGCACGATGCCTGTTTGAAAGAGAGGGAAATAAGCGTCCTATATTAGACAGTACTATTACCTTGTCGAATACAGAAAAAAATAAATTTGAAATTTATGCGGATGATTTTGAAGGAAATGAAAGTTCATTATTTTTAACAGAAATGAACAGAGGAAAGAAATATACAGTACGTTCAAAGCTGCTGTTTTTCAAGGAGGTGTATGATTGGATAGTAACTCATATAGCTGTCATAACACCAAATACACCGCTGATTGATTTGGAGTATTATTATGATACGGACTCCTTAAAGCTGATCAACAAATTGATTGAAACTTTTGACACTGGAATCAGTAAAGTGAAAATTGAAGAGATATCATTAGATGAGTTATCAAATGCAATGCCGAAGCCTGTATTTGATAAAGTAATGCGTCATGTAAAAAGTCGGATAGAAGAGCAGGAAAATCCATCTTTCCGTATGACGATGAGATCTAATGAAAGTTTCTTTAATATCGAAGTACAAGGTCACGAAGAACCGAAAGTGACAACAATCCGATTAAATCATTTGAAATCATTTTATGATTTTGGATTTGAAGAAGAATCTGATGGAACAAGAAGACTGTTTGACTTGATGGATATGCTTTTGAATAAGCGGGAAGATATGCTGTATGTTGTGGATGAGTTGGAGAGAAGTTTACATCCAAAACTGACTGAAAGGTTTTTACAACTATTTATGCAGCTTCATAGTGAAGAGAGAATGCAGTTGCTTTTTACAACCCACGAGTCATCAATTATGGATCAAAGTATTTTCCGAAGAGATGAAATATGGTTTATTGAACGGAATGCAGAGAATGCAAGTGAAATTTATTCACTAGATCGGTTTAAAGAAAGGTACGATAAAGTATTGAGTAAAGCATATCTGGAGGGGAGATATGGTGCTATTCCGGTATTTAGCACATTTGAATTCAGTAGAGAGGAGGAGTAGGTATGGCTCCTGTTAGAAGTTATACAAATTGGAACAGTAGAAGTACAGATTATGAAAAGCAAATAGAGCCATATCGTAAGTATTTCTTTATTTGCGAAGGTGCGAATACAGAGACATGGTATTTTCGGAAATTGATTGATATCCGTAAATCCTTGAATATACATCCCCTAATTGATATTCGTTTGCTGGAAAAAACAGAGGAAGATAAGGATATTAGTTTTCCGAGAAAGTTGATTGCTTTTGCGGAAAGTCAGAAGAAGAATCCAGAAATATCATTTGATGAAGAACGTGATAAGATGGTTATTGTTTTTGATGCAGATATTTTTGAGGAAAAGGTACAAGATTACGATGATGTTGTAGCATTAGGAGAGAAAAATAATATTTTGGCAGTTAGTAATCCGGCGTTTGAGCTGTTTCTATTGCTACATTTTGAACATGCGTATGAGGAAGATGTTAAGACGAATGAAGAAGAAATAATCAAGAATCAAAAGGTTGGTAATCAGACATTTATTTATAAACTTCTGTTGGCAAGAACGGGGATAAATCCAAAGAAAAATTCTGAGATAGGTGAGTTGGCAAAGAAAGTGGAGGTTGCTATTGAACAGGAGAAGAAAATCAATGAGGATATTCATGTATGTAAAGGAAAAGTGACGTGTAATATCGGGAAAATTATTGAAGAAATAAGAAATGATTCTAGCGAATAGCAATTCCTTGCAAGGCGTGGCTGTTTCGGCTATGCAGAAGATATAACAAGGGAAAAGGTAAATAAAAGTACAGAACAAACATTCGGTTTGTTCTGTACTTTTATTTTATATTCTGATATAATAGCCAGAGAGAATGAAGATAATAGATTCATAGGAGGAATTTCATGGATCATTTTGAATTAGTATCAGAATACGCCCCAACCGGCGACCAGCCTCAAGCCATCGAGCAGCTTGTAAAGAGGCTTCCAGGAAGGCAACCAATGCCAGACCCTTCTTGGTGTCACCGGTTCCGGTAAGACATTTACGATGGCAAACGTCATCGCACAATTGAATAAACCGACACTCATCATCGCACACAACAAAACGCTGGCCGCACAGCTATATGGGGAATTCAAAGAATTCTTCCCCAATAACGCGGTAGAATATTTTGTATCCTATTACGACTACTACCAGCCGGAGGCTTACGTTCCATCCTCTGACACGTACATCGCTAAGGATTCGTCTATTAATGATGAGATTGACAAGCTGCGCTTATCAGCAACCGCGTCTCTTATCGAGCGGCGTGATGTTATTATCATCGCCAGTGTATCCTGCATTTATGGGCTGGGTGAACCGGAAAACTTTGAGAAGATGATGGTTTCTCTTCGTCCGGGGATGTCAAAAGACAGAGATGAAGTTCTGCGCCAGCTCATAGATATTCAGTACGACAGGAATGAGATGGATTTCAAGCGAGGTACCTTCCGGGTGCGGGGAGATGTTGTGGAAGTCATACCGGCCAATGAGGCGGATATGGCGGTTCGGATTGAATTTTTCGGAGATGAGATCGACCGCATTACGAAGGTAGATGTGCTGACGGGGGAGATTAAAAGCGAACTAAGCCACGTGGCAATTTTTCCTGCATCACATTACGTGGTTTCAAAAGAAGATTTGGAACGTGCAGTTAAAGGGATTGAAGCGGAACTTGAAGAACAGGTGAAATACTTCAAAAGTGAAGGAAAATTACTGGAGGCGCAGCGAATTTCTGAACGAACCAACTTCGATATTGAAATGATGAGAGAGACGGGTTTCTGTTCAGGAATTGAGAACTATTCCAGACATTTGACGGGGTCAGAAGCAGGACAGCCGCCGTTGACTCTTTTGGATTATTTTCCAGATGATTTTATTATGATGATTGATGAGTCTCATAAGACGGTGCCGCAGGTGGGAGGAATGTATCATGGAGATCAGTCGCGGAAGCGGACACTGGTAGACTATGGATTCCGACTTCCGTCAGCCCTTGATAACCGTCCGCTAAGCTTTGATGAATTTGAAAGTAAGATTGATCAGGTATTATTTGTATCAGCCACACCAGGACCATACGAAGCGGATCATGAGCTTCTTCGGGCGGAGCAGGTAATCCGTCCGACAGGACTTTTGGATCCGGAAGTGGAAGTGCGTCCGGTGGAAGGCCAGATTGACGACCTGATCGGCGAAGTGAATAAAGAGATTGCGAAGAAAAACAAGATTTTGATTACCACACTGACGAAGAGGATGGCAGAAGATTTGACGGATTACATGTGCGAATTAGGAATTCGTGTTCGTTATCTTCATTCGGATATTGATACGTTGGAACGGACAGAGATTGTCCGTGATATGCGTCTGGATGTATTTGACGTATTGGTAGGAATCAATCTTCTACGAGAGGGGCTCGATATTCCGGAAATTACATTAGTAGCGATTCTGGATGCGGATAAGGAAGGATTCCTGCGTTCCGAGACGTCTCTTATTCAGACGATCGGAAGGGCTGCGCGTAATGCGGAAGGTCATGTGATCATGTATGCAGATGTAATGACGGATTCCATGAAGCAGGCCATTGAAGAGACCGAGCGAAGACGGAAGGTGCAGATGAAGTATAACGAAGAACATGGAATTACACCGCAGACGATTAAGAAGAGCGTGAGGGATCTGATTGCAGTTTCGAAGAAGGTGGCTGCAGAAGAGCTTAGAATGGAGAAAGATCCGGAATCCATGAGCGTTCAGGAACTGGAGAAATTAATCAAAGAACTGACGAAGCAAATGAAAAAGGCGGCAGCAGAGTTAAACTTTGAGGCGGCGGCAGAACTTCGTGATAAATTGGTAGAATTAAAGCGGATGCTGAATGAATAGCATGCAATCCTATAAAGTAAAAGTGATAGGTACGAAAGGACAAGTATGGCAGATAAGAATAAAAGCAGACATTATATTAAGATTCGAGGGGCGAATGAGAATAATTTAAAAAATATAGATCTTGATATTCCGCGGGATGAACTGGTGGTGTTGACAGGGCTTAGCGGATCCGGAAAATCATCGCTGGCATTCGATACCATTTATGCGGAAGGACAACGGCGTTACATGGAATCCCTGTCTTCTTATGCAAGACAGTTCTTGGGGCAGATGGAAAAGCCGGATGTGGAAAGTATTGAAGGATTATCGCCGGCAATTTCCATCGATCAGAAGTCAACGAACCGAAATCCACGTTCCACGGTGGGAACGGTGACGGAGATCTATGACTATTTTCGTCTTTTGTATGCGCGAATTGGAATTCCGCATTGTCCGAAGTGTGGGAAAGAGATTAAAAAGCAGACAGTAGATCAGATGGTGGATCAGATTATGGAACTGCCGGAGAGAACGAAGATTCAGCTTTTGGCTCCGGTGGTACGGGGGAGAAAGGGAACCCATGCAAAACTTTTGGAACAGGCGAAGAAAAGCGGCTATGTCAGGGTACGTGTAGATGGCAGCCTGTATGAACTTTCGGAAGAGATTGTATTGGATAAAAATATCAAACACAATATTGAGATTATTGTGGATCGTCTGGTTGTGAAAGAAGGAATTGAAAAGCGTCTGACAGATTCCATTGAAAATGTCCTGCATTTGGCAGAAGGTCTGATGATTGTGGATGTGATTGATGGAGAGCCGATCAATTTCAGTCAAAGTTTTTCCTGCCCGGATTGCGGAATCAGTATTGAAGAAATCGAGCCGAGAAGCTTTTCTTTTAATAATCCGTTTGGTGCATGTCCGGAATGTTTTGGGCTTGGTTATAAGATGGAATTTGATGAAGACTTGATGATTCCAGATAAAAATCTAAGTATCAGCGAAGGAGCGATTGCGGTGATGGGATGGCAGTCCTGCACAGATAAGAAAAGCTTCACATATGCGATCTTAGATGCATTAAGTAAAGAATATAAATTTTCTCTGGATACTCCATTTCACAAATACCCTAAGAAAATTCATGATGTTTTGCTTCATGGAACGAATGGGAAAGAGGTGAAGGTTCATTATCAGGGACAGAGGGGCGAAGGAATTTATGATGTGGCATTTGAGGGATTAATCCGTAATGTAGAACGTCGATATCGGGAGACCGGATCGGAGACTATGAAGGCGGAGTATGAAGAATTTATGCGGATTACGCCGTGCCATGAATGTGGAGGCCAAAGGTTGAAGCCGGCTGCCTTAGCTGTGACGGTAGGTGGAAAAAATATTGCGGAGCTAACGGCAATGTCAATTGAAAAATTACAGAAATTTTTAGATCAGCTGCAGCTGAATCAGCAACAGCAGATGATCGGAGGACAGATTTTAAAAGAGATCAATGCCAGAATTCGTTTCTTGATTGACGTGGGTTTGAACTATCTGACACTTGGACGGGCAACAGGAAGTTTGTCCGGAGGAGAGGCTCAGCGAATCCGTCTTGCGACACAGATTGGATCCGGACTGGTAGGAGTGGCCTACATTTTAGATGAGCCAAGTATTGGACTTCATCAGCGGGATAATGATAAGCTTCTTGGTACTCTGAAGCATTTAAGAGATCTTGGAAATACAGTGATTGTAGTGGAGCATGATGAAGATACCATGCGGGAAGCGGATCACATTGTAGATATTGGACCGGGGGCTGGAGAGCATGGAGGCGAAGTGGTAGCAGAAGGTACAGCAAAGGAAATTATGGCGAATAAAAATTCGGTAACCGGCGCATACCTAAGTGGAAGAATTAAGATTCCTGTGCCTGAGTACCGAGCAGAGCCTACCGGATGGCTAAAAGTTATCGGAGCCAGCGAAAATAACCTCAAAAATATTGATGTGGAATTCCCATTGGGAGTGATGACCTGTGTTACGGGAGTCTCCGGTTCAGGAAAAAGTTCTTTGGTAAATGAGATCCTTTACAAGCGTCTTGCGAAGGAATTGAATCGTGCGAGAACGATTCCGGGGAAGCATAGAGAGATTCAGGGAATCGAGATGCTGGACAAAGTAATCAATATTGACCAGTCACCGATTGGAAGGACGCCGCGGTCTAATCCGGCGACTTATACCGGAGTATTTGATTTGATTCGGGATTTGTTTGCTGCAACGCCGGATGCGAAGGCCAAAGGCTATAAGAAAGGCCGGTTCAGTTTCAATGTGAAAGGCGGACGATGTGAGGCGTGCAGCGGAGATGGAATTTTGAAGATTGAGATGCATTTTTTGCCGGATGTCTATGTTCCGTGTGAAGTTTGTAAAGGAAAACGTTATAATCGCGAGACATTGGAAGTAAAATATAAAGGAAAGAGTATTTACGACGTACTAAACATGACGGTGGAAGAGGCGCTTCATTTCTTTGAAAACGTGCCGAGTATCCGCAGGAAGATGGAGACACTGTACGATGTGGGGCTTTCCTATATTCGTTTGGGACAGCCCTCTACAACCTTGTCCGGAGGAGAGGCTCAGAGAATTAAACTGGCAACAGAATTGAGTAAGCGAAGTACCGGAAGAACGATTTATATTTTGGATGAGCCTACAACGGGACTTCATTTTGCGGATGTCCATAAGTTGACAGAGATTTTAAGACGTCTGTCTTCGGATGGAAATACGGTCATTGTAATTGAACATAATCTAGACGTGATCAAGACGGCAGATTATATCATTGATATTGGTCCGGAAGGTGGAGATAAAGGCGGTACTGTAATCGCAAAGGGAACACCGGAAGAAGTGGCGGCAAGTCCAGTTTCTTATACAGGGAAATATATCAGGTCAATGCTGGAGCGATAAATAGGTCTTTCCATTTTCAGGAAATTTGATTATAATGGTACGTACACGCAAGAAGAAAACAACAAATGAACGAAGGATGATCATATAGACAGTATCATGAAAGGGGAACTAGAATGTCAGTAGATATTGGAATCGATCTGGGTACGGCAAGCGTCCTGGTGTACGTGAAAGGAAAAGGGGTTATTCTGAAAGAACCGTCGGTAGTTGCATTTGACCGGGACAGTAATACCATCAAGGCAATCGGTGAAGAAGCCAGGTTGATGCTGGGGCGCACACCGGGAAACATTATTGCGGTTAGACCACTGCGTCAGGGTGTCATCTCAGATTATACTGTAACAGAAAAAATGATTAAATATTTTGTTCAGAAGTCTCTTGGAAAGCGGATGTTTAAAAAGCCAAGAATTAGTATTTGTGTTCCGAGTGGAGTGACCGAAGTGGAAAAGAAGGCGGTTCAGGAAGCAACTTATGCGGCTGGAGCGCGGGAGGTTCATCTAATTGAAGAGCCAGTGGCGGCTGCAATCGGAGCTGGAATTGATATTTCAAAGGCTTGTGGCAATATGATCGTTGATATCGGCGGAGGAACTGCGGATATTGCGGTGATTTCTCTTGGAGGAACGGTTGTAAATACCTCTATCAAAATAGCAGGCGATGATTTTGATGAAGCAATTGTCCGGTTTATGCGTAAAAAACATAATCTGCTGATCGGAGAGCGGACGGCAGAGGATATTAAGATCAAGATCGGGACCACTTACCCATTGATAGAGGAAGAAGTAATGGAAGTGCGCGGTCGTAATCTAGTTACAGGTCTTCCAAAGACGGTGACAGTGACTTCTTCGGAGACGGAAGAGGCCCTTCGGGAGACGACGGGACAGATTGTGGAGGCGGTGATCAGCGTATTGGAGCGTACACCGCCGGAATTATCAGCGGATATTCTGGATCGAGGAATCGTTCTGACAGGGGGCGGAGCCATGCTTCGGGGACTGGAAGAATTGATTGAGGAGCGAACCGGGATCAATACCATGACGGCGGAAGAACCGATGAAGGTGGTTGCAATTGGAACGGGACAATTCGTGGAGTTCATGGGTGGACGCAAGGAACGGTAAAACGATAAGATAAAGAGTAAATTAGAGTGGAATGGAAAGTATAAAGGGATATGTAGAACACATTGTATACCGGAATGAAGAGAATGGGTATACCGTATTTAATTTGAATAATGACGATGGAGAAATCACCTGTGTCGGTAATTTTCATTATATTGAAGAAGGAGAACTTCTGCATTTGGAAGGGAGTTATACTACACATAAACTGTATGGAACACAGTTTAAGGTGGAAGTGTCCACTGTGTGCGAGCCAGAGGATTTGGTGTCTATCGAACGGTACTTAGGATCCGGAGCGGTCAAGGGAGTTGGCGCTGCGCTGGCAGGGCGGATTGTCAAGAAGTTTCGTGAAGATACGTTTCGGATCATTGAAGAAGAGCCGGAAAGATTGGCGGAAATTAAAGGGATCAGCGAGCGGAAAGCGCGGGAAATTGCAGTGCAGGTGGAAGAGAAAAAAGATATGCGTCAGGCGATGCTGTACTTGCAGAAGTACGGAATTTCTACAACCTTAGCAGCCAAAATTTATCAGCATTATGGGAGAACTGTATATCGTGTGATTGAAGAAAATCCCTATCAGATTGCAGATCATGTGCCGGGAGTTGGATTTAAGACGGCAGACGAGATTGCGTCAAAAGTTGGGCTTCATACGGATTCCGATTTCCGAATTCGAAGCGGAATTTTCTATACGCTGCTTCAAAGTGTAGGAGAGGGGCATATTTATCTTAGGCAGGAAGCGCTTCTTTACCGAACCGGACAGCTGCTTCAGGTGGAGATTCAGAATATTGAAAAGTATCTGATGGATCTGGCAATGGAGAAGAAGGTTGTGCTGAAAGAAGCAGAAGATGGAATGAGAGTATATTCTGCCCATTATTATTACATGGAGATGAATACGGCGAAAATGCTTCATGATCTGAATGTAGATTGTGAAGTGGATGAGGCTTTGCTGGAACGCAGGCTTCACTCCATTGAGGACAATACGGGAATGGTGTTGGACGACATGCAGAGAACGGCGGTTCTGGAAGCCGTGCGCCGTGGACTTATGGTGCTGACTGGAGGACCGGGAACGGGAAAAACAACGACGATCAATGCTATGATTCATTTGTTTGAAAGTGAAGGGCTGAATATTGCGCTGGCGGCGCCTACAGGGCGGGCGGCTAAGCGAATGACGGAGGCTACCGGATATGAGGCTTCGACCATTCATCGGCTGTTGGAGGTGGATGGAAATCCGGAGGGAGACAGCCCTACTGGATTTCAGCGAAATGAGGAAAATCCTCTGGAAGATGATGTGATCATTATCGATGAGGTGTCTATGGTGGATCTTCCGTTAATGTATGCACTTTTGAAGGCAATTGTTCCGGGAACCCGCCTGATTTTAGTGGGAGATAGGAACCAGCTTCCAAGTGTGGGACCGGGAAGTGTTTTGAAAGATATGATTGCATCTGAGTGTTTTACAGTTGTAATGCTGACTCGTATTTTCCGTCAGGCAGGGGAAAGTGATATTGTGATGAATGCACATAAGATTAACCGGGGAGAGGCGGTAGAGCTTAATAATAAAAGCAGGGACTTCTTTTTCCTGAAAAGACAGGATCCCAATGTCATTATCAGTGTGCTGATCACATTGATTCAGAAAAAGCTTCCTAAGTATGTTCATGCAAAGCCATATGATATTCAGGTGCTGACACCTATGAGAAAAGGGCTTTTGGGAGTAGAACGTCTGAATAAGATTCTTCAGGAGTATTTGAATCCTCCGGAAAAGGGAAAGAAAGAGAAGGAATACGGAGACCGTCTGTTCCGGGAAGGCGATAAGGTAATGCAGATAAAAAACAACTATCAGCTGGAATGGGAAGTTTCCACCCGTTATGGGATGACGATAGACAAAGGGGTTGGAGTCTTTAACGGTGATATGGGAATTGTGAAAGAAATCAATTCCTATGAGGAGACGGTGACCGTAGAATACGATGAGCAGAGGCTGGTGAAGTATCCGTATAATTTGCTGGAAGAATTGGAACTGGCTTATGCGATTACCATACATAAATCACAGGGGAGTGAATATCCTGCAGTTGTGATTCCGCTTCTGCAGGGACCGAGGCAGCTGTATCACAGAAATCTTCTGTATACAGCGGTTACCAGGGCGAAGCATTGCGTGACGCTGGTCGGAAGCGATACGGTTTTTCAGGAAATGATCCGTAATGCGAATGAGCAGGACCGCAATACCAGTCTTCATGAACGAATCCGGGAATTACAATGATAGATTGGAAGAACGTGAAGGGGGCTGTTTTAAAAATAGTGGAAGCAGTCGGGAAGTGGCTGTGGCCGGAAGTATGTCCATTTTGTGGGAAGGCAAATCGATCGGGGATTTGCACTTCTTGCCGCAAAGAGGTGGATCAATTGCGCATTGTGCATCCACGGTGCATGAAGTGTGGCAAGCCGGTCAGTCAGCCAGAACAAGAATATTGCTACGATTGTATGCATGCACATCATTGGTACGACAGAGGCGTGAGCGTTTGGGTTCACAGACCTCCTGTCAGTACATCTATTTATCAGTTCAAGTATCATAATCAAAGAAGATACGGTGCTCTGCTTGCGAAAGAAATGGTGTCTGTCTATGAACAGACCATCCAAATGTGGGCGCCGGATCTGATCATGCCAATTCCAGTACATAGAAAAAGAATGAAAAAAAGAGGTTATAATCAGGCACAGATTCTTGCGGAGGAAATAGGAAAAACATTGGGGATTCTGGTAGACACAGAAAATCTGGCCAGATGGAAGGATACGGATCCGCAGAAGATGCTGGGGACTCAGGCGCGAAAAAGGAATCTGATGGGAGCATTTGCCGTCAGAAAAAGCTTTCTCCCGGTACCTTGTGTTTTACTGGTGGACGATATCTATACAACGGGGAATACAATAGATGCCGCAGCTCGAATTTTGAAGAAATGCGGGGTGGAAAAAGTTTACTTTTTAACTATAAGTATTGGACAAGGATACTGATCTTTGTTATACTAAAAATGATGTTTAAATCACTGTAGAACATTTTGAGGTGGATTATGTTAGATGAAAAAAAAGTAAAACTCATGACCCGTCTTGCTTTTTATGAACAGACACAGGGAAAGGAAGATTTTAAGGTCAGTGCTTATTATCGAAAGGATTATGCAAGTTTGCATACGATTTGTTCGATTATATGGGTAACCGTCGGATATATCTGTGCAGTGGGACTTATTTTTCTGGCAGGAATGGACAATTTTCTGAGCAGTATGAGTTTTGGAATGATGTTTTTGATGCTGGGAATTTTGGTGCTTGTATATCTGTTTCTATTGATTCTGTACGGAGTGATTGCAAGTCATATTTTCAATAAAAAACATCGAGAGTCCAGGCAGAGAGTGAAGAAATACAATCATGATCTGACTAGACTTTTGAAGCTATATGAAAGGGAGAAGAGATAGATGGATAATGTATATGTACTTCGGGAACGGCTGCAGACGATTTACGGACGGCATTCCAAAATATTTGATAAAGGACTTCAGTTTTTGTTGGCACTGGTAGCATTTCTTTTGATTAATCAGAACGTGGGATTTATGAAGGCTGCATCTTCGCCGGTGATTACGGTGGCTTTGGCAGTGATTTGTACTTTTCTGCCTCTGATGGCGACGGTTGTAATGGCAACTGCGCTGCTTCTTGCTCATATGTTTTCATTGTCGTTAGGAGTGTTTGCAGTAACAGCAGTTGTATTTTTGGTGATGTATTGCTTTTTCTTTCGATTGGCTCCAAAGATGGCGTTTTTAGTATTGCTGACGCCGATTGCATTCGCGCTGAAGATCCCGTATCTTCTTCCGATTGTCTGCGGGCTGGCGTTTGCGCCGTCAAGCCTGGTGGCAACTTCTTGCGGAACGATCGTATATTATATGATGGAATATGTAAAAAAGACCTCTGCTGCATTAGAAGGTGGTGGAGCAAAAGGACTAATGACGCAGATTACCAAATATGCAAAGCAGGTGTTCCAGAGTAAGGAAATGTGGATTGTAATCATTGCTTTCGCGATTTCCTGTTTTGTGGTATACAGCCTTCGCAGACAGGCGGTAGATCACGCTTGGAAGATTGCAATTATTGCAGGTGCAGTTGTAAATGTGATCGTAATTGCAGTGGGTGATATTGCACTTGGAGTACATACTTCATACGGCGCACTGATTGGTGGAAGCCTGGTGGCGATCGTTGTTGGATTGATTTTAGAACTGTTTTTCTTTACGGTGGACTATGCAAGAAGTGAAAGCCTTCAGTTTGAAGATGATGAATATTATTACTATGTAAAAGCGATACCGAAAGTGTCTGTAAGCACACCGGAAAAAACGGTAAAACGGATCAATGAACGTCAGGAGACAGAGATCATTGATACCGAAGCAGTGAGAAAGAATGCAGAAAGAAAGCGGGAAAAACCGGTGTCCAAACGTACACCGAAGAAGGGACCGGGTGTGAAGGTTCAGGATATGAGAGAAGTAGATAAGATGCTTCTGACACAGAGTCTTAGAAAAGATTTGAATCTGGACGATTAAAGCAGCACTTGGGAGATTCCCGAATTATCAAAGAAGGAGGTGACAGGATGGAGCAATGGCTGGGACGGTTTGTAGAAAAGTATGCCGGAGATCTTTATTTTCCGGATGTACAGATTACCGATATCGTAGAGGTGATGATTCTTACATTTCTGATCTATCAGGTGATGGTTTGGATTAAGAATACAAAAGCCTGGATGTTAATGAAGGGAATTATCGTGCTGGCAGTGTTCATTCTGTTAGCGGCCATCTTTAAAATGCATACGATTTTATATATTGCGAAAAATGCAGCGACAGTTATGGCGACAGCAGCTATCGTTGTGTTTCAGCCGGAACTTCGAAGAGCGTTGGAAAAATTGGGAGAGAAGAAATTTCTTACCTCGGTTGTTCCTTTTGAATCCAATCGTGAAAAGAGTCGTTTCAGTGAGGAGACCAGAGAGAGCATCATTGAAGCTGCGTATGCAATGGGAAAGGTAAAGACGGGAGCGTTGATCGTTGTAGAGCAGGCGATTCGTCTTACAGAATATGAAAGTACAGGAATTAAGATGGACTGTCTGATGTCCAGTCAGGTTCTGATCAATATTTTTGAGCATAATACGCCGCTTCATGACGGCGCAATCATTGTGCGCGGAGACCGTATTGTATCGGCAACCTGCTATCTTCCGTTGACAGATAACATGGGAATCAGCAAGGAGCTGGGAACTAGACATCGGGCAGCGGTTGGAATGAGCGAGGTCAGCGATGCATTGATCGTTGTAGTCTCTGAAGAGACGGGAGCAGTATCTGTGGCTCAGGGAGGACAGATTTTCCGAAACATTTCTGAAGAAGAATTGCGGCAGAAGCTGATCGAGATTCAGGACAAAAAGACAGAATACAACCGAATAGCAGCATGGTGGAAAGGAAGGCGCAAAGATGAGAGAAAAACTAACGCGTAATCTGGGGCTGAAAGTGGTAGCCTTCCTGATTGCTTCTTTTACGTGGCTTTTGGTGGTCAATACAGACGATCCGGAGACGGATAAAACTTATACGAATATTCCGGTAAAAGTGGTGAATACAGAAGTTATTACGAATAATAACAGCACCTATCAGATCCTGGACGGTACGTCGGAAGTGGATGTGACGGTGACAGCAAAACGATCGGAATTGAGTAAGATTGATGCGGAAGATATTGTGGCAACTGCAGATTTTAAAGAACTGACGTTGGGAACTCAGATTCCAATTTCAGTATCTATTAAGGGGGAGAATGGAAGGGATGCAAAAGCGATAGCATCGCCGAGAAATCTCCAGGTTAAGATTGATGCTGAGACCAAGAATAATTTCCCGATTACGGCAACCAGTGTTGGAACACCGAGGGATGGATATATTATTGGTGACCTAAGTGCAAATCCGGAGAAAATTACGATTTCAGGTCCGAAGACTGTGATTGACAGTATCAACAAAGTTATGGCAGAAGTGAATGTATCCGGTCTTTCTGAGAATGCAACTTTGGAAGCAGGACTGGTATTGTATGATGTGAATAATAACGTAATTGATCAGGCACAGTTGTCCAACAATTTGGGCGAAGATGGTCTGACTGTCGATGTAGAATTATATCAGATTAAGAGCATTCCAATCAATTTAGATACTTCTGGAATTACGGCTGCGGAAGGCTATAAGATTGGAGATATTAAAGCCGAACCAAAAGAGGTTCAGGTAACGGGAGATGAGAAGAAGATCAAGGACTTGACAGCAATTGATATTCCGGCAAGCGCCCTGTCGGCCACAGATCTAACAGAGCGGACAGAAAGAGTGATTGATATTTCAGATTATCTTCCAGAGGGAGTTCAGCTTGTGGATGATACAACGGACAGTATTGTAGTCTCCATTACGATTGAGCAGCCGGGGGCAAGAACCTTTGAAGTGCCGACGAACGCCATCATGGTGAAAAACCTGGCGGATGATCTCGATATGAGTTATAAAGATGCTGTCGATGTTGTGATTCAGATCAGAGGTCCAAGTGAAGTCCTGGATGTATATTCTATTGCGAAGAAAGTCAGTATTGATTTAAAAGATTATAAAGATCCAGGAACTTATACAGTGCCTGTAGATGTCGAACTTCCAGAAGGATGCACAAGAGTGGATGAGGCAAGCATCAGCATTGTACTGGAAAGTAAGAAAAAAGAATAGGCGGAAAGATTATGATTAAGAAGAAAGTTACAATTACGAATCCGACAGGTCTTCATTTAAGACCGGCAGGAATCTTCTGCAATATGGCGAGCAGATACCAGTGTAAGGTGACATTTGAGTATGACAATATCAGCGCAAATGCGAAAAGTGTCTTAAGTGTTCTCGGAGCCTGTATCAAAAAAGGTGATGAGATCGAACTGATTTGCGAAGGAGAAGACGAGGAAGAGGCCATGCGGGCAATGGTAGAGGCTATTGAAGGCGGACTTGGAGAGTAATAGGTACAAAAAGAAAAAAGAGTAAAAGACAAAAGATAAGCAGAGGAATTGCTGGATTACATAATGATCAGCGCTTCCTCTGTAATTTTTTTAAAAAATTAAGATTTTTTAAAGATTTTTAAGATTTAATTACATGAATAGACAGATTTATGCGCATGCGATACACTAAAGTATACATGTAGGTAGAATTCATAAGGGGGGGAGAAATGGTTCGAAATATTTTAGACTATTTGGAAAGTTCAGAAAAGCTTGTTCCGAATCAGATTGCTTTTGCTGATGAGAAGGATTCCTGTACGTATCGGGAATTGAAGCAGACTGCGAAAGCAATAGGAACTTATTTGGCTGATCGGGTGTCTCCGGGAAGTCCGGTTCCTGTATTTATGGAAAAGGGGGTATCGGCGGTCTGTGCATTTATGGGGGCGGTGTATGCGGGATGCTTTTATGTGATGTTAGATCCCAAGCTTCCGGCAGAACGCCTTCGGAAGATTCTTCATACATTAGATGCAGACGTTGTTATTACGGAAGAAAATTACAAGAAACAGTATCAGGCGCTGGCGTTTGGAGCAAAGCAGATCGATATAGGAGAAGCGGCACAGTCGGTCGTTAATGAGGAGAAGCTTGCCAGGATCCGGCAAAGGAGTCAGGATACCGATCCTCTCTATACGATGTTTACTTCGGGTTCCACAGGGGTTCCTAAGGGAGTCGTGGTAAGTCATCGGTCAGTCATTGATTTCATAGAAGAATTTACAGAATTATTTGGAATTGAGCCTAAAGACGTAATTGGCAATCAGGCTCCGTTTGATTTTGATGTGTCGGTGAAGGATATTTATTCTACCCTGAAAACAGGAGCGACGATGCAGATTATTCCCAAGAAATTGTTTTCTTTTCCGGTGAAATTGCTGGATTATCTGGAAGAACGGCAGGTTACAACACTAATTTGGGCGGTATCAGCGTTGTGTATTATCACAACGTTGAAGGGATTTGAGTATAAAGTACCCCGTCAGATCAGGAAAGTGATTTTTAGTGGAGAAGTGATGCCGGTTCGTCATTTGAACGAATGGCGAAGCTATCTTCCGGATGCACTGTATGTCAATGTCTATGGTCCGACGGAAATCACTTGCAATTGTACGTATTATATTGTTGATCGGGAATTTGAACTGGGAGAACAGATTCCGATTGGACAGGCATTCCAGAATGAGAAGGTGTTTTTGTTAGATGAACAGGATCGTCTAGTGGAAGAAACTGGGAAGAAAGGAGAACTTTGTGTGGCTGGAACAGCGCTGTCGCTGGGGTATTATCGAAATCCGGAGCAGACGAAGAAGGCTTTTGTACAGAATCCATTGAACGACAGATATATGGAAACCATTTATCGGACGGGAGACTTGGCCTATTACGGGGAAGACGGACAACTCTATTTTGCAACCAGAAAAGACTTTCAGATTAAGCATATGGGGCATCGGATTGAATTGGGGGAAATCGAGGCTGCAATGGAGAGAGTAGAGAGTTTAAAACGGAGCGTATGTCTCTATGAAGAAAGAAAGCAGAAGATCGTGGCTTTTTATGCTGGAGAAGCAGAGAAACGACAGCTGCATCGGATTTTGGGAGAAGTTCTTCCGAGTTTTATGATCCCGAATGTATTTGTAAAAGTTTTGGAATTCCCAGTAACAAAAAATGGAAAGATTGACCGAAAACGTTTGATGGAATTGTATGAGGAGGGACAGTATGAACGAAGGTAAGGAGGAGAGAAGCACAGACTGGCTGGAAGGCTGGAATGAGTCTATTGCTACGCCGGCATATGTGTTTGATCTGGATGAACTAAAGGATCGTCTGCAGATGATCCGGAGGTGCCTGGGAAATAGGATCCGGCTGTGTTATGCAATGAAGGCCAATCCCTTTCTTGTTGCGCCGCTACAGAATTTCGTGGATAAATATGAGGTGTGTTCACCAGGAGAATTTCGTATCTGTGAACGGCATCAGGTTCCTATGGAACAGATCGTCCTGTCAGGAGTATATAAAGAAGATCGGGAGATTTGTCATGCTGTGGAAATGTATGCAGGGAAAGGCACGTTCACGATAGAATCGAAACAGCAGTTGGAGCTTTTGGAGAAGTGTGCCGCAGCTGCGGGAAAGAATATCCGGGCGCTGCTTCGGGTTTCAAGTGGAAATCAATTTGGAATGGACGAAGAATCCATTGCAAAAGTATTGGAGCATAGATGGAAGTATTCCCATGTTAACATTTCTGGTTTTCAGTATTATTCTGGAACGCAGAAAAAGAAGTTGAAAAAGATGGAACAGGAACTGGAATATCTGGATCAAATGATGAAAGAGATGGAAATACGGTATGGATACCGGGCAGAGGAATTAGAATATGGTCCGGGATTTTATGTACCATATTTTCAGTCGGATGAAGAAGTGGATGATGAGGCGCTTTTGGATGCGTTTAGCAGAATGTTAGACGGGCTTCGCTTTCAGGGGACTGTTACACTGGAAGTGGGGCGGTATCTGGCAGCCTATTGCGGTTATTATCTGACTCGAATTGTAGATCAGAAAATTAATAAAGGACAGAGGTATGGAATTGTGGATGGGGGAATCCATCACTTGTCGTATTTTGGGCAGATGATGGCAATGAAAATTCCGCACTTTATGCATCTATCACAAAAAGAGGAGGAAGAAAAGGAACTGTGGAATATCTGTGGCTCTCTGTGTACAGTGAATGATGTCCTGGTAAAGAATATTCCGCTTTCCAATGCTGCAATTGGAGATTTGTTGGTGTTTGAGCGGGTCGGAGCGTATTCCGTGACGGAAGGAATTTACTTGTTTTTAAGCAGAGATCTTCCAAGAATTTTCTTTTATTCAAGAAAATGTGGGATGCAGCTTATGAGAGACCGAAAAAGAACAGATGAATGGAATCAGGAGGAATAATTATGGAACAATTATTAGAGATTTTAAGTGAGATTCAGCCGGATGTGGATTATGAAACTTGTACGACCTTGATTGATGATGAATGGCTGGATTCTTTTGCAATTCTGTCAATCGTTAGTGAACTGGAAGAGGCATTTGATATTGGGATTACGCCGGCAGATATTGTGCCGGAGAATTTCAATTCTGCACAGGCACTGTACCAGATGGTGAAGCGCCTTCAGGAGGAAGGATAAGTATGTCGTTAATTTCTATGGAATTTCTGCTGTTTGTGCTGGCGGCAGCGGTGGGATACTATCTGATTCCAAAGAAATATCAGTGGCTGTGGCTGTTGGTATTCAGTTATATTTATTATGCATCATCGGGAGTGAAGCTTCTCCTCTTTTTGGTGTATACGACAGGTACAACCTATGCGGCGGGGAGACTTCTGGAAAAAGTAGAGCAGAAGGAGCTTCCGAAGAAGGAGGCTAAGGCGGCGAAGAGAAGGATTCTGACGCTTGGTCTTTTACTGAATTTTGGAATGCTGGCGGTTTTAAAGTATACCAATTTTGCAGTGGCAAATGTAAATGCCATATTTCATACCAGTTTTTCTTTTCAGAAGTGGATGCTTCCTCTTGGAATTTCATTCTATACATTTCAGTCAATGGGCTATTTATTGGATGTTTACTGGGGGAAATGTAAGGCTGAGAAAAATCCGCTTCGGTTTGCCTTGTTCGTATCCTTCTTTCCGCAGATTCTGCAAGGGCCCATTGGAAGGTTTGACCGACTGGCTGTGCAGCTGTATCAGGAACATCGATTTGATCTGCAGAGAATGCAATATGCGCTGCAGCTGATCCTGTGGGGATTTTTCAAGAAATTGGTATTGGCTGATCGGGCGGCAGTTGTGGTTAATCAGGTGTTTTTGAACTATACTCAGTATTCCGGGGTTCTCAATCTTGTGGCGGTGCTGATGTATTCGGTTCAATTGTATATGGATTTTTCCGGTGGAATGGACGTGGTTATGGGCGTGGCGTCTTTGTTTGGAATAGAGCTGGATCAGAATTTCAAACGACCGTATTTTGCAGTCTCCATTACAGATTTCTGGCATCGGTGGCACATTACGCTTGGAACATGGATGAAGGATTATGTGTTCTATCCGGTGTCTCTTTCCAAGTGGATGGGGCGTATCGGAAAATGGTCTAAAAAAGTGTTTGGTAAGAAGAGCGGGCGTGTGATTCCCATTTGTATTGCAAATCTGATTGTGTTTTTGCTTGTGGGAGTCTGGCATGGTGCCGCATGGAAATTTATTGCATACGGATTGTATCATGGATTGATTATCTCTGTAAGCAGTCTTCTAGCGCCGCTTTATCGTAAAGGACTGGAAGTTTTTTCGATTAATCAGAAGTCGGGAGGTTGGAAAGCAGTACAGATTCTGCGGACGTTTGTTCTGATCAATATCAGCTGGTATTTCGATATGGCAGTTAGCTTGTCAGCTGCATTTACCATGATGAAGACGACCGTTACCGGATTTTCTCTTTCGGCTTTTCAGGATGGATCACTGCTTACCTTGGGGCTGGATTGGCTGGATTATCTGATTTTGCTTGTGGGATGCCTGGTGGTGTTTTTCATTAGTTTCCTTCAGGAACGTGGAGTTAAGATTCGGGAAAGTCTGGCGGAAAAGCCGCTTTTGTTTCGATGGGCAGTCTACGGAATGCTGTTGTTTGGAATTCCGATGTTTGGGTATGTGATGACAACAACCGGAGGGTTTATTTATGCACAGTTTTAAATGGAAAGCAGTAAGGGCGGCAGGGTTTGTAGTCGTTTGCTGTCTGCTGACAGGACTGTTGAATTTTGCGCTTCAGCAATATAACATTGCGCGGGTCAATGTTCATCGGATTGGGACGACTCAGTATGATGATATATTTATCGGAACCTCTCATGGATTGAGTGCGATTAATCCTGAGATTATTGATCAGATTACAGGAAGAAAGAGTACCAATATCTGTATGCCGGATGAACATTTGATAGATTCTTACTTTTTGGTAAAGGAAGCCTGCCGGAAGAAAAAGCCAAAGCGAATTATTTATGAGCTGGATCCATCCTATTGGTCTACCGTGCAGAACCATGGGTCCAACTCTGTCTATATTTATAAAGAGTTTCCAATGTCGCTGGTAAAGCTTGAATATTTTTGGGCTAAAGTGAAAGAGATGGACATCCGAGTGACGTTGGCTCCATGGTTCTATTATCGGAATCAGGCGGGAAATATCGAAGAGACAGTTCGGATGAAATTAAGCAGCGCTTATCAAAATTATGAAGTGGGCCAGCTGAACAATGGGCTGCAGGATTATACAGAAGAAGGATATATGTATCAGGTTACGGATCCTGGTGGCGACAAAGGTTCACAGAATATTGTCCTTTGGAATCGGCAGCAGATCCAGGATGTGGAAAAAGAATATTTTAGAAAACTGACAGAGCTTTGCCGGGAAGAGGGAATAGAACTTGTGGTTATTACCACTCCGGTTCCGCAGGAAACGTTGGATCTGTACGGAGATGTGTTTGAAGAGGCACATAGGTATTACACAGAACTTATGGAGGCGTATGACGTTCCTTATTATGATTTTAATTACCTGCCCCTTGATGATTTTGACAGAGGGATTCGAAACTATCTTGATTACGAGGGACATATGTATGGAGAATCCGGAAATCAGTTTAGTAGGGTGCTGGGAACTTATTTGAAGGAGATGCGCGAAAAGAAACGCTGATCAAGCAAAGGACTGGTTATTTTATTCATAATTTGTTATAATCTAAGCAATGGAAATTCAGAAATATAAGTGGAAAGGAACTCCATAGCTTCATACACTGTGGAATAAGGGACAAAATATGAGTAAAGCGGCATTAGTAGTTATGGCGGCAGGGATTGGCAGCAGGTTTGGCGGCGGAATTAAGCAGTTGGAGCCAGTTGGGCCAAATGGCGAGATTATTATGGACTATTCGGTGAAGGATGCATTGGCAGCAGGCTTTGATAAAGTAGTATTTGTGATCAGAAAAGATATCGAGAAGGATTTTAAGGAGATTATCGGAAGGCGGATAGAGCAGCAGGTAGAAGTGGCGTATGTATTTCAGGAACTTTCCGATATTCCGCAACAGTATCAGGAGAAGTTAGAGGGAAGAACCAAGCCTTGGGGAACCGGTCAGGCGATCTTGTGCTGTAAAGATGTAGTAAAGGAGCCATTTCTGGTGATTAATGCAGATGATTATTATGGGAAAACGGCATACCAGATGGCTTATGATTATCTGACTAAGGAGCATGAGAAGAAAGACAGGCTTCCACTTTGCATGGTTGGTTTTGTGCTGAAGAATACACTAAGTGCCAATGGCGGGGTTACCAGAGGTGTATGTAAGGTAGATGAGAATGGGATGCTTACCGATATTGTAGAAACCCATAATATTGTACAGACGGAAGACGGAGCGCAGATTGAGTCGGAGGATGGTGCAATGCCGATTGATGTAGAATCTGAAGTGTCTATGAATATGTGGGGGCTGATGCCGGAAGTATTTGACGATTTGGAGAAGGATTTCAATATCTTTCTTGAAGACTTACCGGAAGGAGACGTAAAGGCAGAATATCTGCTTCCGACGATTATCGGAGAATGGCTGAAAGAGGATCAGGTGACAGTACGGGTGCTGCAGTCGAAAGATAAATGGTTTGGAGTAACTTATAAAGAAGATAAGGAAGAGGTTGTAAATTCGATTAAGGCTTTGATCGAGGCAGGAGAATATTAGGATATATAGAAGAAGATCAGATACAATGGATAAAAAAGGAAGGACTTATTTAAAACAAACAGGAAAAATTATTGGGACGGCAATGACTATTTTGCTGGCTGTGATTGCTGCGCTGCTTTGTTTTAGCATTCGCTGGATGTTTGATACATGGAGTAATCTTACAATGGATGAGCTGGTATATCACATAACGGCGCCGCTGGAAGGTACGAATGAAGGAATGATATTAGAATACTTGAATGTATGTGTAGTACCGACCGTATTGGTATTGCTGTTTCTTGTGATCCTTTTGGCTGCGTGGCGAAAGAAGCGGCGTTATTATGCATTGATGAGTATTGGAATTATCGGTTCATTGATACTGTCTGGAACCGTTGTTCGTGGCGCGTGGAATGAGCTGGACGTGGGAAATTATGTGAAGTCGCAGGGATCCTATTCTACCTTCATTGATGATTATTATGTGGACCCAGAAGAAGTAGAGATTTCATTTCCGGATCAGAAGCGAAATTTGATTTATATTTTTCTGGAATCTATGGAGACGACTTACGCAGACCAGAAAAATGGAGGAGCATTTGAGGAGAATGTGATTCCGGAGCTCACAAAGCTGGCACAGCAAAGTGAAGATTTTTCGGGGGAAACGGATCAGCTCAATGGCGGATATGCGATGCCGGGAGCGACCTGGACAATGGGAGCGATGTTTGCGCAGACGTCGGGGCTTCCTTTGAATATATCCATTAGTTCCAATTACATGGATACACAGGATCATTTTTTTGCAAACACGACTACCCTAGGAGACATTTTAGAGAAGGAAGGATATTCTCAGACATTGTTGATCGGTTCGGAAGCAAAGTTTGGCGGGAGAGAATTGTATTTTACAGAACATGGAAACTACGATATGGTGGATTATACATATGCAAGCCAAACGGGGATGATTCCGGAAGGATATCGGGTGTTCTGGGGCTATGAGGATCAAAAGCTTTTTGGGTTTGCGAAAGAAAAACTTCTAGAATTAGCAGATCAGGATACGCCGTTTAATTTAACGATGTTAACGGTAGATACGCATTTTGAAGATGGATATCTTTGTGAGAGCTGTCCGGATACGTATGAGGATCAATATTCCAATGTAATGGCATGTTCCAGTCGACAGGTAGAGGAGTTTATAGAGTGGGTTAAGCAGCAGGACTTTTACGAGAATACAACGATTGTATTGGCAGGAGATCATCCTACGATGGATAGTGATTTCTGCGAAAATATTGAAAGTGATTATGAAAGAAAAGTGTATACCGCATATATAAATTCGCCAGTAAAGGTGGAGACGGCTTCAAAGAGGGAGTACACCACTTTTGATATGTTTCCGACTACCGTAGCATCACTGGGAGCAGTGATTGAAGGAGATCAGCTTGGATTGGGGACGAATTTGTTCTCTTCCAGGCAGACACTGATCGAACGATTTGATATTCCGATGGTAAAAAAAGAGATTGGGAAAAAGTCAAAGCTGATGGAAGATCTGGCGGATATCGATGAGAATAAAGAGGAGATACTGGAAAGAGACGGGAAGCTTCCAGCGGCGGATATTGCGGTAGACAGCTATCAATTTCAGTCGGGAGTGCTTCCGGTTACGGTGTCAAATATCAGGAATGTAAAGGGAGAGATTCAGTCTCTTCAGCTGGCGGTATGGACAGCAGAAGATCAAAGCGATCTTCAGTGGATTCTGATGGAGCAGGGAGAAGATGGGAACTACCATGTGAATATTAATATCCCCGGCTTTAATTATCAGACAGGGGAGTACCAGATTCATGCATATGCAGTGGATTCTGATGGAGAAGCGACAGCGCTTGGCACAGCTACCGGGATGGTGGAATGATAAATGCCTTTAAAAATAATAGAGGGTATGGTATAATTTCTAATAACAATAAATTTAGAACGTGGGAGGTTAATATGAAGGTACAATTGAGAAAACGAATCCTGGCTGCCGGATTAACGGTAATGATGAGTGGTTCTGTAATTGCAATGGATGCGATGCCGGTATTTGCAGAAGAACAGACAAATGCAGTTTTGGCAGAAGAGGCAAATTTAGATGGAGTGATAGAACAGTCTGCTGTAAGTGAGGAGAGAGCGAATCCGTCTGAAGAAATACCTCAGATTTTAAATGGCTGGGTGAAGAAGGAAGAAGGCTGGTACTATTACAAGAATGGTGTGATGCTGACTGGATGGCAGGTTGTTAATGGTACATGGTATTATATGGAAGAGAATGGACTTATGGCTTCTGATACCTGGATTGGTGACTATTATGTAGATGCCAGTGGGGCATGGATTACACACTACAGACCGGCACAGTGGATAAACACAGGAGGACGCTGGTGGTATCGCAATGTAGATGGAAGTTATCCGGTACGTACATGGAAGTTGATCGAAGAAAAATGGTATTACTTTGATGCGGCAGGCTATATGGTAACGGGCTGGCAGAATATCGGAGGTGCTTGGTACTATCTGGACGGAAGCGGAGCGATGGCAACGGGCTGGCAGGTAATTGGCGGTGCTTGGTATTACCTGACTGAAAGCGGAGCGATGGCAACGGGCTGGCAAAATATTGACGGAGCCTGGTATTATTTAAACGGAAGCGGAGCGATGGTAACCGGCTGGATGAAAGATGGAGCTGCCTGGTACTATCTGGAGCCAAACGGAATGATGGTAACCGGGAAAAAGACGATTGGCGGACAGATTTACAGCTTCAAGGATAATGGAATGATGGTAACCGGCTGGGCTGAGGAGGAAGATGGCTGGCATTATTATGATACGTCAGGAGCTATGAAAAAAGGCTGGATCCAAGTTGGAAGTGTTAAATATTATTGTGATCCTGAGACCGGACGCATGTATGAATCACAGTGGATTGAAGATAAATACTATGTTCGAGCAGACGGAGCTATGCAGGTGGGCTGGTTTATTGCTGGAGAACACTGGTATTACAGTGACAGTAAAGGCGTGAAACAGACATCCAAGTGGGTCGGAGAGTATTATGTACAGGCAGACGGAACTATGGCAGTGAACAAATGGATCGGCGGACATTACGTGGGATCAGACGGCAAATGGGTTCCGTTAAGCGGCAACGAAAAAGTCTATGAAGTAGAGCTGGTAAATGGAAAGAAAGCAACGGTAGTTGGTTATTTTGATACGCAGATGGCGGATGATATCTTTAAGCAGTTGAACGAATACCGGGTGCAGAAAGGCTTGGAAGTTCTCCAGCCTGCAAACTTCGCGCTTCAGGCAGCTGTAAATACCAGAGGGTATGAGATTGCCTATAATTTTGAGCACACCAGACCAAATGGAATGGACTGTTTCAGTGTATATGATAGAGCGATAGCTGAGAATATTGCGGCAGGTTCTTCCTATATGACAGCAAAAGATTTCATGGCAGGTTGGAAAGCATCTGTAGGACATAACTTGAATATGCTTTCTCCAAATGCAAATTCCGTAGGAATTTCTGTATTTAAACTGAAAGTGGGAAATACATACCAGACCTATTGTGTTCAGTTGTTTGCATTGTAAAATTGAAAGAATGGAAAAGGATCTCTTCGGAGGTCCTTTTTTTTATGCCAAAGTATGATTTGCCAGCAAAAATGTAAAAAAGTATTGCAATACTAGAAAGTCAGGTATATACTTTAGATGTTCGTAAAAATTAAAGGAGATAAGTACATGAACAAACAAGTATATGATATTGTGAACAAATTAGAGGAAAATCGAGAATATAATCAGAGAGAACTTGCGGAACTTACCGGATATGCAGTGGGATCGGTAAATGCATCTTTGAAGCAGGCAAAAGAAGAAGGATATATAGATGAGAACAAATGTCTGACAGACAAAGCAAAAAAGGAATTGGAGACCAAAAAGCCAAAGAATGCGGTAATATTAGCGGCCGGATACGGAATGCGTATGGTTCCAATTAATGTAGAAGTACCGAAGGGACTTCTGGAAGTAAAAGGAGAACCACTGATTGAACGCATGATCTGTCAGCTTCATCAGGCTGGGATCAGGGAAATCTATGTGGTTGTCGGATTTATGAAGGAGCAGTATGAATACTTGATTGATAAATATGGTGTAGAGCTGGTGTTTAACAAAGATTATGCAGCGAAGAATAATCTGCACTCTTTAAATTGTGTGGCGAACAGATTGGGAAATACTTACATTGTTCCGTGTGACATCTGGTGTAAAGAGAATCCGTTTTCGGGGCATGAATGGTATTCCTGGTATATGGTGACAGAGCAGAAGGATGAGAGAAGTTCTGTAAGGGTGAATCGAAAAAAAGAACTGGTGTCCGTGAAAGGAGAAGAAGACGGTAACTGCATGATTGGAATTGCTTACCTTCTCCAAAATGAAGCTAAGAGAGTACAGGAAGCATTAAAAGCGATGGCAGGGCAGAAGGAATATGATCATGCATTTTGGGAACAGGCGCTTTGGGATGGCAAGAGAATGATGACAGAACCTAGAGAAGTAAAGAGCGAAATGGTTTGCGAAATCAATACGTATGAAGAACTTCGGGAATTGGACAGTGATTCTAATCAGCTGCAATCAGGCGTCATCCAGTTGATTCGTCAGGTGCTTGCCTGCGAAGAAAAAGAGATTACCGAAATTCGGGCATTGAAGAAAGGAATGACGAACCGGTCATTTCAGTTTTCCTGCCGAGGAAAAAAGTATATTATGAGAATTCCGGGGGAAGGCACCGATAAGATGATCAACAGGAAGCAGGAATACGATGTGTATACGCAGCTTGCTGGCCGGGATATTACAGATCCTGTGATCTATATGTCACCGGAAAATGGTTATAAGATCACTGAGTACATGGATGGAGTGAGAAACTGTAATAGTGAAGAACCGAAAGATGTAAAGCGGTGTATGCAGTATTTAAGGAAATTCCATGAGTTAAATCTGAAGGTTGATCATGTCTTTGATCTGTATGATCAAATTGAATATTATGAGAGTCTGTGGGGGGGAGAGACATCTGCTTACAGAGACTATCAAGATACCAAGAAGAGAGTCTATGAATTGCGGCAGTATATTGATGCACAGCCAAAACAGGTGGCATTAACACATATTGATGCAGTGTGCGATAATTTTCTGATCCGAGGGGATGAAACCTATTTGATTGACTGGGAGTATGCGGGCATGCAGGATGTCCATGTGGATATTGCGATGTTTGCAATCTATGCCATGTATGACAGAGAACAGATTGATCAATTGATTGATTTTTATTTTGACGGCGATACAGACAGAAGCGTCCGGATAAAAATCTACTGTTATATCGCAACATGTGGTCTCCTTTGGAGCAATTGGTGTGAATACAAACGGATCTGCGGTGTGGAATTTGGAGAATATTCTCTCAAACAATATCGCTATGCAAAAGAATATTACCGGATTGTAAAGAAAGAACTGGAAAAGGATGCAAAAAGATATGAATAGAGTAGAAAGAGCAATTATTATGGCGGCAGGATTTGGCAAGCGTATGCAGCCGATTACCTTGCATACGCCAAAGCCGTTGGTAAAAGTGAATGGCGTTAGAATGATCGATACCGTAATTCGGGGGCTTCAGGAAAATGGGATTACAGAGATCTATGTTGTGGTAGGTCATTTGAAAGAAAAATTTTCCGTTCTGGAGCAGGAGTATCCAGGATTAAAGCTGATTGAAAATCCGTATTATGATACCTGCAATAATATTTCATCTTTGTATGTGGCAAGAGAATATCTTGAAAATGCAATGATTTTAGACGGGGATCAGTTGGTTTATAACCCAGAAATTCTTGCGGTTGAATTTGAACGATCTGGATACAACTGCATCTGGACAGAAGAGAAGACAGACGAATGGCTCCTAACGGAAGCACAAGGTGTTGTGACTTCATGCAGCAGAACTGGCGGAGAAAAAGGCTGGCAGTTATACAGCGTATCAAGGTGGTCCAAAGAAGATGGGCAGAAACTGAAGCGGCATCTGGAAAGAGAGTTTGAAGAGAAGAAGAATACGCAGATATATTGGGACGATGTGGCGCTGTTCTGTTATCCGCAGGAGTATCAGCTGGGGATTCGTCAAATGCACAGAGGCGATATTGTTGAAATTGATAGTTTGGAAGAATTAGCTGAGTTGGATGAAAGTTACCGAAAGTATGTAGAAGGAGGAAGCGAAAATGAAGACAAATAATCAATCGGAGAAAGAATATAAGAAAATAGATTGGATGATTACGCTGCTGCCGCTGGGAATTATCATTGCGCTGTGTGTCCTATTTTTCTGCATGCCGGAACAGTCCAATGCGGTATTAAGTCAGATCCGGTTTGTGTTAGGAGATACATTTGGTACGTATTATTTGATTATTGGACTGGGAGTGTTCTTGATTTCCTTCTATGTGGCAGGATCTAAGTACGGCAATATTGTTCTTGGCGGGCAGGATGAGAAACCGAAATTTTCATTCTTTGCATGGGGATCCATGATGTTTACTGCAGGACTGGCAGCAGATATTTTATTCTATTCCTTTTCAGAATGGATTCTGTATGCAACGGATCCGCATATTGCAGAGCTTGGAAGTATCCAGGACTGGGCAAGCGTGTATCCGATCTTTCACTGGAGTCTGATTCCGTGGGGATTCTATCTGGTACTTGCGGTTGCGTTTGGATTTATGCTTCATGTGCGAAAGAGAGAGAGACAGAAGTATTCAGAAGCATGCCGCCCGATTTTGGGAAAACATACCGATGGCTGGGGAGGCAGAATCATTGACCTTTTGGCCGTATTTGCATTAATTGCAGGAACTGCTACCACATTCAGTCTGGCAACACCGCTTATGGCAAGTGTTATCGGTGAGCTGTTCCATGTGGAGTTGAGCAGGACGGTGGTGACGATCGTGATTCTGATTATCACCTGTATCATTTATACGTATTCTCTTTTGCACGGATTTAAGGGAATTAGCTTTTTGGCGAAATCCTGTATTTATTTGTTCTTTGGACTTTTGGCATTTGTACTTTTGTTTGGCGGTGAGGCGAGATATATTGTGGAGACCGGATTTTCAGCGTTGGGAAGAATGGTACAGAATTTCTTTGAACTGGCAACCTTTACGGATCCGGAACGGACTACATCGTTCCCTCAGAACTGGACCATCTTCTATTGGGCATACTGGATGGTATGGTGTGTAGCGGCTCCATTCTTTATCGGAAGCATTTCCAGGGGAAGAACCGTGCGTCAGACGATTGTGGGTGGTTATGTATTTGGCGTTGGTTCCACGATTATCAGTTTCATTATCCTGGGAAATTACTCCCTGGGTGCTCAAGTGATGGGAAAGGCCGATTTTCTTGCGATTTATGAGAAATCGGGGGATCTCTATGAGGTCATTATCTCAATTATTCGGACGCTTCCGTGCGCTCCGCTGGTGCTGGTACTTCTTCTGCTTACGATGATTGCCTTTTATGCGACATCGTTTGATTCCATTGCACTGATTGCCTCCTGTTACAGCTATCACAGACTGAAAGAAGATGAGACGCCGCACAAGGTGGTAGAATTAATGTGGTGCGTACTGTTGATTTTACTTCCGATTGCACTGGTATTTTCCGACAGTTCCATGAGTAATCTCCAGTCCGTGAGCATCATAGCAGCATTTCCGGTTGGAGCGGTGATTGTGCTGATTGTAGCAAGTTTCCTAAAAGATGCGAAGAAGTATATGGAAGAGATAAAAAAATAGATAAAGAGGAGAAAACATTGAAAAAAAGCAGAAATTATGGAATTGATTTATTAAGAATCTTTTTGATGTTTTTAATTGTTATATTACATACGTTAGGGCATGGAGGAATTCTTGGAAGTGTAGAAATACATAGTGGAAAATATTGGGGATTATGGCTGACAGAAATATCGGCATATTGTGCAGTAGATTGTTTTGCTCTGATCAGTGGATATGTAATGTGGAAATCCTCTTTTAAGTTAGAAAAAATTAGTGAATTGTGGATGCAGGTTTTGTTTTATTCGGTAGTATTAACAGGATTTGTATTTTATATTAATCCGGCTGTAAGGAGTACAGATAATGTATTGACAGCGATATTTCCGATTACAAGAGGGCAGTGGTGGTATTTATCCTCGTACTTCGGTATGTATTTATTGGGGCCTGTTATGAATTCGGCAATTTGCAATCTGTCGCGGAGTAGTCTGAAAAAGGTGTTGTTAGGAGCATTTGTAATGATGAGCTTTCTGCCAACCGTACTTACGCCTTATGATCCGTATACGTTAGGGGCAGGGTTGAGTACGATTTGGCTGTGTATCCTATACCTTTTTGGAGCCTATATCGGGAAATACCAAATTGGCTTGAATCTAAGCTGTGTAAAGTTGGGAGCATTTTCCATATCTATGATTTTATTTACGTTTGGCTTTAAGATGATAGTAGAGATGAAGCTGGGAGGAAATTTTGCAAATATAGGAGATGGTAATATGCTTGTTAACTATACTTCTCCTACGATATTATTAACAGCGATTTCATTGGTGATTTTGAGCAGTAAACTGAAATTGGGCGATCATGCGGTTGGGTTCATAAAATTGGTTTCTCCGTTGACATTGGGGGTTTATATGATACATGATCATCCATTGATACGAAATGAATTTATGGCAGGATCTTCAGTACGGTTTTTGGAATCAAATGCATTTGTCATGGAATTTAAAGTCCTGGTATTTGCAGGGGCTGTATTTGTTCTATGTTTGGTTATAGAATTTGGCAGGAGTAAGTTGTTTCGTATATTGAGAGTTCGGGGATTATGCAGACGTGCAGTGAATTGTATAGAAAGAAAGTTTTAAAAAGTTAACAGGAGCTAAAAAGGGTATGATTCATTCATATCCTTTTTCGTTGTATTGTGTCACAGTAAAAATAAACCCCCTGCTATGCAGGGGGAGGACAGATCTTTAGATATAAGTATGAACTCCTGTGCTAAAATAAAAGTGGGTCTGCAAAACCACAAATAAAATAGCACAGGAGGTCCTAAGAATGGACGTAAATAGTTTAGCTCATACAAAATGGGATTGCAAGTATCATATCGTTTTTGCACCAAAATATCGCCGTCAGGTAATCTACAAAGATATAAAAGCGGATGTGGGGCAAATATTAGGAACATTATGCAGAAGAAAAGGGATAGAAATTATCGAGGCAGAATGTTGCAGTGATCATATCCATATGCTGATAAAAATTCCACCGAAATATTCCGTGTCAGAAATAGTGGGATATTTGAAAGGAAAAAGCTCGCTTATGATATTTGAAAAGCATGCGAATTTAAAGTACAAGTATGGGAACAGACATTTCTGGTGCCGAGGATATTATGTAGATACGGCAGGCAAGAACACCGCTGCGATTAAAGCGTATATTCAGAATCAACTGAAAGAAGATTTAGAATATGACCAGATGTCATTAGTAGAGTATATCGACCCGTTTACGGGTGAGCCGGTAAAGAAAAACAAGAAATAAACCACTTGGAGTGGTAGTAGGAAATCAAAGCAAACCAGCAAGCCCCCTTAGGGGCTAAGCCGGAGTAAGGAAGCGCTGAGTAAGCCCCTTTAGGGGCGGCTGTGGATGTGGTGCAGTTGGCAGACCTTCAGTGCGCCTTCCGGGCACAAGCAGGTAATAGCCCCTTATAGGGGCAGAACAAGCCACCGGCTAAGCCGGTGGTCTTGACTGAAACTTGGGTAGGAATTGTGGTATGATAATAAAGATTATACTTACTAGTTAGATTTTCAAAAAGAATAGATAAGAAAAGGAAAGAACAATGAAGAGAAATTTAGCGATTGCCTTGATACTGTCACTGGGAATTTCTGGCTTATCGGGATTTGCGGTTCGAGCAGAAGAAAATGAAGTACCAGTGATGCAGCAGGAGGCGGAAAGTCCATTTACGGAGGTACAGCCTGAGAGCTTAGAGGTATCTGAGCAGGAAATTCAAGAAAGTGGAAGAGAAGGAGAAAAGACGGGACATTGGGTGTTGAATGCATCGGGATGGTGGTATGCGTATGAGGATGGAACCTGGCCGTCCGATGGAATGGTAACCATTGATGGAACGGATTATGCCTTTAATTCAGCCGGGTACATGGTTACAGGCTGGTATTTGAGTGCAGAAGGCTGGTATTATATGACTGGAAGCGGAGCAAAGGCAGTCGGATGGCAGAATATTGGCGGAGTTTGGTATTATCTGGATGGAGAGAATACAGAGCATCCTGGGCTGATGGTGGGAACAGGCTGGCATTTGATCCAGGGTCAATGGTATTACATGACAGAAAGTGGGGCGATGGCAGCGGATTGGCTGCTTAGTTCGGAAGGCTGGTATTATCTTGGCCGAGACGGAGCTATGAAGACCGGGTGGCAGCTTGTCGGCGGAGTTTGGTATTATCTGAATGGAACAGAGGAAGAGCATCCGGGAGTAATGGCGGCTGACTGCAAAAAAGTGATCGGGAAGGATACGTATTTTTTTGCTGTGTCCGGAGCGATGCATACGGGCTGGGTTCTTAGACCAGAAGGCTGGTATTATCTTGGCGGAGACGGAGTTATGAAGACCGGGTGGCAGCTTGTCGGCGGGGCTTGGTATTATTTGGATGGAGAAAATTTGGAATATCCAGGTTTGATGACAGGGACAGGCTGGCATTTGATTCAAGGACAAAAGTACTATATGACTGGAAGCGGAGCGATGGCAACGGATTGGCTGCCTAGCTCGGAAGGCTGGTATTATCTTGGCGGAGATGGCGCTATGAAAACTGGCTGGCAGTGGATTGATAACCATTGGTATTATTTTTATACCGAAAATGATCCTCTCGGTGGAACAACAGGAGTTATGGCAGTTAACACAATGGTAGACGGCTGGACGATTACATCCAACGGAATTGCAGTCAATGGCTTGGAGGGGAAATTTGAAGAAATAAAGAAGTATGTTTATGTACCGTATCGTTACGGTGGGACAACTCCAAGTGGATGGGACTGCAGTGGATTTACACAATGGGCATTGCATTATATCGGAGGTATTACGATTCCAAGGACTACTTATCTTCAGGCAGTCGGCGGAGTGAATATTGATAAGAATAATAGAAACTTATGGAAGCCGGGAGATATATTGGTATATCAGTCAGGGTCAGGTTTCTCTCATGTGGCGTTGTATTTAGGAGATGGAATGTTGATGCATGCGTTAAATACAAAGTATGGAACCCTGATCCAGGGAGTGGACTATTATGAACAGTGGGATCGAGGGAATCATCTTGCACTGGTAAGAAGATACCTATAGTTTTTATGAGGATTTGATGAAAATGAAATAAGAAAAGGAGGGCATTATGAGGAAAAGAAAGCTGATACAGAAAATGTGTGTCCTTGCACTAACCTTTGCAATGCTGACTGCACCGATCTCTTATGCAGAGGGGGAAACGTTCGATGAGAGAATAGAGCAGGAAGAAGTCGAAGCGGTACTGGGACAGGGGGAAGAACAAGGAGAAGTTCAGAAGCCGGAGGTGCCGGGAGAAACCGGGACACCGGGATGGTTTTTGCAGGGAAGCGATTGGTATTACTATGATGTGTCTGGCGAAAAAGCTGTTGGTTGGAGAGCGATTAACGGAGCCTGGTACTATTTTGACGGTGGAAATACTGAGAAACCGGGGCTTATGCTGGCAGATGGGAAATACGATATTGGCGGGCAGGTTTATTTCTTTAATACATCCGGAGCGATGCAGTCTGGCTGGATTTTAAGACCGGAAGGCTGGTATTATACAAATGGAAGCGGAGCAATGCTGACGGGATGGCAGAGTATTGGCGGAGCCTGGTATTATATGGACGGAACGAATGAAACATATCCAGGACGTATGGCAGAGAATGAGAAGAAAATCATTGGCGATGCGACTTATTTCTTTGCTGTTGGCGGACTGATGCGTACCGGATGGGTTCAGGAGCCGGAAGGTTGGTATTATGCGGCAGAAAGTGGAAACCAGATTGCGGGCTGGGCACAGGTAGGTGGAGCTTGGTATTATCTGGATCCTGAGAATGAAGATTATCCGGGATTAATGCTTGCTGATGAGAAAAAGGTAATTGGAAATGCTACCTATTTCTTTGATGGAAGTGGAGCTATGCGGATGGATTGGATCTCTCAGCCAGAGGGCTGGTATTATGCAGATTCAATAAGCGCTGTAGGATGGAAATGGATTCGTGGAGCCTGGTACTATTTGGACGGTTTTGATACAGAATATCCGGGGAAAATGTTGGCAAACGAGCAGAAGGTTATTGGTGGAAGTACCTATTTCTTTGGAGACTCCGGAAAAATGTTAACAGGGTGGATCTTAAAACCAGAAGGTTGGTATTATGCATCTGCTGACGGAACGATGTTGACAGGCTGGGTGAAGGTAGGAAACTTTTGGTATTATCTGAATGGCTCAGATGAAGAGTACCCAGGAAGAATGGTACAGAATTGTAAATTAAAAATAGGAGATCAGGAGTATACCTTCATGGAAAATGGAGCTATGCGGGCAGGCTGGGTGAAGGATGAAGAGGAACATTGGTATTACTATCATCCGGAATCGGGACAGATGATGTCTGGCTGGCAGCGTGTTGGCGGAGCTTGGTATTATCTGGATCCGATGAACAATAATCAGATGATGGAAGGCGGCTGGCATGTCATTGGCGGAGCATGGTATTATATGCATGATAATGGCGTGATGGCAACAAGATGGCTGAATCTTGGCGGAGAATGGTATTTCCTGGCAGGCGATGGAGCGATGCGTACCGGATGGCAGTGGGTTGACAATAACTGGTATTATTTCTATACAGAAAATGATCCACATGGCGGCACTCATGGTATGATGGCGAGAAATACAACGATTGATGGATATCGTTTGCAAGGAAATGGCGTAATGCTTACAGCTGAACAGTCCGGTATGGCATTAAGAGCGCAGGCATACAGCAGTAACACGAATTATCTTCTTATGGTTGACAGAGCAGCATGCCGTGTGGGTGTGTTTACAGGGCATACTGGAGCTTGGAATCTGAACTATTTCTGGAGTTGTTCTCCTGGAGCGCCGTCTACACCAACGGTTGGCGGTGTGTTCAAGGTACAGTCCAAGGGATATTACTTTGATTCGGGATCATCCAGATGTTACTGGTATACACAGTTCTATGGTAATTATTTGTTCCACAGTGTTCTTTATAATAAATATACAGGAGGACTGGCAGATGGAAGACTTGGAATGCATTTGTCTCATGGATGTGTCAGACTGGAGATCGGGAATGCGAAGTGGATCTATGATACCGTGCCGAGTGGTACGACGGTCGTAGTTTACTAAAGAATATATATACTAAAGGAAAGGGAGAAGCACATGAGGAAAAAGACATTAGTGCAGAAAATCTGTGCACTTGCATTGACTTTTGCGATGGTGACAGGGCCGGTTTCTTATGCGAGGGCAGAAGAGCCGTCCCCGCAGAATGCGAAGGAGACAGTGGTACCGGAAGCATCTGAAATGGATGGTGTGGTACCGGAAGGCACAGAAGGATTAGGCGCTGCGGCGCCGACAGATGGTGGGGAACAGCCTGAGCAGGCGGGAACCCCAGCAGGTGGAGAACAAGCAGTACAGCCAGAAAAAACGGAAGAAACACAGAAACCAGAAGAATCGGAAAAACCGATGGCGCCGGGGCAGACGGGAGCGCCGGGCTGGCTTTTGCAGGGAAATGACTGGTATTATTATGATGCATCTGGTGTAAAGGCATCTGGCTGGAGAGTGATTGGCGGAGCATGGTACTACTTTGACGGTGAGAATGCTGAGAAGCCGGGAATTATGTTAGCAGATGGGAAATATCCGATTGGAGACCACAACTATTTCTTTGATGCATCAGGAAAGATGCAGTCTGGATGGATTCTAAGATCTGAGGGCTGGTATTATACTGCTGGAAGCGGAGCTATGCTGACGGGCTGGCAGGTAATCGGAGGAAATTGGTACTATTTGGATGGTACCGATCCGGAATATCCGGGGCGTATGGCAGAGAATTGCAAAAAGGTGATTGGTGATTCCACTTATTTCTTTGCCCTTGGTGGAGCTATGCGGACTGGATGGATCAAACAGGAAGAAGGCTGGTATTATACAGATGCATCAGGCTCTGTTGGCTGGAAAAATATTGGCGGAGCATGGTACTATCTGGATAATGCAAATGCAGAATATCCAGGTTTGATGGCTGCTGATGGTAAAAAGGTAATTGGTAATCAGACTTACTTTTTTGGAGAAACCGGACGAATGCTGACTGGATGGGTATTAAGACCGGAAGGCTGGTATTATGCGAATGGCAGTGGAGCGCAGGTAAATGGCTGGATACAGGTAGGAGCAAACTGGTATTATTTGGATCCAGCGCATGAGGAATATCCTGGGTTGATGATTTCGGATTCTAAAAAAGTTCTGGGAAATGCAACTTATTTTTTTGATATCAGCGGAGTGATGAAGACTGGATGGATCAAACAGGAAGAAGGCTGGTATTATACAGATGCAACAGGCTCTGTTGGTTGGAAAAATATTGGCGGAGTATGGTACTAGTTAGATGATGCCAATACGAAATACCCAGGATTGATGGTTGCGGATGATAAAAAGAATATTGGTGGTCACACCTACTTTTTCAGAGAATCGGGAGCAATGCTTGTAGGGTGGATAACAAGACCGGAAGGAAGGTATTATGCAGCATCTACAGGAGCTCTTTTGACTGGTTGGTTAAAGGATGGAGGCCTTTGGTATTATCTGGATGGATCGAATGCGGAACATCCTGGGCTGATGCTCCAAAATTGCGAAAAAGAAATCAATGGTCAAATGTATACGTTTACTGCAAATGGTTCCATGAGAGCAGGCTGGGTACAGGATGAAGAAGGTCATTGGTATTACTATCATCCGGATTCAGGACAGATTATGTCTGGCTGGCAGGCAATTGGCGGCGCATGGTATTATTTTGATCCAAAGAATCAGAATCAGATGCTGGCTGATGGCTGGCATGTAATTGGTGGAAATTGGTATTACATGCATGCGAATGGGGCAATGGCTACTAATTGGTTGAATCTTAATAACGAATGGTACTTTTTGGCTGGTGATGGAGCAATGCGTACCGGCTGGCAAGCAATTGGTGGAACCTGGTATTATTTCTATCAAGATGGAGATGGTTATGGAAAGCCTCATGGTATGATGGCAAAGAATACGTTTGTTGGTGGTTGGTATGTGCAGGGAAATGGCGCAATGCTGACAGCAGAACAATATAATATGTTCTTGAGGGCACAGACACAGAGCAGTACGACAGGATACCTGTTATTGGTGGATTGCTGGGCATGTAATGTAGGTGTGTTTACGGGAAGTACAGGAGATTGGAATTTACTCTATTTTTGGAAATGTTCACCGGGTGCACCGGGTACGCCAACGCCAAAAGGAGTATATCAGGTGTATACGAAAGGTCAATATTTTGATTCGGGATCTGCCAGATGTTATTGGTATACAGCATTCTATAGAGATTATTATTTCCACAGTGTTCTGTACAGCAAATATACAGGTGGATTGTCTGATGGACGATTAGGAATGCAATTGTCTCATGGATGTGTCAGACTGAATATCAATTGCGCAAAATGGCTTTATGATTATATTCCAATTGGTACGACAGTTTTAACTTATTAGGGGATAGTTGGATAGAAAAGGAAGGAATAGTTTTTGAGCTATTCCTTCCTTTTTTTTGGAAAATCATATATAATTAGACCGTATTGAGTAAAAAAGTGCTTAGAAGAAACGAATGAAAATAGAGGAAGAGGCCTGTAGAAGGCAAGGAGTCAGGAGTACAGAGGAGGAAAAATAAGATGAAGAGATATAGTGGAATAATATTAGCCGGAATGGTGATGACAGGAATATTAGCTCTTCCAGGCGAAGTTGCCGCGTCAGATCAGGAAACAAAGATACATTTTATATCACTGGCAAGTACGACAGATGCGGTCTTGCTTGAGAGTAATGGGCATTATGGACTGGTGGATTCTGGAGAAGACTGGGAGTACCCGGATGGAACGGATGCAAGATATCCTCTTCGGGAAGGAATTACCAGTGGAATCGGATATGAACAGCAGGTAATTCACTATTTAAAAAGTCAGGGAGTAGAGAAATTAGATTTTTATATTGCTACGCATTCTCACAGTGATCACATTGGTAGTGGGGATGAGATTTTGGATACATTTCCAACGGATCGGCTTTATATTAACCGTTATGATGACGCTTATATTTTGGAGGAAAATGGATCTCATTTATGGGATAACCAGTATGTATATGATGACATTATTGATGCGGCGAATCGAAACGGAGTCCAGATTATTACAGACCTGGATCAGGAAGAAAATGCGCAGTATCGCTCCTTTTCGTTGGGAGAAATGACGATTGATCTGATGAATCTGGAACGGCGTAAAGATGAAGGCGGAAATGTGCTTCCGGTTGCGGATGAAAATGAGAATTGTATTGTTACTAAAGTTACTGCACGAGGAAAAACAGCTCTTTTAACGGCGGATCTGGATCCGACAGAGGGAGACACCAAAAAGATTGCAGACAAGTTGATTGAAGAATTGGGAGAGTTGGAAGAAAATCAGAATGAAAATCAAGGAATTGAGATTGAGTTAGAAGATAGTTATCCAAAAGAAAATTATGCAGAAAAAAGCAGTGTGGACCTGGATTTGCCAGAAACACGTGTGGTGCCGGACACAGACGGGGAACCGATATTTGATGAATCCAAGAAGAATATGGAAAAAACCATTAGCCTGGATTTGATGAAGATGAATCATCATTCTTTGGATTATAATAATACAACCTATTTTCTGACTTCTCTGAATCCCAAAGATGTGGTGGTAACGGGGTACAAATCATGGTTCAATGCCAGAGAAAGAGACTGTCTGCCGAAGGCAGAGGTGTATGCAACCGCAACGGATTCTGCGGCAGTAGTTGCAGAATTTATGGAATCCGGAATCGAAACAGATTATGTGAAATTATCTTCGGAATGGATGGAAATAGACGGAACGTGGTACTATTTTGATGAGAATGGGCGAACCTTTACTGATCAAGGAGCACATGAAATAGATGGTGTTCCGTATTGCTTTGACTATCGAGGAGCGCTTGAAACCCAGGAACGTTGGGCATGGGTTAACGGAAATTGGAAATGGTGGCTGCCAACCGGCGAGTATTATAGAGAAGCCTGGCTAAATCAAGGAGAAAAAAATTACTATTTGGATGAACAGGGAAATGCAGTGAAAGGCTGGCGGCAGATTGACGGGAACTGGTACTATTTTGATGAAAACTGTGCGCTGATGAAAGATACCTGGATTGGGAATGATTATGTGGATGAATCTGGCATCTGGATACAGGAAGCAGGAAAAGGTCAATGGATTTCATCTGGAAGCCGCTGGTGGTTTTGCCACCCGGATGGAAGCTATACCAAGTCTGACTGGGAAGTGATTGCTGGGAAGACGTATTATTTTGATGAGGCAGGCTGGATGGTAATCGGCTGGCAGTGGATTGACGGAAAGTGTTATTATTTTGAACCTGGCGGAACGATGGCGACAGATACCTGGATTGGCAACGATTATGTCGATGAATCAGGAGTGTGGGTGCCGGGTGCAATGAAAGATCAGTGGATCTTATCTGGAAATCGTTGGTGGTATCGTCATGCAGATGGAAGTTGCACGAAGTCTGATTGGGAAAGAATAGATGGGAACTGGTATTATTTTGATGAGGCAGGCTGGGGATAGTGACAGGCTGGCAGCAAATAGGATCAGAGTGGTACTATTTCAATGACAGTGGAGCAATGGTGACAAATTCATGGGTTGGCAATTATTATCTGAGTTCTACTGGAGTTATGGCGACAGACACCTGGATTGGCGTGTATTATGTGGACGAGTCTGGCGTATGGATTCCGGGGAAACCGAGAAATCAGTGGGTTTTATCCGGGAACCGCTGGTGGTATTGTCACGAGGATGGAAGTTACACGAAATCTGATTGGGAAAAGATTGACGGTAAAAAGTATTATTTTGATGAGGCAGGCTGGATGGTAACCGGCTGGCAGCTGATAGAGAAACATTGGTACTATTTTTATGATCAAGGAGAAATGGCGGCAAATACTTGGGTTGGCAATTATTACATGAAGTCTGATGGTAAGATGGCTGTGTCAGAATGGGTTCAGGATGGAAGATTTTATGTAGACGAAAATGGACTTTGGGTACAGAAGTAGAGCCCGATTGACATTATCACTCATTTATTTTAAAATAGATAAGATAAAGTAAAAATCTTACACATTAAGAGGTTATGATGAAAAAGGTAAATGAGCGACCCAGTGAGCGGTCAATATATATATGGAATATCACAGGAAGTATTGCGAATGCATTACTTTCTGTTGTTGCGCTTATGATTGTGACGCGCATTTTGGATGACAGACAGGCAGATATTTTTAGTATAGCCTGGACAATCAGCCAGTTGATGGCAACGGTTGGGACATTCCAGATACGAATGTATCAGGCTACGGATGTTACAGGAGTATTTCGGTTTCGGCAATATTTGATTTATAGAATGATTACAATCGGAATAATGATGATCAGCAGTTACGCCTATGTAATGATTCGCGGATACAGTGGCGAGAAGGCAGTTGTGGTACTGTTGATGTGTATATTCCGGGCTGTGGATTCGTTAGCTGATGTTTATGAAGGATGGTTTCAGCAGAAAGAACGTTTGGATCTTTCGGGAAAAGCACTTACTTATCGAATTGTTGTGGCAGTTTTGGGGTTTGGAGTCGTATTGTTTACAACCAGAAACTTGATTTTGTCCGGAGCAGTTTTGGTTGTTGTATATGTGGTTTGTTTCTTTGTCTATGATATCAGATATCATTACGGTGTAGAGGCCTTTCGGGAGACTGCCCAAAAGGACAAGGCAGGTTTATCCTGGGTTGTGAAAATGACGATAGAAGGGTTCCCGCTGTTCATCAATGCATTTTTAATGATGTCTATTATGAATGCTCCAAAAATGGTGCTGGATGTTGCGATTGAGCAAGGAAGCCTTGCGCAGGGATTGCAGACGGTATTTAACATTATATTTATGCCGGCGTCTTTTTTGAACTTGGCTTATATTGTATTCCGCCCGTTAATTACAAAGATGGCAATTGTGTGGAATATAGGAAAAGCGAAGGAATTTTTGAAAATATTGATGAAAATCATGATCAGCCTATTTGGAATTGGAATTTTGCTTCTGATCGGAAGTGCGTTGCTTGGAATTCCTATTCTTTCCATTGTATATGCAGTGGATTTGAAAGATTATAAAATGGAATTATTGATTATTATTGTGGGTGGATGTATGTATACATTTGCGGCGGTTTTAGATAATGCAATGGTTGTGATTCGAAAGCAATACATTTTGATTTTGGCATATGTATTTACATATATTTATATCAAATTTGCAGCAGAAATGATGACAGGGCGTTGGGGCATTTTAGGAGCGTCGTTATCGTATGCAAGTGCAATGGCAGTATTTTTGATTATTACAGCAGTGATGTTTGCATTTCATTTTTATAAAGCAAGTAAAAAGTTGAAGGTGTTAGGAGAAGAAGAAAGTGGCAAAGCGTTATAAAGAGGCAAGAGGGTATGACGATGCGGTTCTGGAGAAACTACATCGTGTTCAATTGGAAATTTTATCGGATTTCATTGGCGTATGCAAAAAATATAATTTAACATATTTTGTAGTATATGGTACAGCAATTGGGGCAGTACGTCACAGCGGATTTATTCCGTGGGATGACGATATTGATGTAGGAATGCTGCGGGAAGATTACAATAAGTTTTTTGAAGTTTTTCAGGACGAGCTGGGAGAAAAATATAATCTTCTGACACCAGAGATCGATGGAAGATATGCATGTACAGTTACCCATATTCAGAGAAAGGGGACGAAATTTGTATCTGAGGCATCCCAGGATTTGAAATGTGAACAGTGTATTTTTATGGATATTTTTCCATTTGATTATGTGGCGGCAGATCAGAAGGCAGCTGTCAGACAGGGAAGGAAAGCAAATATTTTAGGAAAGCTTTTGTTCCTTTCTGGAAGTGCTTATCCGCTGATTCCTTTTGGCGGATTCAAAGGAAAAATTGCTGCTTTAGGGTGTAAGCTCATCCATATTCTGTTAAAGCTTATTCGGATCACGCCGCAAAAGCTCTACAAGAGATTTGTAGAAGTGTCTACAGCTTACAATAACAGTGACGGCAGAAGTGAATACGTGACCTCTTTTGAATATGCAGGGTGTTTAAAGGATCGAATAAAGAAGAATGGATTATTTCCAATGAAAGAAGTACAATTTGAAAACTTGAGAGTGAATATTCCTGCAAACAACCATGAATTTTTGAGTAAAGTTTATGGTGATTACATGCAGATACCACCGGAAAATGAAAGGGTAAATCATATGCCGTTAATAATTCAGTTTGAAGGAGAGGATCCAATTTATGAAGGATAAGAAGAGATATTGCATCTTTGCAGCACAGTATTTTCCACATTTGGGAGGTGTTGAAAGATATACATTTAATTTATCAAAAAAGCTGATTGAAGATGGAAATGAAGTAGTGATTGTGACTTCAAATGTATATCGATTAGCAGAATATGAAAGGGTAGATGGCATTCCGGTGTACCGTGTGCCATGTTGGAATTTGCTGGATGGCAGATATCCGGTCTTAAAAATGAATAAAACATTTCGGAAAATCCACCGGATGTTGAAAAATCACAGATTTGATATGGTGATTGTGAATACAAGATTTTATCCTCATTCTCTGTATGGAATGATGCTGGCAAAACAAAAGAAGATCAAATGTATTACATTGGATCATGGAACGAGTCATCTTTCAGTGCATAATAAGTTTTGGGACACAATAGGTGCGGTGTTTGAACATTGTCTTACGAAGGTTGACGGTATCTTCTGTAAAGATTATTATGGTGTATCACAGGCTTGCAATGAATGGCTGTCACACTTTCATATCAAAGCCAAGGGGGTTTTATATAATTCTATTGATTTGGAGGAAGTGCAGGAATTACAGAAAAAAAACACAATCTCTTATCGAGAAGAGTATCATGTCCCAGAGGATTCTACAGTAATTACTTTTACAGGAAGACTTTTAAAGGAAAAAGGTCTGCCGGAACTTTTAAATGTGATGGATAAGATCAACCAGAAACGAAGCGATGTCTATCTTTTTATTGCTGGAGATGGTGATATGGAAGAGGAAATCAATCAAAGAAAGAATTCACATATTATTCCAGTGGGAAGAATTGATTTTGAACACATTGTTGCTTTGTTGTCTGAGTCAGATATTTTTTGTCTGCCTTCTTTTTCAGAGGGATTTTCCACATCGATTCTTGAGGCGGCAGCATGTGGGTGCTATATTTTGACTACGGCGCGAGGTGGAGCAAGAGAACTGTTGATTAATGATGAATATGGATGTGTGATACCAAATAATAACGAAGAGATTCTTTTGGAAGCATTAGAACATGTTATCGGAGATAAAGCAAAACGGGAAAGAGGAATCGAGTTAACCTATAATAGGATAAAGGATCATTTCACTTGGGGCATTGTTGCAAACCAAGTGGAAAAAATATGCGAGGAGAATTAAAAGTGAAAAAGCTAATTATTATACCAGCGTTTAATGAAGAGGAGAATATAGAAAAAACAGTTACTTCTATTGAGAAAGATGCAAAAGAGTTTGATTATGTAATCATTAATGATTGTTCTACGGACAGAACAAAACAGATCTGTGAACAGAAAGGGTATAATATTGTAAATCTGCCTATTAACCTTGGGATTGGTGGAGCAGTACAGACTGGATATAAGTATGCATATGTTAATGGATATGATGTTGCAGTTCAGGTTGATGGAGATGGACAGCATGATCCGGAGTTCTTGAATGAAATGGCAGAATATATTGAAAAAAACAAAGTGGATATGGTGATAGGATCCCGTTTTATTGAAAAGAAAGGGTTTCAATCATCAGCAGCCAGAAGAATGGGAATTAAGTTTTTTTCAACTTTAATCAAAGTGTTGACAGGAGCGGTTATTACAGATCCAACATCTGGACTTAGAATGGTGGGAAGAAATGTAATAGAGATATTCGCAAAAGATTACCCTAGAGATTATCCGGAGCCGGAAAGTGTTGTGGCGGTATTGAGGAAAAAGTTGATTGTGAAAGAAATACCGGTTATTATGCATGAAAGGGAAGGCGGCGTGTCTTCCATTTCTCCGAAGAAGTCAATTTACTATATGATAAAAGTAACGTTGGCCATGTTGATAGAAAGAATTAGAAAATATTAGGAGGAAGAGTTGATGAACATAAGAATTCAGATAATAGTTGGGATTATCGTTCTGTTGGCATTAGGCGTAATTATTAATATGATTCGGCAGAAGAAATTAGAACTTCGATATGCTCTTTCATGGTTGGGAGTTGGTGTGGCGATTCTGATTTTAGATTGTTTTCCGCAGTTGATTACATGGTTGTCTAGAAAAGTGGGAATTGCAAGCCCGGTTAATATGTTGTTTTTCTTTGGATTTTGTTTTTCTTTGATGATCATTTTTGTTTTAACAGTAGCAATTTCTAGAATGTCTATTCGGATTAAGGAGTTGACGCAGGAGTTGGCATTGTTTGAAAAACGTATTAGAGAAGAGAAAGAATGTTAAAAAGAGTAAATATTTTGCAGGGAAGAAGGTAGTGAAGTGGGTGGAAAATCTGAACGAAAGTTTGACATAAAGTTTTTTCGGTTTCTTAAAAATAATAAAATTGTAATAGCAGGAAGTCTATTATGGTTGTTGTTTTCGATGTCCATGCTGGTGGTCTATAAAAATGAATGGCAGGTTGCAATGGTTCAGCCGCAAGTTGTTTATACAGAAGGAAAGACAAGCGAATTAACAGGGACAGAAGGCGTTCTGCTAGAGGATGGAAAAAATGTATCTCAGAAAATACGTGTGAAAAGTACTGAGATGCAGGGGATTTCTCTGTATTTAGATACGACTGCCGTGGAGCATGAAGAACTGTTAAAGGTTGAATTGCAAAAAGGAGAAAATGGAGATAAAATTCACGCGTGGACGTATGATTTGAATCAGGAAAACAGGAGCGGATTTTTTGACTTTGGACTGGAAAAGCCAATGAAGGTTGAAGAAGGGGAAGAATTTATCATTAATTTTTCTGTCGAATCTGAAGGTGAAGTGCAAAGCCGATTTATCAAAGTTGAAAAGGATTCTGATACGGAAACAGCCCTTGCAGTGGATGGAACTCAAGAGGACGAAATTGTTCCATATCGGGTTACAAATGGGAACTATGCGAATCTAAAATTTTTCGCTTTTGCCTTTTATATTGGCGGAAGTCTTGCGATTTTGGGTATTTGCGTACTTCTGGTTAAAAAGAAACCGTTGGAGTGGATGTTTGTTGGATGTGCACTCGTATTGGGAATCTTGTACTTGTTTGTAATTCCACCGTTTGTTGTTCCCGATGAACCTGCGCACTTTGTGACGGTTTATGAAGAGAGCAGTCAGATTTTAGGAGAGCCTACCAGTGATGCTGAAGATAACATATTGGTAGAAAAAGAGGTCTGGGGAAATAGGACGACGGTTAGCAGAGAAGCATATATGCATTTTATGCAGGGAACATTGGGAAAGATTGATAGTTCAGATGAAATGGTAAGTACTAGAACATCTTTATCTAAGCTTCATCCGGGATATATACCACAGGTACTGGGAGTTACCTTGGCGCGTATGCTGGATATGAACGGAGCGCAGCTTGTGCTGCTGGGAAGAGTATTCGCTTTGCTTTGGTACTGTTTTATCATGTTTTGGGCATTGCGGTTTATTCCAATTGGAAAGGTGACTCTATTTATTATTGGTATATTCCCAATGACGATGCAGCAGGTTGTCTCTTACAATTATGATTCTGTATTATTTGGCATTTGTTTTTTCCTGTTTGCATATCTGTTTAGATTGATTTATGAAGACGAAAAAATTAAATGGACCAATATTTTAATCATTGCATGTATTGTAGTGGCGATTGCATCCATTAAATTTGTGTATTTACCAATTTTAATATTGGCGTTATTTATCCCTTGTGCAAAATTTGGAGGAAAAAAGAAAAAGACTATGGTAGCATGCGGTACGATTTTGCTTGGCGGGGTCGTAAGTATGGCTGTGAAGTTGTCTGCCGTTCAGGGTGCCTTGTCAAGTGGAAGTGCGCCTGGGGGAACAAAAGTATCTTTGGATTATTGTCTTAATAATTTGGGGGCTGTGATTCAGATTTTTTATCGCACTTTAGAAAGAAGAGTGTCTGAATATTTCTCTCAGATGATTGCATCTCCATTGGGATGGCTTGAAATTGGAGTGCCAAGTATCATTATAATCGCGTTAACTGTAATACTTTTGTTGAGTCTGATTCAGAGAAAAGAAGAGAATTATACAGTATCTGCAGGGATGCGCTGGACTTCGATTATTACTTTTGCTGGAGTTTCCGCAGTGATTATCATGGTGCTGTTTTTGGATCATACAAGCGTGCATGATACCTTAATTCAAGGTGTGCAGGGAAGGTATTTCTTGCCGATCCTGCCGATGATTATTGTCATGCTGCAAAATAATAATATTACGATCAAGAAAAGAATTGATCACTATTTGATACTATTTTCGGTTTATTTGAATTGTATGACACTTTACTTTGTAACGTTGGTCGGAATCGGACGATAATAATAAGAGTTTCGAGGTGTGAATATGGGAAAAGAAATGAATCATTCAGAAAAGGGAAAAATGTTTTTAAAGCATTGCAGAAAACATCCCAAGGACGTACTGCGCTTAAGTAAAGCGGCGGTTTTATATGGAACCACCGGTGTAAAGGCGCGTGCAGGCGAATTGGCAAGGAAAGAATGGGAAAAGCAGGAGAAGCGGGCGAATAGAGATAAGATGGATATTCAGGGGGAGAAGATTCTGTTCTCTGTTGTGATGCCGGTATATAATGTGGATATAAAGTGGCTGGATAAAGCGCTGCAGTCCGTAATGGATCAGACATACCCTTATTGGGAAGTGTGTATTGCAGATGATGCATCTACAGATGGATCCGTTCGGGAGTATCTAAGCACAATTGAGGATTCCAGAATCAAGATTCACTTCTCCGAGGAGAATCAAGGAATTTCCGGAGCTTCTAATCAGGCTGCGAAGATGGCAGAAGGAGATTATATTATCCTGATGGATAATGACGATGAAATTACCAAGAATGCGTTGATGACATTATATAAAAAGCTGAAAAAGACAGAGGCGGATGTCATTTACAGTGATATGGATATGATTGATGCGGAAGGAGTTCATTCTTCACCGCTGTATAAACCGGACTGGTCGCCGGAACTGATGCTCTCTCAGATGTACCTGGGACACTTGATTGCATTTAAAAGAGAATTATTTGAAGAATGCGGCGGATTTAACAGTGAGTATGACGGCGCGCAGGATTATGATTTGCTCCTTCGGATGTCCGAATTGACGAATCACATTGTCCATGTACCGGAAGTGTTATATTCATGGAGAATGCTGCCAACTTCGACTGCGGCAAATGCAGATGCCAAGCCATATGCACAGATAGCTGGAAAGCGTGCGATACAGACGCATCTGGATCGAGTGCTTGGAGAGGGCAAGGCAGAAGTATACGAGACAGAAAATCTGTTTGTCTATGACGTACGATATTCCTTAGAGCAGATGCCGCTGGTTTCCATTATTATTCCAACGAAGGATCATGTAGATGACCTGGCAGTTGCACTGGACAGTGTGTTTGAAAAAACGACCTATCCAAATTATGAGATTATTATTTTAGACAATAATTCTGAAAAAGAGGAGACCAGACAGTTTTTCAAAGAAATCCAGCAGGAGAAGATCAATGTCAAAGTGGTGGAAGCCTACTATGAATTCAATTGGTCTAAGCTCAACAACCATGGAATGCGCGAAGCAAATGGAGACGTATTTGTATTTTTAAATAATGATGTGAAGGTAATAGAGCCAAGTTGGCTGGATCGTCTTGTAGAGCAGGCAGTGCAGCCAGATGCTGGCGTTGTCGGAGGACAGCTTCTGTATGAGGATGGAACGATTCAGCATGCGGGTGTAGTGATTGGAATGGGAGGCTGGGCAGATCATGTATTTAAGGGTATGCAGCCAATTCATCAGGGAACACCGTTTATCTCTCCAATGGTAACACGTAATGTTACTGCATGTACGGGCGCATGTATGGCAATTTCCAAAGATGTGATAGATAAGATCGGTGGTTTTGAAGAAAGATTTATTATCTGTGGAAGTGATGTAGAGATTTGTATCCGGGCTATTCAAGAAGGATATCGCAATGTGTATATTCCGCAGGTACAGCTGTATCACTATGAGTCTAAGAGCCGTGATTCTTACATTCCGGAGATTGATTTTGAATTATCAGATATTATGTATATGGGATACCGCAAAGGCGGAGATCCGTATTATAATAAGAACCTGGATATCAACAGCTGCGTTCCAGTTGTAAAAAAAGTGCAGGAGATTCCAAAGGCAGACGCGAAGCGCATCAGTATAGAGACGATTCGTGAGCTGCATTTTAGAGAGGAAACCAGAGAAAGATATCGATTGAATCTGGTTTTACCGTCTTTGAATACAGAACATGTCTTTGGTGGAATTGCGACGGCGTTGAAATGTTTTGAAGCAATTGGGGAACGTTTAGACTGCGATACCAGAGTGATCTTGATTGATGCGCAGATGGATGAAGAAGCGATTGCAAAATATGGCAAGCGGTATCAGATCGTCGATGCGAAGGAGAATAGCAGTGCGAAGCATCAGATTGTTTCCATGGTGGACAGAAAGTACCAGACACTGCCGGTCTCTGAAAAAGATCAGTTTATGTTTACCTCCTGGTGGTCTGCATATGTGATTCAAAATGAATATTATGAGTGGGTACAAAGAGGACATAAGGATCCAAATCCGTTTTTATATTTGATTCAAGACTATGAGCCTGGATTCTATGCATGGTCATCAGGATATCTTTTGGCGGAGTCTACTTACAAGTGTGAATTTCCACAGATTGCTATATTTAATTCTCACGAGCTGGAAGAATACGTTATGGCAAAGGGGTATCGTTTCCTCAAAACTTACTGTTTCGATCCAGTGCTAAACCGTGTGTTGGGTGAAGAGGTACAAAAGTTGGATCAGACCGTATTTAAGCGGAAACAGATTCTGGTATATGGAAGACCTTCTGTGGAAAGAAATGCTTTCAAAGTATTAGTTGAGTCGCTGAAAAAATGGGTATCCATGCAGGAAGATGCAAGCAGCTGGACCATACTATCTGCGGGTGAAATGCATCCGCCGGTTTATCTTGGAGAAGGAATGTATCTGGAGTCCGTTGGAAAGCTGACCATTGAAGAATACGCTAAAGTATTAAGAGAAAGTTATGCCGGTGTGTCGCTAATGGTTTCACCGCATCCAAGTTATCCGCCGCTTGAAATGTCCGTTTTTGATGTGAAGGTGGTTACAAATGGATACAGGAATAAAGATATTTCTTCATTTAATGAAAACATTGTTTCGGTTGACAATGTAAGTCCGATGAAGATTGCGCAGGAATTAAAAGAGATATGTGACAATTATCATACGCTTGTGCCGCATAAATCGGTAAATAAAGAATATGTAAATGGAATTGATCCGTTTCCGTTTATAGAAGAATTGAAGAAAGACATTTTAAACGATATAATATAAGGAGGCCTATAGTGTCAACGTATATAAAAAATTTCTTGAAGTTCAGACCATTATTAAATGAATTGGTGGCAAGGGATATTAAAATTAAATATAGAAGATCTGTATTAGGAGTCCTGTGGACGCTGCTGAATCCGCTGCTGATGATGGTTGTTTTGTCGGTTGTATTTTCAAATCTGTTTAAGTTCGATGTTGAAAACTTTCCGATTTACTTATTGAGTGGACAGGTGATGTTTACTTTTTATTCTGATTCGACAACGAGTGCTATGTCCTCTATTTTAGGCAGTGCATCTCTGATCAAAAAGGTATATGTTCCTAAGTATTTGTTTGTGTTGTCAAGAGTGTGTTCAAGCGTCATCAATTTACTAGCCTCTTTTTCAGCATTGATTTTAGTGATGCTTGCAATGAGAACAGAATTACATTATACCATTTTCCTGGCATTTATACCTATTTTGCTGCTGGTAATGTTTTCGCTTGGAGTAGGTCTTTTATTGTCTGCCATCACAGTGAAGTTCCGGGATATTATGCATTTGTATTCTGTATTTGTAACAGCCCTGATGTATTTGACTCCGGTTATTTACCCAATGTCCATTTTACCGGAGTGGATGGTGACAGTAGTAAATGCAAATCCATTAACCAATTATCTGACAATGTTCAGAGATGTTATGTTGAATAATACTGTTTTCGGGATGGGAAGTCTGGTTATAGGTATTATGGAAGCCGTAGGTGCGCTGGCAATAGGATTATATGTATTCTATAAGAGTCAGGATAGCTTTATTCTTAATTTATAGGAGATATTATGGAAAGACAGGAAGTTATAAAGGTAGATCATGTGTCGATGAAATTCAATCTTTCTTCTGAAAAGTTTGATAGTTTTAAAGAATATGTGATCAAAAGTATAAAAGGACAGGTATCAGTAGAAGCCTTCTGGGCATTGAAAGATGTATCATTTCAAGTATATAAAGGGGATTCCGTAGGCTTGATTGGATTAAACGGCAGTGGAAAGAGTACCATGTTAAAAACCATTGCGGGTGTTTTAAAGCCTACCAAAGGGACTGTGACTGTCAGTGGAAGTGTGGCTCCGCTTATAGAGCTAGGAGCAGGGTTTGATATGGATCTGACGGCGAGAGAAAATGTCTTTTTGAATGGAGCTCTACTTGGATATACCAGAGAAGAAATGACACGTCATTATGACGATATTGTCAAATTCTCAGAACTGGAGAACTTTATGAATGTTCCGGTTAAAAACTTTTCTTCTGGTATGGTGTCAAGACTGGCATTTGCAATTGCGACAATCGGAGTTCCGGATATTCTGATTGTAGATGAAGTTCTTTCAGTAGGTGATTTCCGGTTTCAGGAGAAGTGTGAGAACCGGATACAGGCAATGATGAAGGAAGGAACTACAATACTATTCGTATCCCACAGTATTGATCAGGTACAGAAAATCTGCAACAAGATTGTCTGGCTGGATCATGGAGTGGTAAAACGTTTCGGGGATGCTGAAGAAATTTGCAACGAATATAGAGGATCATAAGGAGTGGCGTCGTGAACAGAAAAGTAAAATATGGTATAGGAATTATAGCGATAATGATCTTTTGTTTCATCTATTCAAACGTAGATAAAATGTCTGATATGTATGAAAACAAACTGGATAATAGTCAGTATATTACTGTTCAGGTGGATGAGGAGCATGCTGTTGAGCAGAGGTTCCACGCAGCAGAAGAAAAAGTAAGTGGGATTGCCTTAAAGATTATGCTTCAGAATGTTCCGACAAAGGGCGAACTGGTATATTCATTGAAGGATGCCCAGGGAAAAGAGTTGACACAAGGTTCTCTCGATGTGAATGAAATTAAGAGTGGACGTGTTTGCAAAATCCGCTTTGAAAAGGAAGTGCAGGTAGAAAAAGGGGAAGAGTTATCCTTAAACCTTACCACTTCCAAGGTAGAGGAGGGGAAAGCGATCTGCCTCTACTATGAACCAGTGAAGAAGGGCGGAACGGATTTGGTGATCAGTGATGAATCTGTAGAGGGAAGCCTGATTTTAAGAACGTTTACACACCGGTTTGACGTGGAAACATTTGTTGTGGTACTTGGTTTTGTCATTTACATTGGGCTATTTATGAAAGTGTTATATAAGTTGTTTTCATAGGAGTAGGTATGTTGAATAAGATCAGAAAAAAATTACATCGTATGAAAGAATATTATCGCGAAAATGGTATGGGGAGATTTCTCCGCCATACCATTGCGAAAGTATTTGGAATGGAAGAAGCTAGTTATAAGCGATGGAGAAAAAAGAATCAATTAAGTGCAGCAGAGTTAGAACGGCAAAGGAAGGATGAATTACTTCTTAAGCCGTTATTTAGTATAGTAGTTCCGTTGTATTGTACGCCGATTGGTTATTTAAAAGAGTTGGTTGAATCAATCAAAGAGCAGACTTATGAGAATTGGGAGCTTTGTCTTGCTGATGGAAGCGGGAAGGGAAAGATGGACGAAGCTTCTCTGAAAATGATTGTAGAGCAGGATGAACGGATGAAACTAATTTCTTCTGAGACACCGCTTCAAATATCTGAAAATACGAATCAAGCTTTGGAAATGGTCACTGGAGAGTATATTGTTTTTGCAGACCACGATGATTTATTGGCGCCCAATGCGTTATATGAGTGTGCAAAAGCAATAAATGCAAACCCGGAAATAGAGATTTTGTATTCGGATGAAGATAAAGTGACAATGGATGGAAAGACATTTTTCCAGCCGCACTTCAAATCAGATTTTAACATGGATTTGCTTCGCAGTATGAATTATATTTGCCATTTATTTGTCGTAAAAAGAACCGTTCAGGAACAGGTGGGAATGTTGCGTTCGGAATACAATGGCGCTCAGGATTATGATTTCGTTTTGCGGTGTATAGAAGCGAGCCAGCATATTACACACATTCCAAAGATCTTATATCATTGGCGTGCGCACAAAGATTCCACGGCAGAGAATCCGGAGAGTAAGCTGTATGCATACGAAGCCGGAAAACGTGCGGTGCAGGCGCACCTCGACCGGTGCCACATATCTGCAACGGCAGAGATGGGGGAATATTTGGGGATGTATCGGGTGAAATATCATCTGACAGAAGAGCCGAAAGTATCTGTTTTGATTCCGAATAAAGACCATGTGGAAGATTTGAAGCGATGTGTCAAATCTCTGTATGAGATCTCAACCTATAAGAATATGGAAGTGATCATCATTGAAAACGGCAGTGAAGAAGCCACGTTCAAAGCATATCAGGACCTTCGGGAGAAATATTCTTCCATAAAGGTCGTAACCTGGGATGCGGCCAAAGAATTTAACTATTCCGCGCTGAACAACTATGGAGCAAAGTTTGCAGAGGGAGAATATCTTCTCTTTTTGAATAATGATACAGAAATCATTCAGCCGGATAGCATTCGGGAGATGGTCAGCTATGCAGTTCGCGAGGATGTTGGAGCGGTTGGAGCAAGATTGTACTATGAGGATGGAACGATTCAGCATGCAGGAGTTATCGTTGGGCTGGGCGGCATTGCAGGCCATGCATTTTGTGGCGCAGGACATAATGATAACGGATATTTTTCTAGAATCTTATGTGCACAGGATTACAGTGCGGTTACGGCTGCATGCATGATGATGCCAAAAAAACTTTTTGATGATCTGGGGGGATTTGACGAAGGACTCAAGGTGGCATTTAATGATATTGATCTTTGCATGAGAATTAGAAAGGCTGAACAATTAATCGTGTATACTCCATTTGCAGAGTTGTACCATTATGAATCAAAATCCAGAGGAGTGGAAGACACCAAGGAAAAAGTAGAAAGATTTAATGGGGAAGTCAGATACTTTGCAGAGAAGTGGAAAGTGGAGCTGGAGAAAGGTGATCCATACTATAATCCAAATCTTACTTTGGAGAAGCATGATTTTTCATTAAAGATTGTATAAGAATCAAAAGGGATCAGAGAGAATAAAGTGTTGAAATGCGAAAGATGAGGGCGATGAGATGGCAAAGGTAAGTGTATGGTTAACATCCTATAATCATGGGGAATTGCTGCGTGAGTCGATTGAAAGTGTTTTGAATCAGACTTATCAGGATTTTGAATTTATTATTGTAGATGATTGTTCGACAGATCACAGTCAGGAAATCATCAAGGAATATGTGAAAAAATATCCGAGAATCAAGGCGATATTGCATGAAAAGAATATTGGCAGAGGTGGATTGGCAGAGGCTCTGAAGGATCTGGAGGGAGATTACGTGGCTATTCTCCATGGTGATGATAAATGGAATGAAAAGAAATTAGAATCACAAGTGGCAGTGTTAGATTCCAGACCGGAGGTTGCTGCATGCTTTACCGGAGTTACCGTGATTGATGATGATGGAAACGCATATGTGGGGAATCATGCATATGCAAATGTATTCTCCATGGAAAATAAAACCAGGTATGAGTGGCTGAGATATTTCTTCGATCGAGGAAATTGTTTGTGCCACCCCAGTTTACTGATTCGAAAAGAGGCGTATGCCAAATATCATCTTTTTGCGTCAGGGCTTAACAGTCTGCCTGATTTTAGCCAGTGGATTAAACTATGTTTTCATGCGGAAATCTATATTGTTCCCGAAAAATTAACCTATTTTAGAGTTCATCAGGATGAATCGAATGAAAGCGGGGAGACGGAAGGAAAGCAAAAGAGATTGTTTTTGGAAGAATATCTTCTGTATCAGGAGTATCTGAAAATAAAGGATATGGATACCCTTCTTCAGGTTTTCCCGGAAGGAGCTCAATATGTTGTAGATGGTCAGTGTGTTGTGGAATTTGCATTGGCACAGATTTTTATGAGCGGATCCCGCAGTGCTCATAAATTAATTGGTCTGGAATTGATGTATAAGATATTCCAAAGCAAAGAAAAGAAAGCGGAAATAGAAGAACTGTATGGATATGGCAGTAAAGCGTTCGATTTGGACAAGCGAAAGTTTGATATATTTGGACTGATACCAAGAGAAAAATTTCTTTTAACAACATTATACTGGGATACTGGAAAAGGCTACAATGAAGAGGAAGCAATCAAAGAAAAAGCATATGTTCCAAGTACAAGAATTGTACGGATTGTTTATCAGACGGAAGGAATTGCAGTGGATATGGGCGGAAAAGAACTTCGGTTTGATCTTGACGAGGGGATTTATCGAAGATGTAAAGTGATATCGGCGAATTGGAGCGATGGTTCAGAGGCCTGGATCGAGCCAGTTAATGGTATTCGCCAAGATGGAATGGATGTTTTTTATACATTAGATCCACAGTATATGATAAAAATGCCAAAAGAACAGAAAGAATTAAAAATCGTATTAAAGGTGGAAGAAATCCCACTGCTTGAGCTAGAAGAACATTTTCATAATCTTGAGAGACAAAAGCGGGAAATGGAAAGCTTATTAACAGAGTATCGCTCTTCTTTCATTATTCGGGCAGCTTATCGATTGTTAAGGAAAAAAGGAAGATAAAAACATGGCAATAAAATATAAAAAAGAGATAGAGAAGGAGAAATTCTCTGATTTTATAAAAAAGATCAATTATGATTTCCCGATTCCGGTAAGTGATAAAGTAGATCTTAAAGAATACTGTGAGAAATTATGGGAGAAAGCGGATCTGGTGGCAGCGGTTCAGGATGGGGAGATCCAGGGACTTGTCGCGGGATACACGAATGATCTGAGTAATGGAAGCGCCTATATTTCACTGGTAGGTGTTTCTGAGGAGTTTAGAAATCAGGGGCTGGGAAAGAAGTTGGTTCATCAGTTTACTTTGATCTGCAAAGAAAAACAAATTCGCAGTGTTAACCTGTATACACACAAAACAAATCAGGCGGCCATTAAGATGTATGAAGGCTTGGGATTTGAAGTGGATAGTGAAGGAAATCAAAGTAGAATGGATGACATTCATTTTATAAAACAGTTATAACGAAAAGAGGAAATAAGTTATGAAAACGGTTTTAGTAACCGCGATTGGTTCATTTGCAGCAGATATCGTCATTAAAAAGATGCAGGAAGCAGGATACACAGTTATCGGCTGTGATATTTACCAGAAGGAATGGCTGGCAGATGCCTATCAGGTTGATTTTTTCTATCAGGCGCCATTGGTAAGTGATGTAGAAGCGTATCAGAAGTTCATTCTGAACCTGTGTCAGGAGCATCGCGTAGAATACATTTTCCCATTGACGGATATTGAAGTGGATTTTTATAATAAAAATCGGGAAGTGTTTGAAAAATCTGGGGTAACGATCTGTATTTCATCAGAAGAAGCAATTGATATCTGTAGAAATAAAATGAGATTAAATCAGTACCTGCAGAAGAACAATATCTGCAGTGTGATACCTACCGTTATGCTGCAGGAGGCAAAAATCCAGGAACTGGACTATCCGGCTGTTGTAAAACCAACGAATGGAAGAAGCAGTCAGGGGTTGTTTTATATAGAGTCAGCAGAACAGATGGAGAACTTTGTGAGAAATCAGGATATATCGAATTACATTGTTCAGCCTAAGATCAGCGGCGGTATTATAACGGTGGATGTAGTAAGAAATCAGGAAACTCAAACGACACAGTGTGTTGCAAGAAAAGAGCTGCTTCGGACATTGAATGGAGCGGGAACGACGGTATATGTTTTCCATGACAGCGTTTTAGAAAAACAGTGTCGGGAGCTTGCGGCAGTATTAGGTGTAAATGGATGTGTGAATTTTGAATTTATTGAGACAGACAGCGGGGAGCATTTCTTTATGGAATGTAATCCAAGATTTTCAGGTGGAGTAGAGTTCTCTTGTATTGCCGGATATGATTGTGTTCGTAATCATCTCAGATGTTTTACAGGAGAAGAGATTGAAGGAAAAGAAGATCTGAAAAATCAATATATTGCTCGGAAATATGAAGAATACGTAACGAAGATAGAATAAAACGAAATAAAACAGAAGGAAAAGAAGCAGGAAAGAAAGTAGGAATGAGAGATGGGGGAAATATTTGTTACACGGTCGTCCATGCCTCCGCTAGAGGAATACATCGATGAGATTAGAGAGTTATGGGAATCTCATTGGCTGACGAATATGGGAGCAAAACATAAGGAACTGGAAAAACAGCTGAGACAATACTTGAAAGTAGAAGGTGTTTCCCTGTTTTCCAATGGTCATATGGCATTGGAAATGGTGATTCAGGCGATGGGGTTATCAGGAGAAGTGATCACAACACCGTTCACCTTTGCGTCTACTACACATGCAATTGTACGTAATGGATTAACACCTGTTTTTTGTGATATTAATCCGGAGAATTTCACAATGGATGTGTCTAAAATGGAAGCGTTGATTACGGAAAAAACGTCCGCCATCGTACCGGTGCACGTGTATGGACAAGTGTGTCAGGTGGAAGAGATAGAAGAAATTGCAAGGCGCCATGGTTTGAAAGTGATTTACGATGCGGCGCATGCGTTCGGAGTGACCTACAAAAACAGAGGGATTGGCTCTTTTGGTGATGCTTCAATGTTCAGTTTTCACGCAACGAAAGTATATAATTCTATTGAAGGCGGCTGCGTATGTTTCAAAGATCAGGAGCTGGGGCTTGATTTATACCGGCTTAAAAATTTTGGAATCCGAAATGAAGAGGTGGTTGACAGCGTCGGGGCAAACGCAAAAATGAATGAATTTCAGGCGGCAATGGGAATCTGTAATCTCCGGCATGTTGAGGAAGAAATCGAAAAACGTAAGCGTATTGTTTCCTGCTATCGCGAATGTTTAAAAGATATCCGTGGAATTCGTTTTATGAAAGAACAGGAGAATGTAAAGTCGAATTACGCATATTTTCCGATATTGATCGAGAAGTCAGAATTTGGCATTTCAAGAGACTGTGTCTATGATTTGTTGAAGGAGAAGGGGATTTATACGAGAAAATATTTTTATCCGCTAACCAATTCTTTTGCATGTTATAAAGATCAATATGATGTAAAAGAGACGCCGGTTGCATTGGATGTTTCTAAAAAAGTGCTGACGTTACCGTTATATGCAGATCTTGCATTAGAGGATGTATACCGAATCTGTGATAATATAAAAGCATTGGGCGGCAAGTAAAAAGGAGAAAGCGTTATGTATGATTGGACAATAGATGGAATGTTAAGAGCTGGATTCAGCAAGAAAATGGCGGATTATCTGCACGGATTGTGGAAGCAGGAGAAGGAAAGCGGTCTGTGGGCGGAAGAAGATTTGGAATGGGCACATGCAAGAGGCTTTTTGGCAGAGAGCGCTGTAGCATATAACTTAAAAGAGGCAGAGCATATAGAAGATTATTTATCGGATTATGAATATTATCGGATTTGGCCCTTGAACAGCTGGGAGAGAATTTGGATTAATGATAAATTAACATTGAAGTATATGCTGGCAGGGACAAAATATGACAGATATATGCCAAAATATTTCTACTATAAGACAGAGGACAGGTTGATGCCGTTGATGGATTGTCCGGAAGACTGCAGACATTCTTCGGCAGATGCGGTGGTACTATTGGTGGAACGGGAAAAGAAGGTTGCATGTAAACCCTGCAATGGAGCTTTGTCAGTCGGCTTTTTTGAATTATCATACGAAAATGAAACATTTTATATCAACGGGGAAGTGTGTGAAAGAGGAGTTGAGAAGCTTCGTTGAGAAACATCCCAATTACATATATACAGAATACTTTGTCCCATCCACGCAGTTAGGGGAGATCTTCCCTTTGATTCATACCATTCGTGTTTTGGCAATCAAAGATGGGGAGGAAAAATCCAAAATTGCAGGCGGATATTTAAGATTTGGCACCAAAGATTCTGGTCATGCCAATTATATGAACAGCAACTCGGCGACGGTATTTGCCTATGATGTGAAGATTGATACAGAAAGCGGCAGATTCAGTGAAGGAAAAGCAGTGTATATTGACAGAATAGAAGACATGCCATACCATCCAGATACAAACGTGCTGGTGGAAGGAACCATTGACCTGTGGGAGGAAGCAAGAGATATGGTGATCGGAATTACGGAATATTTGGGGCTTTGTGAGTATATGGGCTTTGATATTTGCTTTACCAATAAAGGGGTTAAAATTATGGAAATCAATTCGCACAGCGGAATTAAACACTTGCAGATGCGCAAGCCTCTGCTGGAAGAAGAATGGTGCAGAACATATTTTACCCCCAAAATAGAGCATTTGAATTGTCTGAGTCCAGAAGAGATTGCAAAGAGAAATCAAGTAATGCGTTAACAAGTAAAAGCAGAAAGTAAAATAGGAGCGAAAATAGATGAAAGTATGTGTGGCGATTTCTTGTTATAATCAAGAAAAATATATTGTGGAGTGTATCAGTCATTTATTATGCCAGACTGTTGAAAAGGGCACGGAAATCAAAATTTTGATTTGTGATGATGCATCTACAGATCGTACGAAGGAATTAATAGAGCAGACCATCGAAAAAGTGGGATTGCGAGAAGGGTGGCTTGTCGAAGATCATTCTAATAATACAAATATGGGAATGCCGGAGAATACAAAGCGGATTTTGCGGCTTTTAATGGAATCCCAGGCAGATTACGGGTGTATCTTGGAAGGGGATGACTATTGGATCAGCCCGTTTTGGTTAGAAAAACATATGAAGCCACTGAATGAAAATTCGGATGTTACGATATCTAACAATTATTTGATGATTTATTATTAGGAAACGAATCGGTATGAAGCACGGCAATTACCGAAGGAAGTCCATGAAAGCCCCTATATTTCTGCAGAAATGCAGGCGGAAGATAATTATTCCGGGAATTTTTCATCTAATCTATATCGAATTTCTGCCTTAAGGAATATTCCGAAAGAGTTTTTGGAACAGCCATATGTAGATGACTGGTTTACAAATTTACTTATGGCTGTACAGGGGAAAATTGCATCGCTGAAAGAACCATTGAGTGTGTATCGTGTTCATAGCCAGGGTGTTTGGAATGGAAGAAAGAAGAAGGAGGCCAAGGAGGAAGGAAGTATTTCCAAGAGGATTCGTTTTATGCATGAACATTACCCAGGAAAATATCTACCTCAGTTGGCGAGTTTTTCAGAGCGTTATGCCCAAATACCTATGCAAGGGAAGATATATTATGACTTGGGAAAAGGTTATAATGAAAGTGATGTGATTCCTGTCTATTTAATGTTTAAGAATAGAACACATTTTATTGCAGAGGTCAAGATTCCACCTGAGATAATGGGAAAAATAAGAAAGTTGAGATTTGATCCGGCAGAGGGATATCGAGCAGTATTTTCCCGGCTGCAGGTTCAAGTGAATGGAACGGAAGCGGTCGAAGCGGTACCACAAAACGGAAAAGTGCAGAATGAAAAGATAGTATTCGATACGGAAGATCCTATTTTGGCACTAAAAATTTCAAAAAAGGATTTGAATGAGTTGAAGAGCTTGACAATTGACGGCGATGTGGAATTTTCTTAGAAGGAAAGAAGATTAAGCGAAAGAAGCCCAGCATTCATGTATAATACTGGAAGAATTTTCATCTTGTTAGCAACAGAAATGTGTGCTATAGTTAGCGTGACTAAGAAGGTACTTGAAAACATAAATATTAAAGGGAGTAGAATATGAAGAAATTCAAAAGAAAAGCAGTAGCGATTGCACTTAGTCTGGCAATGTTATTCAGCATTCTACCGGCAAGTGGAGCTTTTGCTGCTGATGGGAACCAGGTGCAGGAAGGTGTACCACAGACAGAGACTGCTGGTGAGCAGCAGGAGATACCGGCAGAGACAGAAGGGGGAGAGATGCAGACACAGGAGGCGTCCGTACCGCAGTTACAGTATCTGTACATAGACACTCCATACCTGATGACACCGGATACGCAGAAGATTATGGTGTCTTTCCAGGATGAAATAGAACTAGAGTCTGTTTCCATGGTATATGAGAATGTGGAGACGGCCGAGCAGTATGAGGTTTTGGCCGGAGAGATTCAGGATGCGACAGCGGTATTTTCCATTGATTATTTGGAAAACAGCACGGCAGGCAGCTATCATTTGTTAAAAGTGCGGACAGTAAGCGGCGGCATCACAAATGAAATTGATCTAGGAGAAGCAGGAATTGATTCCCGGTTCGGTGTAAATCAGGAGTGTGATACGCAGCCAGATGCGATTGTGGAAGAAGAGAGTACGTCTTCTAGTGCAAGAACGGTCAACGAACCGGGGAATCCGGTGAATTTCCTTACTTATGATGAAGAAGGAGAATTAGTAGAGAGTGAGTCAGTGGAAGAAGCTGTCGAAGAAGCGAAGACAGATGTTCCGGCAATGGCTTCAAGAGCAGCCGAGACGTCTGAGAAAGCAGGAAACCTGATTGTCGTAATTGATCCGGGTCATGGCGGATATGATCCGGGTGCGGTTGGAGTGAATGGCGCGAAGGAAAAAGACTTGACATTGAAGATCGCAAAGTATTGTAAGGAAGAGTTGGAGAAGTATAGCGGCGTAACGGTATATATGACCAGAACAACAGATACAGGCCTTTCACCGTCCAATAATTTGTCTGATGATTTGAAAAAACGTGTGGAATATGCGAAAGGGAAAAAGGCGGACGTACTGGTAAGTATGCATTTGAATTCTACCGGGCTTGGAACGGCTCATGGAGCAGAAGTTTATTATCCGAATGCCAATTACAATCCGGGAGTCGGAAGTGAAGGAAAGAACCTGGCTTCTAAAATTCAGAAGGAATTGGTTGGTCTGGGGCTGACAGACCGCGGAATTAAGATCCGAAACAGTGGAACGAATACGCTCTACCCGGATGGATCCTTGCAGGATTACTATGCGTTGATCTGGCAGAGTAAGCGGGCTGGTTTTCCGGCGATCATCGTAGAGCATGCGTTTATTGATAATACCAGTGATTATAATAAGTATCTAAGTTCAGATGAGAAGCTGAAGGCGCTCGGAATTGCAGATGCCAAGGGAATTGCGGAAGCTTATGGATTTGCTAAGGGACAGTGGATTCAGAATGATAAGGGCTGGTGGTACCAGTACGCGGACGGAAGTTATGCGAAGAATACCTGGGCGGCAATCAACGGAGCCTGGTATCATTTTGATTCCGATGGGTATATGCAGACTGGCTGGTTTACAGAAGGGACTGCGAAGTATTATCTGGATCCGGTAAGCGGAGCGATGAAGACAGGCTGGCAGCTGATCAATAATAAGTGGTACTATTTTAACGGCAGTGGAATTATGGTGACAGGCTGGCAGTGGATTGGTAATACCTGTTATTATTTCGATGGTACAGGGGTAATGGCAACAGATACCTGGATTGGAAATGATTATGTAAATTCCAATGGCGCATGGGTTCCGGGAATGGTAAAACCGGGCTGGGTTCAGGATGGACGTGGCTGGTGGTATCGCCACAGTGACGGAAGTTACACCAAATCCAACTGGGAAAAGATCGAAGGCCAGTGGTATTATTTTGATGCAGCGGGATATATGACAACAGGCTGGCAAAATGTTGGCGGCAGCTGGTATTATATGGATGGCTCAGGGAAGATGCTGACGGGCTGGCAGACCATTGGAGGAAGCAAGTATTATCTCAATGGCAGCGGAGTTATGTTAACAGGCTGGCAGTGGATCAACAGTAAATGTTACTATTTTACCGCTTCTGGAGCAATGGCATCCAACACCTGGATTGGGAACGACTATGTGGATGCAAGTGGCGCGTGGGTTCCAGGAAAGGTGAAAGAGGAAGCCAAATGGATCTTGGATGAACACGGATGGTGGTATCGCCATAGCGATGGAAGTTATACCAAGTCCAACTGGGAAGTAATTGGAGGCCAGTGGTATTACTTTAATGCAGCGGGCTATATGTTAACAGGCTGGCAGTGGATAGGTGGGAAATGCTATTACTTTGCATCTTCCGGAGCAATGGCATCCAATACCTGGATTGGGAACGACTATGTGGATGCAAGCGGTGCATGGGTTCCGGGAAAGGTAAAAGAGGAAGCGAAATGGATCTTGGATGGACGCGGCTGGTGGTATCGCCACAAAGATGGAAGCTATACAAGATCTAACTGGGAAGTAATCGGAGGCCAGTGGTACTACTTTGATGCGGACGGCTACATGGTGACGGGTTGGATCGCGCTTGGAGGTACGCATTACTATCTGAACACCTCCGGTGCAATGCACAAAGGATGGTTAAAGGATAATGGTACCTGGTACTACTTAAATCCAACAGCAAATAACTTTGGTGCGGAAGGAGCAATGACTAGAGGGTATCGCCAGATAGATGGAGTCTGGTATTATTTCAATAAAGAAATTTCACCGGAAGGAGCAATGACTTATGAGGGAGTGACTCCGATTATGGGAGCAACAGCACTTGGAAATAAGACAACTGCAGTGAATAAGATGGTGAAGATGTACATGAATTCTAAGAGAACTTATCCAAGTGGAGCGTTATCAAAAGGCGGTGCTTCTAATATTACACAGTTTTGTGAGATTCTGTATGAGGAAGCAATTGTGGAAAATGTGAAACCGGAAGTTGTATTCGGACAGGCAATGAAAGAAACCGGATACCTTCAGTTTGGTGGAGATGTGAAGGTGGAACAGTTTAATTTTGCCGGCTTAGGTGCAACAGGCGGCGTACCGGGAGAGTCATTTAAAGACGTTCGTACCGGTATCCGTGCACAGGTTCAGCATCTGAAAGCATATGCATCAAAAGACAGTCCGAAGAATGAAATAGTGGACACCAGATTTGCCTATGTGACGAGAAATTGCGCACCATATGTGGAATGGCTGGGAATCAAAGAAAATCCGGACGGAAAAGGCTGGGCGACAGCTAGGAAATACGGTATGAGCCTTATGGAATCCTATATCAAGCCGATTTATGGAATGTAGAATTAGATAAGAAAGCTTAAATTTACGACGGAGTGGATGATGTCCACTCCGTTTTTAGTCTAGCCTGTATGCAGAAAATAATATTTTGATTTTAAGAGAGTAGTATTTCTTGCTCCTATGTGTTATCATTCTCTCATAGAATTCCTCTGTAGATATGGAGGAAGAATGAGTAGGAATAAACGATTACAAGACTTAACTATCAAGGACAACTTTATGTTCTGTGCAGTGATGAGCGAGGAAGAGAATTGTACCAGGTTTCTGGAGATGGTGCTGGGATTTCCAATTTCCAGGATTGATGTGAGTTATGAGAGGAACATGGTATACCACCCGGAGTATAAGGGGATTCGGCTGGATGTGTATGCCAAAGACCAGAATAACAAGCGTTATAACGTGGAGATGCAGGTGAAGAGGAATGTGGCGCTGGTAAAGCGCTCAAGATATTATCACAGTCAGATGGACATGGAGCTTCTTGCGGCGGGAACAAGCTATGAAGAGCTTCCGGATACTTTTGTTATCTTTTTGTGTGATTATGATCCCTTTGGCAGAGGATTGTATTGTTATACATGTGCGATGCAGTGCAAAGAAGATGCCTCTGTGGAATGTGATGACGGATGTCAGACCATATATCTAAGTACCAAGGGGAAGAATACAGAAAAGATTCCGGAAAGTCTTGTGAGATTCTTGAAATTTGTAGCGGCGGATATGGAGCAGAGTGAATCAGATTTTGAAGATGAGTTTGTAGGACAATTGCAGAAAGCTATTCATAATGTAAAGGAAAGCCGTGAGATGGGAGAACGCTATATGATTTTCGAAGAAATGATGAGAGATGAACGAAAAGCCGGACGTGAAGAAGGTGCTTTACTGACCAGGAGAGCGTCTATCTTTGAACTTTTAGAAGAGATGGGAACGATCTCCGAAGAACTGGAAGTGAAGATTCATGAACTGAGTGATGAAGAACAACTGAAAATGCTTCTTAAACTGGCAAGCAAAGCGGAGTCCATCGAAGATTTTGAAGAAAAGGCGAAAAAAGTGTTAGCGTAGTTTTCGACAGCTGTCAGCTGTCGGCAGCAAATCAATAGTCAGATACCGCGGTATTGCGGTATCTGATTCTAATAGTATCTTTTCGAGAAGATACTTCAATACCAAATCGGTAATTTATCAATGATGTTTCGAACAGAGGAATTCTATATCAAAATGAAGGAAGATTCTAATTTGGAAGGAAGTGTGTGGCAAAATTTGTAGTAAAATTGAAAAGCGGGGGTATCCAGTAGCTGAGACTAGGCTAACCTGTATGTAGAAAATAATATTTTGATTTTAAGAGAGTGGTATTTTTTGTTTCTATGTGTTATCATTCTCTCATAGAATTCCTCTGTGGATATGGAGGAAGAATGAGGAATAAACGATTACAAGACTTAACCATTAAGGACAACTTTATGTTCTGTGCAGTGATGAGCGAGGAAGAGAACTGTACCAGGTTTCTAGAGATGGTGCTTGGATTTCCAATTTCCAGGATTGATGTAAGTTATGAGAGGAACATGGTATATCACCCGGAGTATAAGGGGATTCGGCTGGATGTGTACGCCAAAGACCAGAATAACAAGCGTTATAACGTGGAGATGCAGGTGAAGAGGGATGTGGCGCTGGTAAAGCGCTCAAGATATTATCACAGTCAGATGGACATGGAGCTTCTTGCGGCGGGAACAAGCTATGAAGAGCTTCCGGATACTTTTGTTATCTTTTTGTGTGATTATGATCCCTTTGGCAGAGGATTGTATTGTTATACATGTGCGATGCAGTGCAAAGAAGATGCCTCTGTGGAATGTGATGACGGATGTCAGACCATATATCTAAGTACCAAGGGGAAGAATACAGAAAAGATTCCGGAAAGTCTTGTGAGATTCTTGAAATTTGTAGCGGCGGATATGGAGCAGAGTGAATCAGATTTTGAAGATGAGTTTGTAGGACAATTGCAGAAAGCTATTCATAATGTAAAGGAAAGCCGTGAGATGGGAGAACGCTATATGATTTTCGAAGAAATGATGAGGGACGAACGAAAAGCCGGACGCGAAGAAGGACGCAAAGAAGGACGCAAAGAAGGTGTCTTGCTGGCTAAGAGAGCTTCTATTTTTGAACTTTTAGAAGACGTGGGAAGGATTTCGGAAGAACTGGAAGTGCGGATTCATGGACTGAGTGATGAAGAACAACTGAAAGTACTTCATAAGCTGGCTGCCAAGGCGGAGTCCATGGAAGATTTTGAAGAAGAAGCAAAGAAAGTGTTAGCGTAGTTTTCGACAGCTGTCAGCTGTCGGTGGCAAATCAATCGTCAGATACCGCGGTATTGCGGTATCTGATTCTAATAGTATCTTTTCGAGAAGATACTTCAATACCGAATCGGTAATTTATCAATTGTGTTTGGAACAGGGGAATTCTATATCAAAATAAAGGGAGATTCTATTTTGGAAGGAGCGTGTGTGGCAAAATTTGTAGTAAAGTGGCTTGGCATCAAAAAGTCATAGCCTCCGTAGAAGCTATGACTTATCTGTTTCTTTTCCATCAATAAGATAGTCGTAAGAGACGTTGAAAATCTCAGTGAAGGCTTTTAATTCCAGATCTGTAACGTATCGTTTGTTCGTTTCAATTCTGGTAATGACATTCTTATCCATATCATATCCCTTCAATTGCAGTTGGTAGGCTAGAAGTCGCTGGGACATATTATGCTGTTGTCGCAGTTCGATGAGTCGTTTGCTGATTAGATTTTTTTCTCCGGTTTTTGTTTTTGGCTTTGGCATAATTCTCCCCCTCTTGTAAATAGTGTGATCAGAATTGTCTCGTTTTTTGCACCTTTTGGATCATTTTAACTTGAGGAGGAAATATGATCGGTTGCAAAAATGAGACAAACAAGGAGGGGAAAAGAAGTGCTACGGATTCATCTTTCATTGCCACCTAACGCAATTTATGTTAATATGGAACAAACAAAGAATCTTCTGATGAGAGTGTGAGCATACTAGAATCAGGAGAAGGAAATGTGAGGTGGAGTATATGAAAAAGAAGATATCAAAAGTTCTGATTCTGAGCCTGTGCGTACTGCTTCTCGCCGGATGTCAGAAGAATGCTGAGACGGACAAGGATAACGAAGAGGACAAGAAGACGGAATCTCTGGAGGTCGAAGATACAGAGAAGGAAGATACAGACGAAGAGGATCCGGTAGAAGATCAGAACGGGGACGAACAAGGCTTAGCGGATTCATCGGATGACGAGCAGGGTCCGAAGACAGTTACCGTATTTGCACCAAATGAAAATGCGGACGGTTTCGTAACGGTGAATTTGGAAGCTTCCGCTGTAACGGAAGGATGGGTGACAGAACAGCTGATTGCGAACGGAACACTTCCGGCAGATGTGCAGGCACTTTCCTGTAAGAAGACGGAAGTAGATGGAGTGACTTCTTTGGATCTGGATATGAATCAGGCATTTCAAAAGTTTCTGCAGTCCATGGGGACGGCGGGAGAGTATGTGGTGATGGGAAGTGTGACCAATACCTTTTTAAGCGCTTATGACTGCGAGCAGGTAAAGATTACGGTAGAAGGTCAGACACTGGCAACCGGACACGCAGAGTATCCGGGGTATATGACGAAATTTGAGTAAAATGAAAAAATCAGGTTATTATTCTTCCGGTGAATTTGCCCGCATGGCCCACGTGACCTTGCGGACAATTCGCTATTATGACAAACAAAATATATTAAAACCCTCTTTTGTGACAGAAGCCGGTGCAAGATTTTATACAGATGAAGATTTTGCCAGACTTCAGCAGATTCTACTTCTGAAATATCTTGGGTTTTCGCTGGATGATATTCGGGAAATGACGATCGCGGATTCTGATTATCATTTTATGGTGGATTCACTAAAGCTTCAGCTAAAACTGGTGCAGGATAAGATTGAGCAGATGCAGCTAGTAGAAAAGGCAATCCGTGATACGACGGAAGTGATTCAGGAGGAGCATACAGTGGACTGGAGCCGAATGCTGAACCTGATCCATCTGACGGGAATGGAAAAAAGTCTGAAAAACCAGTATCAGGATGCCTCGAATATTTCTGCCAGGATCAATCTTCACAGCCTGTATGCAAAGAATCAAAAAGGATGGTTCCCTTGGATTTTTGAACAACTTCCGTTTGGAGACAACAGTCGTATTCTGGAGGTTGGATGCGGGGATGGAGCTTTATGGAGAGAGAATGAGAAGGAGCTTCCTGGAAAGATAGAAGTCATTCTTTCGGATGTTTCGGCAGGAATGCTGCGAGATGCAAGGCGTACAATGGGAAGTAAGGACAAGCGGTTTTCTTATCAGAACTTTGATTGTCATAAGATTCCATACCCAGATCAGAGTTTTGATTTTGTTATTGCAAATCACGTGCTGTTTTATTGTGAAGATATCGAAAAGGTATGCCAAGAGATTTATCGGGTATTGAAGCCCGGCGGTGTATTTGTGTGCAGTACCTATGGCAGCAGACATATGAAAGAGGTCAGTGATCTGGTACAGGGATTTGACGAACGGATTGTACTATCGGCAGACAAGCTTTATGAACGGTTTGGAAAAGAAAATGGGGCAGATATTCTAGAAAAGTATTTTCAAAGTGTAGAATGGAGAGAATATGAAGATAGTCTGGTAGTACCTGATCCGGAACCGCTTATTTCTTATGTGCTTTCCTGCCATGGGAACCAGGCGCAGTATTTGGTAGAGCGGTACAATGAGTTCCGTGGATATGTGAGAAAAAAGACGGTTGGAGGGTTTCAAATTACGAAAGAAGCCGGCATTTTTCTTTGTGCAAAATAGACAAATTTAATAAATTTGTAACAAAATGTAAAAAAAGACTTGAAGATGACCTAGCGTCACCTTTTATAATATGAATAACATAACCGAGAAACGATGAACAAACCTATCAATATGATAGACATGAAAGGGAGGTTCCAAATGAAAGGAATTATATTAGCAGGAGGATCTGGCACGCGTCTGTATCCATTGACAATGGTAACATCCAAACAGCTGTTGCCGATTTATGACAAACCGATGATTTATTATCCGATGTCTGTATTGATGAATGCAGGGATCCGCGATATTTTGATTATTTCGACTCCGCAGGATACACCAAGATTCCAGGAACTTTTAGGAGACGGCCATCAGTTTGGCGTGCAGTTATCTTACGCTGTTCAGCCAAGTCCGGACGGACTGGCTCAGGCATTTATTATCGGAGAGGAATTCATTGGCGATGATACAGTGGCAATGGTTCTGGGCGATAATATTTTTGCAGGTCATGGATTGAAGAAGAGATTAAGAGCGGCAGTTGAAAATGCAGAATCAGGAAAAGGCGCTACTGTGTTTGGCTATTATGTGGATGATCCGGAACGATTTGGAATCGTGGAATTTGACCGTGAAGGAAAAGCAGTTTCTATTGAAGAGAAACCAGAGCAGCCAAAGAGTAATTACTGTGTAACCGGTCTTTACTTCTACGATAATAAGGTAGTAGAGTATGCGAAAGGGCTGAAACCAGGAAAGCGCGGCGAATTAGAGATTACAGATTTGAACCGTATTTACTTGGAAGATAACCAGTTGAACGTAGAACTTTTAGGACAGGGATTCACCTGGCTGGATACCGGAACCCATGAAAGTCTGGTAGATGCGACGAATTTCGTGAAGACGATGGAAACGCATCAGCACCGTAAGATTGCATGCCTTGAGGAAATCGCTTACTTAAATGGCTGGATCAGCAAAGAGGAAGTGATGAAGGTATACGAAGTTCTGAAGAAAAATCAGTACGGACAGTATCTGAAAGATGTATTGGACGGCAAATATCAGGAAAACCTGTATTAAAAAGCCGATCAAAAATATTAATAAATCAAAGATATTTACAAATCAAAGAGAGATGGAGAGAAAAAACATGATGACAATTATTGTAACCGGAGGCGCCGGATTTATTGGAAGTAACTTTGTATTTCATATGCTGAACAAATACCCAGATTATCGGATCGTATGTCTGGACTGCTTAACTTATGCAGGAAATCTGTCTACACTGGCACCGGTAATGGACAACCCGAATTTCCGTTTTGTAAAGGAAAGCATTACAGATCGTGAAGCAGTGTACAAATTATTTGAGGAAGAAAAACCGGATATGGTGGTAAACTTTGCAGCAGAAAGCCACGTGGATCGTTCCATCGAGAATCCGGAAGTGTTCCTGGATACGAATATCAAGGGAACAGCCGTATTGATGGATGCCTGCAGAAAATATGGAATCAAACGTTATCATCAGGTGTCTACCGATGAAGTATACGGAGATCTGCCATTAGACAGACCGGATCTGTTCTTCACCGAGGAAACACCGATTCATACAAGCAGCCCTTACAGTTCTTCTAAAGCGGCAGCAGACCTTTTGGTACAGGCATATCACAGAACCTATGGACTGCCAGTAACCATCAGCAGATGTTCCAATAACTACGGACCATATCACTTCCCAGAGAAGCTGATTCCGCTGATGATTGCAAATGCACTGAATGATAAGCCGCTGCCAGTATATGGAAAGGGTGAAAACGTTCGTGACTGGCTCTATGTGGAAGATCACTGTAAAGCAATTGATCTGATCATCCATAACGGCCGTGTGGGAGAAGTTTATAACATCGGCGGTCACAATGAGATGACTAACATTGATATTGTGAAGATCATCTGTAAAGAATTAGGAAAACCGGAAAGTCTGATTACGTATGTGGCAGACCGTAAAGGTCACGATATGCGTTATGCAATTGATCCGACAAAGATTCACAATGAACTGGGATGGCTTCCGGAGACAAAGTTTGCAGATGGAATTAAAAAGACTATCAAATGGTATTTAGAGAACAAGGAGTGGTGGGAGACCATTATTTCCGGAGAATACCAGAATTATTATGAGAAAATGTATGCAAATCGCTAATCGTTAGACGTAAGGAGTGTAGATCGTATGAAAATATTAGTGACAGGTGTGGCTGGACAGCTTGGACACGATGTGATGAATGAGCTGGCAAAGCGCGGATATGAAGGAATTGGTTCTGATATTAAAGAAGAATACAGTGGAATTCAGGATGAAACGGCAGTTTGTACGATGCCTTACGTTCAGATGGATATTACGGACGAGGCTTCAGTACGAAGAGTGCTGACGGAGACAGCGCCGGATGTCGTGGTACACTGTGCGGCTTGGACGGCTGTGGATCTGGCAGAAGATGATGACAAGAAAGAACTGGTTCGTGCAATCAATGCGACAGGAACCAGATACATTGCAGAAGAATGCAAGAAACTTGATTGCAAATTGGTTTATATCAGTACGGATTACGTGTTTGACGGTCAGGGAAGCAAGCCATGGGATCCGGACTGCAAGGATTATAAGCCGTTGAATGTCTATGGAGAGACGAAGCTGGAAGGAGAACTGGCAGTGTCTGATCTTCTGGAAAAATATTTTATCGTTCGTATTGCATGGGTATTTGGAAAAAATGGTAAGAACTTTATCAAAACCATGCTGAACGTAGGAAAGACACACGATAAGCTGACCGTAGTAAACGATCAGATTGGAACACCAACCTATACGTACGATCTGGCAAGACTTCTGGTAGATATGCTGGAGACGGATAAGTATGGATATTACCATGCAACCAATGAAGGCGGATATATCAGCTGGTATGATTTTACGAAAGAAATTTTCCGTCAGGCAGTGGAGTTAGGCCATACAGAGTATTCAGAAGAACGGCTAAGCGTAGCGCCGGTAACGACGGCGGAGTACGGAATTTCTAAAGCGGCAAGACCATTTAACAGCCGTCTGGACAGAAGCAAGCTGGTGGAAAATGGATTTACACCACTTCCAACCTGGCAGGATGCTCTGAACCGTTATCTTAGAGAAATTGAATTTTAAATTAAGACAGAAGAAGGAGATAAGATGGGACAGATTAAAGTTGAGAAAAATGTAGGCGGCATTGAAGGACTGTGTGTAATTGAGCCGGCAGTACATGGTGATGCAAGAGGTTACTTTATGGAGACTTACAGCCAGAGAGATATGGAAGAGGCTGGTCTTACCATGAATTTTGTACAGGATAACCAGTCATGCTCTACGAAAGGTGTATTAAGAGGACTTCATTTTCAGAAGGAATTTCCACAGGGGAAATTAGTCAGAGTCATCAAAGGATCCGTATTTGATGTTGCAGTAGATTTGAGAAGCAACAGCGACACCTATGGGAAATGGTTTGGAATTGAATTGACAGAAGAGAATAAGAAACAGTTCTACATTCCAGAAGGATTTGCACATGGATTCTTAGTATTGAGTGATGTGGCAGAATTTTGTTACAAATGTACGGACTTCTATCATCCGGGAGATGAAGGCGGACTTGCATGGAATGATCCGGAGATTGGAATTGAGTGGCCGCAGTTAGTTGGAGAATATAAGGGAAGCGCGTCAGCAGAAGGATATCATTTAGAAGATGGTGCAGCACTTAACTTAAGCGACAAGGATCAGAAGTGGGCAGTTCTTAAGGATACGTTCCATTTCTAAAGAAATAAAAAGGGGGATTTTACACCTGCGATTTAAAAATCATGGATGTAAAATCTCCCTTGTTTTTCTTTATTTTTGAAAAAGCTTCCGGCTGAACCAGTCTCTTGCATATCCAAAGGTGTGAAGCAGAAGTTCGACCTCTATTACGATATAATTTGTAAGGTGCTTAAACTGAAACGGAACTTTCTTCTGTGCTTTCATTGTGGCAAGCCCTTCTTTGACTCCGTCTTTATAGTCCTTTCCCCAGCCTTTTTTGAGAAAGAATAAATATTTGACCACATAACCAAGAAAGAGCGGCAGGAAGTTTAAGATCAGCTGCAGAAGCGGCATATTCTTATAATTCAGATAGACGCTGTTTCTGGCGGAAAGTTTTACCTTAAAGGAGTTGTATTTGGAACCGCTGGTTCCGCTTCCAACATGATAGACGAGCGCTGTCGGACAGTACATATTTTTGTAACCATAGATTTTGGCCCGGTATCCCACGTCGATATCTTCTAAATAAGCAAAATGATTTTCATCGAAATATCCGATTTTTTCAAAGGCGGACCTGCGATAGATAGCAGCTCCGGCGCAGGCGGTGAAGATCTCGTCCGCTTCGTTATAATTGGAGATTGGACGCCCGGTTCCGCGGCAGACACCCCAGCCCATCAGCGTGTACAGATCACCGGCGCTGTCAATCAGTTCCGGATGATACATTTGGATCATTTTGCTGCTGACAGAGAAAATGCGCGGAGATTTTTCAATGGCTTTTACCATTTCTTCTACATAGTGAGGATCCACAGTGGTATCATTGTTCAACAAAATGACGTAAGGCGTTGTACTGTGCTCTATCCCTACGTTTACCGCCTTGCTGAATCCGTAATTTTGATCGAGGGCAATCACCTCAATGTCAGGGTATTCAGTTTTCATATATGCGACACTTCCATCAGAAGAAGCATTGTCTACAACGAGAATCTTAAAATCACGGAAAGTCTGTTCGTTTAGAGAAGCAAGACAGGGTTCCATGAAGTGTTTTCCATTATAATTCGGAATAATGATCGTAACTTTCATATAATTGACTCCATTTTTACTAGTAATTTCTGAATTATTATAACAAATTATGGGACTATATGCTATATAAACTTCTGATCTTCTGGTAAATGTTGCGAAAATATTAAGAAATGTTAAGAAAAACTACATGTAATGGGTTGTCGTTTCTGGTAAATTATTGTATTATAAAAGATAATGTAGTGATGGCGATGGCTTTTTTGCGCCCTGACTACAATATCTAGTGAAAAATGGGTGGGAAAATTGATTAAAGATAATCAAAAATTATTGAATAGACTTCATGTTGTAATCGATGCGGCTGTCATGGTATTTTCGTATGTGGCTGCATGGTATCTTAGATTTAAGAGCGGGATTTTTGAATTGGATCCATGGTTTCTGTCGTTGCAGGAGTATATGAAGATTCTGATAGTGATTGTACCGATGTATCTGATTCTGTATTATATTTTTCAGATGTATACGCCGAAGCGTGTCCAGGGAAGACGGTTGGAAGCATGGCATATTATTCAGGCGAACGCGATCGGTGTTATGGCGTTTATTCTGTTGTTATATTTGATGAAACAGCCTGACTTTTCCAGAAAGATGATTTTTATTTTCTTCTGTACCAACGTGTTCACGGAAGTGACGGTTCGCAATATTATCCGTGAGGCGCTTCGGAATCTTCGGAAGAACGGATATAACCAGAAGCATATTCTGTTGATTGGCTACAGTCGTGCGGCAGAGCAGTATATCGACCGGATCAAAGCAAATCCGGAATGGGGGTACACGATCCGGGGGATTCTGGCAGATAATGTTCCGCGGGGAACAGAGTATAAGGGAGTGAAGGTGATTGGAAGAACAGAGAATCTTACGATTATCCTTCCGGAGAATTGTCTAGATGAGATTGCGATTACGCTGGGACTTTCGGAGTATCATAAGTTGGAGCATATTGTAAGTATGTGCGAAAAGTCCGGGGTACACACCAAGTTTATTCCGGATTACAACAATATTATTCCGACGAAGCCGTACACAGAAGATCTGCTTGGTCTTCCCGTTGTCAATATCCGTCACGTACCACTTAGCAATGCGTTAAATGCGTTTTCTAAGCGATGTATAGACATTTTTGGCGCCGTGGTGGCGTTGGTGCTGTTTTCACCGGTAATGGCAGTCGTGGCAATGATTATTAAGTTCACTTCACCAGGACCGCTGATTTTTAAACAGGAACGGATTGGATACCAGAATCGACCATTTTATATGTATAAATTCCGCTCTATGGTAGTGCAGGAAGAAGCAAAAGAAAAGAAGGGATGGACAACGAAGAACGATCCGCGGGTAACGCCGATAGGAAAGTTCATCCGAAAGACGAGTATTGATGAACTCCCACAGCTTATCAATGTGTTGAAGGGAGATATGAGTCTGGTAGGGCCGCGTCCAGAGCGTCCGCAGTTTGTGGAGAAGTTCCAGGAAGAGATTCCCCGTTATATGGTGAAGCATCAGGTGCGTCCGGGATTAACCGGATGGGCACAGGTGAATGGATATCGGGGAGATACTTCGATTCGAGGAAGAATTGACCATGATCTTTACTATATTGAGAACTGGACGCTGGGCTTTGACTTTAAAATTTTGTTTTTGACATTTTTTAAAGGATTTATTAATAAGAATGCATACTAGTCTTCGTTAGGAGAGAATGAATGAGCAAGAAGAAAAAGCAACGAATGAAAAGAAGAATGACGCCGGAAGAACGCAGAAAACTTCGCAGAAAGAGAAGAAGGAAAAGAATTGCGCTTCTGACGGTGGAGGTCATTATCCTGCTGGTGCTCTGCGCTACAGCTTATGGAATTTTTAAGCTGGATAAGCTGGATATTAATATCTTAGATAAGGACAAATTGGAGGCTTATCGGGATACCGGACCGTATACGAATATTGCACTCTTTGGACTGGATTCCAGAGAGGGTGAATTGGACGGCGGTGTGCAGAGTGACTGTATTATGATTGCCAGCATCAATAACGAGACAAACGATGTCAAGCTGGTATCGATATACCGGGATACGTTACTGCAGCAGGCGGACGGAACCTATGAAAAGGCCAATTCAGCTTATAACCGGGGGGGACCGGAGGAAGCGATCAGCCTTCTGAACCGAAATTTTGATCTGGATATCCAGAACTATGTCAGTGTCAATTTTAATGCATTGGTGGATGTGATTGATTCGCTGGGAGGAATTGAACTTGATATGACCCAGGAAGAGGCTTTTTACAGCAATGGATATGCTTTTGAAACCGCACAGGTGGTTGGTCAAGAGATGAAGCCGATTAAGGAAGAAGCCGGGATTCAGCTGTTGGACGGGGTTCATGCGGTAGGTTATGCCAGAATTCGATATACAGACGGAAATGATTTTAAACGAACCGAGCGTCAGAGAGTCGTTCTGCAGAAGGTGGCAGAAAAAGCGAAGAAAGCAAATCTTTTGACATTGAATGAAATTGTAGATAAGGTGTTCCCGCAGATTTCTACCAATCTGACTCTGAAAGATATGATGGGATTTGCTGCGAACATTATGGATTATAATATTGTACAGACGGGAGGATTCCCATATCAGGTAACGACGGATGAGAGTGTGAGAGAACACGACGGATCTTATGTCGTTCCGATCGGTCTTCGGTCCAATGTAGAACAGCTTCATCGGGAATTATTTGGAGAAGAGGCTTATGTTCCGTCGGAGAAGGTACAGCAAATCAATGATGAGATTATTTACCTGACGGATATTACAGAAGAGACAGAGGCTTTGAACACAACATTTGAAGGAGATGTGCATGATGAGGGAACGCAATAAAATTATAATGGAATATGGTACTTATATGCTGGCATACTTTGCCAGTTATATTGCTTCCCTTGCGGGACTGCATCTGTTGTCAGGAGCGCTTTTAATTATAGAAGCGCTCTATCTCTATGTACACTGGGTACGGGAAAGTGGAAGTGTGGTAGAGATGCGGGCGCTGTTTACACTGGCCTGGGTTGGCGGGCAGGGAATTGCCTGTTTAAAGCTTAGTGAACTGCAGACGGACTGGCATTATATTACCTGGCTTTGTTTTGGGCTTATTTATCTGGTGTTTGGAATCGGATATGAGTGGGGACAGAAGTACGTCAGGGTCAGAGAATTTGAACTGGAAAAAAATGAGATACAAAAGAAGCGGCTGTTTCTTTGTATTATGGGGCTGGCAGTGGTGTCTATCCTGTGCTTTGCATTCGAGGCGGTAAAGGTGGGATTTATTCCGGTATTTTCCGATAAACCACATGCGTACTCCTATTTTCATGTATCGGGAGTTCATTACTTTACTATTAGCTGTATTCTGATTCCGGCGATTACGGTGCTGTATCGGAAGGTCAGCGGACGACTTGCAAAAGGAGAATTTTTTGCAATTGCATTTGCAAATGTGACGGCGCTTGCAATTCCTTTTTTATGCGTATCCAGATTCCAGCTTTTATTTGCGGTAGGATTTGCAGTGGTGACATATATTATGGTGAACAAAAAAATTCGCCTTCGTACCATGGTGATTCTGCTGGCGGCGATGATCCCGATCTATGTGATTCTGACCATATTTCGGAACCATGATGTGGCATATTTGAACAGCATCTTTGAGATGAAGTGGGATAAGATGCCAATCTTTATCACTCAGCCGTATATTTATGTGGCAAATAATTTTGAGAACTTTAACTGTATGGTTGTGGGTCTGACGGAACACACCTGGGGAATCCGGATGCTGTTTCCGTTGTTTGCACTGACGGGATTAAAGTTTGTATTTCCACAGTTGATATCGTCTCCGCTGTTTTTGACGAAACCGGAGCTGACTACATTGACCATGTTTTATGATGCGTACTATGATTTCGGAATCATAGGGGTCTGCTTGTTTGCAGCGATTTTAGGTGGAGTTGCAAAAGTATTGGCAAGTATTGTGAAGAAGAGCCGCAATCCGATTGCATATTTGTTCTATGGGCAGATTGCTATTTATCTTGGACTTTCCTTCTTTACCACCTGGTTTAGTAACCCGACTACCTGGTTCTGGCTGATTCTGACAGGCATGATGTATCTGTTTGTGGGATACGATAAGAATAGAAAAGGAAAAAGTGAGGAAAAAGAAGATGGAAATTAATGTGGATGTTGTGATTCCCACTTATCGGCCGGATGAGAAGTTTAATCAGTTGTTAAAGCGTCTGGGAGGGCAGACACGGAGAATTCGTCACATCCATGTGATTAATACAAAGTCGGATCATTTCCCGGAGGAAGTAGAACGGATGCCGGGGGTGATTGTGACACACATTGAACCGGAGGAGTTTGACCATGGAGCAACTCGTGATCTGGGGATGCGCCTTACGGATGCCCCGGTAGTCGTCTACATGACGCAGGATGCAGTTCCGGCAGATGAAGAGCTGATCGAGGAATTGGTTCGTCCGCTTTTACTGGATGAGAAAACAGGTGCAGCCTATGCAAGACAGCTTCCGAACAAGGAGTGCGATGTAATTGAGCGTTATACCCGTGCCTTTAATTATCCGGACAGAAGCCGGATAAAAAGGAAAGAGGATTTGGAAGAACTTGGAATCAAAACCTTTTTCTGTTCGGATGTCTGCGCGGCATATCGAAGAGATATCTATGAGAAGATGGGGGGCTTCACCAAGAAAACTATTTTCAATGAGGACATGATTCTGGCGGGGCAGATGATTCTGGCGGGCTATCAGGTGGCATATGCAGCAGAAGCGAGGGTGATTCATTCGCATAATTATTCTGGAAGGCAGCAGTTCCACCGCAACTTTGATTTGGCAGTATCCCAGACAGACCACCCGGAAGTGTTTGAAGGAATCCGTTCAGAGAGTGAGGGAATCCGACTGGTGAAAAAGACGGCATCTTATCTGCTGAAAATTCGGAAACCGTGGCTGATACCGGTACTGATATACAAAAGTGGTTGTAAGTATTTGGGGTATAAATTAGGGCAGAATTACAGAAAATTACCACTGTGGATAGTAAAGTTCTGTTCAATGAGCACGACATATTGGGGGAAATAGCCGAAAAATGCACATTTTTAATTGCAGTTTGTCGAAAAATGGGGTAATATAGGGAGAGGTGTTACCAGAAGTACGGTGTGAAGAAAGGATATAAGATAATGGCAAAGAAAAGAAGGCACTATCGGCGGGGGCGCAGGTCAAGGAGAAGAGGATTTGCTTCCTGGTCATTAGGAAAGAAGATTGGAGCCATTCTTGGAGGAACGGTTGCGCTAGTGGCGACAGCGGGCGCAGTGATTCTGGCGAGTAAATTATCAAAGATAGAGACAGTAAAGCTGGATCCCGAGGAGTTAAGTGTGTCGGAAGAGGCAAGAGAGCGCGGGACAGGCTATTTGAACGTTGCATTGTTTGGCGTGGATTCCCGAGAAGGCGATATGGAGGAAGATACCAGAAGCGATACCATTATGATCGCAAGTCTGAATCGAGAGACTCTGGAGGTTAAGATTTCCTCTGTTTATCGAGATACGCTGCTGGAGCAGAAAGACGGGACCTTGAATAAAGCGAATGCAGCCTACGCATTTGGCGGTCCGGAAGATGCGATTGCCATGCTGAACCGGAATCTGGATATGGATATCGAGCATTATGTGACGGTGAACTTTGACGCCCTGATCGATGTGATTGATGCGGTCGGCGGTGTAGAAATTGATGTACAGGAAGAAGAGATTTCCTATATCTGCGGATATGCGATGGAGATTATGGATGTAACAGGCAGAGTATCTCCTGGAGTAACAGAGCCGGGACTGCAGACGTTAAACGGTGTGCAGGCAACTGCTTATGCAAGAATTCGTTATACAGCAGGTGACGACTTTAAGCGTGCAGAACGGCAGAGGGACGTGCTTACCAAGATTGTAGGGAAACTGCAGAATGCAAGCCTTTCTCAGATTAATAAGATTATTGATAAGGTATTCCCGGAAGTGTCTACGAACTTTACACTGGCAGAAATTTTAGAATATGCGAAGGATGCGTTTGATTATCAATTAGGGGAGACCGTGGGATTCCCATTTGATAAGTCTACGGATACTTTGTCTAAAATCGGAAGCGTAGTAATACCGGTAACTTTGGAAGATAACGTAAAGAAGCTTCACGAATTCTTCTACGGAAACGCAGATGGATATACACCGTCCTCTACGGTTACTTCAATCAGCAGTAAGATTGTGTCGAAAGCCGGAGACAGGGAAGCGGATGTTGACGAGAAAACGCAGGGCGTTATGCAGCAGCCACAGGACAGCGAGAGAGGAACTGGCGGTACTGGAAATTCCGGCGGTGGCCAAACAGGAAACACAACGACGGGAAATAACGGCGGAAATACAGGTGGAACCACTGGCGGCACTGGTGGTGATACGGGAACCGGCGGAGGACCAAGCGGCCCAGGAGGCAACACAGGAGGTTCAGGCGGTACTGGCGGTGATACAGGAGGCCCCGGCGGAAATACGGGCGGCACTGGTGGTGATACGGGAACCGGCGGCGATACGGGCGGAACCGATGGAGGCAGCACGGGCGGCACTGGCAGTGGCACCGTTTAGTAAAAAAGACAGAGACAAGAAGAGTTTCGGAGTATAGAAAAAAGAGGTAAGATACATGAAGAGAATGAAGAAAGTATTGGCAGCATTGGTCATGGCGTGTATGTTATGTCCGGCGCTTTCTATGGTGGCTTATGCCGCACCGGCAGAGCTTCGGTTTACAGATCCTTCCACTACGGTTGGAGCGGAAGTTGAAGTGACTGCAAAACTGTCGGCGCAGGCGAATGTACAGTCATTTGAAGCAACGTTGACCTATGATTCCAGTATGCTGAAGTTTCAGAGTGGAGATCAGGCAACTGGCGGAGATGGAACGATTACATTAACTGGAAACGGCAGTGGAAGTTCTATGGAGTTTGTATTGAAATTCCAGGCTTTGGCAGAAGGAACAACCAAGATTGAGGTTTCCAATGTGAAAGGTACAGATACTTCCCCGACTGCAATGCAGATTACCAAGGGAAGTTCAGCAGTTACTATTGGCCCTGGGGATCCGTCTTTGATTACGGAGGAACCGGCAGAGGGCGAGACACCGGCAGCTTCAGGAGAAGGTCCGCAGGTGGAGGTAGACGGAGTTTCTTATACCATTTCAGGTGGTTTTTCCGATGCACTGATTCCGGAAGGATTTGTGAGAGGTGAGGTTACTTTTGAAGGAACGACCTGTGAAGTGATTACGCAGGAAGCTAGCGGAGAGTCTGCGATGTATCTTGCACCGGCAGCAGGCGGAGATGCGGATTTCTTCATGTATAATAGTGACAAGGGTACATTTGCACCATTTGAAGAGGTGGAGATTGCTCAAGGGCGTTACCTGATTATGCTGCGGGATGACGGCAGCGTGAAGGTGCCAAAAGAGTATCAGGAGACAACGCTGACGCTGAATGGAAAAGAATTTACTGCATGGCAGAATACAGAAAATGCAGATTACTATATGGTCTACGCATTGAATGCAGATGGTAAAAAAGCATTGTATCAGTATGATACGGTAGATAAAACCTATCAGAGATACAATAAGGCTGCAGCATCGGCAAAAACTGCGGAGGAAGACACATCATCTCCGAAGGGAATTTGGGGAAAGGTTCTTGGATTTGTTGAGGACTTTTTGGATATCGTAGTCATTCTGGCTGGAATTGTCCTTCTGGTACTGGTTATTGTTCTGATTGTGGTTGCAGTGAAGCTTCGTCATCGGAATCTGGAACTGGATGATCTGTATGATGAGTATGGAATTGATCTGGAAGAAGAGGAAACACAGGCTCCAAATCAGGGACGCGCAGACAAGAAAGCTGGCGGCGCAAAGGATAAACCGGCGGTTCGTACACCGGTGGAGACGACGAGCATTTCTTTGGACGATGAAGATGACTTTGAAGCTTTCGACGACTATGATGAAGAGTTTGACGATTACGAAGATGATTTTGACGACTATGATGATTATGAGGCGGAAGGATATGATTATGACGATGAGCCGGAAGATCTGATTGATGATCTGGATGATTTGCTCAGCAGTCAGCCGAACAAGAAACGTGGTCATATGGAAGAGGATGATACCTTTAAGGTGGATTTCATCGATATCGATTAATTGATAAGAAATAGGGAGGGTACATGAAGGTACCCTTCTTTTTTTGTGAGTTTTTGCTTTGAAAAGGCAGTGCTTTTCAAAATCTTACTTTACATATAGAATGAGATTTGCTACAATAAACCGCATAGTGCAAAAAAAATAGCTTTTTGTACAAATAAGAAACTCAAAAACAAGCAAAAGCAAGAAGGAGCAGACTTATGTGTGGAATTGTGGGATATATTGGAAATCAACAGGCGGCACCGATCCTTTTGGATGGATTATCAAAATTGGAGTATCGAGGATATGATTCGGCAGGTATGGCGATATACAATGGTGAGACGATAGAGATGGTCAAATCAAGAGGACGACTGAAAGTGTTAAATGAGTTGACACATGCTGGTGAGACGCTTCCGGGAATGCTGGGAATCGGTCATACCAGATGGGCGACCCATGGATCACCTTCTGATATCAATGCACATCCTCATTTTAATAAAGCGAAGAATATTGCGGTTGTGCATAATGGAATCATTGAGAATTACTTGAAGTTAAAGAAGAAGCTGGAAAAGAAGGGCTATGAGTTCGTGTCTGAGACGGATACGGAAGTGATAGCTCACCTGTTGGATTATTATTACGATGGGAATCCATTGCAGGCAGTGACGAAGATTATGCATCGGATGGAAGGGTCTTATGCATTAGGAATTATCTTTCAGGATCATCCGGAGGAGCTTTATGCGGTACGAAAAGACAGTCCGCTGATCGTAGGGCATACGGACGGAGGAAGTATTCTGGCATCTGATGTTCCGGCTGTACTGAAATATACCAGGAATGTATACTTTATTGAGAATGAAGAAATTGTACGGATGACGGCTGACTCTATGGAATTCTTTACGGTAGATGAAGAACCGGTGGAAAAGGAGTCTACCTGGATTGAGTGGGATGTAAATGCAGCAGAGAAAGGTGGATATGAGCATTTCATGCTGAAAGAGATGTATGAACAGCCAAAAGCAATTGCGGATACATTTTCACCACGGATTAAGGATGGCAGGATTGTGATCGAAGAACTGGGAATGTCAGAAGAAGAGATTCGAGATATTCAGAAGATTATGATTGTAGCATGCGGATCTGCATCGCATGTAGGATATAGTGGCAAGTATATTCTGGAGGGACTGGCACGGATTCCGGTAGAAGTGGATATGGCATCGGAATTCCGGTACCGTAATCCGATTCTGGATGAGCATACGCTGGTGATTGTTGTCAGTCAGTCCGGAGAGACGGCGGATACCCTGGCGGCTTTAAGAGAGTCGAAAAAGAGAGGGGCAAGGGTGCTGGGAATTGTTAATGTTGTAGGAAGCTCAATCGCAAGAGAAGCGGATAATGTAATGTACACTTGGGCAGGACCGGAGATTGCCGTTGCAACGACGAAGGCCTATTCTGCGCAGCTGATTTCTATGTATCTTCTTGCTATGAAATTTGCGCAGGTAAAAGGACGATTGAGTGAGGAAGAGACAGCGTCCATGCTGGAAGATTTGAAAGCCCTTCCGGCACAGGTAGAAATGCTTTTAAATAACAAGGAAAATATTCAGAAATTTGCCAACCGATATCTGGCAGCGAAAGATGTGTTCTTTATTGGTCGTGGTATTGACCATGCGATTTCTATGGAAGGCTCCCTGAAATTAAAGGAGATTTCTTATATCCATTCCGAAGCATATGCGGCAGGAGAATTAAAGCATGGTACGATTTCACTGGTGGAAGAAGGAACACTTGTGGCGGCAGTTCTGACGCAGAAAGAACTTTATAAGAAAATGATCAGCAATATGGAAGAGGTGCGGACCCGTGGGGCATTTGTGATGGCGGTGACCGGCGAAGGGAATACGGAAGTAGAACGTGCGGCAGATTATGTGATCTATATTCCGGAAACCAATCCTTACTTTGCCAACTCCCTGGCTATTATTCCGCTTCAGCTGTTTGCCTACTATATCGCTGTTGGACGCGGATGTGATGTGGATAAACCAAGGAATCTGGCAAAGTCTGTGACGGTAGAATAAAAGTTCTGTTATTCTTTGATCAGATCTTCAAGGGAGCGGAAAGAATATCCCATATCTTCCCATTTGCCAAGTAGTTCATCGAGAATTTCCGCATTGGTGTCAGACGTGTTGTGAAGTAGCACGACAGCACCTGGATGGACGCGGGGTAAGAGCTTGGCGAAGGCTTCCTCTTTCGTTGGCTGATTGTCTTCGTACCAGTCCACATAGGCAAGGCTCCAGAAGAAGGTGCGATAGCCAAGCTCCTTTGCCATTTGAAGATTCCCAGGACTATAGATTCCCTGGGGCGGACGGTAAAAGCGGGTCATCTCTTCCCCGGTGATTTCCTGATAGAGCTTTTCTACATCAGAGAGCTCTTTGGCAAATGCTTCTTTGGTGGAAATTTTTGACATATCCGGGTGATGGAAGGTATGGTTGCCAACGATATGACCGTCTTTTCGCATCTGTCGGATGAGATCGGGGCTGGTTTCCAGAAAGTTTCCGACGACGAAAAAGGTGGCTGGAGCGTGGTGCTTTTTTAACGCTTTGAGGATGGCAGGCGTATTGCCGTTTTCAAATCCACAGTCGAAAGTAAGGTAGAGGACCTTGTCTTTCGGATTCCCAATGTAATAGGCCCAGGAAGCGGAAAGCTCTTCGGGGGTGGCATTTGCCTGAGGAGACGCTCCTTCCTGGGGAAAACTTAAGCCCCAGTTTTCGGAAGCAGGGGCAGTCTCAGAGCCGGAAAAGGCGGAAGAAGTAGTTTCTTCCGCCTTTTCTTTTGTATATTTGCCCGCATATTGTCCTGCAAGGAAACAGCAGGTGAACAAGAGAAGAACAGAACCAAGTTTACAGAAGAGTAGAAACGATAGTTTTTCACGCAGCATAAGAACTCCTGAAAGGATGATTGCTTTATTCTATGTACAGCACCTTGAAATTATGAGAATGAATCTTGAATTCGAAGAGAAGTGAGGGTATAATGGGAAAACGTAGATAAATGGAGGAGCATTTGAATGGAGATTAGTAAGATAGAAGAAAAAATTAGGATAGAAACGTTTGAAGAGATGGAAGAATTGACGCAGACGCTTAGGAAAATTCAGAAAGAATATCCACAGGAAGAGTACGCACTGGAGCATCTGTATAAAAAGTATCAGACTTTTGTAAAGCCGGGAATGGAACAGAAAGAGAGATTTTCCATGTTGATCCGGGCGGCGGTGGAATTGACGACGCAGGAGGCACCCAAATGGGAAATGATTGCAGCCAGACTTCTGATGCTGGAATTTAATCGGGAGCTTGAAGAAAACAGGAAGAAGTGTCAGATTCACAGCTTTTATGAGAACCTTAAGTATTTGACAGGTCAGGGACTTTATGGTGCATATATTCTGGATGCCTACAGCGAGGAAGAAGTGAAACGGTTGTCGGAACTTTTGGATGAGAGCCGGAATGATCTGTTTAACTATTCCGGACTTTCCCTTTTACTTGGAAGATATGTGATTCGTACCGGAAAAGGAGTGCCGATGGAATCACCCCAGGAAATGTTTTTGGGTATTGCCATGCATCTTGCCATGAAGGAGAAGGTTGAACGAGAACGGTGGGTTCGGCGTTTCTATGATATGTTAAGCGAACTGAAGGCGACGATGGCAACCCCGACCTTATCCAATGCAAGAAAACCTTACCATCAGCTTTCATCTTGTTTTATTGACACGGTGCCGGACAGCCTGGATGGGATTTACCGGAGTATCGATAATTTTGCCAAAGTAAGTAAATTTGGTGGCGGCATGGGAATGTATTTTGGAAAAGTGCGGGCAAGCGGCAGTACGATTCGGGGATTTGAAGGCGCCGCAGGCGGTGTGATCAGGTGGATCAGATTGGCGAACGATACCGCAGTGGCAGTGGATCAGCTGGGGGTGCGCCAGGGAGCAGTTGCTGTTTATCTGGATGTCTGGCACCGGGATCTGCCGGAATTCTTGAATCTTCGTACCAATAATGGAGATGACCGTATGAAAGCTCACGATGTATTTCCGGCCGTCTGTTATCCTGATTACTTCTGGCAGCAGGCCAGGGATTATATTGAAGGGGACTGGTATCTGATGTGTCCACATGAGATCCTGACGGTAAAAGGATATGCATTAGAAGACTGCTTTGGAGAAGAATGGACGGAGAAATACTTAGACTGCGTGCAGGATAAACGGATTCAGAAGCGGGTGATTCCGATCAAGGATGTGATTCGTATGATTATTCGAAGCGCAGTGGAAACAGGAACTCCGTTTACATTTAATCGGGATCTGGTCAACCGTGCAAATCCAAATCGGCACAAAGGAATGATTTACTGTAGTAATCTCTGTACAGAAATTGCACAGAATATGAGTGCCATTGATCAGGTGGAGCAGCGGATCGAAACGGTGGACGGCGAGACGGTTGTGGTAACGGTTACAAAGCCGGGAGAGTTCGTGGTCTGCAATCTTGCAAGCCTGTCTTTGGGAAGGATTAATCTGGAAGATGATGCAGAAGTTTTAGAAGTGACGGAAAGTGTGGTGCGTGCGCTTGATAATGTCATTGATCTGAACTTTTTCCCGGTTCCATATGCGAAGATCAACAATGAAAAGTACCGGCCGGTGGGACTTGGAGTCAGCGGATATCATCATATGCTGGCCAAAAGGGGAATCGCCTGGGAAAGTGAAGAGCATCTTGCATTCGCAGAACGTGTTTTTTCGAAGATTCATTATGCAGCGGTAAAGGCAAGCTGCAAGATCGCGAAGGAAAAAGGAAGCTATGCGTATTTCAAGGGAAGTACCTGGCAGACAGGGGATTATTTTAGAGAACGGGGGTTAACGGACGATGCATGGAGAAAGCTTCAGGAGGAAGTGGCAGAATATGGGCTTCGGAATGGCTATCTTATGGCAGTAGCGCCAACCAGCAGTACCAGTATTATTGCAGGAACGACCGCTGGACTGGATCCGGTGATGAACCGTTATTTCCTGGAGGAAAAAAAGAATGGCCTGATGCCGCGAGTGGCACCGGATCTGTCTATGGATACCTATTGGTATTATAAAAATGCGCATCATATTGATCAGACCTGGTCGGTGCGAGCCTGTGGAGTAAGACAGCGTCATATCGATCAGGCACAGAGTATGAATCTTTATATTACCAATGAGTACACGTTCCGTAAGGTGTTGAATCTTTATCTTCTCGCATGGGAAGAAGGAGTGAAGACGATTTATTATATCAGATCCAGAAGTCTAGAGGTTGAAGAGTGTGAAGTATGTTCATCCTAATGAACTTAGCAAACAGGAGGAAGAGAATGTCCAAGTTAACGAAGAAACCATTGTTTAATCCACTGGGAGATACAGAGGTACATAAGCGCCGGATGATCGGCGGAAATTCTACAAATTTGAATGATTTTAACCATATGAAATATGAATGGGTCAGCGACTGGTACCGGCAGGCGATGAATAATTTTTGGGTACCGGAAGAAATCAATCTGGGAGTGGATGTGAAGGATTACCGGAAGCTTCCAAAAGCGGAACGAAGAGCCTACGATAAGATATTATCGTTTTTAATTTTCCTGGACAGTATCCAGACGGCGAATCTTCCGAATATCGGGGCATATGTGACAGCCAATGAAATCAATTTGTGCCTGTCTATTCAGGCCTTTCAGGAAGCGGTGCACAGTCAGAGCTACAGTTACATGTTAGATACGATTTGTGAGCCGCAGGAGCGTAACACGGTGTTGTACCAATGGAAGGAAGATGAACATCTGCTTGCCAGAAATGAATTTATCGGCAATCTTTATAATGAATTTCAGGAGGAGCAAAGCGGGGAAGCGCTGGTGCGCACCCTGATTGCCAACTATATTCTGGAAGGCATTTATTTTTACAGCGGATTTATGTTTTTTTATAATCTGGGACGAAATCATCAGATGCCCGGATCGGTGCAGGAGATTCGCTATATTAACCGGGATGAGAATACACACCTGTGGCTGTTTCGGAATATTTTGATGGAATTAAAAAAGGAGGAGCCGGAACTTTTCACAGAGGAAAAGGTGGAAGTTTATCGCTCCATGATCCGGGAGGGCTGCGAGCAGGAAATCCGATGGGGACATTATGTGATTGGAGATGAAATTAAGGGGCTGAATCGGGAGATGGTGACAGATTATATTCAGTACTTGGGAAATCTGCGCTGTATGGGACTTGGATTTGATCCAATCTATGAAGGACATGAAAAAGAGCCGGACAGTATGGCATGGGTGAGTCAGTTTTCCAATGCCAATATGATTAAGACGGATTTCTTTGAGGCGAAAAGCACGGCTTATGCAAAGAGCAGTGCCCTGGTAGATGACTTGTAATTTACAGGTGAATTGTGGTATGCTAGTAAGAAGCATACGAGGCTTTTTTTGCGATAGAGAAAAAGAGCCGGAAAAGAGGACAAGATGAGTGAGAGAGAAGTAACAAAGCAGGAATTTTTGAGACAGCTGATGATGTTAAAGGATGCGCCAGAGCTGTATGCGCTGATGTCTATGTATACCAAGATGCCGCAGGTATTCTGCGATCCGGAAACCTATGATGATGAAGTGCTGCTGTTTTTTTCCGAGGAGGATGCCAGACGGGAAGCAGAAAAACTTATGAAAGAGCATTATGCGGTTCAGATTGTAAAGATTGAAAAAGAGCATCGCCTGAACTTTTATACCAGTTTGTACCCAATTGGTGTAAACTGCCTTCTGGCAGGCCGTGGGACAGAACAGGAGTTTTCCGTACAGCTTAGTGATCTGATTAAGAGAACGTCAAATCAGGAATTAGAAGAGGGAAAAGAACGGGTAGAAAATCCCCAGATGCATCTGACTGCGCTTTATCTTATGCAGGAGCTTCGAAGGAATCCATCTGCAGGCATGACAGATGAGATGAAGGAATGGAATGAAGAGATGATGGCCGCATTCCAAAAAGGAAGATTTCTGGTAGCCGTAGATCAGGAGAAGGGACTTGGCGCTGTAAAGAATAAGGAAGGGAAGTTATTCCTTCCGGTATTTACGGATATCGAAGAGTTCCATAAATTCAACAGAGAAGGAAAGTTCCGTCCATTTGCAGTGGACAGCATTAAAATTCCGGAGATGCTGACGGATGAGATGAACGGTACGGCGGTGAATCCACTTGGTGTCAACGTGGTTTTGAATATTACGAAAAAGCGGGTACAGGATTCGGAAGCCTAAATAAAAGCAAAAGATAAAGGTCAAGATCATAAAAAGTATTGATCGGGAAATGAAAAGACCAGGAAGCAAAATAGCTGCCTGGTCTTTTCATAATCTCATTTCGTGTATTACTTTTAAATATCAAAATCAAACTTCAGTTTATAATATATAAAAGGTACATCTAAATTCCGATTAGTGCTGGGATTAAAGTTTTGTTACGTTGACTGCCTGAGGTCCCTTAGCGCCTTCAGTTACATCGTATTCTACTTCCTGCCCTTCTTCCAGAGACTTGAAGCCTTCCATGTTCAGACCAGAGTAGTGTACGAATACATCGTTGCCTGCTTCATCAGAGATGAAACCGTAGCCTTTTTGGTTGTTAAACCATTTTACTGTACCTTTCATTATGATACCTCCATAAAAATTAGATAATATAAGTGAGACAATCTATAAAATAAATTTATAGATTATACTCCGTCAGATTAGCACATGTTAATAAAAAAGTCAATGCATTCGACATTCTTTTTTCTATATTTCACAAAGATTTTATTAGTACATTTTTGCGCATAATAAAGAAAAATATTAAAAAAACGGATTAGGAATTTGCGGACATATATTGAAAACATGGGGAATCGTAATATAATAAAAACACGAGGGGAAAAGTCGATGAAAGGATTCATCCATGAGTGACGGAGCAATGCAGCAAAACGAGCAGGAAAATAGAAACAGGAGGAAACAAAGATGGGAAATATTTATCACAGTGTAGAGGAATTGATTGGAAAGACACCACTTATGGAGGTGGAAGGAATTGAGAAGGAACTGGGACTTGCTGCCAGAATTTATGTGAAGCTGGAACTATTTAATCCGGCGGGAAGTGTGAAAGACAGAGTGGCATTATCTATGATTCGGGACGCGGAAGAAAAGGGACTTCTGGCGCCGGGGGCAACGATTATTGAACCGACCAGCGGAAATACCGGAATCGGGCTTGCTTCTATTGCGGCCGCCAGAGGATACCGGGCAATTTTTACCATGCCGGAGACTATGAGTATAGAAAGAAGAAAGCTGCTGCAAGGATATGGAGCAGAGATTGTTTTGACGGATGGCAAGGCAGGTATGGATGGCGCCATTCGGAAAGCGGAAGAACTGGCGCGTGAGATGGAAAATGCAATGGTGCTGGGTCAGTTCGTAAATCCGGCGAATCCAAAAGCACATTACGAGACGACAGGACCGGAAATCTGGGAAGACCTAGAGGGAGCGGTGGATATCTTTGTGGCAGGAGCCGGAACGGGAGGAACCGTGACGGGAACGGGACGCTTCTTAAAAGAGAAGAATCCGAAGGTTCAGGTGGTGGCTGTGGAGCCGGAAGGTTCTCCGGTTCTCTCAGGAGGAGAGAAAGGGCCGCATGGGCTTCAGGGAATCGGGGCAGGTTTTGTTCCGGAAATTTTAGATACCCAAATCTATGATGAGGTCTTCAAGGTAAAAGAGGAAGAAGCATATGAGGCTGCCCGGCTGCTGGCAAGAAAGCAGGGGGTACTGACAGGCATTACTTCAGGAGCAGCGCTTCATGCGGCAATTGCACTTGCAAAGCGTCCGGAAAATGCCGGGAAACACATTGTTGCTCTCTTGCCGGATACCGGAGAAAGGTACCTGTCAACTCCTCTGTTTGCGTAATCATTTTCCTTGACGAACGGACGGGGAGCGTGTAAAGTATAGTTGTTTAAATGACTTTGAATTTGGAGAAAAATAGAGTAAAGGATAAGTTTGTATGATTACATTAACAGGGAAAAAGGTGTCCGAAGGGATTGCCATTGGAAAGCTGAATTTTTATAAGCGGGATACCAAGGAAGTTCGCCGTATTTATGTAAAGGATGTAGAGAAGGAAGTTATGCGGTTTCAGAAGGCAAGACAAAAGGCTTTGCTGGAGCTTAAGATTCTCTACGACACTGCCGCAAAAGAGGTAGGAGATGCCAATGCGGCAATCTTTGAGATGCAGCAGATGATTCTGGAGGATACAGACTATATTGACCAGATTACCGGTATTATCGTGGAACATAAATTAAATGCCGAGTATGCGATGCAGAAGGCAACAGAAGAGTTCATTGCCACTGCAGCCGAGAAGGGAAAAAATTATGTGCAGGGGCGGGATGTGGACGTCAAAGACGTAGCAATCCGTGTGCTTCGGATTCTTTCCAGAACCTGGAAGGATAAGATGCTGACCGATGAACCCTTCATATTAGCAGCGGGAGAACTGTATCCAAGTGAGGCGGTTCAGCTTGACAAGACGCAGGTGTTGGGATTTGTGACTCGTTACGGAACGATCAATTCCCATACAGCAATTCTGGCGCGTACGAAAGGAATTCCATCGGTGATCGGTCTTGGAGAGGCGTTAAAGAAAGATTACGATGGAAAGACAATTATTGTCGATGGATTTGAAGGAAAGGTTTATATTGAGCCGGATTATACCACCATCAGTAAGATGAAGCAAAGACAGGAGACCGATCATACCCAGACGGTAAATCTGGAGCGTCTGAAGGGAAAAGAAAATATCACTCAGAGCGGACAGAAAATTGACGTCTGTGCCAATATCGGTACCAGAGAGGATATTGAAAATGTGATCCGAAGTGACGCCGGAGGAATCGGACTGTTCCGAAGTGAATTCCTGTATATGGAGAGCGGAACAAAGCCGCCGACAGAAGAACAGCAGTTCCAGGTGTTCCGATTGGCGGCAGAGGCCATGGGGGAGAAACGGGTTGTAATCCGAACAGCAGATTTAGGAGGCGACAAGCAGGTAAATTGTCTGGATCTTAATGGAGATCCCAATCCGGCTTTGGGATATCGGGGAATCCGTGTCATGCTGGAGAAGGATGAAATTTTCCGCACTCACTTGCGGGCGATTCTGCGGGCATCCATGTATGGTAATATTGCAGTGATGTTCCCGATGATTTCTTCTATTGAGGAACTGCGTCAGGCAAAGCGACAGCTGGAGAAAGCAAAAAAGGAATTAAAAGAGAAGAAGATCTCTTACAATGAAAATATTCAAGTTGGTGTGATGATTGAGACGCCGGCAGCGGTTATGATCAGTGGCGAACTGGCAAGAGAGGCAGATTTTTTCAGCATCGGAACGAATGATTTAAGCCAGTTTACTCTGGGAATGGATCGCTTAAATGAAAGACTGGAGGGACATTACGATGCCCATCATCCGGCACTTTTGAAGATGATCCGTATCATTACAAACAACGTACATTTGGAGGACAAGCGGATTAGTATCTGCGGAGATCTGGCGGCAGACCTGGAGATGACAGAGTACTTTATTTCTCTGGGTATTGACGAACTGTCTGTAGCGCCTGGACAGGTACTGGGACTTCGCAAAAAGATCCGAGAGATTCAGTAAAATTTCATAATATTTAACCATATTCATTGAGAATAAAAACCATCATGGAGTCGAAAGATAAGCATGATGGTTTTTTTATGCATTGTGCATAAAAGATAGTGAAAGATTTTGGAAGGTATTTTGACTGAAAGTAGTTGACTATGACTGAAAATGATTGTATTATGAATTTAAAGATGAATGATATTGAAAGAAAATGACTGAAAATGAAAAAACAAAAAGAGAAAAGGGAGAAAAAGGAGGGAGAATATGCTGGCGGAAGAGAGATTTCGGGAAATATTGAAAATTGTAAATGAAAAGAAGACCGTTACAGTTCAGGAACTGACTGCTTTGTTAGAGACTTCTGAATCCACGATCCGCCGAGATCTTACGACATTGCATCAGAGAGGTGCATTGATCAAGGTTCACGGCGGCGCTGCGGCAGCAGAGTCAGAAACAATGACAAGAGATGCAGATCTTTCTTTGAGAAGTACTCTGAATAAAGAAGAAAAGGCTGTGATTGGGAAATACGCAGCAGGTCTGATCCGGGAGGAAGATTTTGTATATCTGGATGCAGGAAGCAGTGTGGATGTAATGATTGATTATATTACGGAGACGGGTGCGCTATATGTGACCAACGCTGTAAGCCATGCGCAGAAGCTGCTGAAGAAAGGGATGCGGGTCTTTTTGATCGGCGGAGAGCTGAAGGCGGTTACAGAAGCGATTGTCGGAGCAGAGGCGGTAGAAGGGCTGAAAAAATATCATTTTACAAAGGGCTTCTTTGGAACGAACGGAGCAGACGCAGTTTCCGGATATACAACGCCGGATATTACGGAAGCTCTTGTAAAAGAAAAGGCAATGCAGCAATGCAGGAAGTGCTATGTATTGGCAGATGCATCCAAGATCAGCCAGATATCATCGGTAACTTTTGCTGATTTCCAGTCAGCACAGCTGATCACTACAAAGCTTCAGGATGTTACTTACAGAAAATATACAAATATAATGGAGGTTTAATCAATGATTTACACAGTTACGTTTAATCCGTCACTGGATTACATTGTCTCTGTGGAAGACTTTAAACTTGGCCTTACCAATCGCACAAGCTCGGAGCTTCTTCTTCCGGGAGGAAAAGGAATCAATGTTTCCATTGTGCTTAAGAATCTGGGCATTGATAACACAGCGCTTGGTTTTGTGGCAGGGTTTACCGGAGAAGAAGTCATAAAACGGTTGGAGAGCCTGGGCGTAAAGAGTGGCTTTCTTGAGATTCCGGAAGGGTTTACACGGATCAATGTGAAGCTAAAATCCATAGACGGAACAGAGATCAACGGTCAGGGACCGTCTATCAGTGAAGATAAGATGGCAAAACTTATGGAAAAACTGGAGGAACTGGGAGAAGGAGATGTGCTCTTCTTGTCTGGAAGTATTCCGGCTTCTATGCCCAGTGATACGTATCAGAGAATTATGGAGCATCTGAAGGATAAGGGAGTTTTGATATCGGTGGATGCCACACGGGATCTGCTTCTTAAGGTGCTTCCGTATCACCCATTTCTGATCAAGCCTAACAACCATGAATTAGGCGAGATCTTTGGTGTGGAATTAAAGACGAGAGAATCGGTTGTTCCATACGGGAAGAAGCTTCAGAAAATGGGTGCAGAGAATGTGCTGATCTCGATGGCAGGAGAAGGGGCAGTTCTGATTGCCGCAGATGGACAGATTTATGACGCACCGGCTCCAAAAGGAGTTTTAAAAAATGGAGTAGGCGCCGGAGATTCTATGGTCGCCGGGTTTATGGCAGGCTGGATGGAAAGAAAGGAATACCGGCATGCGTTCTGCATGGGTGTTGCAGCCGGAAGTGCAAGTGCATTTTCCGAGCAGCTGGCAGTAAAGGAAGAGATTGATCAAGTATATGAACAGGTAATAAAAATTGCAGGAGGGAAAGAAGCATGAGAATTACAGATTTATTGGATGAAAGAAGTATCTCACTGGATACAGCGCCTAAGAGCAAGCAGGAAGCCATTGATGCGGCAGTTGCTCTTATGGTAAAAAGTGGAAAGATTAAGGATGAGGAGGCTTATAAAAAACAAGTTTATGCAAGAGAGGAAGAAAGTACCACCGGAATTGGAGAAGGAATTGCGATTCCACATGGCAAATGTGACGCGGTAGAACGTCCGGGACTTGCCGCAATGGTGATCCGTGAGGGTGTAGATTTCGATTCCTTAGACGGAGCTTTGGTAACATTGTTGTTCTTGATCGCAGCACCAAATACAGAGGATAATGTACATCTGGATGTGCTAAGTAAGTTATCCATGATGTTGATGGATGAGACATTTACGGAAAATCTTCGAAAGGCAGAGACACCGGAACAATTTCTTGCCATCATTGATCAGGCAGATGAAGAGAAGAAGAGTGTGGACGAACGACTGGCCGATGTGGAAGAGGCAAAAGAAGATCAGGTAAAAATTCTGGCGGTTACGTCCTGCCCGACCGGAATTGCGCATACGTATATGGCGGCAGAAGGAATTGAAAAAGCGGCGAAAGCCAAAAACTGCTTTATAAAAGTAGAGACAAGAGGTTCCGGCGGAGCAAAAAATGTACTGACAGAAGAAGAAATTAAAGCGGCGGACTGCATTATTGTTGCAGCGGATGCGCAGGTTCCTATGGATCGCTTTGATGGAAAAAAAGTGATCGAACGTCAGGTGTCTGACGGAATCAATAAGGCAGATGAATTAGTAGAGCTTGCCATTTCCGGTAATATTCCGGTATACAAAAGCAGCGCCGGCGGAGAGAAGAAACAGGCCGCAAAGAGCGGTGGCAGCGTAGGTCATAAGATTTATACACAGCTGATGAACGGTGTATCGCATATGCTTCCTTTCGTAGTAGGCGGCGGTATTTTGATCGCAATTGCCTTCCTTCTTGACGGTATGTTGGTGGATATCAATTCCTTATCTGTTGCAGAACGTGCAAATTTTGGTACAATCACACCAGTGGCTGCAATGTTCAAAAACATTGGCGGCGTAGCATTTGGTTTTATGCTTCCGGTACTTGCAGGCTTTATTGCAATGGCGATTGGTGACAGACCGGCGTTGGCAGTGGGCTTCGTCGGAGGTATGATGGCTGCAAGTGGAACCTCCGGTTTCTTAGGAGCCCTGGTAGCTGGTTTTGCAGCAGGATATGTAATTCTCGCACTTCGGAAAGTATGCGATAAGCTTCCGCAGGCAATTGAGAAAATCGCTCCGGTACTTATTTACCCGGTTGTCGGTATTCTGATCATGGGACTTGGCATGACCTTTATCGTAGAGCCGGTCATGGGAGGAATTAACACAGCGCTGAACAATGGTTTGACAAGTATGGGAGGTTCCAGTAAGCTGATCTTAGGACTGATCCTTGGCGGTATGATGGCAATTGATATGGGCGGCCCGTTCAACAAAGCTGCCTATGTATTCGGTACAGCAGCGATCGCATCTGGTAATTATGATATCATGGCAGCTGTTATGATCGGCGGTATGGTTCCGCCATGTGCCATTGCGCTGGCAACGCTTCTGTTTAAGAATAAGTTTACAAAAGAAGAAAGAGAGTCAGGACCGATGAACTTCATTATGGGACTTGCATTTATTACAGAAGGAGCAATCCCATATGCGGCGGCGGATCCGCTTCATGTACTTCCATCCTGTATTATCGGTTCAGGACTTGCAGGAGCCCTGTCCATGGCATTCGGATGTACGTTGATGGCTCCGCACGGAGGAATCTTCGTCGTACCGGTGATGGGAAATGCAATGATGTATCTGCTTGCCCTTGTGATCGGAACAGTCGTTTCCACAGTTCTGTTAGGTGTTTTAAAGAAAAAAGTTGCAGAATAAATCAGTTGATAACAAGAAGAAAGATAAAATTAAGAAAGAAAATGGAGGAATCAATCATGAAAGAATTTCAGTATGTAATCACAGATCCAGAAGGAATCCACGCAAGACCGGCAGGTCTTCTTGTAAAGAAAGCCAATGAGTTCGCATCAAATGTTACGATTAAAAAGGGTGACAAGAGCGCAGATGCTAAGAGAATTTTTGCAGTTATGGGTCTGGGTGTAAAGAAGGCAGATGAGATTACCGTTTGTGTAGAAGGAGAAGATGAGGCAAAAGCTTCAGAGGCAATGGAGCAGTTCTTCAAAGGAAACCTGTAAGAAGGGAAGAGAGCAATGATTACATTATCAGGGAAAAGTGTATTTGGCGGAATCGCAATTGGAAAGATTTCATTCTATAAGAGAAATGAAATTACAATTAAAAGAAGTCGTATAGAAGATACCGATGCGGAGATCAGGCGTTTTGAGGAGGCGAAGGCACAGGCTTTGGCAGAACTTCAGCAATTGCATGATAAGGCAGTAGATGATGTGGGTGAGGCCAATGCCATGATCTTCGAAATCCATCAGATGATGCTGGAGGATCTGGATTATGTGGAGTCTATTGTGAATATGATCACCACGCAGGAAGTCAATGCAGAGTATGCAGTGGGAACGACAGCAGATAATTTTGCTGCGATGTTCGCGGCGATGGATGATGCTTATATGCAGGGAAGAGCTGCAGATGTGAAGGATGTGTCTGAACGCCTGATCAAAGTGTTATCTAACAGTGATCACGGAGCAATAGAGATGAAAGAGCCCGTGATCGTTGCAGCAGATGATCTGGTGCCAAGTGAAACGGTACAGCTTGATAAAGAAAAGGTTCTTGCCTTTGTTACGATGTATGGTTCTTCAAACTCTCACACTGCAATTCTTGCGCGGACGATGAACATCCCGGCTGTGATCGGCCTTGGTGAAGATCTGAAGCAGGAATATGACGGAAAGCTTGCAGTTGTAGATGGCATGGACGGAGTGATCTATATTGATCCGGATGCAAGAACGATGGAAGCTATGCAGAAAAAGCAAAGAGAAGATCTGGAGAAAAAGGAACTTCTAGAGCAGTTAAAGGGCAAAGAGAATGTGACAAAGAGTGGTCAGAAAGTGAATGTGTATGCCAATATCGGGAATTTGTCCGATGTAGGGGCTGTTCTGAAAAATGATGCCGGAGGAATCGGCCTGTTCCGGAGTGAATTCCTTTATCTGGAGAGTGAGACCTTCCCAACAGAAGAGCAGCAGTTCAAGGTGTATAAGCAGGTGGCGGAGAATATGGCAGGGAAACGTGTGATCATCCGAACGCTGGATATCGGAGCCGATAAGCAGGCAGAATATTTTGGTTTGGACAAGGAAGAAAACCCGGCTCTTGGATATCGTGCAATCCGTATCTGCCTTACTAGGCCGGAGATATTTAAGACACAGCTTCGCGCGCTTTATCGTGCCTCTGCTTATGGGCAGATTGCTATTATGTTTCCAATGATCATTTCCGTGGATGAAGTGAAGAAGATCAAGGAAATGATTCAGGTGGTTCAGGAAGAACTGACAGAAGAGGGCGTAGATTTCCGTAAGGATGTGGAGATCGGCGTGATGATTGAGACACCGGCAGCTGTTATGGTGAGCCATGAGCTTGCGAAAGAGGTGGATTTCTTCAGTGTGGGAACCAATGATCTGACGCAATACACGCTTGCCATTGACAGACAGAACCAGAAGCTGGAACCTTTTTACGACGCTCATCATCCGGCAGTACTGTCCATGATCCGCATAGCGGCAGAAAATGCACACCGGGAAGGAAAATGGATTGGTATCTGCGGAGAACTTGCAGCAGACCTGTCCCTTACCGGAACATTCCTTGAGATGGGAATCGATGAGCTGTCTGTAGCGCCGGGAATGATCCTGCCACTTAGAAAAACAGTTCGTGAATGCGAGTAATACAAAATAGTGATAAATACTCATAATGAGAAGTAATAGATGGAGCCATTTACTTTATGGCTCCATTTTGCTAGAATAGGAATATGTTATCTAAAAATGAGATACGTGAAGGAGGAAATCAAATGTTAGAGAAGTTTTTCAAACTGAAGGAAAACGGTACAGATACTAAGACTGAGATCCTTGCCGGAATCACAACTTTTATGACTATGGCCTATATTCTGGCTGTAAATCCGAGTATTTTATCGGCAGCTGGAATGGATCAGGGTGCTGTGTTCACTGCGACTGCACTGGCTGCACTATTGGGAACGTTGCTTATGGCGCTTTTTGCCAATTATCCGTTTGCGCTTGCGCCGGGAATGGGACTGAATGCGTACTTTGCTTACACCGTGGTTCTTGGTATGGGATATAGCTGGGAACTGGCGCTTACGGCAGTATTTGTAGAAGGTATTATTTTTATCGTATTATCTCTGACCAATGTGCGAGAGGCGATTTTCAACGCAATTCCGACGAATTTAAAGGCTGCGGTCAGCGTGGGAATTGGTCTGTTTATTGCATTTATCGGTCTGCAGAATGCGAAGATCGTAATTGGAGGGTCAACACTTCTCCAGATCTTTTCATTAAAAGAGTACAATACCGTAAATGGCGTATCAGCATCGTTTAATGATGTGGGAATTACGGTATTGCTTGCGATTATCGGTATCATCATTACCGGACTTTTGGTAATTAAGAATGTAAAAGGAAATATTTTGTGGGGAATTCTGATTACATGGGGACTGGGAATTGCCTGTCAGCTTACCGGAATTTACGTACCGAACCCGGAAGTGGGCTTTTTCTCATTGCTGCCGGATTTCAGCAATGGTCTTTCTATTCCAAGCCTTGCACCGGTATTTGGGAAATTGGATTTTTCCGGAATTCTTTCGCTTGATTTTGTAGTTATTGTATTTGCATTTTTATTTGTGGACATGTTCGATACGATCGGAACGCTGATCGGAGTATCTTCTAAAGCAAATATGCTGGATGAAAATGGCAAGCTTCCACGGATTAAAGGAGCATTGATGGCAGATGCAGTAGCAACAACGGCAGGAGCAGTTCTTGGAACCTCTACAACAACAACGTTCGTAGAGAGTGCATCCGGTGTTACAGAAGGGGGAAGAACGGGGCTTACTGCAGTAACGACTGCGGTTCTGTTTGGTCTTGCATTATTCCTGTCTCCAATCTTCCTTGCGATTCCGTCTTTTGCGACGGCTCCGGCATTAGTAGTTGTTGGATTCTATATGTTGACAAATGTTGTAAATATTGATTTCAATGATGTTTCCGAAGCGCTGCCATGTTATATTTGTATTTTGGCAATGCCATTCTTCTATAGCATTTCTGAAGGTATTTCTATGGGAGTGATTGCTTATGTAGCAATGAATCTTCTGACTGGAAAGGCAAAGGAAAAGAAGATTAGTGTATTGATGTATATATTGGCGGTACTGTTTATTCTGAAGTATATTTTCCTGTAGAAAGAAAAGCAGTATTAAAAAAAGTAAAAGGATTAGAAACGGTATTCCAAAATGATGATATCATGGTTTGGAATGCCGTTTTTTCGTAATGAGGTATGCAATTTTCTGTCAAAGTCCAGATTGCCAGGGGAGTGGAAGAAATGCTATAATCATCATAGATAGAAAATAGGGTTTTTCGTAAGGAGGAAAGACGATGGAAAGAGAGTATATGAACCTTCCTGTTGTGAGGAAGCTTGCGGAAAAGGAACAGGTAGGATGGAGAAATCCAAAGAAACTTTCCTGGGAGGAAAGTAAGGGAATCCTTCCGGTTACGGCAAGTGAGGTTGAGGATGCTAAGGCCAGACTTGCGAGGTTTGCACCGTTTATTCAGAAATGTTTTCCGGAGACGAAAGAAAGTGGAGGCGTGATTGAATCAGAACTGGTACCGATTGAAAAGATGAAAGATCTTTTGAATCGGGAGTTCGGCGGAACAATCGAGGGAACGCTGCTTCTTAAGAAGGACAGTCATCTGGCGGTGGCAGGATCAGTAAAGGCGCGTGGAGGAATCTATGAGGTGCTGAAACACACGGAGGATCTTGCACTGGAGGCTGGATTGATTACGGTGGAAGATGATTATTCCAAGCTTGCATCGGAAGAGTGCCGCAAATACTTCAGTCAGTATACGATTCAGGTGGGGTCAACGGGAAACTTAGGGCTTAGTATCGGAATTGCCAGTGCGGCAGTGGGATACCGGGTGGTTGTACATATGTCTGCAGATGCAAGACAGTGGAAGAAGGATTTGCTTAGAAGTCACGGAGTCACTGTTATAGAGTATGAATCGGATTACAGTGAGGCGGTTAAGCAGGGACGAAAAGAGTCAGATGCAGATCCGAAGAGTTATTTTGTAGATGATGAAAATTCTAAAAACCTGTTTCTGGGATATGCGGTGGCAGCAGGGCGTCTGAAGGAGCAGCTCACCAGGCAGGGAATCTGTATTGATGAAGAACATCCATTGTTCTTGTATATTCCATGTGGCGTCGGTGGAGCGCCAGGCGGGGTTACGTATGGAGCGAAGGAGATTTGGGGAGACAATGTGCATGTATTTTTCGTGGAGCCTGTGGAAGCGCCGTGTATGATTCTGGGAATGGCAACCGGGCTGCATCACGAGATCAGTGTGCAGGAGATCGGCCTTACGGGACAGACGCATGCGGATGGCCTTGCAGTAGGACGTCCGTCAGGGTTTGTGGGGAAAGTGATGGATCCTATTCTTAGCGGAGAGTTTACGGTTCATGACAAATGGCTGTATGAATATATGCGGGCGTTGATAAAGAGTGAGAATATTTTTATCGAACCGAGTTCCTGCGCAGCATTTGAAGGGCCGCTGAAATTGAATCAGTATGAGGAGACCAGGGGGTATCTTCAGGAGCAGGGGCTGCTTGAGAAGCTTCCGAATGCTGTGCATATCGCGTGGGCAACCGGTGGAAGACTGGTTCCGGAAGAGATTCGCAGAGAATACCAGAATACTTATCTTGAAGGGTAGGAAAAGAAGAAAAGGAGAAAAATTATGGCGTATTTTTATGAAGAACCATCTCGTACGTTTAGTGAATATTTATTGATTCCGGGATATTCCTCTGCAGAGTGCATTCCGTCCCGCGTGAGTTTAAAGACACCGCTTGTGAAGTATAGAAAAGGGGAGGAGCCGGCGCTTTCTATTAATATTCCGATGGTTTCTGCAATTATGCAGTCGGTATCAGATGATCGGCTCGCGGTGGCTCTTGCACAGGAAGGGGGACTTTCCTTTATTTATGGATCTCAGACGGTGGAGAACCAGGCAGAAATGATTCGAAAAGTCAAACGTTACCGGGCTGGGTTTGTAGTCAGTGATTCCAATGTATCGCCGGATATGACGTTAGGAGACGTTTTGGCTATTACAGAGAAGACCGGGCATTCTACAGTGGCCGTTACAGAGAATGGACAGTCTGGTGGAAAGCTTCTTGGCATTGTCACGAATAAGGATTATCGTGTCAGCCGGATGGGCATGGATACAAAGGTGAAAGATTTTATGACGACGCTGGATCATCTGGTCTATGCTGACGAGTCTACGACTTTGAAAGAGGCCAATGACATTATCTGGGAGCACAAGATCAATTGTCTCCCACTGGTAAATAAGAATCAGGAACTGGTGTATCTGGTATTCCGGAAGGACTACGATACGCATAAAAAGAATGAGAATGAATTGATTGATCAATCCAAACGTTATATGGTTGGTGCAGGGATCAATACCAGAGATTATAAGGAACGGGTTCCGGCTCTTTTGGAAGCTGGAGCAGATGCCCTTTGCATTGACAGTTCTGAAGGATTTTCCGAATGGCAAAAGCTGACGATCGACTATATCCGTGAAAATTATGGGGATCGTGTAAAGGTTGGCGCGGGAAACGTAGTGGATGCAGATGGATTCCGTTTCCTTGCAGAGGCAGGGGCGGATTTTGTCAAGGTAGGTATCGGCGGAGGAGCGATCTGTATTACCAGAGAGCAGAAAGGAATTGGCCGGGGACAGGCAACTGCCTTGATCGAAGTTGCAAAAGCAAGGGATGAATATTATAAAGAGACGGGAATTTATGTCCCGATTTGTTCCGATGGTGGAATTGTACACGATTATCATATTACGCTGGCGCTGGCTATGGGAGCAGATTTTGTGATGCTGGGACGGTATTTCGCAAGATTTGATGAAAGTCCGACTAAGCGAGTGAACGTAGGCGGCAGCTATATGAAAGAATACTGGGGAGAAGGAAGCGCAAGAGCCAGAAACTGGCAGCGCTATGATATGGGCGGAGATAAGAAGCTTTCTTTTGAAGAGGGTGTAGACTCCCTGGTTCCTTATGCGGGAAGCTTGAAAGATAATGTGAATCTGACATTAAGCAAGGTACGCGGAGCCATGTGTAACTGTGGGGCGCTGACGATCCCGGAATTGCAGGAAAAGGCGAAGATTACGTTAGTGTCGGCAACCAGTATTGTGGAAGGCGGCGCCCATGATGTTACGCTTAGAAATAAATAATCCGTAAAAATATTTCAGTATATACACCAGAAGAACAAAGACTGTTGCAGAACCATTTGGGGTTGCAGCAGTCTTGTTTTGCGGGGAAAAGAGAACAGGAAAGAAAAGCAGGAGAGATGAAATGAATACACAGGATTTTGTAACGAAGCCGGTGAGGGGAATCTTTTTTCGGTATTTGATTCCGTCCATTTGCGGTACGATGGTAACGTCCATCTATGTATTGGCAGATACCATTATGATTGGAAAAGGGTTGGGAGCTACGGCTATGGCGGCACTCAATATTGCACTGCCGATTTATAATATCTTTTTTGGAATTGGTCTGTTGTTTGGAGTAGGCGGTTCGGTACTGATGTCAGTCTGCCGGGGAAGAGGGGACAAGAAGAAGGCAGATGCCTTCTTTACCCTGTCTTTCGTTCTAAATATTGTGATATGGCTTCTTTCTCAGATTGTCTGTGTGGTATGGATGGAAGAGATTGCGTGGGCTTTGGGAGCGACAAAGGAAACGTTCCCCTATGTGATGGACTACATGCGCTGTATTATCTGGGGAATGGGGGCGTATTATTTATCTTCCTATCTGCAGACGTTCGTGCGTAATGACGGTGCGCCCAAACTTGCGATGAATGCGGTTATTGCCGGCGGTGTGACCAATATTGTGCTGGATTATCTCTTTGTATTCCCGATGCAGATGGGGATGGCAGGAGCAGCGCTGGCAACGGTACTTGGGTCTACATTGACGGTTGTAATTCTGGTTCTTCATTTCTTCTCTCCAAAGAATCAGTTACGATTTCAAATCCATGGGATGTCCATTTCAGCCGTCCGGGAGATTCTGGTCAATGGAGCCGCCAGCTTTGTGATTGAGATTTCTTCCGGAATTACGATTTATATTTTTAATCTTCAGCTTTTGAAATACGTAGGTAATACGGCGGTAGCAGTATTTGGAATCATCTGCAATGTATCCATTGTAATTATGAGCTTGTGTAAAGGAGTCAATCAGGCAGCACAGCCGATTATCTCCACGAATTTTGGAGCGGGAAAAGGAGAGAGGATTCACCAGGTATTCTGGAGTGCAGTCTGGACATCGTTGGTCATTTGTGCAGTTTCGGTAGTGGTGGGAATCGCGTTCCCGGATCTTTATACCTATATTTTCTTAAATCCGGATCCGCAGATCCTGGCGTTGTCAGCATCGGCAATTCGTATCTATTTTGTCGGCTTTATAGCAATGGCCGTCAATATGGTATTTATCAGTTATTTTCAGGCGGTGGTAAAGCCGGTGGAGTCCCTGATTATCTGTATGCTCAGGGGATGCGTGCTTTTGATTGCGCTGGTTTATCTGCTTCCTTTGTCCCTTGGAGTTATCGGGATTTGGCTGGCATTTCCGGCAGCTGAAGTTCTGACGATGCTGATGGGAATTGGAATGTTCCGAAGACAGAAGACGAGAAAAGCTATTTGACGCAGACACAAGGTTATGCGTATAATAAGTACATTATAGACAGCAGAATTAGAAGCAAGATAAGGAAATGAAACATATGAATTTATTGACGATGGAGCATCTGACAAAGTCTTATACGGATCGGATTTTGCTGGATGATGTAGGATTTAGTATTAATGAAAATGAGAAAATCGGTGTCATTGGAGTCAATGGAATGGGGAAATCTACCCTTCTTAAGATTGCAGCGGGAATCGAAGATTATGATGATGGAAAGATCAGTAGGGGAAGCCAGGTCAAGATCTGTTACCTGCCTCAGACTCCGGTGTTTGAAGAGGCGGATACCATTCTTCAGGCAGCGGTAAAGGACAATCAGGATGAGCTGAATCAGTGGACCATTGAAGCAGATGCAAAGGCAATGTTAAATCAGCTTGGATTTACTGATTTTGATGGCAAGGCATCCCTTTTATCGGGAGGACAGAAGAAACGTGTGGCTCTTGTGAATGCCCTTTTGACGCCGGCAGATATTCTCGTACTGGATGAGCCGACGAACCACTTGGACAATGCCATGTCAGAGTGGCTGGAGGACTATTTGATCCGATTTAAGGGAGCGGTTTTGATGGTGACACATGATCGCTACTTTTTGGATCGCGTAGTCAATCGGATTGTGGAAGTAGACCAGGGAAAACTTTATTCTTATCCGGGGAATTATTCGGAGTTCGTGCGGCTAAAGGAGGCGAGGCAGAATATGGAGCTTGCCACAGAGCGTAAGCGTAAGAGTCTGCTTCGAACAGAACTTCAGTGGTTAAGCCGCGGCGCGCGTGCCAGAAGCACCAAGCAGAAGGCGCATATTGATCGAATCAAAGCGATGCAGGAGATGCAGGATATCCAGGCGGAAAAGAGAGTGATTATGGATTCTGTGGCATCCCGTATGGGAAATAAGACAATTGAACTTTCCCATTTATCGAAAGCTTATGGGGACAAGAAGCTGATAGAGGATTACTCCTATTTATTTTTAAAAAATGACCGAATCGGGATCATTGGTCCAAATGGATGTGGAAAATCAACGCTTCTTAAGATGGTGAACGGACTTGTGACGCCGGATGCGGGGAACATAGAAATTGGACAGACGATTCGAATTGGCTATTTCTCTCAGGAAAATGAAGCGATGGATGACACGATGAAAGTGATTGATTATGTGAAAGAAGTGGGAGAATATATTACCACTTCCGATGGTCGGATCACAGCGTCCCAGATGCTGGAGAACTTTCTGTTTGACGGAGCGCTTCAATGGTCAAGGATTGAGAAACTCTCTGGTGGCGAAAAGCGCCGGCTATATCTGATGCGGATTCTGATGAGCGCTCCAAACGTATTGATTTTAGATGAGCCGACGAATGATTTGGACATCCAGACGCTGACCATTTTGGAAGATTATCTGGATCGGTTTGATGGAATTATTATTATTGTATCCCATGACCGCTATTTTCTGGATCGAATGGTAACCCGGATCTTTTCCTTTGAAGGAGAAGGAAGAATCCGGCAGTATGAAGGCGGTTATTCAGATTATCTGATCCGAAAAGAGTTGGAAGGACTGGAGAGCTTAGAAGACAGGAAATTACCGGACAAAGGGAAGGAAGAAGAGAAAAAATCCGATTCAAAAGCCACCTGGAAGCGCCGGGAGCAGAAGCTTAAATTTTCTTATAAAGAACAGCGCGAATACGAGACCATTGACGGAGAAATTGCAGATTTGGAAGAACAGATGGAAAGGCTGGAGGAAGAAATTGCAGCCAATGCCACCAATTCAGCAAAGTTAAATGAACTTTTGACTCAAAAAGAAGAGGTGGAGCAAAAGCTGGAAGAAAAGATGGAGCGTTGGGTCTATCTAAATGATCTGGCGGAGCAGATTGGGAATCAGGAATAGGTGAAGTAAGGAGTAAAACATGGCGATTAACAAATCCATGAGAAAGGTATTAAAAGCATTATCCTTTGACGGAATCGAGGTGGAGGCGTCCAGACATCTGGCGAATTTAAAAGCCATTGATCCGATGAAAATTTTTCATCGAACCATTGATGGGAAGATTTATAATGCGGGGTATGAGGTGCCGGTTCGGGTTTATCTGCCCAGAGAGAAAGAGACGGATGGGCTTCCGGTCATGCTGTTCTTTCATGGAGGAGGATGGGTGACAGAGAGTATCGATAATTATGAACGAATCTGTGCCCGAATGGCAGTGGCAACCAATCATATTGTGGTTTCCGTGGGATATCGGCTGGCTCCGGAATATAAATTCCCGGTAGGGCTGGAAGATTGCTATGCGGTGGCAAAGGAACTGTACACAGGGAAGATCGCTGGAATTGATCCGGAGCAGATTACGGTGATCGGTGACAGTGCCGGTGGAAATTTAGCGGCAGCTCTGTCCCTTTTGGCAAGGGATCGAGGGGAATTTCTCCCCAAGCGGCAGATTCTGATTTATCCGGCTCTCTACGGGGATTACAGTGATGCATCTCCGTATCCATCGGTGCAGGAGAACGGCAGTGATTATCTACTGACAGCTGGCAAAATGAGGGATTATATTGAGTTGTATGCATCCAGCGAGAAGGATAAGAAGAATCCATATTTTGCGCCGCTTTTGGCGGAGGATTATAAGAATCAGCCGAAAACTTTGATTCTAACAGCAGAATTTGATCCACTTAGGGATGAAGGGGAAGAGTATGGACGGAAGCTTTCCGAGGCCGGAAATGAGGTGGAAATTCACCGGATTTCGGATGCTCTTCACGGATATTTTGCATTGGGAATTAAGTATTACCATGTAAAGGAAAGCTTTGAACTGATTAATGAATTTTTAAGGAGGAAATAGCAGTGTTTCAGCAAAAGCGGGCGTATTGGCGAAATCTTGATAATGCGGCAAAAATGTTTTCTGCGACCAGCAGTGCAAAGGATACCCGTGTGTTTCGGTTTTATTGTGAACTTAAGGAAGCAATTCAGCCGGAAGTGCTGCAGAAAGCATTGAATCAGACCATTGAGAAATATCCGGTGTTTTTGTCGGTGATGCGAAAAGGGCTCTTCTGGCATTATCTGGAAAAAAGTGAGCTTCGTCCGGTGGTGAGAGAGGAATACAAGGAACCTTGCAGCTGTCTCTATGTTCGAGATAAGAAGGCTTTATTATTTGAAGTGACGTATTATCGGAATCGGATTAACTTTGAAGTATTTCATGCGTTGACAGACGGAACCGGAGCTACGGAATTTATTCGGGAGCTGGTGAAAAACTATCTGTGTCTTTCCCATAAAGAGGACGGACTGGAGAATGTGGAACTGACGGATGCCCGGGTGACGGTACGAGACCAGGAAGACGACAGCTTCAGTAAATACTATAATCCGGATCTTCCCAAGCGTAAGAAGAAAAAAGTGCATGCTTATCAGATTCATAAGTTCCGCAAGGAGTATGAGGAACTTAAGGTGATGGAAAGCACGGCCTCTGTACAGGAACTTCTGGGAGTGTCAAGAAAATATGGGGTATCGATGTCTGTGCTTTTGACTGCAGCGCTGATCTATGCCATCCATGAGGAAATGACCCGGATGCAGGAGAAGAAGCCGGTTATTCTGATGGTGCCGGTTAACTTAAGGAAATTGTTTCCATCTGATTCCATGCTGAATTTCTTTGGTTATATTGAGCCGGGTTATCAGTTTGGACGTCCGGGCAGAGAAGATACCTTTGAGGAAGTTCTAAAAGAAGTAAAAGGATATTTTGAAGAGAATCTTTCAAAAGAAAAAGTAGCTCAGCGAATGAATGAATTGATTGCTTTTGAAAAGAATAAGATTTTAAGATGGGCGCCATTAGAATTAAAAAATCCCTGTATCAAAGCGGGGGCGAAGATGGCAGAGCGGGAAGTAACGGCGGTATTTTCTAATATGAGTGCGGTGCGAATGCCAGAGGAATACGCACCTTATATTGAGCGGTTTGGAGTCTATACCAGTACGCCGAGAACAGAACTTTGTGCCTGTTCTTACGGAGATATCATGTCTTTTGCATTTACGTCTAGGTATGACAGTTCGAATATACAGCGCAATTTTTATCAGATACTGGAAGGGCTGGGTGTGAAAGTAGAGTTAAAGAAGCCCGATTTTCCGGAACAGGTGAAGCCGAACTATGAAGGGAAAAAGTTTTTCCGAGGATTTTCGTTTGGTTGTATTGCAGCTGCGGTACTTAGTGTTATGTGCAATGCAGTGCTGACGCCGAATCTTCACTGGGCTGTGTGGGCTGTGGCAGGAGCTTTATCCATGTGGCTTGCGTTGGCAGTGGGCTATTTTAAACGGCATAACCTGATGAAAAATGCCATGTGGCAGCTTTTGGTCGTGACGATTGGAGCTGTTGTATGGGATCTGTGTGTAGGCTGGCGAGGCTGGTCAGTGAACTTTGTATTGCCGGCAGTCTGCATTTTAATTCAGATTTCTATGATGGTGATCTCTAAGATACAATCGCATTCGCCGAGAGAATATATGATCTATTTTGTGATGGCAGCAGGGTACAGTGTGGTTCTTCCGCTTCTTCTTTTGGCGTGTCATGTGATTACTGTTTCCGCTCCGGCGGTTCTGTGTGCCGGACTTAGCTTTTTATTCCTGCTTGCTTTGATACTTTTTAAAGGGAAAGAATTTAAAGAGGAGATGTATAAGAAGTTTCATGTTTAGAAAAAAATATATCTTTTTTCTGCTTTTCTATCTTGCACTAATTCTTTTTGTGGCAACGGATGCCTGGCTTTATCAGATACCGGTTGCAAGAATTCAGAAGGTGAGAACGGAAGAAAGTGGTGTTAAGAGTGGTGCAAGAGGGGAAAAAGAACAGTATTACGAACAAACGATGGAGGCAAAACTCTTAAACGGCGACCGAAAAGGCGATAAGATTCTGCTGAAAAATGAATATTCTGCGTCACAGGTGATCAATCAAAAGTACCATAAATGGGATCAGGTGCTGGTCAGTCTGAATGGAGAAGGAAAAACGGCGACGATTAAAACGTTGAAAAGAGATGTGTATCTGGCAGCTTTGTTTGGCCTGATGGTGATTTTGCTTCTTCTGATTACGAAAAAGCAGGGCGTTCTGACGATTGCTACGCTTGTAGTCAATCTAGGGATTTATGGAGCAGGATTTACGTTGTATCTGCAAGGGAAGGATATCTTAAAGATCTGTAATCTGATGGCAATTCTGTTTATGGTAACGACATTGTTGTTCTTAAATGGTTTCAGCAGGAAAACATTTGCTGCTGTGCTGTCATCTTTCTGTGTGCTGGCGTTGATTATGGCGATTTTCTTTGCGGTGATGAACCGGGTGGCGGAGCCGGATTATTCAGCAATGGAATATCTGGGGACGATTGAGAATCCAGAAGATATCTTTGCTGCGGAAGTTATGCTGGCAGGGCTTGGAGCAATTATGGATGTGGCAGTTACGATTTCCGCAGCCTTAAGTGAGCTGTTGGAAAAGAAGCCGGATCTTACGTTTCGTAGTTTGTTTCGTTCCGGACGGGAGATTGGCTACGATATTATGGGAACGATGATCAGTGTATTGTTGTTTACTTTTGGAAGTAGCCTGATACCGTCTTTTTTGATTCGTATGAACAATGAAGTGTCATTTCTTACCATAGTGAGGCTTCATATCCCATTGGAGATTGTGGAATTTTTAATTGAAAGTATAGGGATTGTGGCGGCAATTCCCATTTCCATTCTGATATCATCGTGTCTGCTTAGACGGCGTGGAAGGAGGTCAGAAACAATATGATCTGGTTTCTTGCATTGATTTTGTTCGTTTTGCTGATTACGGTGGGAGGAGAGCGCGGTGCATCAGCGGTATTGGCATTGTGTGGAAATATCGGTGTGCTTGCATTGACAGTTCTCTTGCTTGCTTCTGGAAAGCCTCCGCTTTTGATCATTCCGGTGGCGGCTGTTTTGATTAGTTATCTGACATTGATGAAGCAGAATGGAAGTAATTTAAAGACGAAAACAGCGTTTTTGACGGTAGCTGTTGTCATGGCTGTATTGTCAGTGGGAATCTGTGTGGGTGTTTGGAAAACAGGAAGTGCAGGGCTTAATGAGATTCAGGCGGTGCAGGAAGATGTACAGTTTTACTATACCACTGATTTGGTTATTTCCATGCAGCAGGTAGCCGTAGGGGTTGTTCTTCTAAGTGCGCTTGGTGCGGTGATGGACACGGCTCTTTCTGTGACGTCGGCAGTTTACGAAGTGGCGGTACACAGAAAAGACCTGGATAGAAGTGCCTATTTCCGATCTGGGATTGAAGTGGGAAAGGAGATTATCGGAACGACGGTAAATACGCTTGTATTTGCTTATCTGGGAGAGTCTCTAATGTTGTTCGCCTATCTGGAGAAGAATGGGTATTCGCCGGAAATGATGCTGAATTCCAAGGTGTTGTTTCAGAATATTGCTGTGATGCTGCTTGGAATTATAGCCTGCCTTTTGAGTGTTCCGGTGGCTGCTTATTTGGTAGCGTGGAAAGTGGGGCAAAAGGGAGAAGAAGATAAGTGATTGACAATAAAATAGATCAATGTTATAATTTCATCAATGTAATACGATAAAGGCTATGACGAAGACGGATTTAACCAGGATTTTTCAGAGAGCCGGGAGATGGTGGAACCCCGGTAAGTTCTTGTTATTGTATCCCATCCCTTCCGAGCCGAGATCCCCAAAGCATTGCAAGTAGGGGTTTCCGTGCAGGCTGCGTTAATGCATAGGGCTTGTTGGAGTCTGAAGAGGTATGGCAAAGAAGAAAACCGTACAATTTGAGTGGTACCGCGGGTATTGTATTTACAAGGCTCGTCTCAGAGTAATTTGAGACGGGTCTTTTTTATGTGGAGTGGAAAAGTTATTTGACTCCACGTCAGGAGTAGGGAATTCCTTACTTCATTCTATTTTACAGAAGAGGAGAAACGATTATGAAACTGGAAAAAAAGAAAATGCTGTTGGTAAGCTTTATGCTGTTTTCGCTGTTCTTTGGGGCAGGAAATTTGATTTTCCCGCCATTTTTAGGACAAAATGCAGGAAGTCACACCATTTCAGCTATCATTGGATTTTTGGCAACAGCGGTTGTTTTACCGGTACTAGGAGTCATTGTAGTTGCCAGATTTGACGGACTGGATCGACTGGCCAACCATGTAGGCGTTAAGTTTTCCGCAGTGTTTACTGTGTTGATTTATTTGTCTATCGGTCCAGGACTTGGAATTCCAAGGGCTGCTTCTGTTCCGTTTGAAATGGCAGTAGCGCCGTATCTTCCGGAAGGGACGAATATGACGGTATGGATGGTAGCATATTCCTTGGTGTTCTTCCTGATTGCTTTGTGGCTTTGTTTTACTCCGGGAAAATTGGTAAAAAGAATTGGAACATTCTTGACACCAAGCCTTCTTATTTTACTGGTCTTTCTGTTTATTAGCTTTCTGATGAAGGGGCAGGTAGATGTTGCAGCTCCGCAGGAAGCCTACAAGGCGGCACCGTTTCTGCAAGGATTTTCTGAAGGATACCAGACGATGGATACGATTGCGGCGTTAAACTTTGGATTGGTGATTGCAACAACACTAAGTTCTTTTGGATTAAAAGAAAAGAAGAGAACCATGCACTATACGGTACTGGCTGGTGTGTTTGCGGGAAGTATTTTAGCTGTGGTATATATGATGCTGACTTATATGGGAATGTGTAGTTCCAATGTTTATCCAATTCAGGAAAATGGAGCGTGGACGCTTCGGTGTATTGTGTCTCAATTGTTTGGACAGCCGGGAGCAATCCTTTTGGCAGCCATTTTCACCTTGGCATGTTTAACCACTTGTGTGGGACTGATTAACTCTATTTCTCAGTTCTTTTCTACACAATTTGGTAAGTTTTCTTACCGTCAGTGGGTACTGATCATTGTTGCATTTTCTTTCCTGGTATGTAATTTGGGATTGAATGCAATTCTTAGCATCTCCATTCCGGTGCTGAATGCGATTTATCCAGTTTCGATTGTGTTAATTGTTCTGGGACTTTCACATCGGTTCTGGGAGAAGAATCGTTACGTGTATCCAATGGTAATTGCCGGTACAGGATGCGTCAGCGTGATTTATGCATTGGATGCTGCTGGATTACCGCTGGGTGTGCTGAGTGATCTTTGCCACAAGTTACCACTGTATTCTATGGGATTTTGCTGGGTTAGTGTAACAGTGGTGATGTTGGTTGTAAGTTTAATTGTAAATAAGGTTGTGAAACCAAAGGAAGCATAGGATAAAAGTGAATTTCTAAATATTATGATATAATAAGAGGAAGGATATTTATGAAAAATGATTCCAAAGAAACCGGATTACGCCTTTTAAAGAAGGGAAAACAAGGGATTTTCCGAATGATTTTCAGTCGATCAGGGCTGATTCTTGTATTGCTTGCCGTACAGGTCTTGTTTCTGTTTAGTATCTTTCATTGGTTTGAAGCTTTTCTGCCGCATATTTATGGTGGAGTTGTAATCTTTACTGTTTTTATGGTGTTATATTTGCTGAACAGTCCGATGAATCCTACGGTTAAAATCACATGGCTGGTAGTGATTATGCTGCTTCCAGTGTTTGGTGCTTTATTATTTCTTTATACACAGGAGAACGTTGGTCACCGTGTTTTGCAAAGACATTATGCCAGATTAAATGAAGAAACAGAGAAATTCTTAAAGCAAGATCCAGAAACCGAAAAAAAGCTGAAGCAGCTTGATCCTGGGGCGGCGGCATTGACTCATTATGTGCAAAGAAGTGGATGCTATCCGGTATATGAGAAGACTTCCGTTACTTATTTTCCGCTGGGAGAAGATAAGTTTAAAGAAATGTTGATTCAATTAGAAAAGGCAGAGCATTTTATCTTTTTGGAATACTTTATTGTAGACGAAGGGGAAATGTGGGGACAGATTCTGGAAATCTTGGCACGAAAGGCGAAAGAGGGAGTCGAGGTACGAATGCTTTATGACGGTACTTGTGAATTGTCTACCCTTCCTCACGATTACCCGAAGCGGATTAGGAAACTTGGTATTAAATGTAAAATGTTTGCTCCGATTAAGCCGTTTGTATCTACCCATTACAATTACCGGGATCATCGAAAAATTCTCGTGATTGATGGAAGAGTAGCCTTTAATGGAGGCGTGAACCTGGCAGACGAATATATCAATACTTATGAAAAGTATGGTCACTGGAAAGATACTGCTGTAATGCTGCAGGGCGAAGCGGTTCTTAGTTTTACGAGGATGTTTCTGCATATGTGGTCTTTGGATGAAAAGGAAATGGATTTCGATCGATTCTTGAATGTACCAATTACACCGCAAGCTGAAAATGGATTTGTGCTGCCTTACGGCGACTGTCCTCTTGACAGAGATAAGGTGGGGGAACAGGTCTATATCGATATGTTGAACCGGGCACAGAAGTATGTTCATATTATGACGCCTTATTTAATCTTGGACGGAGAGATGGAGAATGCATTAAAATACGCGGCAGAACGAGGTGTCGATGTGAAAATTATGCTTCCTGGAATTCCGGATAAGTATATTCCATTCGCACTTGCATTGACGCACTATCGATCCCTGATGGAATCGGGGGTAGAAATTTACGAATATACGCCAGGTTTTGTCCATGCAAAAGTTTTTGTATGTGATGGCAGGGAGGCTGTTGTAGGCACAATCAATCTGGATTACCGAAGCCTTTATCATCATTTTGAATGTGCTACTTATATGTGGGGAACAGATTGTATTCCTCAGATCGAAGAAGATTTTGAACTTACACAGGAAAAATGCCGGAAGGTTACTGTTGACATGATTCGAACAGAGCCGTTTAAGCGTCGAGTGCTTGGTTTTGTTGCCAAAACCGTTGCACCGCTGTTGTAACCGACATAGGAGACAGGGAGGTTAGACGATGCTGAAAGTGATTCTATTGATTCTGTATATTGCTACTATTTTGACGGTTATTTTTGTAGAACGAAAGAACCCGACAGAAGCAATGCTCTGGGTGCTTGTCATGGTGTGTCTTCCGTATGCCGGAATGCTGCTTTATCTGGTTTTTGGCAGTACGACTGCGATTAAGCTTACTTCTGTCTTGCGCCGCAAGAGGCTTTCCAAACGATTAGCTGTTGCAGAAGCGCCAAAGAATTTATTGGCCGTCCAGACGCTTTCCGAGGAAGATCTTCAGGTTATGCAGTTTAATGCGAATTATAATAACAGTCCGGTGACCTGTTACGATGATTATCAATTGTTCATTACGGGAGAAGCGCATTACCGCGCGCTGTTTCAGGACATTAAGGAAGCCAAAGAAAGTATTTATGTACTGTTTTATACGATTCACCATGATGTGATGGGAGAAGCACTGGTTAAAGCATTGACAAAGAAGGCAAAAGAAGGCGTTACAGTTCTGGTGATGTGTGACTTTATTGCCAATTTGTCTACACCGGGCAAAATGTTCAAGCCACTGATAAGCGCCGGGGGAAAAGTGATCCGGGTTAAGCCTTATCTGACCCATTACAGAAGCCACCGAAAGATCGTTGCTATCGATCACAAAATCGGGTATATCGGAGGCATGAATATGGGGAAACAGTATGCAAATCTTGCAGAAAAGAAAAATCCTTGGCGCGATACGCAAATTCGGTTGACAGGCGCCTGTGTCGCGACGTTGGATGCATATTTTATGACGGATTTCTTATGTGCGGTTCGACAGAGAGATTGGGAGTATATGGTCGAATATATGAAATCACTCAAGTTGCCTCCTCAGCAAACGTCACAGAACCTGTGTCAGTTTGTTGTCAGCGGGGTGGATAATGACAAGGAAGCTGCGAAGATGAATTATCTGAGCATGATTCGCAGCGCTAAAAAGAAGATCCGAATCCAGTCGCCTTATTTTATACCAGATGCCTCGGTTCTTGATGCTCTTAAAACAGCGGCTGCATCCGGTGTGGAAATTGAGCTGATGATCCCGGGGATTAAAGCAAGCTTTTTCCTTGATCCTGTGACAACTTATTATGCAGGACAAATCATGGAATTTGGTGCAAAGATTTATAAATATCATGGATACATTCATGCTAAAACAATGACCATTGACGATGAGATATGCTGTATAGGATCGGTTAATATGGATATGCGGTCTCTGATGGTTGACGACGAAATCTGTGGTATCTTTTATGCCAATGATCTGGCGCAGGAATATATCAGAATTTTTGAGAAGGATATTTCAAACTGCGATCCTTATCTTTATGAGCAGTTCCTGAATCGAGGACAGAAGGAGAAGTTTGCAGAGTGTGTTTTCCTTCCGTTTGCCCCTTTGATGTGATGACTAAGGAGGGCAGAGAACAAAAAAGTGTGCTTGGCACACTTTTTTTTGTTGTTTTGAATTCTGGATAAAAAGGCAGGAACTATGTGCTGAAATAAAGGGGGAAAAGAGCTATAATATAAAGAATGAGAGATTTGGAGGGATTGTATGTATACATATGACGAGTTAAAGGAGTTTGTGGATCATTGTACAAGATGTGAACTATGCAAGACCAGAAATCATCCGGTTATGGGGAAGGGAAACTTAAGTTCTCCTGTCCTTTTTATTGCAGAAGCTCCGGGAAAGAACGAAGATCGTGATGGCATACCATTTACGGGAAGATCCGGTGAATTATTTGACCGATTATTAAGTGAGATTGGTATGAGTCGAGAGGAAATCTATCTTACGAATATTGTGAAATGTCATCCGCCGAATAATCGAGATCCCAAGCAGGAAGAGCAGGAATCTTGTATACCGTATTTGAAATACGAAACGGTCCTTCTGCGCCCTAAGATGATTGTATGTCTTGGGAGAATTGCTGCCCAGCGGATTATACGTCCGGATTATCGGATTACGAGAGAACATGGAATTTTTCTGGAGCGGAAAGGAGTGTGGCTGACAGGGGTATTTCATCCTTCAGCTGTACTTAGGGACGAGACGAAGCTTCCGCTGATGCAGGAGGATTTCCGGAGGATAAAGGAGAAGCTTAAGAGTGTGGTATCCGGTGAAAAATAACTCTACTTTCGTTCGATAGCAATCAATTGAAAAAATAGAAATCCGATGTAGAATAGAGATAGCAAGCAACGGAGGATGATTTATGAGAGACTATAGTTTTGGAAATTTTATCAGTGCATTGAGGACGAAAAAAGGGCTGTCACAATACCAATTAGGGGCGCTTGTTGGCGTTTCGGATAAAGCAGTGTCAAAATGGGAGAATGGTGCGTCAAAACCAAGAATTAATACGATAAGAAAATTATCAGAGGTATTGGAGGTCAGTGTAGAGGATCTGTTGACTTGCGAATACGATGCCTTTAACAGGGAAAGAAAGGACTTATTTGCAATGAAAAGAGATATCATCAAGATAGCCAAAAACAAAATGAAAGAATTATATGGAGAGAATCCGCCAATAGAAATCATCAATCGTTTTAAAACGGAAGAATTAATGTTGGCTAGGCAAGAGATTCTTCTCTGGATGGGATTTTTAGGAGAGCTAAAGAAAAAATGCTGCATGGAAAATGCATATTTTGATATAAGAGGTGCACAAATGGGAGCCTCTTTTATCGCATGGCTTTTAGGTGGAACAAACGTGAATCCTTTGCCAGCTCATTATTATTGCCCTTGGTGCAGAAAAATAGAGGGCGGTTTCAAAGTATAACAAGACATATAAAAAAGAAATCCCTAATATTTCTCCGCATATTTGCCGTCATACCTTTTGCTCTATATGTGCAAGTGGAGGAATGTCTCCGAAAGTGCTACAAAGCATTATGGGGCATAGTAGCATTGAGATTACTATGAATGTATATACCCATTTGTCAGAATCGGATTTGTTGGATTCATTTGAGGTTATTGGAAGAAATAGAAACTTTGATTTTTATTCTTTGACTAGAATTCCTGAAATTGTTGCGCCCAATGATGATACGGAGGAATTATCAGAGCCGGATTTTACGGAGTTGCCGGATGATATAGAATAAAAAGTGCTTGTGCTACAAGGGTGTGTTATAGCACACTTTGTAGCACAAAAAATTCAGTAAAAAATTTCTGCTCATAAATGAGGAGATTTTATAGCACAAAATGAGAAGATAGTATAAAATGTTGAAAAAGGCTATGTTTTAGCGAAAAAATCTATTTATAAATGAGGAGAAAAAAATGTTAAAAATACTCTTTATTTGCCACGGTAATATCTGCCGTTCCACCATGGCTCAATTCGTTTTTCAGCACATGGTGAATACCCGCGGCCTTGCCGCACAATTTCACATCGACTCTGCTGCTACCAGCCGCGAGGAAATCGGCAATGGTCCGCATTATGGCACAGTTAATAAGATGCGCAAGGTGGGGATTCCGGTCTTGCCGCACCGCGCGCGCCAGATGACAAAAAAGGATTATCAGGAATATGATTATCTCATCGGTATGGATGAGTGGAATATCCGCAATATGAATCGGATCACCGGTGGAGATCCGGATGGAAAGATTCATATGCTTTTGGAGTTTTCCGAGCATCCAAGGGCTATTGCGGATCCCTGGTATACAGGCAACTTTGACGCTACCTATGCGGATGTTACAGAAGGGTGTGAAGCGCTTCTGGAATTACTTACATCGGGAACTGTTCCTTCTAAGTCTTGAGGTTTCTGACAGTGTCTCGTTGTCGAGCGCTTTTCATTCATAAAAATTCGCCCTTCTTTTCACAAACAGGATGTGCAGGAAGGGCGAATTTTTAAATAGTGCAGGCGATTATTTCTTTGCCTTTTCGGCAAATTTCGTTGTTACCAGTTCCTCATAAGGTGCCCGCTTAGTCAGTTCACCGGAAGTTTCCAAGATATCCTGCAGGAGATCAAAACTGTCTTTTTCAAATACAAGATTTTCTTTCCAGGTATCCTGATCATAGTAGCGGGTGACAATGGTGGTAATGGTATCGAGATCAGTCTCCTTAAATTGCGGAGCAATTATTTTTGCAATTTCTTCTGGTGTATGAGATTGTACATAGTCCATGCCTTTTTGAAGTGCATTAGTAAAACCTTGAATGATTTCAGGATTATCATCGATATAACTTTGTTTCGCGGAAAATGCAGTGTAAGGAACATAACCGCTGTCTGTACCAAGAGAAGCAACGACATAGCCTTTGCCCTCTTTTTCTAAATTTGTGGCGCCTGGCTCGAATTCAACTGAGTTATATAAGATACTACCCCTTTAAATCAAAAATTGAAACCCACTTATCTTATGGGTATTTTCATCAAAACGGATTTCTTTAATTGTTCTACGCCAGAAAGCGCGTTTGTGAGTATCATCTAATTTCTGATAGAGATCTTTCCAGTTCCCGGAAAATTCTTCCCGGATGCGAGCGTAATCATCAACAGATACGATCTTGTTTTTCTCTTGTTCAGTCTTTAATTTCTTTTCCAATACATCATATTCAGTATCATAGGTATCTTCCGAGATTCGGCCTTTGCGGAACATAAGGTTCAGCCGATCCATTTCCGCGCGAATTGCCTGCGTTGTATCTTTTCGATTTGCGCTGTTCTTTTTTGCGGATTTGATTTTATAGATTTGGTTCTGCAGCTCCGGATAGACGTTCTCTAACATATAATTTTCAACCACGGATTCGGTAATGCATACAGATTTTCCCTTATGGTCAACTTTGCTGAATTTGTTAGAGCATTTATAGCGTTTGTATAAGCTGACAGATCCGTCTTTTAATTTTTGCTTCTTAACGCATCCAGACAGATGCGATCCGCAAGCCGGACAGACTAGGAGCTGACTGAACAGATAAACCTGGTACGTGGTAGGATGGATCCTGGAGGCACTCATGGTTTGAATAGTCTCTAATTGTTTTAAAGTAATGTAAGGTTCGCAATAATTTAGGTTATCCTTATATTTCCCTGCATAGGTTTCATTTTGTAGAATCCGGTTTGCCTGATAAACCGTTGGGGCAGCAGTACCGTATTTGTTCACGACATGATAGATGGCATTTCTCTTGGAGAAGGTAAGGAAGTATTGACGGAAGAGATCGTCTACAATGTGCTTCGTGTTAGGATCTTTCTCTAATTTTTTATTTACGATTATGTATCCATAGGGAGCTGCCCCGGTGAGATGCTCGCCGTTGCGCCGTTTATGGTCAAATACGATCTTAATACGTTCACTGGTTCGGTCAGATTCGTTCTGAGCTACCGCGAGCATAATATTGATCTTTAGTTGACCGTCTGCAGTGGAGGTATCATAATCCTCCAGGATCGTCTTCCAGTTGCAGTGGTGTTCCTCCAGGATGGCCTGTGTGTTATGGTAATCCCGGACATTCCGGAACCAGCGGTCCAGTTTGGTGACCAATACCAGGTCAATCTTATCTTGCTGTATATCGGCAAGAAGCCTTTGGAAATCTTTCCTGTTTTGGAGTTTTTTTCGTGCGGTCAAACCTTCGTCTGCGTAATATCCAACGATTTCATATCCGTGAGACTCGGCATATTCTGTTAGAAGTTCTTTTTGTGTATCCAAAGATAAACCGGAAGTGGCTTGTATCTCTGTGGACACTCTATCATAGATTGCACATCGGATTTTTTTCATGCAGCATCACCTTCCTTTTGTATGGTATGTAAAAATAGGTACAAAAATAACAGCCAGCGAACTTTCGTTCTCTTGCGTAGGCTGTCCGAAGATGATACAATATTTAGTGAATTGGGGTGTATCTCTTCGGAGTACATCTACCGTCTCAGTGTTGGTAGCGCTGGGGCGGTTTTTTATTTAATATACAGAGAATGATGTGATTTGTGGAGCGTCCTTTGTTCCGGTTACATAAATTTCACATGTGCCATCTGCTTCTGCTCCAAACGCATTTGTAACAGTGCACTCTGCTTTTAAAAACCATGTGTTTTCATCATAAGCTTCTTCGGCTAATTTACCCATCAAATAATGTAGTTTAAATCCATATGGATATTGTGCTTCGCCATAATTTTTTGCGGCGATCCAGCAAGCAGAGGAAGGTAACTTCTCATTAAGCGCATCCGCTGCTTGACGAGCTTGAAGGACGGAATTTGCTATTAATTCCACATCAACCGTTCTATTTTCTGTATCCACTTTTACACTGTCGACGCTATAATCAGCCTGCATATCGTTGATTAGTTCTGTAAAATCCACACCGTCATCAGAATATGCAACGGTGTAATCCAGCTCCTGCGCTTTGGCCATGAATTCAGAAACTGGTTTTTCGGAATAAGACTCAAGGGCTGCCTTTTCTTCTTCGGCTTTCTTTGCTTTTTCCTCAGCCGCTTTTTCTTCTTCTGTTTTTTCGTTTGCTTCTGTTTTTTGTTTTGCGGCAGCGTCTGAATCCTCATCGGATCCACCGCATGCAGTAATGGATAGAGCCATTGCACCTGCTAACATGATAGCAATCATTTTCTTTTTCATTTCCTTTTCCTCTCTTTCTTCTCTTTCCCGACCTTACATATTCTTATATAAACCCGTGCGGTTTATACCCTTGATTTGTCTATTGTGCGCATAAATTACTGTGCTTTGTAATTATGTGCGCTGAGTTCAATCTCTTGTGTGTTGCTCTTCTCAAAATCCAAATTTTTTATATGCCGGAACGCATGGTTCACGGCTTCTATTCGTTTACTATCACATAAGTTCTCATTTACGAAGATGGTAAACGAACCATCTTCATTTTCAGTTACGACTTCATTCACGTTCATATCCGGCATAAAAAACACCTGATAATCAAAATTCATCCATACCACGTTCCTTTTTCTTTAATGCCATAAGCATATCGTAAGTAGTTTTCAAATCTTCCGGTGTAGCATCTTTAGCTGCATCGAATAATACTCGCAGATTTTTGTTTTCGAATAATGCCTGTGCCATTTCTGCGGTTTCATCATTCAGGTAGTATTTACTATCTTCTGTCTCCTTTCCTGTCATTAAGTAGTCTATTGATACTCCAAAGAAATCTGCTATTTTTTGTAAGGTCTTTGTTGTAGGAGTGCTTTTCCCTGTCTTCCAGTTACTTAACGCAGTTTGTGTTACCCCCGCCTCTTTTGCCACTTTATACGCAGTCAAATCATACTTTTGTAGAAGTTGCTCAAAAATCTCGTACATTATTTGTACTCCTTTCACGAAAAACAAATACTTTCACAAAAGTTAGTAAAAACGCTTGACTACTTGCGAGGTGAGATGTGATATATACTTACGCAAGCGAAAGCAAGCGAAAACAATACTAACGGCTGTGAAATGCTATTGAATTATAAAATGTGGTAGTTTTGTAATTAAAAGTATATCACAGCTCGAAAGTATATGCAATAGGTTTACTATCGAATGGAGGTGTAATGTTGTACGAAAAATACCGAGCACTATTGGAGAAAAGTAACAAAACGTCTTATCAAGTGTCTAAAGAAACAGGGATCAGTCAAACAGCGTTCTCGAATTGGAAGTCGGGACGATCTGAACCGGGGCTTGAAAGCTTGAAAAGACTAGCTGACTACTTCGGCGTATCTATCGAATACTTCTTAGAGTAGAGTATCAGACAAGCTGTCCGATAAAAAGGACGCAACAAGTACAACCCGTAGAACATACGCTTTATAAGGAGGTGGTCGCATGTTGGAGCTTAGCAAAAACCCTATGGATCTCCTGATCGAATTATACAGCGACCAGGAGGGGATACCGTATGAGTACACACCTATTGATCCTAAAGAGGAAGAAACAAAAGAAGAAACCGCCTGAGGCGGTAGAGAGGAGGGACAAGCCATGCAAGGATGTAGGACGTGCTGGAGAAGGCATCGGTGTAACGACAAGGATCGGTCAAGGGGCATGGCGTGTAAGGATTATGAAACAGGAGAGGATCAGATCAAGAAGACGCCGGTTCAGAGTGTTTCGGAGGAGGTTGGAAATCAAGCTACGAAAAAAGACATGCAGCTGGCTAGAAAATGAGGGACCACAAAGGCTTAAGCAGAAGATAATTGCAGAAGTAAAGGAAATCACAGCCGGAATCGTATTCGGGCTAGTGTTCGGGAGTGTAATCGTAGGAGCGATATTAATCTACTGCCGGATGGCAGGACCATTTTAGAAGGAGGTGAGGAAGATGAGTCAGAAAGAATTTTTGCTAGAAGCTAAAAAATATTTTGAGGAACAGATTAGACTTTCGGAATGTAGATGTGAAGAAAATAGAAAAAGGCTTGAAGTTGTGAATCGCATGCTATTGGATGGAGGGATAGTCTGCGAAGAAACTATCCCGCGTAATTAATCAATGTTGGTCAATATTTTAGTAATAGATTCCAAAGCATGCAATTGAGCTTGATAAAGTTGATCAAATGCATATAAAAGATCATCTGGACAGTATTGGGAATACTGAGAGGCTTCTTTTTTGTATGTATCTATGACTTCATTAAGAGAAGATTGCAAATAGTGATTTTTCATGGACATACCCCTTTCTTGATACTTGGCATGGCAGTGTCACTTTTGCTGTATAAGAACGCAAGAGTCGATATGAATCTATTAGATTCAACGGCCGGAGAATTTAACTGGCAGAGAGAGCACAAGGAGTTGAAAGGGAACATTTATTGCGGAGTTTCCATATATGACAAAGAGAAGGATGCCTGGGTGACAAAATGGGACTGTGGTAAGGAGTCCTATACAGATTCGGAAAAAGGGGAGGCGTCCGATAGCTTCAAGAGGGCATGTTTCAACTGGGGGATCGGAAGAGAACTTTATACTGCACCACAGATGTACGTGTTTTCTAAAGATTTGAAGACGCTAAAAGAAATAAACGGAAAATGGACATGCAAAGACTTTTTTGAAGTAGAAGAAGTTGAGTATAACGATAGGCGCATTTGCTATGTAAAGGTCTTGAATACGAAAACTGGAAAGTATATCGAGTTTGGGACACCGGCGAAAGACGAGAAGAAAAAACAAGATGTATCGAAGATGTGTATTGACGCCAAAAAGGTTAAGGCGCTGGAAAATAGATGCAAAGAAGACGGCGTGGACGTTGCGACAATTCTTAGGCTCTATAAAGTCAATGCGCTGGACGAGCTTACAGAGTTAAAACACGCGAATATCAATGCGCATTGGGAAGAAATTCGAGGGATGAAATGAAGTTCACGGGAAGGCTGAAAGAACCGATTATCGACTATGTTACTGGTCGCTTGTACGTAGTATTTGAGCCATTCGAGGACTTCCGGCAGGCGTATGAGGAGTTGAAAGGCTGTGAGAAATTAAGCTTTGAAATCAAGAAATACAGGCGCAAGAGAAGCCTCGATGCAAACGCTTATTACTGGGTCCTGTGCACGAAGCTTGCGAAGGCTATGGAAGTGTCGAATCAAGAGGCGCATAACCAGATGCTTCGGCGGTACGGTCAGCCAGAGATCTTCGGAGGGAAGGCTGCATACACCACGATACCTGATACAGAGTCGGCAGAAAAGAAGGTGAATAACGCAATGGATTATCACCTTCAGCCGACTTCGCAGGTCCGTGAGGGCTTGGACGGTGTAATGTATAGAACCTATAAGCTTTTGCGAGGGTCTCACACGTATAACAGTGAGGAGATGGCGAGACTGATTGCCGGACTGATAAGTGAGTGTAAAGATGCCGGTATCTCGGATGCAGAGATCGCAACGCCGGACGAGAAGCGGATATTAAAAGAAAAGTATGGTGTAGAGCTATGAAAAGGTTATGGAGCATCTTTACGAACGACATGGACTGCTGTATGTACACCGGACGGTACGGTGTAGAACGGCATCATGTATTTAGTCATACGCCGCAGGAGCGGAAGCTGTGTGAGAAATACGGATTTATCGCTCCGCTGATACCGGAACTGCATCCGAACGGCGTGCGCGCCGGAAAAGACGCACGCGTCATAGACAAGGATTTAAGGCGAAGATGCAAAGAATATTATATAGCATACTACGGGACTGAAGAGGAGTTTCGGGAAGAATTTTATTATGTTAGTTGAGCCGGAAGGCTGACTATAGGTAACTTTCATGTTGCACGTATCGTATCACATGGCAACTGTTAACCAGGATTCCCCCGGTGGTCTGCCGGGGAGAAAGGAGAAACAGTGAATATTATTGATTATATCCCAGTTGGAAGAAACAATGCTGTATCCAGAACAGAACTTTCCATAGCGACTGGGCTTGAAGATAGAATTATAAGAGACATGATCCATAAGGCTAGAGGAGAAGTAGCGATTCTTAACATGCAGGACGGTAGAGGGTATTTCCTACCGGACAAAAATGATCCGGTCGAAGTAGCTCTCTTATATGCTTACGAGAAACAAGAGACTGCGAGGAAAGACAGCATTGAATGGTCGCTGAATGGTGTAAGGAGGGCAATCAGAGATGTACAAGTTAATGATCAAAGGACGCCTTGATAATTACAACAACTACATCGCCGCCTGCCGCACGCACCCCATGAAAGGCGCCAAGCTGAAAGGAAAGAACGAAGAAAAGGTAAAGGCAGCAATCTATGAGCAGCTCGGAAGACTGCGCATACAGAATCCGGTTTACATCAAATCAAAGAGCGGATGGAAAGGATACGTGTACAGTGAAGTAGAATTAACGTTTTGGGCGCCGGAACTCTCGTGGATCACAGAGGTTAAAAAGAGCTTTTATCCCCAAAGTACCGAAAAGGCGGCGGATGGCTTCGACTTTCCATTTGACTTTCCATTTGATTTTGCAGACATCCAAAGAGGACTGGAAGTTTTTGAAATTGATCACATTGTTCCTTCAGACTTTGAAATGACTATGTATGGTCCATGCGTGAACCCTAGAGTATTAATAAACGGATACCCATACGAAGTCTTAACGACATTGGAAGCTGGGGAGTACCTGGTGATTGATAGTGCGGAGCAGACCGTTGTGAAACATTTGAATAGTGGTCTTACATCAAATCTGTATGACGCAAGAGGCTATGAATACTCTATTTTTGAAAAGATTCCTCCTGGAATGATCCGCATGAATTGGCCGGGAGATTATGGTATAGACTTGGTTCTGCATCTGAAGAGGAGGGAAGCGGCATGGTAATACTTGCAACGAGAGAGCGAGAAATCGGTTCAAGGCCTCTAAAGGATGCTAATTGCAGCTTCGATGTGAATAAGAATAAGACGTTCTCTGTGCAGATTGCAAGGTCGTACTGGACGGAAGACATGACGTTTGGGAACCTTGTGTATGTTCCTGATACCGAATTTGGCGGAATTATTGGGAACGTGCTTACAAGCACGGCTCTCGATTATATAGAGTTAAAAGGGTATACATGGCGTGGAATGATGGCTAAGAAGATCATACAGCCACCGTCTGGCCAGGACTATAAACGTGTATCCGGCGAACTGAATACAGTACTGAGATCTATGATTGAACCGGAGTTTGAAGGTTTTTTTGTAGTGCCGACCATAAATACAGGGATATCTGTTTCTAATTACCAATTCGATCGATATTGCACATTGCTGGAAGGTATTACGAAAATGTTATCCAGCAAAGGGTATCGGTTAGATATCCGGCACAGGAGAGAGAGGGGAACGACCGGCTATGTATCTGCCTGCGCAGTGCCGGTCAAAGATTACTCGAAAGAGATCGAGCTGTCGAAGGATTCTGGTCTTACTTATACGATGGATGATAAAAGGAACGGAGTCAACCACCTAATCGTTACTGGTAAGGGTGAGTTACAGGACAGAAACGTGCTGCATTTGTACGTACATCCAGATGGGAGCATTAAGAAGACGCAATATTACAAGGGAATTGACGAGATCGCGGAAGTCTATGAAAATACATCAACAGAAACGGACCAGTTAGAGAACCAAGCGATGGATAAGCTTTTGGAACTGTGTAGCAAGAAAAAGTTCGGAATGGACATAGATCGTTTAGGATTAGAAGTTTCCGTCGGAGACATTGTTGGCGGGCGGGATTATCTTACTGGGACGTACATGGCAAAGCCGATCAAAAATATCACTTACGAAGTTACGAACAGGGTTTCATCGAAAATCTACGAACTGGAAGGAGAAAACGAAAATGAAGATAATTAGCGGGAAGACAGGAACGCCACACGTGACGTCTGCGCAGTTTCGACAGATCATTGAAGGAATAATCGGGCAAGAAAGCTACATTTTAAAATCTGGCGAAAATATGGAGCCTGAATTAGCATCTAACAACATGCTGAAGATCAGGGGCGGCGTGATGTCACATCACGGGAATGTGTCTGGTGTTGATCTTAACACCTACGATGAAGTTACAATTAAAAACGGAAGCCAAGGGATGAAAAGGATAGATCTTATTGTAAATAGGTACACGCGAAGTGATGAAACGGGGATTGAAAGAAATGAATGGGTAGTGCTTACAGGGACACCGGATCAATCAAGCCCGAAAGTCCCTGGCCATATCGTCGGTAATCTTCAGAACGGAGATCTGACGGATGATTGCCCGGTTTTTAAGGTACATCTAGAAGGTATACAGGTGACGAAGGTGGAGAAACTTCTGCCGGTATTGGAAGGGGATCTTGCTTCATTAAGTCAAAAGGGTGCAAAAGTAATATCCAAAGATGAATTCGGAATTACGATTGACACTGGGCACAGCCATGTCAGGTTTGGAACATCAGTAAGGCCAACAGCAAAAGATGGAACCGGAAACAGATACGTCCGACTGTGGTCAGCTGCTGAGATTGCAAACTTATTAAAAGTTCCCAAAATAGAGGCGCACAACTTTGACCTTTCTATACGCAATGGGGATAGTACAAGCAACCCGGTACATTTTTACACCCCGGAATATTGGAATGACGGAAATTTCTATGCGTATACGTGGCTGGGATCTGACGGAAATGTCAGGGTGGATTATAGGATGGAATATCCTACAATTGGTCTTTAGGAAGGAGGAGAAAATATGCAATTAAAATTTAACGATGGAACCGCACTTGCAATCCAAAAAGCTACAGAGCTTGGCGGTGGTCTGCAGGTGCTGGTTGCTGGAACAACGCCGGAGAAACTTCGGGAATTGTTTACGAATCCGGTTAAGACAGCAAGAATGACTGTGACGGAGCGGGGGCAGGTGCTTGGCGAGTATGAGAACTACACCGAGTTCTACAGGACGGAAGAGTATACTGGGAAGATTTAAATGTTAAACAGGAGAATTTATGTCAAATTATAAATCAACAGATGCACTAATGCGGCATCTTCGGAATAATGGAATTGCTATTTCAGGCAGTTCACAAAAGCAACAATTAATTAATACAGGATATTTTCACGGATATAAGGGATACCGTTTTTTTGTTTCGTCCAATCGTAGAATCTCTTTTACCTCATACAATGAAATTAATGCTACGATTCAATACGACACAAAATTAAAATCATTGTTATACGGTAAAATGATGTTGATTGAAACTGCTCTTAAAAACATTGCCCTTAATACCATTATGGCAGAGATTAATTCAAACAGCATTTATGATATGTATGACAAAGCCGTCAGCAGTTACAAAAATGCTTCACCAGGAACTTCGGAAGACATTAAGAAAAAATTCCAAAACAATAAATTGAATTTACAGGGTTCTATTCAAAATTCTATTGCAGCGGCATACCGAAAAGAAAATCCGAAAATTACACATTTTTATAATACTGTGAATTATAATGAAGTCCCAATCTGGGCAATCTTTGAAATTTTGACAATGGGAGATTTTGGATATCTTCTTTCCTGCTTAACACAAGATGTCAGAAAAAAGATTTCAAGAAATATTGGTTTGAATTTGTCCAGCGATACCAATTGTACGTTAGTCTATAAATATGTATATGCATTAAAAGATTTAAGAAATGCTATCGCACATAATGATGTTGTTTATGATACACGTTTTAGAAAAATGGATCCATCGAAACCTATGAAGCAATGTCTAATGTTAGAAATGGGATTACCATACATAAATTTTAAGACTATAGGAGATTATATCATTCTTATATGTTATTTCTTAAAGTTGTTGAAGGTGTCCAAAACTGAAATCAAAGCATTTATAAGAGAATTTGAAAAAATAACTAAAGAATATGAGGGGCAGGTTAGTTCTGCCGTAGCCGCAATCACCGTTCATCCAGACTTGTTTTCGCGGATGACAATATTAAAAAATTCAATCTAATCTATTGCATATTTTTCGTTATTATAGTATATTATTAATAGCAATTGGGGTATGTGTTTGCGGACACATACTTGGAGGAGCCGGAGAAATCTGGCTCCTCTTTTGATTTCAGGATATTTTTTATTTCAATGTCTGAAATTCTTTCGCACTATTCATCCCATCCACCCAGTTACATAAAATTACAATACTCTCTAAATTTACATTAATATATGTATACCACCTTTTCTTCCGCCAAGTACAGTCTTTCCTTTTAATGCATCCCATGTAAAGTCGGGCATTTCTTCGCGGGCAACCAGGAAGTTTCCGGCACGCTGAGTAAGCTGTGCAAAGTTGACGACATAATCATTTGCACCTTCATTATAAGTGTAAATGGATGCTTCTGATCCCATAAAGCCGATATCGGCGCTTCCGGAGAGTACGGCGGTCATCGTTTTATCTGCTCCAAACCCAGTCACCAGAGTAAGATCAATTCCTTCCTCTTCAAAATACCCTTCCTCAATAGCAACATACATAGGAGCGTAGAAGATGGAGTGTGCCACTTCGTTTAAGGTGACCTTTACTGGTTTGGAAGCTGTTTCTTCTTTTTTGGTATCTGTTGTGGAAGTTGTTTCCTTTGATTCTTCTTTGGAAGTGCAGGCAAGCAGAGAGGCTGCTGCCATGGCGAGAATGAGAGTGATAGAAATGATACGCTTTTTCATAGAATCCTCCTTCAATTTTACTGCTATCAGTATATGTAGAAGGAGGATTCTGGTGCGTGATTAAAAAGTCGGAAGAGATTTATGGACGACACCGATCGCAGGGATCCATGTCCTGATTTATCAATTCGTCTCTGGAGCCGGTAAATTCTTTTTTGTTTTTGGGCTTCATGTCTTTTACACTGGAACAATCCGGCTTGTGGAATTTATGAGTGTTTTTATTAATGATATAGGTGTCTTTTGTGGTTTCTTTTGGCGTCTCAGATTTATTGGTTTCCTTTGATTCGGAAGCAGTGTCTGTCTTATGGCTTTCTCCTGTTGCATAGTCAATTTCAATTCCGGGCTGTGCATTGTAGCAATACACGTTGAAAGTAACGCCCTTTCCGTTATCTTCCAGGGATTTGGCTTCCATTTGCACACCACTGGCAACCAGGTTTTCACCTTCGTAAATAGGTGTGACGCGGTATAAGACATGGTTGTCAGTTTCGGAGACGTAATCGGCGATTTCATTTTCAAATGGAAGCATACCTTCCACATTCAGATACCTTGTACCGGTAATCAGATTCTCTTCGTTTGCATTTTCACCGGTCAGCTGATAACCGATTAGATGGCAGCGGTTGTAGAGATAGTTCCCATCCACCAGTCCGTTGTACTTAACGGTATGCCAGCCGGAGGGCTTAACCTGACCGATGGAACCACGCTCCTCGGTAGGCATTAAATCGGTTCCGACGCAGGCAGTGGCGGTACCGCAGCGTCCAAGTGTATCCAGTTCGCTGTAAGATTCATAGGAGCTGGTGTCTAACTCTTCTTCGGTAAATTCCGGTTCATTGTTGTTGATTTCTATGTAAGGTTCTCCGGAATATGTTGGTACTTCTTCAACAGAGTCAACCGAAATGTCGGAAGAAGACTTTTGGGAATCTGCAGAAGCATCGGAAGTGGCTACTGTGTCAGATTTGTCTGTGGTATTGCCGCAGGCTGTGGTGAAGACAGAAGCAGCCAAAAGTAACAGGATACATAAATGTTGTTTTATTCGTTTCATAGATACCTCCAATATGTTTGAATACTTGTTCGATTCATCTTTCTAAGTAGTTTCTTGAGCAGTAATCTTTTGTATAATAGACATTTCTATTATAGCGAATTCCATCAAATTGTCTATTAAAAAAATTGGAGATAAAGGCAGAAAAATGCCGGAGTTCCAGTAAGGGAACCTCCGGCAGTATGTGTGATTAACACATCACAATAATCTTTCGTGGTGTTGTCTGGGGCGGGATACTTCTGGTTGTGGCAGTGTAGTAAACCAGGAGATTGTGCCCGCCTGGATTGCAGGTGAAACGCTGACCGTTGGCAGTAACGATTTCTGTGCCCATTCCGATATTCAGCTGAAGAGAACCGTCGGATGCTTCCAGATCATTCCCAAAGAAGCCGGCATAGATAGTTTCATTTTGATTCCTCCGGCTGATAATCTCCGCTTGATATCTAGGAGGATAGATCAGGGGGATTGGGAGAGAGGCGTCATAGAATGCCGTGATTGGCATACCGTTTTGCAGACGGATTTGACCGGGGATATAGGTGCCGGCACCTATAATAAAGTTGTGAATACCATCGGAGTTACGGATGGTAACCTGTTGTTCGCAGCAATCTTCGCTGAATCCCTGGATATTTTGGATGATACCGCTTATAGGAACCAGATTTTGAGTAGGCATAGGAACACACTCCGTTTTTGATTAGTATATGCGGAATTATTTGGTGTGTTCTTCCGGTTTGATGTTAGCAGCTTTTGCGCAGGGCGGAAGAAAATGATAGAGCTCTTCGTAAGATTCTAATTCTGCTGTAGATATAGGCTCTGATGGAATCAGGCCGGTACAGTCCTGAGAGGAAGCAGCGTTAGAGAGATAGTCATATGCGTCTATGATTTTCTGATTTTCTTTGTCTTTCATGGATGAGTACCTCCGTAATTGTCAAAAATATATTTGAAAGTATGATTTGGTTATTGATTATGAAAATAGAATGTGTAGAAAAAGAAGCGGGTATACTGTATAATATTTCCAGAAAGGAATGTGTTTTGAAAATACCAAAGCTACAAAAGGAAAAGAGAAAGAAGGAATTTGTTATGAAGATAGAGATTGACACTCATTCCCATACGCTGGCCAGCGGTCACGCTTACAATACCATTCGGGAGATGGCGCAGGCAGCATCTGAAAAAGGGTTGAAAGCGCTGGCGATTACCGAGCATGCACCGAAGATGCCGGGAAGCAGCCATCTGTATTATTTTCAAAATTTAAAGGTAGTTCCTAGACGGATGTATGGGATTGATCTGCTGCTGGGTTCAGAGCTGAATATCTTAAATGAGAAAGGAGAAGTAGATCTGCCTCAGGACGTACTGTCAACGCTTGATCTTACGATTGCCAGCATGCACATGCCTTGTTATGAAGGTTCAAGAGATAAGGAGAGAGTGACAGAGGCCTATCTGACAGTGATGGAGAATCCATATGTGGATATTATCGGACATCCGGATGACGGGCGGTTTCCAGTGGATTTTGAGGCATTGGCAAAACAGGCGAAGCGGACGGGAACACTCTTGGAAGTAAATAATGCGTCTTTGAATCCAACAGGATTTCGGAAGAATACGAAACAAAACTGTCTGGAAATGTTAAGAATCTGCAAAAAGTGCGGCGTCATGGTAGTGTTGGGCTCAGACTCTCATGTGGATGCAGACATTGCAAGGTACCCTTATGTGGAGGAAGTACTCAGAGAAATAGATTTTCCGGAAGAACTGATTGCCAATACTTCTTTTGATAAATTTCAAAGGATTTTGAAGCGAAACTTGAACGGAGCGTCAAAAGGAGAGAAAAAACTATAGACTTTATGAATTTAGTGTGTTAAAATACTGATAGTGATTTTGTTACGGAGGAGATAATAATATGAGTAAAAAAATAAGAACGGAATCCGTAGACTATCTTTTTAGTGCTATATTAAGTCTGAAAGATAAAGAAGAATGCTATACATTTTTCGAGGATATTTGTACGATCAATGAGTTGTTGTCACTTTCACAGAGATTTGAGGTTGCCAAGATGCTGAGAGAGCACAGAACCTATTTGGAGATTGCGGAGAAAACGGGGGCGTCTACCGCGACAATCAGCAGGGTGAATCGGTCGCTGAATTATGGAAATGACGGTTATGATATGGTATTTGAGAGAATTAATGATAACATAGAGTAATCATAGAACAAAATATTGAGAGGACAGGCTGTCTGGAATATATTCCAGACGGTCTTTTTCTTTATCCTATTTTAACAGGATTAGCATTGTTATTATCCCTATATTTATCTGTTTGAGTTTATGCTTGAGATAAGGAGGAAGAGAAGATGATGCATATGATGGGCAGGATTCATAAGATAGAAAGAAAATTTAATGCAAAAGCAGAGAGGCTGGCATATCGCCATCCAGTTTGGTCCTTTTTAATGGTGTTTGTAGGAATGCCGGTATTTGTGCTGGCGGCTGTTTGCATCGGAACGGTGTTGATTGTATTTCCAACGGCATTTCTATTCGGATAGAATGATGATTAATATATCCACATTAACAGAATCTTTATGCAGTCTTAATATTGTCATAGACTTACTTATACGTTCTTTATTTTCTTTATAGCATAATTAAGAAGCTATAAAGAGATGTTAAGGAAGGATGTATTATGAATTTTCGGAATGGGAAAAAGCTGACATCATTTCAGGTAATTGTATACGGCTTTGCGCTGGTAATATTAACGGGAAGTCTGTTTCTGATGCTTCCGATGGCGACAAGAGACGGGCAGGGGGCCTCGTTTTTGGATGCAATCTTTACATCAACATCGGCGGTGTGTGTAACCGGGTTGGTAGTACATGATACAGCGACATACTGGAGCGCATTTGGACAGACGGTTATTATTCTGCTGATTCAGATTGGCGGAATGGGTGTGGTGACAGTGGCAGCTGCAGTGACAATGGTATCAGGGCGGAAGATCGGACTGATGCAGAGAAGCACTATGCAGGAGGCGATTGCAGCGCCAAAGATGGGAGGAATTGTCCGGCTGACGGGGTTTGTGCTAAAGGCGACGCTGGTGATTGAGTTAATAGGAGCAGCAGCCATGTCTCAGGTGTTCGTTAAGGAATACGGGCTGGTGAAAGGAATCGGATATTCCTTGTTCCATTCGATTTCGGCATTCTGTAATGCAGGATTTGATTTGATGGGAGAGAAAGAAGCCTTCTCTTCACTGATTTCTTATCAAAACAATCCAGTTATTAATATTACGATTATGCTTCTGATTATTATTGGTGGAATTGGTTTCCTGACATGGGATGATATTCGTACGAATCGATTCCATTTTCATAAATACCGGATGCAGAGTAAGGTAATTCTTACAATGACGAGTATATTGCTCCTGCTTCCGGCACTGTACTTTTTCTTTTTTGAATTTGCAGATATTTCGGCGGGCGAGAGAGTATGGGTGTCATTATTTCAGTCGGTGACACCAAGAACAGCAGGTTTTAATACGGCTGATCTGACACTGTTAAGTGAGGTCGGTCAGATGATTATGATTCTTTTGATGCTGACCGGTGGCGCGCCGGGATCTACGGCCGGCGGTATGAAGGTAACTACGGCAGCGGTACTGTTGAAGTCGGCGCAGGCGGTGTTCTGCAGAAGTCAGGATACTCATTTTTTTCGGCGAAGAATTCCATCTGAAGTGATTCGACATGCGGCAACGGTATTTTTAATGTATCAGACGCTGTTTTTGGCAGGAGGGCTGGTGATCAGTAAACTGGAAGGCCTTCCAGTGATTACATGTCTGTTTGAGACGGCGTCGGCAATCGGTACGGTAGGTTTATCCCTTGGTGTGACGCCGGGACTTGGTATGATCTCAAGATTTATTTTAATAACGCTGATGTTCTTCGGAAGAGTAGGCGGTCTGACATTGGTATTTGCAACCTTATCTGGTACGCATCCACAGATATCAAAACTTCCGGAGGAAAAAATTACGGTGGGATAGAGGAGAAAGAAATTATGAAGTCAATACTGTTAATAGGAGTAGGAAGATTTGGAAAACATATTGCATTAAAATTAGGGGAACTGAATCATCAGGTCATGGTAGTGGACAAACAAGAGGAGCGGATTAACGCTATTCTTCCATTTGTGACAAACGCGCAGATTGGGGATAGTACCAATGAGGAGTTTCTGCAGTCTCTTGGAATACGTAATTATGATGTCTGTATTGTGGCAATAGGAAATGATTTCCAAAGTTCCCTGGAAACCACCTCTTTGTTAAAAGAAATGGGAGCGAAAATGGTGGTTTCCAGGGCAGCAAGGGATGTACAGGCAAAGTTTCTATTAAGGAACGGGGCCGATGACATTGTGTATCCAGAAAAACAAGTGGCGAACTGGACGGCAATCCGTTACAGCGCCGATCATATTCTAGACTACATTGAACTAAGCAGCAATTATGCCATTTTTGAAGTTACCATTCCGAAGAATTGGATCGGGAAGACAGTAGGGGAAATTGATATTCGTAATAAGTACAGTATTACGATTATGGCGGTAAAGAAAGAAGGAAAAATGGATCTTACCGTTTCTTCTTCAACAGAGTTTGAGACGGACGAAACAATGCTGGTACTGGGACGATATCAGGATGTTAAAAAATGTTTCCACATATAGAAAAAGAGGTGTTAGGCATGCAGGAACTCTTATTAATTCTGTCATTAATCGGTTTCGCGGTATATGGCTATCGTTTGATGGGAAAGGTTGACTGTTTTGTGGAGGAGAATCAAGAAAGAACACAGGATGACAATCGGAAGGAAGATGTGTTATAATTTTCCAAAATAAAAGCGGCATCTGTAGGGGGAAGAACCATGGAAAGAACGGGAGCTCTAAAAATATATTTTGGCTATGCAGAGGGCGTTGGAAAGACCCAGGCTATGCTGCAGGAAGCGCGGGATGCAAAGACACGCGGTAAAGATGTAGCGGCAGGCTGTATTGAGATTAGGAGACATGAGGGAACCCAGGAATTACTCCAGGGACTGGAAGTGATTGGTTCTATGAAAATGGCGGGACAAGAACCGGATGGCGGAGATCTCGATTTGGATCAGATTCTGGAGCGAAGACCACAGATTTTTCTGGTGGATGATCTTGCTCATGTCAATGCAGAAGGGAGCAGGCATGCCAGGCGCTATCAGGACGTGAAGGAACTTTTGACCGCAGGAATAGAAGTTTGGACAACGCTTAATGTTCAAGAATTGGAAAGCCTGAACGATGTGGTAGTATCTATTGCGGGGCGTGAAACGACGGAGCGGATTCCAGATGAGATCTTTGAACTGGCACAGGAGGTTGTGCTGGTAGATTGTGAGCCAAGCCGGTTGATGAAGCGTGTCAGCGATAATGATATCTGTGGAGTAGGACAAAGGAGATATGGAGGAGCAGATTTTTATACGATTGAGAAATTGACTTCCTTTCGGGAAATTGCCATGCTTCGGTGCGCGGACCGTTTGGATAAGAGGCGTAGACAGGAAGAACTGGATAGAGGGAAAACCACGATAGGGAAAGATCATATTTTGGTGTGTCTATCTTCATCACCTTCCAATGCAAGAATTATCCGTATAGCTTCGAGGATGGCAGAGGCCTATCATGCATCGTTAACTGCGCTGTTTGTGGAGACGACAGATTATCCTGCATGGCCGGAAAAGGATAAGGAACGGCTGAGGTTTAATATCCATCTTGCAGAACAACTGGGAGCAACGGTTGAGACGGTTCATGGAGAGGATGTCCCTTATCAGATTATTGAATTTGCACGGATGTCAGGAGTGTCTAAGGTAGTAGTCGGAAGAAGCAGAAAGGGGAAAAGGACGCTGTTTCGTCAACCTCTTTTGACGGAGGAATTGATTCAGAAGGCGCCAAATCTGGGCGTTTATATTATTCCGGATTATGTTCAGGAATCTTACCATGAGAAACGGAGCCTGCAGCGAACGAACCTGATCGTTTCTTTGAGAGACATAGGAATCAGTGTGCTGGTATTGCTCTTGACAACGCTTTTGGGATTTGGATTTGCTGGATGGGGGTTCAGTGAGGCAAATATTATTACCATTTATATCCTAGGAGTACTGGTGATTTCGGTAATCACGTCAGGAAGAGCGTACAGTATTGCGGCATCGGCAGTAAGCGTACTGGTATTTAATTTCTTTTTTACCGATCCAAAGCTTACCTTCCGGGCATACGATAAGAGTTATCCAGTGACATTTTTAGTAATGTTTTTGGCGTCTTTTATTACAGGATCGCTGGCTACGAAGATGAAGAATCATGCAAAGCAGGCGGCACAGGCAGCATTTCGTACGCAGACGTTATTTGACACGAATCAGCTTCTACAGCAGGCAGAAGGGAAAGAAGAGATCATAGAAGCTGCCGCAGGACAGATTAAGAAACTACTTGGGATGGATGTGATCGTATATCCGGCAGAGAATGGAGAATTGCAAAATCCTCAAATCTTTCCGGTGGCAGAGCGGTTAAAGGATCCGGCTTGTGTTTCAAAAGAAGAGGCAGAGGTGGCTGAATGGGTGTATCGGAATAACAGGCATGCAGGAGCCACAACGGACACCTGGTCTCATGCGAAATGTCTCTATCTCGCGATCCGTGTCAATGCGCATGTATATGGCGTAGTAGGAATTACAGTCGGCGAGGAAGAGCTGGATTCGTTTGAACACAGTGTTCTGCTTTCTAATTTGGGGGAGTGTGCACTTGCTCTTGAAAATGATCAGAATGCCAGGGAGAAGGAAGAAGCTGCAGTCATGGCAAAAAATGAGCAGCTTAGAGCCAATATTCTGCGGGCGATTTCGCACGATCTGCGAACGCCGCTTACATCGATTTCTGGAAATGCAAGTAATTTAGTGTCTAACAGTGAAAGTTTCACCGAAGAAATGAAGCAGGCGATTTATAAGGATATTTATGAAGATTCCATGTGGCTGATTGATTTGGTGGAAAATCTGCTTGCTATCAGCAAAATTGATGAAGGGCGCTTAAATATCCAAAAGTCTTCAGAATTGATGGATGAGGTTATTTCCGAGGCGCTTCGGTATTTGGAACGCAGGAAACGGGGACATATTATAGAAGTACATAGTACAGAAGAATTTTTGCTTGCAAAGATTGATGCAAGATTGATTGTGCAGGTGATTATTAATTTGGTAGATAATGCCATTAAATATACTCCGGAAGGGTCTGTGATCCGAATTTTGACAAAGAAGCAGGGAAAAGAAGTGATTGTCCGGATAGAAGACGACGGACCGGGTATTTCTGATGAGGCCAAGAACCATATTTTTGAAATGTTTTATACAGGCGGCAATCAGGCAGTAGACGGCAGGAGAAGTTTGGGATTGGGGCTTGCGCTGTGCCAGTCCATTATCAATGCCCATGGAGGAGAGATCAGTGTGTCAGATGTCAAACCGCATGGAACCGCATTTACATTTACATTACCGGCAGGGGAGGTAGAATTACATGAATAAAGCATCAATACTGGTTGTAGAGGATGACGCGCCAGTTAGAAATTTGATTACGACAACATTGAAAACCCATGAATATCGTTATCTTACGGCAACTACAGGAGAAACGGCAATTATGGAAGCATCCTGCCATAATCCGGATATCATTCTTTTGGATTTGGGGCTTCCGGATATGGACGGCGTTGAGGTGATTCAAAGGATCAGAACTTGGTCTAACTTGCCGATTATTGTGATCAGCGCCAGAAGTGAGGACTCGGATAAGATTGCAGCGTTGGATGCCGGAGCAGACGATTATCTAACAAAACCATTTTCAGTGGAAGAACTGCTGGCAAGGCTTCGGGCTACACAGAGGAGGCTGTCGGTGGTTCAGAATGAATATTTGACGGTAGATTCTGTTTTTACCAATGGAGAATTGCGGGTGGACTATGCGGCAGGCTGTGCATATCTGGGAGAAGAAGAACTGCATCTGACTCCAATCGAGTATAAATTATTATGTCTGCTTTCCAAAAATGTAGGAAAGGTATTGACTCATACCTTTATTACACAGAAAATTTGGGGCAGCAGTTGGGACAATGATATTGCATCTCTCCGGGTATTTATGGCGACGCTTCGTAAAAAGTTGGAGAATAGGCCAGATTCTCCGCAGTATATTCAAACCCATATTGGCGTAGGATATCGAATGGTTAAGATTGGGTAAGAGATTTTAAATTTTGATAATGAAAACACTATGTATGAAACATCAGGTTTGTCGCGTACAAGAAATATGCGCGGCAGACCAAGTGTTTTTTTATTCCGATAGTATCGTAGGTTAAGTCGCTTTATTAGCTTCGTTTATGCAATTTTAATGTACCCTTTGTTTTTCATAACACTACTTTTATTTCAAAGATGATAAAGTGTGGTATGCAATGAAGAAAGGAGATGGATAACAATGATGGATATCCTTATGATTTTGATACTGGTTCTTTGTTTTGGCAGTATCAAGATACTAACTGACTGGTGCGACAGGCAGATTCGAACGCCGGGCAGACAGGAAAGAGAGAATGAGAACAAGGTGGAGGGAAGATAAATGGCACAGATCATAGTAACACTTGCGCTGTATCTAGTATTAGTAATTCCAATGGGAACCTATTTATATCATATAGCGGCAGGAGAAAAAACCTTTGCAGACCCAGTATTTAATCGTGTGGATAATGCCATCTATAAGGTTTGTCGAATTACGCGGGAGGGAATGAACTGGAAACAATATACATTACATCTTTTGATGACCAATGCGGTAATGGTGGGAGTAGGATATCTGGTACTTCGACTCCAAAGTGTATTGCTGGCGAATCCGAATCAGATTGAGGGAATGGAACCAACCCTTTCTTTTAATACGATCATCAGCTTTATGACCAATACCAATCTGCAGCATTACTCCGGTGAGTCAGGACTTTCTTATCTAAGCCAGATGCTGGTTATCATTTTTATGATGTTTACATCATCAGCAACCGGATATGCAGCCTGCATGGCATTCTGTAGAGGATTGGCAGGAAAGAGAAAGGATGTCGGGAACTTTTACGAAGATGTGGTACGAATTGTAACCAGAGTACTGGTTCCAATTTCAATTATCGGAGGACTGCTTTTGATCTGGCAGGGAGTTCCAGAGACCTTTCAGGCAAATCAGACAATTGAAACGATAGAAGGGAAATTGCAGGATTTGGCTATGGGACCGGTAGCGGCGCTTGAGATTATCAAACATTTGGGAACTAACGGAGGCGGATTCTTCGGAGCTAACTCGACAACCCCGTTTGAAAATCCAACGATTATTACGAATTTGATTGAACTGTATTCCATGATGATTCTTCCGGGCGCATGCGTAATTGTATTTGGAAAAATGACGAGAAAGCGGAAGAAAGAAGAAGGTCGGCAGAAACGCTGCATCTTTGGAAATCAGGGACGAACTATTTTTGCAGCCATGTCCATTTTATTCCTGGTGGGCTTAACTTTATGTTTCTTCTCAGAAAGTGCAGGCAATCCTGTGATGGAAGCTGCAGGCGTCAGCCAGAGTATGGGAAGCATGGAAGGAAAGGAAGTCCGGTTTGGCGTTGCCCAGTCGGCGCTCTTTACTACGACTACTACATCCTTTACAACAGGAACCGTTAATAATATGCACGATACGTTGACGCCTCTTGGAGGAATGGTTCCTCTTCTGCACATGATGCTTAACTGTGTATTCGGCGGAAAGGGCGTAGGATTAATGAATATGATTATGTATGTGATTCTTGCAGTCTTCCTTTGCGGGCTTATGATCGGCCGGACACCGGAGTATCTAGGGAAGAAAATTGAAGGAAAAGAAATGAAGCTGGTAGCGTTGGTACTGATCATTCATCCGCTTCTAATCCTTGGTTTCTCCGCATTGGCAGTAGCGACAAGCGGTGGCTTGGCTGGGATTACCAACGAGGGATTCCATGGACTGACACAGGTATTGTATGAATTTGCATCATCCGCAGCGAATAATGGTTCTGGCTTTGAGGGACTGGCAGATAATACATATTTCTGGAATATTACGACGGGGCTTGCCATGTTCTTTGGCCGTTATGTGGCGATCGTTGCACAATTGGCAATTGCAGGAAGTCTGCTTGCGAAGAAGCGGGTCAATGAGACGGTAGGTACACTTCGAACGGATAATACAATATTCGTAATTATACTGGTTGCAGTGGTATATATTTTCGCAGCGCTGACGTTCTTCCCAGCGCTTGCATTAGGACCAATTGCAGAACACTTGACGCTATGGATGTCATAGAGAAAGGTCCAATTAAATGGGAAGATTGTTTCGTGAAGAAAGGATATAGATAGAGATGGCAAGACAAGAAAAAAGGACAAAATTTATTACACAGGACATTCTGAAAAGCTCACTGATCGGAGCTTTTCAGAAGCTGGATCCGCGATATATGGTGAAAAATCCAGTAATGTTCGTGGTGGAGGTTGGATTCGCAGTTGCGCTGCTGTTAACTATCGCACCGACTCTGTTTGGAGATGAAAGCTCACTTCGTATTTATAATGGAATTGTGGCGTTTATTCTGTTTGTGACAGTGTTGTTTGCGAATTTTGCAGAGTCGGTGGCAGAAGGAAGAGGAAAGGCACAGGCAGAGACGTTAAAGAAGACAAAAAAGGATACTATGGCGACATTGCTTGCAAAGGATGGAACAGAAAAAGTAATTCACGCATCTGAATTAAAAAAGGGAGATGTCGTAATCGTACGAACCGGAGAAATGATTCCAAATGACGGCGAGGTCATCGAGGGAATTGCATCTGTAGACGAATCGGCCATTACCGGGGAGTCAGCGCCGGTGACGAGAGAGGCAGGAGGCGACTTTTCTTCCGTAACAGGTGGAACAACGGTGGTTAGCGACTGGCTGAAAGTTCGAATTACTTCTGAGCCGGGACAATCCTTCCTGGACCGAATGATTTCTCTGGTTGAAGGGGCGTCTAGACAGAAGACGCCAAATGAGATTGCGCTTGGAATTCTTCTAATCAGTCTGACTATAATCTTTATGATTGTGGTGGTAACCCTTTATTTTTTTGCCGGATATTCAGGGGCCAAGATTCCGATTGCAACGATGATTGCGCTTTTGGTCTGCCTGATTCCTACTACGATTGGAGGATTGCTGTCTGCGATTGGAATTGCAGGAATGGATCGAGTGACAAGATTTAATGTTATCGCCATGTCAGGGAAAGCAGTAGAGGCCTGCGGCGATGTAGATACCATGATTTTAGATAAGACGGGAACTATTACTTACGGAAACCGGCTGGCGGCAGATTTCCGTCCAGTAGAAGGAAAATCAAAAGAAGATCTGATAGATTACAGTGTAATGACTTCTCTGTGTGATACAACGCCAGAGGGAAAATCGGTGGTAGAACTTGGCAGAACTTTGGGAACCAGAATCGGAGATGAAGCGAAGGATCAGATGGAATTCGTAGAATTTACAGCGCAGACCAAGATGAGCGGAGTGAATCTTGCGGATGGAACACAGGTGAGAAAAGGAGCCAGTGAGGCAATTCAAGAGTATGTGAGGGCAAAAGGCGGTCAGATCCCGAAAGATTTAAACGGAATCGTATCAGAGATTTCTACGTTAGGGGGAACTCCTTTGGTCGTATGCGTCGAGGGGAAAATTTACGGTGTAATCTACCTGAAGGATACGGTGAAACCAGGACTAAGAGAACGATTTGAAAGGCTGCGGGAAATCGGAATTAAGACGGTTATGTGTACAGGAGATAATCCGCTGACGGCAGCAACCATTGCAAAAGAAGCCGGTGTGGATGGGTTCATTGCAGAATGTAAGCCAGAAGATAAGATTACTGAAATTCAGAAAGAGCAGGCAGAAGGTAAGATTGTTGCCATGACGGGCGATGGAACCAACGATGCGCCAGCGCTGGCACAGGCAGATGTAGGTTTGGCAATGAATAGTGGGACGACGGCAGCCAAAGAGGCGGCAAATATGGTCGATCTGGATTCTGATCCGACAAAGATTCTTGAAGTGGTAGAGATAGGAAAGCAGCTGTTGATTACCAGAGGCTCATTGACAACCTTTAGTATTGCCAATGATGTGGCTAAATATTTTGCTATTATTCCGGCTATGTTTACAATGGTGATTCCGCAGATGGAGATTTTGAACATTATGCATCTGTCTACGCCGTTCAGCGCTATTTTATCGGCTTTGATCTTTAACGCAGTGATTATTCCGTGCCTGATACCGATTGCAATGCGCGGTGTGAAGTATAAACCGATGCGTTCGGAGAAGATGCTGATAAAAAATATCGGAATCTATGGACTTGGCGGTATCATCGTTCCGTTTATTGGAATTAAACTGATTGATCTGATTGTGACGCCGTTTTTGGCAATGATTGGATTATAAGATAGGAGAAGAGAATCATGAAGAATATGAAGGTTTATTTAAAACGTGCGCTGGTGATTACCCTGGCATTGCTGTTGATTTGTGGAATTGTATATCCGCTGGCTTTAACGGCTCTTGGAAAGATCTTTTTTCCGGGTCAGGCAGAAGGAAGCCTTGTCAAAGTGGGGGACAAGGTGGTTGGATCTGAACTGATCGGACAGCAGTTTGAAGGGGAACAGTATTTTCAGGGACGCCTTTCTGCGGTTAATTACAATACCTATACAGAGAAAGAAAAGGAAGAGGGCGACTATGGAGGTGTAGCTTCCGGTTCTTACAATCAGGCGCCAACAAGTGAAGAATTAAAGGAGAGAACCAGTCAGGCTGCCGCCGATTTTAAAAAGCGTTACAAGGATGCGACCGGAGAAGAATTCACAGGAGAGATTCCGGCTGATCTTGTGACAGCATCAGGTTCTGGATTGGATCCGGATATCAGTCCAGAATCAGCAAAGATACAGATCCCGATCGTAGCGGCAAATTCCGGACTGTCCGAGGAAGAAGTAGCACAGATTGTAGAAGATCACACTAGTCGGAAAGTGCTTGGAATCTTTGGAGAAGAACGGGTGAATGTACTGAAATGTAATTTGGACATTGCGGAACTTACCGAAGAAGCGTTGCCGTAAGTAATTCTGAAGGAGGACAAGGATGAGTCGGAAGGACAAAGGAAAGCTGTCAATCTTTTTGGGATATGCAGCAGGCGTCGGGAAGACTTATGAAATGCTGGAAACCGCCCATTCTCTGAAAAAAGAGGGGGTGGATGTTGTGGCCGGTTATATTGAGCCCCATGATCGTCCACAGACCAGCGCCAAGATGGAAGGGCTGGAGATTCTTCCTTATCAAAAGGTGGAGTACAAGGGAATTAAACTCAGGGAAATGGACTTGGACGCTGTGTTAATCCGCCATCCACAGGTAGTGCTGGTAGACGAATTGGCGCATACCAATACGCCGGGAATGCGTCATCAGAAGAGATATGAAGATATTGAAGAAATACTGAATGCAGGGATAGATGTATATACTACTGTTAATATTCAGCATTTGGAGAGTTTAAACGATGTAGTAGGGAAAGTTTCTGGAATTCATGTCAGGGAAACAATTCCTGATGAAATCTTTGATCTGGCAGATCAGGTGAAGCTGATTGATATTGAGCCGGATGAACTGATTGGACGGATGAAAGAGGGCAAAATTTATAAAGCTGCACAGGCAGAACGGGCTCTTCAGAATTTTTTCGCCAGAAATAAGCTGATTCTTTTGAGGGAGATTGCTCTTCGGAGAATGGTAGACCGGGTAAACCGATTGGCAGTACGGGAGCAGGAGAAGGATCGAAGTCGGATAAGAAAAGAACAGTATCAGGGAGAACACATTCTGACTTGTATTTCTCCTTCTCCGAGCTGTAGTAGAGTCATTCGAAGTGCGTCTAGGCTGGCATACGCCTTTCAGGCAAACTTGACAGCTATTTATGTTGAAACGCCTCAGCTGCAAAGTGGGGATGAGTCAGTGAGACGTTGGAGAGATGAGAATATTCGGCTTGCAAAGGCATTGGGAGCAAAGATCATTACGGTCTTCGGCGAAGATGTGGCATATCAGATTGCAGAATATGCAAGGGTCAGCGGCGTATCGAAGATTGTGCTTGGCCGAACCAATCACAGAATTTGGCTTGGACAGAAGAAGGGCACGCTGACAGATCAGATCAGCGAGCATATTCCCGATATGGATATCTATATTATTCCTGATGGCGGACGGCAAAAAGAATCCCACGGCAAATGTAAGGATCGGTTTGGAAGAGGAGTCGGAAGTTCTTTAGTACGGACGTCAGGTGCGCCAACAGAAAGTCTAGGGTGGGAACTCATTAAAGAAGTAGGAATTTTGGCAGGAGCAACACTTATTGGGATGGGGATGAGGCAATATGGATTTTTGGATGCAGACATTATTATGATCTATCTGCTGGGAATTCTTATACTATCGCTGTGGACGTCTAGACGGTTTGTCTCAGTGTCAGCTGCGCTGGCAAGCGTATTGTTGTTTGATCTTCTGTTTGTTGATCCGTTGTATAGTTTTGCAATTCATTTAAAAGGCTATACGGCTACATTTTTAATTATGCTGTTGTTTTCGTTGATCATTTCGACGATTATTTCTACGGGAAGAAAGCAGGCAAGAGAAAGCACTAAACAGATGTACCGCACACAGCTTCTGCTGGATAACAGCCGTCGGATGCGAAGAGTAGACACAGTGAAAGGATTGCTTTTGGAATTAAGTGGGCAAATATTGAAACTTATGGATCTTCCGGTTGTCTTTTTTACCATTCAGGAAGAAAAAATGGCAGGACCGTGGCTGTTCCCGCGAACTGGAATGACTAAGGAAGAACTGCGTAAGATGGTGGATGACCAGGAACGGGCTGTGGCAGAATGGGTGGCGGCAAACGGGAAGAGAGCCGGCTGCTGTACACATACGCTTCCAGGTGCAAAGGCCATGTATTTGCCAATTAAGACCAGTGACAAAACTTACGCTGTTATGGGAATTGTATTAGAAGAAAGAAGAGAGATTCCAGCGTTTGAATATGGGCTTTTAACAGCAATGGTTAATGAAGCGGCGCTGGTATTTGCAAGAATTTTGAAAGAGAAAGAAAAATAGGGTGTCGCAAAACCATCAAATTGGAGGGTTGAGAGGCACCCTCACTCTTTTTTTCTTGACATCAAAATACCCCCAAGCAAGTTTTATATTTCAATGTCCTGCTTGGGGGAGGCATATCATTTTGCAACAGTCCCTTTTTTCTTCTTATTCTCATGCTCCGGTTCGGGAAGCTCGTCGATTAATTTTTCGATGATCTGCTTTTTGACGTAGACATCAAAGCTTAAGTTGCAGATAAAGGCAAAGAGCTGAAGGTATTCTCGATCCTCTTCCGGGATATCAGCGAAGGCTTCCATGGCAGACTGATAGGAGCCGGAAATATCTTTCTGAAGTGATTCGATCCGGGATTTTTCCAACTGGCAGATCTCTTCATAAATCTGGGGTAACTGAAGGTCTTCATCTGTATCAAAATATTTTTCAGTTATGGGCGCCAGCACCGTCTCAATGTCCTTGATAGATAAAAAGTTTTTAAAATAATAGATAAAGATCATGATCAGTACATGTTCTTTGGAATATTTTTTCTTAACCGGCGGTGGGAGAAGATGGTTCTTGGCGTAATTGTTGATCATGGTTTTGGTCAGAATCTTATCTTCTTCGTGGCGTCTGGTGGAACGGAACTGTTCTTCCATAAATGTAGTAACTTGATCCATATAAAGCCCGATATTCGGGATGTTTTTCGGTCTCACGTAGTCAATTCGTGATAAACTAGCTAAAATGCTGTTTAGCATGTCATTTGTGTCAATTTTCATAATAGTTCACCTCAATATAACCATTATATAGTTTTTAAAACTATATGACAAGGATTTTTTCCTGGAATTTGTTTGGGGAAGGGTTCTCTTCCTTGGCGGATGGAAATTATGCGGTTGCACATCTGTTCGAAAGCCATTATAATAAAAACAGATTTTTGAAGGGGAGTAGGAGAAAAGATGAAAGCTTCTGTATTATGTTACAATCTGAAAGGTACCAAAAAAGGAAAGCAGATCGCGATGATCTTTGGGTTTCTTGGATATAAGATTCGGCACGTAGAGAAGGAGGAATATGGACTTCCATTGAAGGTTCTTGCCGGAATGGGGGAAGTTCAAGAACAAGCAAGTGGTTCCGTTGACGGATTTTCGGAAGAGATGCTGGTGATGGATCCGGCTGGGGAGACTATGCTTGATAAGGCATTATTTCTGATGCGAAAAGAAAAAGTTCAGATAGGATTAAAAGCTGTGCTTACGGAGACGAATCAGGAGTGGAATTCCCTGGAACTTTACGAAGAGATTAAGAAGGAACATGAGTATATGCAGAAAAATGCAGCAGAAAGGAAAGAATAAATTTGAGTATATATGATACGTTAAATGAACAACAAAGCGAGGCGGTGCTTCATACAGAAGGGCCGCTTTTGATTCTGGCGGGAGCAGGATCAGGAAAGACCAGGGTGTTGACCCATAGGATTGCCTATTTGATCGAGGAAAAGGGCGTAAATCCTTGGAATATTCTGGCTATTACTTTTACCAATAAGGCAGCTGGAGAGATGAGGGAACGAGTAGATCAGTTGGTAGGATTTGGATCAGAAAGTATCTGGGTCAGTACCTTCCATTCTACTTGTGTCCGAATTTTAAGAAGACATATTGATCTTCTAGGGTATGATACGAATTTTACAATCTATGACGCAGATGATCAGAAGACGCTGATGAAGGATGTATGTAAGCTTTTGAATATTGATACGAAGGTATACAAAGAACGTTCTTTGTTAAATGCCATTTCCCATGCGAAGGATGAGCTGGTAACACCGGAAGAGTTCCTTTTGCAGGCGGGAGGAGATTTTAGCCAGAAGAAGATTGCGGAAGTTTATGCAGAATATGAAAAGCAGTTAAGAGCCAACAATGCGCTTGACTTTGACGATCTGCTGGTGAAAACGGTACAGCTGTTCCAGACGCAAAAAGATGTGTTGGAATATTATCAGGAACGGTTTCGCTATATTATGGTGGATGAGTACCAGGATACCAATACGGTTCAATTTGAACTGATCCGTCTGCTTGCGTCCAAATATCGGAATCTCTGTGTAGTAGGTGATGACGATCAGTCCATCTATAAGTTCCGCGGAGCGAATATTAAGAATATCCTGAATTTTGAACAGGTTTTCGAGGATGCCAAAGTGATTAAGCTGGAACAGAATTATCGTTCTACCGGCAATATTTTAAATGCGGCGAATACGGTGATCCGCAACAACATGGGAAGAAAGGACAAGACACTTTGGACGGATAAAGGGGAAGGGGAGAAGATTTCCCTTCGTCAGTTTGATTCTGCCTATGATGAGGCAGAGTATATTGTAGATGAGATTCGGAAAAATGTGGCAAAAGGCGATGTGACCTACCACGATCATGCCATCCTTTATCGGACGAACGCACAGTCCCGTATGTTTGAAGAAAAATTTGTGACGGCAAATATCCCTTATAAGATTGTTGGCGGTGTCAACTTCTATGCAAGGCGAGAAATCAAAGATTTACTGGCTTATTTAAAAACCGTGGATAATGGAAAAGATGATCTAGCCGTACGGAGAATTATCAATGTTCCAAAGCGTGGAATTGGTCTTACCAGCACGAACCGGGTACAGGAATACGCATCCAGGCATGAGATTGGATTCTATGATGCGCTGTGCGGCGTGGACTTGATTCCGGATATCGGAAGGGGAGCTTCAAAGCTAGAGTCTTTTGTAGCATTGATTGAACATTTTAAAACAGATGCGAAGGACTTAAGCTTGTCCGATCTGATGCAGGAAATTATCGAGGAGACTGGTTATGTAGAGAGCCTTCGTGCAGACGAGGGGGAAGAGGCTGATGCCAGAATTGAAAATATCGATGAGTTATTAAGTAAGATCGCAGCTTATGAGGAAACCTGCGAGGAGCAGAATGAACCGGCGACATTAAGCGGATTTTTGGAAGAGGTAGCATTGGTGGCGGATATTGACAGTTTGGATGAGGACAGTGATTATGTGATACTGATGACGCTTCACAGTGCGAAGGGACTGGAGTTCCCTCATGTCTATTTGGCTGGTATGGAAGATGGTATTTTCCCAAGTTATATGACGGTGACGGCAGACGATCCGGAGGAAATGGAAGAGGAGCGACGCCTCTGCTATGTCGGAATTACCAGAGCAGAAGAAGAGTTAACATTAACCTGTGCAAGGAGAAGAATGATCCGGGGAGAGACCCAGTATAATAAAATGTCCCGGTTTATCAAAGAGATTCCAAGAGAACTGTTATCCACGGGAGCCGTCTTTGAGAAGGAAAAGGAAGAGCCGGCAAAGCAGGCAGCATATCTGCAGGCGAGACAGGCTTTTCGGAAGCAGGCATTTACCGCGCCGAAGCCGGTGCGCCAATTTGGAAATCCAGGCGGCGACGGACCGGGATACGGAGTCGGAGACCGGGTGCGCCATATGAAATTCGGAGAAGGAACGGTTACGGCGCTTACAGAAGGTGGAAGAGATTACGAGGTTACGGTGGACTTTGATACCGCAGGGACGAAGAAGATGTTCGCTGCTTTTGCAAAATTAAAGAAGCTTTAAAAAGTGTTTTGGAAAATATTTTTACATAAAAATATAGTAATATGAAAAAGATAGTGTTATAATAACAGCAGAATTGAACTTGCTATCAAGCATAAGAAAGGACGTGGGAGCATGAGTAAGGTAGAAGATTTTATCGCAGCAACAAAATTAAGTGAGCTGGTGAATAAAAAGGATGAAGATAAGCACTGTAAGACGGTTCTTTGGATTTTGGCGATCGTAGGAGCAGTTGCAGCAATCGCAGCTATTGCTTATGCAGTGTATTGTTTCTTTACTCCAGATTATCTGGAAGATTTTGAAGAAGATTTCGAGGATGATTTTGACGACGATTTCTTCAATGACGATGATCAGGTATAGAGGCTGGGATTAGCAGCGTAAGTTTGGCTGCATGAATCTGGAAACGTAAGTAAGTGCAGCAAAAGCAGTAAGAAAAAATGATAAAAAAGCAGGTTGAGAGCCTATCTGAGGTGAGAAAGGCATCTTGCCTGCTTTTTTGGTGTAAAGTAAAATCCTTTGGGAGAGTAAGCGGGATTCTTTTTATGCTATAGTAGGTAGGAGAAGAAATGATCCGATGATGGAGGAAGAAAGATGGATGAGCAGTGTTATGCCCTGTTAATTGATGCGGATAATGTATCTGCAAAATATATCAAGCCGATTTTGACGGAGTTGTCAAAATATGGGATTATTACTTATAAGAGAATCTATGGAGATTGGACCAGTACGCAGCATGCCAGCTGGAAGGATGAGCTGCTTCGTAATTCGATTACGCCGATCCAGCAGTTCAGCTATACGCAGGGGAAGAATGCCACAGATTCAGCTATGATTATTGATGCTATGGATATTTTGTATACCAATGATGTGGATGGATTCTGTATCGTCTCAAGCGATAGTGATTTCACAAGGTTGGTCAGTCGTTTGAGAGAAAGTGGGAAAATGGTAATCGGTATGGGAGAGAATAAGACGCCGGAACCATTTCGAAAGGCCTGTGATAAATTTACGATTCTTGAAAACCTGTTAAGTGACCAGGAACCGGCGGCGGAAAAGGAAGTCCATGATCAGATCAGCAAAGAAAAGATCGAGGATGCCATTATCAAGATGGTGATTGAAAATCAGAACAGCAATAAGGAATCGGGGCTTGGAGAGATTGGAAGCCGTTTAGTTAGCTTGTACCCAGATTTTGACGTAAGAAGCTATGGATATAATATGCTGTCTAAATTCCTGGAAGAGTTTTCCGGAATTCAGCTGGTGAAACATGGGAATTATGTGTCGGTGGCATTGAAAGAAGACAGAGGCATGAAAGAGGATATCGACGCCTATGTAGTAAGTCTAGTGCAGAAAGCTGGAAAAGACGGGATGGAGCTTAGTACGCTGGGAAACCGGGTTTATGAAAAGTATAAGGACTTTAAAATTCGCGATTATGGGTATGCTCAGTTCAATAAATATGTAAAAAGTGTTGACCATATCGAAGTGAAGCAGGATGGTACTATTTTGAAAGCACGCTATGTAAAATAGTGAGGAAAATCAAGATATAAAAGAAGAATAAAAACAAAGAAAATGACAGATAAATTGGCAGGAGAGAGGAACAGATAGGATGAAAAAAGGGCAGGTATATGAAGGGATTATAGAAAAAGTAGAATTTCCGAACAAGGGGATTGTTCCGGTGCCGGAAGAGGATAGAAACGTAATTGTGAAAAATGGAATTCCGGGACAGAAAATTCGATTTTGTGTGAATAAATTCCGGAAAGGTCAGGCAGAGGGGCGCCTTCTGGAGATACTGGAAAAGTCGCCGTTGGAAACCAGAGAGCCGGTATGTGGTCTTTTCCCGGCCTGCGGCGGATGCATGTATCAGACGATGGCCTATGAGGAGCAGATCCTTATGAAAACCCGGCAGGTGAAGGAGATCATGGATGCCGCAGTAGAAGGAGACTATGTGTTTGAAGGGGTCAGGAAAAGTCCGAAAGAGTTCGCTTACCGCAACAAAATGGAATTTTCTTTTGGAGATGAATATAAGGATGGACCTCTTTCCCTGGGACTTCATAAGAAGGGAAGTACGTATGATGTGCTGACAGCATCCGATTGCAAATTGGTACATGAGGATCTGACAAAGATTCTGATGTGCGTTCTTAATCATTTTAAAGATCTGGGAGCCAGCTATTACAAAAAAATGCAGCACGTAGGTTATTTGCGCCATCTGCTTTTGAGACGTGGAGATGTTACGGGAGAAATCTTGGTCAATCTGGTAACAACCACGCAGGAAGAACATGAAATGCAGCCGCTGGTAGAAAAGCTTTTGTCCCTTTCCTTAGAAGGAAAGATCGTGGGAATCCTGCACATTCTGAATGATTCTTGGTCGGATGTGGTACAAAGTGATGAGACAAGAGTTTTGTATGGACAGGACTATTATTATGAAAAGCTTCTGGGAATGGATTTTAAGATTACGCCGTTTTCTTTCTTTCAGCCGAATACGAAAGGTGCGGAAGTGCTGTATCAGATTGTAAGAGATTATATTGGTAATATTCGGGATCTTACGGTATTCGATTTGTTCAGCGGAACCGGAACCATTGGTCAGGTTCTTGCGCCGGTAGCGAAAAAAGTAATTGGTGTGGAGATCGTGGAAGAAGCGGTAGAAGCGGCGAAAGAAAATGCCGTACACAATGGTCTTTCCAACTGTGAATTCATAGCAGGCGATGTATTTAAGGTGCTGGATGAGATCGAGGAAAAACCGGATGTGATCGTGCTGGATCCGCCGCGTGATGGCATTCACCCGAAGGCTCTACCAAAGATTCTGGATTATGGAGTGGATCGGATCGTCTATATCTCCTGTAAGGTGACGAGCTTGGCACGGGATTTGGAGATGATGCAGGCGAGAGGGTATAAGGTGGAAAAATGTGTGGCGGTTGACCAGTTCGCGGGCACGGTACATGTGGAGACTATCGCACTCCTTCAGAAGAGTAAATGAAATAGATATTAGGATTTAGATATAGGATTTTAAAAGTGAATTTCTTTCATTAATTGACAGTGCGTGATATTCTAGAACTAGTGAAATGATTCGGTGAAAATTACAACAAACTGTGAAGATTATTGATTGATAAAAAGATGAAACTGTAATGAATTAAACTATGACGTTTCTGATATTATGGAATTTATTCCAAGTAGATTAACAGGGGAGGAAAACTAAGATGGCAGATAAAAATACAGCTGCAATTGGATTTGAAAAACAAATATGGGATGCTGCTTGTGTGCTTCGCGGCAACATGGATGCATCAGAATATAAGAATGTCGTTCTGGGATTGATTTTCTTGAAGTATATCTCGGATCGATTTGATGATAAGTACCAGGAACTTGTAGAAGAAGGTGATGGATTCGAGGAAGATATCGATGAATATACTTCTGAAGGTATCTTCTTTGTGCCAGCAGGTGCACGTTGGAGAGAGATAGCAGTAAAAGCACATACACCGGAAATTGGTACAGTTATCGATGATGCTATGCGTGCTATTGAAAAAGAGAATAAACGTTTGAAAGACATTCTCCCTAAAAATTTCGCACGTCCGGAATTGGACAAACGAAGATTGGGAGATGTGGTAGATTTATTTACTAATATCCAGATGATCGAACATGGAAGCGAAAAGGATATCTTGGGTCGCACCTACGAGTATTGTCTTTCTATGTTTGCTGAACAAGAGGGGAAACGCGGGGGTGAATTCTTTACGCCATCCTGCGTAGTACGTACTTTGGTAGAAGTGTTAAAACCGTTTAAAGGCCGAGTATATGACCCTTGCTGTGGCTCGGGCGGTATGTTCGTACAGTCTGCAAAATTTGTAGAGAATCACAGCGGCAATATCAGCAACATTTCCATCTATGGTCAGGACTCCAATCCAACAACATGGAAAATGGCACAGATGAATCTTGCTATCCGCGGAATTGAACCAGATCTTGGAACTTATGCTGCAGATACATTTCTAGATGATCGTCATCCAACATTGCGAGCGGATTATATTATGGCTAATCCTCCGTTTAACCTTTCAGACTGGGGCGTAGATAAATTGAAAGAGGATGTTCGCTGGCAGTATGGAACACCGCCAGCAGGAAATGCCAACTTCGCATGGCTCCAGCACATGATTTATCACCTTGCGCCAGCGGGCCGTATTGGTATGGTATTGGCGAATGGTTCGCTTTCTTCTCAATCAGGTGGAGAGGGTGAAATTCGTAAGAATATTATCAATGCAGATTTAGTTGAGTGCATTGTTGCAATGCCTACTCAGCTTTTCTATACAACGCAGATTCCAGTTTCGCTCTGGTTTATCAATAAGCAGAAGAAACAACCGGGAAAAACTTTATTTATTGATGCTCGCAAGATGGGAACGATGGTGAGCCGTAAGCTTCGTGAGCTGACGGATGAAGACATCAATAAGATTTCAGATACCTACGAAGCTTTTGTTGATGGAACACTTGAAAATGTCAAGGGATTTTGTGCTGTTACAGATACAGCGGAAATTGAGAAACAAGATTATATCCTTACACCAGGACGCTATGTGGGCATTGAAGAACAGGAAGGTGACGATGAGCCATTTGAAGAAAAGATGGATCGGTTAGCATCTGAACTTACAGAAATGTTTGCAAAGTCGCATGAACTGGAGGACGAAATCAGAAAGAAGCTGGGGGCGATCGGGTATGAAGTGTAAGATTGAAGATATTGTTGAAGTTACAATGGGACAATCTCCAAAATCGCAATACTATAATAGCGAAGGAAATGGAGTCCCATTTCTTCAAGGCAACAGAACCTTTGGATTTAAGAGACCAACATTTGATACATACACAACATTGGTAACAAAAAGTGCCAAAGCCGGAGATGTTATAATGAGTGTGAGAGCACCCGTTGGTGACTTGAATATTACGCCGGTCGATATGTGCTTGGGTCGTGGAGTTTGTTCATTAAGAATGAAAAATGGCAATCAAGAATTCCTATACTATATGATGAAGTACTATATGCCACAATTATTAAATAAAGAAAGTGGCACAGTATTCGGCTCTGTAAATCGCAATGATATTAACGGATTAGAAGTTGATATACCTGAAGATACAGATGAACAGAGAAAAATTGCAAGGTATTTGACTATGATAGATGACAAAATTGAGTTGAATACTGCGATAAACAATAATTTAGCGGCTTAAAGGTCAATGTCTGAGACATCAAGTTCGCCGGACATAAGCTTTGGCAAGAGCGTGTCTCGGATTTCAGATAATCTCTTTGTTTCTCTTGTTTTTGAAAGAATCATAGAGAAAATAAGCTGGACTAATCCGTCAAACTTTTTCAGGACATCTTCGGTTGGCAAGTAAGTTGGATAGTTCTTGAGAATATCCGTTTTCAAATTTGTGAAAACACTACCATTACCAAGTGCAATTAAATTCTTTCGAATGTGTTTGAAATAAAGATACAGATACTCGTTTGAAAACTTTGACGACGGAAAATAAAGCCAACCGTCGTGTATGCAAGTATCTATATCAAGTATCTTAGGCAAACCGGGTGTGGCACTATTTGATAAAACTAAACTTCCCGATTTAAGGTGGACGGTCTTTTTCAAACCAGCCTCAATGATGTATTCTTTGATTTCATTGATGAATGGGGAACTAATACCAGTTGCATCGGATATTTTCAACCAATGCAACCCACTATCCGATAGGAAGTTTTGAATAGGACGAGGTGAGCCGCCACGCTTTATTTCAACAAAATCGCCAAGAACGCCATATTTCCAAGTGGTTGGAACTTGTTCGTCAAATGGTTCATAATCAATGAACCAAGATTTGAAAAGTGCCATTGCTTGCTGCTCTAAATTATTGTTTAGTATAAATTTTATAAAGTTATAGAAAGGAAAACTACTATGATATTAGAAAATAAACTCGGTATCACTGATTCGGTAGAATTAGCTAAAGCTGAAGAAAAAATTAGTAAAAAAAGAGCTATAGAACTTTTTGAAAGCGGCTATTTGAATAATCTTGAGCCCGGAACTTTTAAATCACTTGCTGAAATACACAAATATTTATTTGATTCGATTTATGATTTTGCCGGACAGATAAGAACTGTTAATATTGCAAAAAGTAATTTCCGTTTTGCTCCGATTATGTACTTAGAAGCAGCTCTTGAAAATATTGAAAAAATGCCTCAATCAACATATGATGAAATTATAGAAAAATATGTGGAAATGAATATTGCACACCCTTTTCGTGAGGGAAATGGCAGAAGCACAAGAATTTGGCTTGATTTGATTTTAAAAAAAGAATTGGGACAAGTGGTCGATTGGAGTCGTGTAGATAAAGAGGATTACCTTTCTGCTATGGAACGCAGTCCTGTCAAAGATATTGAAATCAAGCATATATTAAAACAAGCACTGACGGATAAAATCAATGACCGTGAGGTTTATATGAAAGGTATTGATCACAGCTATTATTACGAAGGCTATTCCACATTTAAGACAAGTAATTTGTAATTAAAATACTTCTATCAGCGGCAGAAGTTAATATAAAGAACAGCCGTTGCTATGTCGTTCTCTAAATAAAGGAGAAGTCGTTGAAGAGCGGCCTTTACTCGGTCGGCAAGAAGGCAGCGACGGGCGGTGCCGCCAGCGCCGCCCTCGCCGCCGTCACCAACGGCAGGAAAGGCGGCAAAGGCGGTTCCGCATCTAATGGGGCATCTCCAAAGAGCAGGGCCGGGAAAGCCGGTGCCGCCGTCATGGCGCACAATGCCGTTCACGGCGCTCTGGAAGGCTCCGAGCTTGAGGGTGCGGACGACCTCTACAACAGCGGAAAAGGCGCGTACCGCGCAGGTCGCGCCATCGGCAGGCGCATCAGCGGCAGCCCAACACGAAGGAGCGATATATGGATGTCACAGAAAAGACGGGACAACAGGAATAGGGTACTGAACACCGGCGAGAGCCAGAGGACCAACGGACTCTACGTCTTCAAATACATCGACAGGGACAAAAAACCGAAGTTCGTCTACTCATGGCGGCTGGTGGAGACCGACAGGCTCCCTGCCGGTAAGAGGCCATGCAAGCCGCTGCGCGAGAAGGAGTGCGAGATACGCCGTGACCTTGAGGACGGGATAGACCCCATCGGCAAGAAGATGACGGTCAGCCAGCTCTACGCGAAGTTCACGAGATGCCGCCTCGACGTGCGCGAGGGGACGGAGAGGTCGAGGGCGCAGCTCAAGCGACTCCTCTTCGAGGATGCGATAGGCTCGCGGGAGATAGGCGGCGTGAAGCCGTCCGACGCGAAGGAATGGGCGCAGCGCATGAAGTCCAAGGGCTTCGCCTACTCCACCATCTCCAACCACAAGCGTTCACTCAAGGCGGCGTTCTACTTGGCGATAGCCGATGACTGCATACGCAAGAACCCGTTCGATTTCAAGCTCGCGACCGTCATCAAGAGGGACGTGACGGAGAGGAAGCCGCTGAGTCGGGAACAGGTGGACGCGCTGCTCGGTTTCATGCGGTCGGATGCCGTTTACCACAGGTACACCGACGAGGTGGTCATCCTCCTCGGGACGGGGCTGCGCATATCGGAGATGTGCGGGCTGACCGAGACGGACATCGACCTGACGAACAGGGTGATTTTCGTGGACCACCAGCTCGCCCGCGCAGTCGGCGGGGGATACCGGGTCGATGAGCCTAAGACGGAGAGCGGCAAGCGCTACATCTACATGACCGACGAGGTGATGGCCGCGTTCGAGCATGTCGTGGCATCGAGGCCGAAGGCGAAGCCCATGAGCGTCGATGGGCGAACGGGCTTCATCTTCCTCAACAGGGACGGGCTGCCGAGGGTCGGCGGCGATTACGACCGGGTATTCAGGGGGCTGAGGCGCAAGTACGCGAAGGGCGGGGGAGTGCCGCTTCCCGAGGACATGACACCGCACACGCTGCGCCACACGTTCTGCACGGAGATGGCGAAAGCGGGCATGAACCCGAAGGCGCTGCAATACATCATGGGCCACAAGGACATCAAGATGACGCTCGGGTACTACGCCCATATGGACGGCTGCACGGCTGCGGAGGAGATGCGACGCGTCGCGGTGTAGTAAAAACGCGTTTTACTACTCGTTTTACTACTCACGGCCATCAAGATGCGCCGGGATTCATCAAGATACGGGAACTTCCCCAAAAGGCAAAAAAGCCGGGAACGCCCTTGGAATCGGGCATCACCGGCTTTCGGGAAGTTATGGGAACATGCTGGAAAATGTCGCGTTAATTTAAAAAGAGTTATATGAAGATATTATTGATTTGAGAATGGAAGTATCTTATCCGTTCTTACTGAAGATTCACCATGACTGTACCGAAGAACTGATAACATCAGATGAGTTGAAGGAAATTCTGAAGCTTTGTATTAGCTATGTCCTGAGACGTGCAATTTGCGAAATTCCGACTAATTCGATGAACAAGACCTTTGCAACGTTGAAGAATTATATTAAACCAGACGATTACCTGAATTCTGTTAAGGCATTCTTTGTAATGCAGGATACTTATAAAGAATTTCCGGATAACGATAAGTTTGAAGGTGTATTCGTAAACCGTGATATTTATAATATGCGTGCTAGAAATTATATTCTAAGTCGCTTGGAAAACTTTTCAAACAAGGCTCCAATTACTATAGAAAAATACACCATTGAGCATATTATGCCGCAAAACAAAAATCTTTCTTTGGAGTGGCAAACTGATCTTGGTCCTGAGTGGCAGGAGGTCCAGAAGAAATATTTACATACAATTGGCAATCTTACTTTGACTGCATATAATTCCGAGATGAGTGACAGGCCTTTCTTGGATAAGATGGATATGCCAGGTGGATTTAAGGAAAGTGCACTTAGGCTTAATAAATATGTGGTTTTGCAGAATGAATGGAATGAGAAACACATCCAAGAGAGAGCAAATGAATTAGCAAAGAAAGCAGAAGCTATTTGGCCATATCCAACTTTAACAGCTGAAGAACTTGCACCATATCAAGCAGAAGAAAAAACAGTGCAGAAGTATTCCTTGGAAACGTATGATGTGAATGCTTTTACAAGCTATATGGGCTGGCACCATTACCATTGCTCTTACTTTTACTTGGTACAGAAAGTCATGCGATGGGAATGGAAGGAACAGTTAAAGCAGCTGGCAAAATGATTAGAAAGAATCTTTTTTCATCCTTTCACAAAGGAAAATTTACTTATACTTGTAAAGAGGTTCCAAGAAGTGCAAGAAAAAGAGTGAAAAAGAGCTTTTTCCATACAATTTCTGGAAAAATTTTGTCGGTGGGATTGATTGCTTGCGTTGTGTCAAGTACTCTGATAGGGATTGATTATAAATTATCGAAGCAAACGGAGAATGAGATTCAGGAACCGTATACGATGTCTGCGCAGATAGAAGAGAAATATATAGAATCATCAGGAACAAGTATGAGAGTAAGGGGGACACTGACAAACAATACAGAAGAAGATTGGACGGACATAGACTTGATTTTTCAGTTGGTAGACTCCGAACAAGAGCCGGTAGAAGTCGCTGGTATGGTGCCTGATCTGCGGGCTGATCTATCAGAACTTTCTGCTGGGGAGACAAAAGAATTTGTTACAGCATGGTTTCCGGCTGTATTGGAATCCGATTTCGATAAAGTGAAGGGATATCATATAGAAAAATTCGAGTATAGTAGCGAGGAAAAATAAAAAAGTGATAAAATGACGATAAAAGAGATATTCAGTTGAGGGGGCACCTCAACAGGATATCTCTTTTCTGTTACAAACCACTTATAAAATTTTCCTCTTGACAATCCTTTTAAATAGTTTATAATGTGAACTGTTTACAAAGTGAACTAAATGAATTGACAGGGAGAAAATTATGAACAAAAGAATAAAACGGATTTTAAAAATTACGGGAATTACCATTTTGTCGGTGGTTCTGATTTTCGCAGGCGTATTTACCGGAATGTTTCACAGGGAGATTCGTACATTGAATTCCATCGAAAAGCTTGACGAACATCCATTGTATACTATGGAATATAAGGGCGACTACGGAATGGATGAATTCTTGGAAGTGGGCGCTTGCAATGATCAGGAATTGGTGAAATTTGTAGTTGACAGATTGCTGAAAGGTCTGCCGTTAGAAATCAATATTCCAAGTCTGGGATGTTCTACATTTCTGGCGAAAAATGAAGAGTCGGATGGTTATCTGTTCGGACGAAACTTTGACTTAAATGCATCACCGGGAATGTTTGTACGAACCCAGCCGGAAGATGGGTATGCATCTATTTCCATGGTGAACCTTGGATTCATTGGCTATGGTGAAGAGAAGCTTCCGGACAATATGAAGGATGCACTTCTGACATTGGCGGCTCCGTATGCACCGTTAGACGGAATGAATGAGAAAGGTCTTTGTGTAGGTGTGCTTTTGATCGACACAGAGCCTACCAATCAGCAGACAGAGAAGATAGACATTACCACAACAACAGCTATTCGAATGCTCTTAGACCAGGCGGCGACGGTAGAGGAAGCGGTAGAACTTTTGAAGCAGTATGACATGCATTCCAGTGCCAACAGCTGCTATCATTTCCAGATTGCGGATGCATCCGGGAATTCTGTAGTGGTTGAGTATATTGATAACGAGATGAAGGTGGTAAGACCAGAGGAATCCTATCAGGCAGCAACCAACTTTTTGCTGACGCCAGGGGATTATGATTTTGGAAAAGGGCAGGATCGCTATGCTATTTTAATGGATACATTGGAAGAACAGAACGGTATCGTAAACTCCGAGGAGGCAATGGATCTTCTTCAGGCAGCTTCGCAGGATCCGCACAGAACGGACGATGGTGATATCAGTGCAACACAGTGGTCTGTGGTCTATGATATGGAGACATTATCTGCTACAATATGTATGGGACAGGATTATGAGAATACATACACATACTCTGTCGAAGAACCAGAAAAATAAATGTTTTTGAGGGATGACATATGAACGAATTAAATGAGCAGATTTTAGATGCATGGATCCAGTTGACAACCGCAATTAATAACGAACGTATTGTATCAGAGATGCCGTTAAACGAGGCGCTGATCTGCCGGATGCTCTATCATAATAAGGAGAGAAATATTACAGCAACGGATTTGTGTGGATGGACGAAGATGCAGAAATCACAGATGAACCGCACGCTGATCAGTATGGAGCAAAAGGGCTGGATTCACAGACAGCGTTCAGAAAAGGACAAGAGACAGATTTTTATCGTGCTGAATGAGGATAAGATGATTTTATATCGGGAACAGCACGAGCATATTTTGAGTATTGTAAATAAGCTGGTAGATCGAATTGGAGAGGAAAATGCCAATCAGGCGTTAAAGCTTTTCAATTTGATTGCACAGATTGCAGGAGAGGAGATCGTATGATTCGAGTATTGGTAGATTCGGCAGCAGATTTTTCCCAGGAGGAAATTAAGGAGAGAGGATTATATCTGGTGCCATTACAGGTAAACTTTGAGGAAGAGCAGTATTTGGATGGAGTGAATTTAAAACGGGATGAATTTTATCAGAAATTAACGTCCGGGAAAGTATTTCCTAAGACATCCCAGCCATCTCCGCAGGAGTTTTTAAATGTTTTTGAGGAAGTTAAGAAAAATGGGGATGAACTGATCTGTATCCTGTTGTCCTCTGCATTAAGCGGCACCTATCAGAGTGCACTTTTGGCACGTAATATGGTGGAATATGAAAAGATTTATCTGGTGGATTCCTTAAGTGCGGTTGTGGCGGTTCAGATGCTGTGTGACACAGCGCTTAAGCGGATCGCACAGGGGAAGACGGCAGAAGAGATTGTAGAGGAGCTGGAAGAAGTAAAGGGAAGAACCAGGATTTTTGCGGCTCTGGATACACTGGAGTATCTGGCTATGGGCGGAAGAATCAGTAAGGCCGCCGCGGCGATCGGAGAGATGGCGAATATTAAGCCTGTCATTACGGTAAACAAAGAAGGAAAGGTTGATGTGATCGGCAAAGGGCTTGGCATAAATCGAACGCTGGGATTTTTGCAGAAAAAGGTGGAAGAAGCACAGATTGATGAGCAGTACCCAATCTATTCTCTGTTTTCTTACGGAGAAGAAAACTGTGGGAAGCTGGAACAGCGGCTGGAGAAGAAAGGATATCAGATTCAGGCGCGGCGTCAGATCGGTCCTGCAATCGGAACGCATATTGGTCCGGAAGCATTTGGAATATGCTTCTGTGAAAAATAGAGAGAATGAAAATAGACAAAAGGATCCTTCCGGGAGCATCTCAATTGACTCCCTGGAGGGTCCTTTTCTCTTTTAAATGACTTGAATTGAAAAAACAGCCGCTGTATAATACCCTATATAGTATTTTAAGAAAGAAAGCAGTCTATATAGTGAGGATAAGGTATGTTTTGCAGACAGTGTGGAACGGAAAATAAAGATGATGTAAAATTTTGCAAAAAATGCGGTGCGGAATTTTTGCAGGATCCTGTGAGCAAAGGCGGATTCTGGGAAGCAGAAGGAAAAGAAGACAGAAGGAATGAGAATGCTGTTGGAAAGAAGAATAAGGACAGCTGGAGCGGCCGTAGATGGGTTGTGATCACGGCGGCTTTTCTTATTATGGGACTTTGTGCGGCGTCTTCCTTTACCTTGATGGCGCACAAGGAGAAGAGAGATTATAAGAAATATATTGCGCAAGCCGAGAAGTATTTGGAAGACCTGGATTATGAAAATGCGGAAGCGGCGTATTTAAGGGCTGTGAAAGTGGCGCCGAAAGAACAGGAGCCTTACGAGAAGCTGGCATGGATTTATGAAGAGCAGGAAGAGTATGAGAAAGCGGAGGAAATCCTGGCTGAAGGAGAAAGTCAAAAAAATCCTTCCAAGCAAAGCGAAGAGGTTGGAGATCAGAATCAGACTGCAGATCAAAATTCAGAAGAAAACGATAAGAAGCCGGGAAAAGATCCGGATAAAAACGGACAGAAAGATCCGGAGAAGCAAGAAGGCGAGGATGGGAAAACCAATAGTAAAAAAGCTTATACCTGGGCAGTAGAGCCCAAAATAGAGGCGGATGATATTTATTATCTGAAAGATGAAAATATGAAAGATTACTCCTGGAATGCGTTAAACAGGCAGATGAATACGTCCTATGCAGTCCTAAAGAGAAAGGATGCTTATGGAATTATCGGAATGGATGGAAAGCTGGCGGCGGAAGTAAAGTACCAAGGTGTGGGCTGTATTTGGAAATATTATGAATTAGAGACGAAGGAGCCGGTGTATGAGCCAGAGTATGATACTGAGATGTCGGATTATTATTTTGTGGAAGAGGACAAGAAGGTAAAGCCGGCAGTTGCAGTCTTTGGAGATGCCCAGCTTTATCGGGGAGGATTTTATTACTGTGACGGACTTCATAATGTAGCCGAAGCAGCAGAAGCCATCTCAATGGGGATGGAGTATCAGAAGAAGCCGGAAGCGGTGATTCCTGTGAAACGTTCGGAGGAATTATATAACGGGAATCAGAATGATCGCCAGTGGTACGAGGAACTGGAAAGTAAATATGCGCTCTGTGATTCGGAAGGAGAGCTGCTGACAGATTTTATTTATGAAGAATGTGGAGTGTCTTCCGAAGGAGTGGCTGCGGCAAAGAAGGATGGAAAATGGGGCTATATTGACGAGAAAGGAAAGACGGTGATTCCGTTTGAATACGATGCTTCCTGCACTTACGAATCTTACGTGTTCAGCTATGACACCGTAAGTAAGCCAAAAGAAGAGGCGTTCTGTTACGCGGCTTCGGATGGATATGTGCCACTTTGCAAAAAGGGAAAATGGGAACTTCGGGACACCTCCGGGAAAGTTGTGATTTCGGCAGGCGTATTCGAAGAGATTCGTCCGGTGCACGACGGAAAGTGCTGGGTAAAGAAGGATGGAAAATGGGGAGTGATCCGTCTAAAGGAGAAAGAGGACAATGAGAGAACAGATTCTGACAATCATAGATACAAACGGTAAATTAAGTGAGATCTCACTTGGACAATATCAAAAGCAGAAGCTAGTATTGGGAAGAGATGAATCCATCTGCGACGTTGTGATGACGGACGCGATTGTTTCCAAGATTCAGGGGACAATGCTGTTAGAGAATGGACGGCTGATGTATCAGGATGAAGACAGCAGGAACGGGACCTTTCTAGGATTGGGAAGCGGAAGACGACTTCTAGCGAAACAAGATGGTATGGTGGAAGTATATGATAAGGATATTCTCTGTATCGGTAATTTGCAACAGTCGCGGAACCGGGTTTTGCTTCTGTATTCGGTTAGTGAAAAGCGGGAAGTGTGGAAATGGAAGCCTTTGAGCAGAGAAGTTATAACGATTGGAAGGGATTCTTCTAATGATATCTGTCTTCCGGGACCGGGAATTTCCCGTGTGCATTGCAGAATCGGCAGGATACAGGGCACTTGTGTACTGGAAGATTCCGGCAGTGTGAATGGAGTATTAGTAAACGGAGAGCGGGTAACGGGAAGAAGAAAACTTCAGGATAAGGATGTAATTCAGATTCTAGGCTTCCAGCTTCTGTTCTGTCAAAATGGAATCTATTATAAAACAGCGCCCGAAGGAATCTCTCTTCAGGTACGTGATGTCACGAAGGAAGTTGGAAAGGGATCAAAGAAAAAGCGCATCTTAAATCATGTAAGCTGTGAGATTGAGGGAAATGAATTTGTGGCAATCATTGGAGGATCCGGTGCGGGAAAGACGACGCTGATGAATGCGATCAGCGGATTTGAACCGGATTTTGAGGGAAAGGTATATTGTAATGGTACAGATTTGGTGGAACACTTTCAGATGTTAAAGAATATGATCGGATTTGTACCGCAGCAGGATATTATTTATGAAAATCTGACGCTTAAGAAGATGCTATATTACGCAGCCAAAATCCGAATGCCGAAGGATACCAGGGCGTCGGAGATTGAGAAACGGATTTTGGAGGTTCTTCAGATGGTAGATCTGGTGGAGCATCAGAAGACTTATATCCGTAAGCTGTCGGGCGGGCAGAAGAAGCGTGCCAGTATTGCAGTGGAACTTTTAGCCGATCCGAAGTTATTCTTCTTGGATGAACCTACATCCGGTCTGGATCCGGGAACGGAGAAAAACCTGATGATCAGTTTGAAAAAGCTTGCAAGGCAGCAGAATAAGACGATTATCATGGTCACCCATACAACGGCAAATCTTCATTTGTGTGATAAGATCATCTTCATGGGACCGGGAGGAAGGCTTTGCTTTTGCGGAAATGTGGAGGAAGCAAAGGCTTTTTATCAGACGGATGATCTGGTGAATATTTATAATATGATTGCGGATGATCCGGAAGCCTGCGAGAGAAAGTATCGAAATGCCAGACAGCGGGAAAAGAATCCGGGTACAGCAGGAGAGAGAAAGCCAATTCCGGTGAAACGATCCAAAAACGCGAGATTTCAGCAGTTTCTTGTGCTGGCACAGCGTTACGGGGAGCTGATGTTCCACGATACGCAGCGGTTACTGGTGTTGTTACTGCAGCCATGTTTGATTGCAGCCCTTTTGTATGTAGTGGCAGATAAGGATATCTTTAAGATCTATGAAAGTACCAAGTCGATGTTGTTTGCTCTTAGCTGTTCGGGAATCTGGATTGGTCTGTTTAATTCGATTCAGGAGATTTGTAAGGAGCGGACGATTGTAAAAAGGGAGTACATGGCAAACCTGCGGCTTCCGGGGTATGTTATGTCTAAGTTTGTATTTCAGTTTGCGCTTGGCGGAATTCAGGCGGCGGCGCTTACGATGATTTTCTTAGGCTTGATTGGTAAGAAACGGGCGGGAATTTTCTTCAACAATTTCACAATGGAGATGTTCCTTACGGTATGGCTGACCGTTTTGGCGGCGATTGCACTTGGTTTTGTACTGTCGGCGATGGTGCGAAGCGGGGATAAGGCAATGGCGGCAGCCCCCTTTGTGCTGATTATTCAGCTTTTGTTCTCTGGAATTCTCTTCCAGTTAAAAGGAGCAGGGAAACTGATTTCCTATTTTACAGTCAGCAGATGGTCGGTGGAAGCGCTTGGAAGTATTGCTAAGTTGAATCGGCTGGATCTGAAACTTCAAAAAGATTATCCGATGCTGGAACATGAGGCGGAAGCTTTCTTTAAGGCGGCGAAGGGTCACGTAGTGCAGTGCTGGGGGATCTTACTTTTGATGACGGTGGTATGTTTGGTGGTGAGTATGATTTCCCTGCGGAGAATTGCAAAGGACAGGCGATAGGAGGAAGAAGGTATGCGCGATTATTTGAACGGCTGGACGGCGGAAACGGCAAAGATGATTCCGCCGATAGAAAGAACAAAAGGACAGAAGCCTGCGGTTAAGATTCGGGAATATATTCCACCCATTGCGAAGCAGGAAGAGGCGGTGTACGAAGAGGAATCAACCGTACTTTTAAGCCGTTCGCCGAAAGTATCGCTTCGGCTTAGACGGGAAAAGACGGGGGAAGAGATAGAAGTCGGAACGGACTCCTTTCTTCTGGGAAAAGGAACGGACTGTAATTATGTGATTCAGGGAAATGCTTCTGTCAGCAGACATCATGCAAAGATCTGGAAGGAAGAAGATTTCTATGTTTTACAAGATCTCAATTCTTTAAATCATACATTCGTAAATGGGAATGAGATTTCGGAAGCGGTAAAGCTGGAGAATGGAACAAGAATTCTGCTTGCAGATGAAGCGTTTGATGCATTGTTGGAAGTAGAATAACAAAGATAAGGGAACAGAAGATGAGAAGTGGAAATGAGTTATCGGATACATATCAAATCATAAGGAAGCTAGGAGAAGGCGGTGGAGGCATCGTCTATTTGGCTTATCATAAAAGGCTTCGCAAAGAAGTGGTCTTAAAGCAGATCAAAGGGAAACGGCTTTCTGTGGCAGATAAGCGTCAGGAAGTGGATATTTTGAAAAACCTGAATCATTCTTACCTTCCCCAGGTTTTAGATTTCCTGACGATTGACCATGAAGTCTATACAGTGATGAGCTACATTCCGGGAAAATCCTTCCGTCAGCTTCTGAAAGAGAAGAGACGATTTTCACAAGGAGAGCTGATCCGATATGGAATGCAGATCTGCAGCGCGCTCAATTATCTGCATAGTCAGAATCCTCCGGTTATTCACGGAGATATTAAGCCGGCCAATATTATGCTGACTCCACAGGGGAATATCTGTCTGATTGATTTTAATATTTCTTTCTTTTTAGATGAAAATGCAGTACTGGGATACACAGATGGTTATACCTCTCCGGAGCAATATATTATTGCGCTGGATAAGGAGTCGGAGCGTTCCATTGGAAAGTATGCAAAGATTGATGAGAAAGCAGATCTTTACAGTGTGGGCGCTACGCTTTATCATTTGGCGACTGGAAAGAAGCTTAGCGGATACAAGGATCGTTTGGATCGGGAATATCTGGCAGAGAGAACCAGCGAGGCATTTGCCCAGGTTATTGCGAAAGCAGTGGAGATTGATCCAAAGAAACGATTCCAGAACGCATTTGAGATGTTCCTTGCATTTCAGAATGTAGCGAAGAAGGATTGGAGATATCAGGCGCTCCTTCGCAGACAAAAGGCAGTCCGTTTTGGACTGCTGATAGGAATGGCAGGATGTCTTGCTATTGGCGGTTATGGTATTTATCGAATCCGGGCGGAACGGGTGACAGAATATAACAGGCTGGTGGCACAGCAGGAAGAATATCGGGAAAGCAAGGAGTATGACAGGCAGGAGGAAGTCTTTGAGGAGGCAGTTCGGATTTTGCCAACTTCCTTGGAAAGCTATTATCAGAATGCCTGCGCACTGTTTGAGCAGGAAGCCTACGAAGATTGTATTTCCTTTGTGGAGTATGATGTGGAAGAGAACGAAAAACTGAATCTGATGCAGGAGCGAATGGCAGATCTTTATTATCTTGCAGCAGAAAGCCATATGGAGCTTGAAGAATATGAAGAAGCTGTGGAAGCCTTTGAAAAATTGTTCCAGCGGGGCGGATTCCATCAAGTATATTACCGGGATTATGCTGTGGCGCTGGCTTATAATGGAGAAGAAAATGAGGCTGAGAAGGCTCTTAATGAAGCGATAGACTTAGGACTTGAGGAAGATTCTGTATATTATACCCGTGGAGAAATTAAGAAGTCTCTTGGAAAACCAGAGGAGGCGGTACAAGATTTCAGAAACTGTATTGAAATTTCCGAAGATACAAAATTAAAAGCAAGAGCGTATGTCCTGATTCAGGATCTTTATGAAGAACAGGGAAGAGACTTGGATCAGAGGGAGATTCTAAACGAAGCAAGGAACGCGCTGCCAATGGAAAATCAGATGTTGATTTTGCAGCGTTTGGTAGAAGTGGATCTTAAGCTTGCAGGAAAAAGTGGAGAAAACAGCTATCTTAAGGAAGCGTCTGATGCGCTTCTAACTGTGATCGATCAGGGATGGGACAGTTACGATACCTATAATAATCTGGTGATTTTGATGCAGAAGCAGGGGAATCTTTCAGATGCAGAAACCTATGCCAAAGAAATGCTGGAAAAATACGGCGAAGATTACAATATCTATAAACGGCTGGCATTTCTGGAAATTGATAAGCAGGAGCAGAAGCAGAACCGGCAGAGGGATTACCGTTCGTTTGAAGAATACTATGAGAAGGCAAAAAAACGGTACCAGGAAGAGCAAAAAGAGAACGATACAGACAGTGAGATGGAGCTGTTGAATCAGGTATATCAGCAGGTAGTATCAGGAGGTTGGTTGTCAGAATGATGATAGGATGGATTCTTACGGGAATTGGAGTGACGGGAGCAATTGCCTGTTTGGCGGCATTGATTGCAACGGGCAAAAGCTTTGCAAGACAGAGGGAGCGCCTTCTGGAGAATATAGAAGAGGAGCAGGAGGACAAAAGATGAGGAAGACATGGAGACATATCGCGGCGGCATTGTTTGTGGTGTCGGGGTGTATGATATTTTTACCGTTGATTGAGGTGTCGGGAATTTCTATTTCCTTGCTGGATGTGATGAAGATGGGAATCGGAAGTGGAGCGGATGCATGGGGAGAACTTGGAGAGATTGCAAAAAACTACATGAAACCATTCTTCTTCCTGGTTCTTGCTCTGATTGTATTGATTCTTGCAAGTGCGGTGCTTTGTGAGGTGGCCGGATGGAGAAGGTTCTATATTCCGGCATTTGGGGGAGCGCTGATCATAAATGTGTTGGTTGTAATCTGCGGTGTTTCTGTATATCAGAAAATGAAAGCGCTTCGGAGCGGACTGGATTTCTTTGGAATGGGGGATGTACTTCGGATCCGAAGTCTCCCGATTGTATTATGGTGCCTGATCTATGCCGGAATCTTTACACTGTGCGTTTTAGGATTGTTAAAGGCCAGACAGATTCCGCAGACTGGCGCATATGATATTTTGCCGGAGGGATTTCATCAGAAAAAAAATCCCTGGGAAACGCAAGGGAGACAGTCGCATCCGGTGACGGAGCAGGACTATTTGAACCAGATTCAGAGTTTGGAGAAAGAAAAGCAAAAGCAGCAGGCGTGGGAGCAGAATCTACTGAGCAATTATCAGGGAGCGCTGCGCGGAAAGAGTGGAATATTTACCGGAAAGGTTTTCCTCATGGAAGAGAGAGTTCCTGTCTACTTTGTGTGGGATGGGCAGCAGGTGTCAGTCGCAGGACAGCAGAGTGAGGAAGTGCTGGCGGAGGTATTCTATCTCCCTGTATATGGCGAGTATTGCGTTACTCCAAAGGAGAGGTGCTGCTGCTTTTTAGAGAGTGGACAGCCGCTTGGAAAGGAACGACATTACTACTTGTCCAGAGGAACGGTTCTTTATCTGAAGGATCCAAGAATGAAATTTGAGCTGGCCTAACAGAAGAAATGCAAAAGAAATTTTAGGGTAGAAATACATAGAAAGAGGAAGACGGATATGGGAAGCAAAGATGAGACAGTATTTGTAAATTATGAAAAATTGAATCCGAAGAATCAGATGGGAAATGGACAATTGGATGAATTAAGCCAGACATATCTGGAACTTGGAAAGGCGTACTATGAGGGTGGATTTGAGGATCCCCTTCCGGAGCTGATTGCTTTCTTTGATAAAATTACGCAGTTAAAGCAGAAAAAGACAGAACGCTTCTGTCCAAATTGTGGAGAGAAAGTTGCAGAATCAGCGGCGTTTTGCAGGAAATGTGGACATAAGCTGAAATAATTTCAGGAGAGGACGAAAAAGGTATGAAATGGGATAAACGTGAATATTTTTCAATTCCGAATTTGATGGGATATTTTCGGATTTTGCTGATTCCGATCTATCTGATCGTATATATTCGAGCAGACAGCGTTAGGGACTACCAGATTGCGGCTGGAATTATGGTGCTTTTGTTTTTGTCGGATTTCCTGGACGGAAAGATTGCACGAAGGTTTAACATGGTGACGGAGTTTGGGAAAATTCTGGATCCCATTGCGGATAAAATGACTCAGGGGACGCTGGCGCTTAGTTTTACATTCCGGTATCCGGCAATGGGCGTGCTTTTACTTTTGTTTTTATTGAAGGAAACCATTATGGGAATCCTGGGCGCGTATATGATGCATAAGGGATATCGTATGGGCGGCGCAAAGATGCATGGAAAAATCTGTACAGCAGTATTAGATTTGGTGATGTTTCTTGTATTGTTGCTTCCTAACCTGCCTTACCTGGCGGTGAATCTGATGGTAGCAGTTAGTGTTTGCGTGATGGCAGTTTCCCTTTGCCTGTACTTAAGAATGTACTGGAATGCTTGGAAACAGCAGAAGGGCAGCCAGGAAGAAATAGGGGCAGAAAAGAGGCGTAGTCGAAAGATGGTCATTGTGATAATCGCAGCAGTGTTAGTGTTGGTTGCTCTGGGGGCAATCCTTCCATTTGCAAGGCAGCCTAAGGTGACGGAAAAGACAAAGAAAGAGCTTGAAGTGGAGCACTTTTATTCGGATCAGCCATCAGGAGAACGGGCAAAGGTGATTTCTGATAACGGAGAAGCGTTAGATGAGAGGCTTCGCCTGATTTCTCAGGCAGAGGAAGAGATCATTTTGTCTACTTTTGAGTTTGACTCTGACACCAGCGGGACGCAGATGATTGCCGCATTGGCAGATGCTGCCGATCGTGGAGTGAAGGTTCGGGTTTTGGTGGATGGTTTTCCGTATCTTACAACGATGTGGGGAAATCCGAAGTTCCTTGCGCTGGCACAGACAGAGAATGTGGAGATTCGGGTGTATAACCCGGTTCGGCCGTGGAAACCATGGGGCATTATGGGGCGGCTTCACGATAAGTATCTGATTGCAGATCGTACGGCGTATATTCTGGGTGGACGAAACACGTTTGATTTTTTCCTGGGAGACCAGAAAGGATATAAGAATTACGACTGGGATATGCTGGTTTATACAAAAGAAGCATCAGGAGACAGTTCTTTGGAACAGGTGCGTTCTTATTTTGAATCTGTATGGAAAATGCCGGAATGCAAGACGTTTGGGAAGAGCCGTTTTTGGAAACAGAATCCATCTGTTAAGAAGGCAGAGGGAGAGATTGCAGATGCAGTAAAAACTTTGAAAGAGGCGTATGGAGACGAGCTTGGAAAGATCGATTACGAATCGATAACCCTTCCGGTCAATCAGATTCAGCTGATTTCCAATCCGACCCATATTCTGGCGAAAGAGCCGGTGGTATTTTATACCATTACGGAATTGATGAAGCAGGCGAAGGAGGAAGTGGTATTTCATACCCCATATGTCATCTGTGACGACTGGATGTTGGAAAGGCTTAAGGAGGTCTGCGAAGGTGATAAGGATGTAAAAATGATGACCAACTCCGTTGCCAACAATGGAAATCCATTTGGTGCGATGGATTATCAAAAGAACAAGGAGAAGATTCGTGATACTGGAGTGGGAATCCTGGAATATGACAAAGGAGTTTCCTACCACGGGAAGTGTTTTACGATTGATGATCGTCTGGCGGCGATTGGTTCTTTTAACTGGGATATGCGAAGTGCTTATCTTGATACGGAGCTGATGCTTGTGGTGGACAGCCGCGAAGTGAATGAACAGCTTCGTGATGAAATGAAAAAATATGAACAACATGCTCTGAAGGTGACGGGGAAAGATACTTATGAAGTACCGGAAGGAGTAGAAAGACAAGAACTTAGCGCAAAGAAGAAATTTCGGATAGCAGTTCTTAAGACGGTAGCTGGATGGGCGAGATTTTTAATGTAGGATAGAAGCAGTGCTTCAGAAAATATAAGGAGAAAGCGATAGATTATGGAGAAGACAACAGCAGAAAACCTGGTGATAGGAACCCATATGTCGATTGCCGCAGGGCTTGAGAAGACAGCGAAAAATGTGGTGAAGATGGAAGCGAATACCATGCAGATCTTCAGCAGAAATCCGAGAGGATCTACTTATAAAACATACAGTGACGAGGAAGTGCAAAAGTTTCAGGAGATTCGAAGGGGGAACGGGTTTGGCCCCATCCTTGCACATGCTCCGTATACTATGAATCTTGCCAGCGAGAAAGAGCCCGTCTATGAATTTGCATGTACGGTGATCCGGGAAGATATCCGCCGGATGGATGCGCTGGAAATTGAGAATCTGGTATTTCATCCGGGAAGCCATACCGGAATCGGGGTGAAGGCAGGAATCCAAAACATTATCGCCGGGCTTAATCAGGCGATAACCGGTCAGGAGAAGATCTGTGTACTGTTAGAGACCATGAGCGGAAAAGGAACAGAGATTGGAGCAAAGTTTGAGGAGTTGAAAGCAATTCGTGACGGAGTCTTACATCCCGAACGGATTGGAATCTGTCTGGATACCTGCCATGTGTATGCGGCGGGATATGATATTGTAGAGAATCTGGATGGAGTATTGGAAGAGTTCGATCGGATATTGGGGCTCGATCTTCTGCGTGCCATTCATCTAAATGACAGTATGATGCCGTTTGGCTCTCATAAGGACCGGCATGCGGTGATCGGAGGCGGAGAGATTGGCATGGATGCGCTTCTTCGTGTGATCCGTCATCCAAGGCTTAGAGGAATTCCATTTTATCTGGAGACGCCTTTGGATGATAGAGGGCATAAAGAAGAAATCGCCAAGATTAAAAGCTTACTAAAGTAGGAGATGAGTTATGAACGAAATGAAGGTAATTGCCCATATTCATACGGATTTCCCGTCAAAATTTGGGATTCCGCGTCAAAGCGGGCTGGCGGATACGAAAGCCGAGATTGTGTTTGTACCGAAATACCGAAATCCGGATGCACTGCGAGGATTGGATGCATATTCTCATCTCTGGTTGATCTGGTGTTTTTCAGAAGCGGTACAAGAGACCTTTCGTCCGATGGTGCGTCCCCCAAGACTTGGCGGGAATACTAGAGTAGGGGTGTTCGCGACCAGATCTCCGTATCGGCCAAATCCGTTGGGGTTATCAAGTGTCAAGCTGGAAGAAATTGTATGGGAGGGACCCCAGGGGCCAATCCTTCGAGTGACCGGGGCTGATCTTTTGGATGGAACGCCCATCTATGATATTAAGCCCTATCTTCCTTATGTAGACTGTCATCAAGATGCAGTGGGAGGCTTTACAGAAGAGGCGCAAAAATATCATCTTAAGGTAGAGTGGGAGAGAAGCGTTCTTGAAAATCTTCCCAGAGAAAAACAGTTGGAGTTGGAACAGATTTTATCTCAGGATCCAAGGCCATCATACCAGGAAGATAAAGAAAGAGTTTATGGAATGGAATATTCCGGAATGGAAGTGAAGTTTCGGGTGGAAGAAACAGAGTTAAAGGTGTTGGAGATTAAAAAGATCGGGAGTGAATGATAGAAGATGGAATTTGTAGTGGCGAAAGAAAAAGATCTGGAGCGAATGTGTGAAATTACGAAGATGGCAAAGAATCAGCTGAAAAAGATGGGGCTTGACCAGTGGCAGAAAGGATATCCGTCCAGAGAAGTATGGATTCAGGATATTGAAGACGGGTGCGCTTATTTGGCAGTGGAAGACGGGCAGATCTTAGGTGTATTTGCATTTCAGACAACGCCGGATGTGTCCTATGGAGAAATTAATGGAAAATGGCTGACCGATGGGGCATATGCATCCATGCATCGAGTTTGTGTGGCAGATGAAAGTAAGGGACGCGGTGTGGCAGGGAAGATGTTCGCTCAGGGATTTTTGATGGCAGGAGAACTTGGGTTCCCAGCGGTTAGAATTGATACACATCCCGGTAATATTCCGATGCAGAGGGCGCTTGAGAAAGCTGGTTTTTTGGCCTGCGGAGAGATTCATCTCAAGGGGGGATGCGAAGATGGAGATCTTCGGATTGGTTTTGAAAAAATTTTATAAAGCATAGAAAAACGGTGCAAATTCAAGAGTGAATTTGCACCGTTTTTAGATCAATTACAGACGATTGTAAATGCCGGAAAGAAGATCGAGAAGCTCTTCTTGTGGGAATGCATGGGTGTCCAGGCACAGATCATAGTTTTCAATGTCTTCCCAATACTGATCTGTGTAATAATTATAATAATAGCTTCGATCTTTATCCACTTTACGAATCAGCTTTTCCGCTTTTTTCTCGTCTATGGAGTAACGCTCCATCACTGTTTGAATTCTTACCTCATAAGGAGCATAGAGGAAGACGTGCTTGCTGGTTGGTACATCCTTTAATACGTAATCAGCACAACGCCCGACGATAATGCAGTCTTCTGTCTCAGAAAGTTTGCGGATGACTTCCGACTGTGCACTAAACAGTTTCTCGTCAATGTGTTCATAGCGGTAACGGCGGTCCAGGGAGGTATCAAGATCTGTCTGATACGCCCAGGGCTTTTCGCGTTTTTCATCCACTCGTTTTAGCTGATCATAAGGGATATCCATCTGTTCGGCAGCCAGCTGGATGAGGTCTTTGTCATAACAGTGGATGCCAAGTTTGTCTGCCAGTGCAATTCCGATACGATGTCCATTGCTTCCGAATTGCCGTCCAATTGTGATAATTCGTTTGCTCATATCCGTTCCCCCTTCGTAAAAGGCAAGTATTATTTTGTTAATTATAGTGTAGCACTGTCTGCGGGTGGTGTAAAGAAGGAGAAGAGGTAGCAGAACAATTCTATTTGCCGTTCGTTTTAAAAATGTGTATAATTGTTGCTGTATAAAAAGTAGATTGAAGATCCAAAGAAGCAGGAGGAGACCGATGGCGTTAGCAGAGTATGTGAAAGCGTATAAATTAGGGAAAAAAGAGTACCAGGCGCGGATACTTCAAGAGCAGAATCCTACCCTTCCGGTGTTGGATGAGATTCTTCCAACCAGGGGGACATTTTCGGAGGTGCCGCTTGGACTTGTGCAGATTCCTATGGATCAGATTGTAGGAACGAAGACGGAAGGAAGAAGCAACGCATTTGCAGCAAACTTCATGCCGATTTTAAAGGAAAATACGGAGTTTGCCCATAAGTGGGCGGCTCTTTCTACCAGCCATGAAAATGAAGGAATCCGTGAGCCAATTAAAGCCTATGAATATATGAACCGTTTCTATATAGAAGAAGGCAATAAACGAGTCAGCGTTATGAAATACTATGGAGTAGTGGCAGTGCCTGGGAATGTGACAAGAATCATTCCCAAGCGCACGGAAGAAAAAGAGAACAAAATTTATTATGAATTTTTGGATTTTTATGAGCTGACGAAAATCAATGCTATCTGGTTTTCGGAAGAGGGACGCTTTGCCGAACTTCAGGCGGCAGTGGGGAAGAAGCCTGGAGAATACTGGAGCGACGATGAAAAGATGAATTTTAAATCGATCTATACGCGGTTTTCAGCGGAATTTCAGGCGCGTCATGGCGATCGACTGGCGATTACATCCGGGGATGCATTTTTAGCGTTTATCGCGATCTATGGATATGAGCCGGTCTGCGAGATGACGACGAGCGAACTAAAAAGACTGATTGGGAAGAGCTGGGAAGAGTTTCGGCTTCTGGAGACCGAGAATGATATTGATTTGAAGATGAACCCAGGGCGGGAGAAGAAATCTATTTTGGGAAGGCTTTTTCCGTTTAGCACCACCAGGCAGAAGATTGCATTTATCTATGAAAAGACTCCGGAATCTTCCGCGTGGACGTATGCTCACGAGCTGGGAAGGCTTCATTTGGAGCAGACGTTCCCAGATGAGGTTGCTACCAGATATTATGAGAATGTTACAGTGGAAACGATTGAGAAGACGATCCGAAATGCGATAGAAGAAGGGTGCAATTTGATTTTTACCACGACGCCTGCCTTTGTCCAAGCCAGTGTCAAGGTTGCGATTGAATATCCGGAACTTCGGATCGTCAACTGTTCGCTGCACACGTCGCATCGCTATATCCGTACTTACTATGCAAGAATGCATGAGGCGAAATTTTTGATGGGAGCCATTGCCGGAGCCATGGCAGAAAATGACAGGATTGCTTACATTGCAGATTATCCGATTTACGGCTGCATTGCTAATATCAATGCGTTTGCGCTGGGAGCACAGTTCGTGAATCCGCGAGCGAAGGTGTATCTGGAATGGTCTACAAAAAAGGACTGTGATCTTATGGAAAACATCAGAAAAACGAAGGCAACTTGCATTTCGGGAAAGGACATGGTGATTCCTGCGGAAGCGTCCCGGTATTTTGGGTTGTACCAAATGGAAGACGGACATCCCAAAAATCTGGCAATGCCGCTGTGGGACTGGGGAAAATTCTATGAGCAGATGACGCGGACGATTATGAATGGAACATGGAAATACGATGATGATCCGGCTGCAAATAAGGCGATTAATTACTGGTGGGGAATGTCGTCAGGAGTGATTGATGTGATTTGTTCTCAGAATCTTCCGGAAGGAACCAAAAGGCTGGTAGACTTTTTGAGAAAAACTATCAGCAGCGGAGAGCTGAACCCGTTTTTGGGAGTTTTGTATTCTCAAGATGGCGTTGTACAGTCAGATCCGGGCAGGAGCTTAACGCCGGAAGAAATCATAACGATGGACTGGCTGGCACAGAATGTGATTGGTTCGATTCCGGAAGAGGAAGAACTGACAGAACAATCTTGGCCGGTGATTTCCCAGCAGGGAGTGAAGAAAAAGGAAGGATAACAAAGATTTATGAGAATACTTGCTATTGCAGATCAAGAGTCCTCTTATCTATGGGATCATTTTGAAAAAAGTAAGCTGGAAGGGATTGATCTGATCATTTCCTGTGGAGATCTGAATCCTAATTATCTATCTTTCCTTGCAACGTTTACATCGGCTCCGGTATTGTACGTACATGGAAACCATGATGAGAGGTATAACCAGACGCCGCCAGAAGGATGCATTTGCATTGAGGATAAGATTTATGTACATCAGGGAATACGAATCCTGGGGCTTGGAGGATCCATGCGCTATAAGCCGGGGGAATGTCAGTATACGGAGCGGCAGATGAAGGCACGGGTGAATAAACTGAAGCTTCAGCTGTTGAGGCGGCGCGGATTTGACATTTTGGTCACCCATGCGCCGGCATATCAGCTGAATGACGGGATGGATCTTCCACACCAGGGATTTCGGGCCTTCCTTACGCTTCTAGATCGATACCGGCCGAAGTTTTTCCTGCACGGTCATGTCCATATGTCTTATGGAAGACGGCATAAGCGCTATGATAAATATCAGGATACGCATGTCATCAATGTATATGAAAGATGCGTATTTGATTATGAGGATGAGGAGCCGGGTAAGCATATCCGGTAAGAAATGAAAATATCAGCAGATCAGAATGAAGAGCCCGGAAGGACATTTTAGAATAAAAGTCTGAGGTTCGGCCAATGATAAATAGAGACGGCAGTTTCGCCGATAGAAATGGGATGAATCGAGGACGGAATATGAAAACACTGCAAGAATTATATGAGGATATTCTTGAACAGAAAGTGAAGGCAGCAGAGCCGCTTCCGGCGCAGTATGATCCAAGACATCTTGACTGCCTCCTTAATCCAAGACAATATGCTCCGGTGGTTCCTTCTGCGGAATGCGAACAATGCAGCTACGACCAGGCGTGTAGAAGAAGCTGCCTGTTTGATGCGATTGAGGAACAAAAGGATGGAAGACTGTGGATCAATCCAGAGCAGTGCGTTGGCTGTGGGGATTGTATAGAAGCCTGTAAGGAAGGGCACCTTGTGATGTCGAAAGACGGGCTTGCCGCGATGCGGGCGGTTCGCCGCTCTCCCGGAAAAGCATATCTGATGGTGGCGCCTGCTTTTGTGGGGCAGTTTGGAGAAGGGGTGACTCCCGGAAAATTGCGAAGCGCATGCAAGGCGCTTGGATTTGCCGGAATGGTAGAAGTTGCACTCTTTGCAGACATTCTGACATTGAAGGAGGCACTGGAGTTTCAAAAACATGTGAGGGAAACAGGGGATTATCAGCTTACTAGCTGCTGCTGTCCCGTATGGATTCGTATGATACGCGGAAAATATCACGAGCTGCTTCCCCATGTTCCCGGGGCAGTGTCCCCTATGGTTGCATGCGGGCGAATGCTCAAGAAGATGAAGAAAGAAGCAGTGACCGTTTTTGTGGGGCCTTGTCTTGCGAAAAAAGCGGAAGCCCGTGAGGCAGATATTGCGGATGCTGTGGATTATGTGCTGACATTTGAAGAGTGGAAAGAATTGCTGGATGCAGCTGGAATTCGTCCAGAAGATCTGCCGGAAGATGAGAGGAATCATGCATCGTCGGCAGGGCGTTTGTACGCGCGGGCAGGCGGTGTCAGTGAGGCGGTGTCAGAGATGGTTATGCAGCTTAGCGCCGGCGCGAAGGAAGAAGCATTGAATATAAAGAGCGAAAAAGCAAGCGGAACGAAAGCGTGTATGGAGCTGATACGCCGGATTCAGGCAGGAGAGACGGATGCTAATTTTTTTGAAGGAATGGGCTGTGAAGGCGGCTGCGTGGGGGGACCCAAACGGTTGGCGCCGGTGGATGACGGAAAGAAGTGGGTTGATCAGTATGCTGCTGATGCAAAGTTTCATACACCGCTTGAAAATCCATATGTGCTGAGACTGCTGCAAGACTTAGGATTTGATACGGTGGAGCAGCTTTTGGAAGATGAGAGCTTGTTTACTCGCGTATTTTAAGGAGAAGCAAACGGATAAAATACAGAAGAAAAGGAAGGACAGATAACGACATGAAGTATTATCTTGCCCCGCTTGAGGGCATTACGACGGATGTATACCGGAGAGCGTATCATGCTCATTTCCGGCCGATGGATAAATATTTTACCCCCTTTTTGGTGCCGCACACCAAGAAAGGGCTAAGCGCCAAAGAAATCCGGGAAATTTCTCCGGAGAATAATAAGGGGATGTATCTTGTGCCGCAGATTATGGCGAATGATGCGCAAGGGTTCCTTGATACAGTAGAGAAGCTGAAATATTATGGTTACAAAGAAGTAAACCTGAATCTGGGATGCCCGTCCAAAACCGTAGTGTCAAAAGGGCGGGGATCTGGATTTCTGGCGAAGCCGGAGGAATTGGATCGCTTTTTGGATGCTATTTATCGGGGAACAGATGTGAAAATTTCAATCAAAACAAGAATTGGGAAAAATGAGCCGGAAGAATTTGAGCATCTGCTTGCAATTTATAACCAGTATCCACTGGAAGAATTAATCGTACATCCACGGGTACAGCAGGATTTTTATAAGAATCGTCCCCGAATGGAAATGTTTACAAAGGCAGAACAGGAAAGCCGATGTCCGGTCTGTTATAATGGGGATATTTTTTGCGTGGAGGATGGCAAAAAGTTTGCAGAACAATATCCGGCTGTGAATCGTATGATGCTGGGGAGGGGCATTCTTAAGAATCCGTCTCTGACAGAAGAAATGGAAGGGAAGCAAAGAGCCGATATGGCTAGAATCCGCGCATTCCATGACCAGATCTTTGAAGAATATCAGGAGCGCAGTATGGGAGAGAAGAATGTTCTATTTAAGATGAAGGAGATCTGGAGCTATCTTGGAAGCGGTTTTCAGGAAGGAGAAAAACTTTTGAAAAAAATTCGGAAAGCGGAACATTTTGATCGATATGAGGAGGCAGTATCGCAGCTTTTAGACGGCGAATAGAAAAGAAATGGGATTGCAACGGTGAGAGGATTCCGATATAATAAGAAACGATAGAATAACGATGGAGAAATGCCGGTGGGAAAAGCCGGGAAAGGAGATAGGGATGGAAGATCAGAAGAAGCGGGTATACGATGCGTTGGATCGTTTGAAAATTAAATATGAAGTGGTGGAACATGAGCCGGTACATACGATGGAAGACATGGATCGTCTGGGCCTTCCGGAAAAAGGAACCCTTTGTAAGAATCTGTTTCTGAGAGATTCGAAAGGAAAGCGTCACTTCCTCGTGACCTGTGATGAGAAGAAGCAGGTGGATTTAAAAAGTCTGGGAAAACAGCTGGGTGGAGGAAATTTAAGCTTTGCATCTGAAGAAAGACTGGAGAAATATCTTGGACTTAAGCAGGGAAGCGTCTCACCTTTTGGATTGATGAATGACACAGATCACGCAGTGGAATTCTTTATCGATAAGGACTTAAGCCGCTGTAAAAGCCTTGGAATTCATCCATTAGAGAATACGGCAACCGTATTTTTATCCTTTAAAGATTTGGATAAATTCCTGTGGGATTTGGATGTAGATGTAATTAAGGTGAAATTATAAGGGGAAATAGCAGGGCGGAGAAACCGGGGAACGAGATCGGGAATCCGCCCTTTTTGCGTATTTTTAATAGTTTTTTAATTGCATGTTTCGGGAAGGGGAAGTAGAATAGAGAAAGTGATGTCAGAAGGACAAAACGGAAAGTGAGGCACTCAGCATATGGAACAACAGCAGAATAGTCAGGTTCCACCGATGCAGCAGGAAAGTTACGGGAAACGCCTGTGGAATCTGTGGGGACCAATTGTAATAAAATGGGCGGTAAGTTTTGGCGTGACGATGGTCGCAATGGGAATTATTAGTTTTATGTATATGTATTCTCATTATGATGTGGCCATGAGCGCACTGTCGGATGAAAGTGTGATGATGGCACTATATGAGAAAATTTTGAAGATTTATGCAAAGTACACCACCTGGGTTGAGGGGGCGGCAGCGCTGGCAACGATTCCTGTGATGCTTCTTTGGTTTCACAAGGATCGAGTGAAGGAGAAAATGATGGGGATTGTTCCGAATAAAAAAGCGCCGCTGTGGAAATATATTCCGCAGCTTCTGATGGCGTTGACATTTTGTGTGGCGGCGAATAATCTGATATTAATTGGAAATCTTTCTTCCGTTAGCGCAGGATATGAAGAGACGATGGATGCTCTTTATACAGCTCCGCTTGGCGTTCAGATTCTGTCTTTGGCTATCTTGATTCCGATTTGTGAAGAACTTGTTTTTCGAGGGCTCCTTTTCAAGCGGCTGCGCATGCAGGGGGGATTTATGCAGGCGGCTATGTATTCGGCAGTAGTGTTCGGATTTTTGCACATGAATCTGGTTCAGATGATTTACGGATTCCTGCTGGGACTGATGTTTGCTTATATTTATGAAAAATATGGTTCTGTGAAAGCGCCGATTCTTGCGCATGTTTCTATGAATCTATTGTCGGTGCTGGCGACGGAGTATCGACTGTACGAATGGCTTGCCGAGGATATGATGCGCCTTGGGGTTGTCACAGTAGTATGTGCAACTGTGGCTGCTGCAATGTTTACATTTGTGCAAAGGATTGAAGAAAAGCCAGAACCAGTTTTAACTGTTCCTGATCAGGAATAAAAAAAACGGGGAGTCTTTGGGGAGAACGAAAATGAGTGAAGTGAAAAGTTTATTTCCACTTTAAAAAAGAGAAGAATGAAAGTGGCAATTACTCTTACAAAAAGGGATAATTGCTACTTTTTCTGTTTTATAAAGTGGAATTCAATGTTACAATAAGGAATATAAAACAATAGGATGACTGCCAAAGACCTGTTTTTTTGCATCACAAAAAAGCGGAGTTTAGTCGTGGTGGAAAGGTGTAGGACTAAATTCCACTTGCGAATGTACGCTATTCAGTTGCATAGACAGTCGCCTGTTGTTTTTTTGTTTTATTTTATATGTTTATTTTTTTAACAGGTATGGTTTTAAAATCACATGATCTTTATCAATCTGTTGAATACCGAAATCGTATAACTTTTTGTAAAGATCATGGTACATAAAATCAGTAAGTTCTAGTGGACTTTTACCGCCTAGTAATTCAACAGGAGCAGAATTCACATGACTGATAGCAAGATTCAAGTCCTCCTGTCCGTTTAATCCTAAAGCTCTTAGGTCAGCTCCTTTTGGAAGGATATAACGAAGTTCAACATGTTTGTTTTCCAAAGTTCCCTTTTGTCCGGATTGCATGGGATCACAATAGTATACGCGTGTGCGTTTGGTGCCGTCCGGATTGTACTCCATCGCTTCGGCTGCCGAGAATTCACTACCCCGGTCGGTAAGCAGGATATGGACATATTTGCGGAATAGCATCTGCCCAAGAATGGATTCCAACAAGTCAACTCCGCTTTTCATGGCGATGGCCGTTTTCTCTTCGTGGTAAATGGCAAAAAGGAGACCGGCTTTTACAAACTTAAAGGTTTGTAAAAAA